>OFDN01000435.1_pt1 | contig 34946 bp, 27 predicted proteins | sample 1520971 | NCBI WGS metagenome assembly OFDN01 (sample SAMEA94257418, study PRJEB24077) | hot springs metagenome | biome: Aquatic biome; feature: Geographical feature; material: Water | place: India | collected 2012-06-12 | depth 5 m | reverse complement strand
TGCCGACGCCGTGCGCCGGATAGACGACCGCGTCGCCAACCTTGAACTCCAGACCGGTCTTGTTCGTCATGTCATTCCTTTCCCGGCGCGGAGGACGGGCGAGACGAAAACGAGGAGACGACAGGGCATCGACCGGCGGCGAGGAGGCCGTCGGCGCAATACTCTCAGTCGTCAAAACGGAAACGGATCACCAAACCTCTGGCCGATCCCGCCTGCATGGGCGGGATTCTGTCGCAAACGCGGGCGGCGCGAAGAAATCGCAGACCGCCCGACCCAATGACAGTAACCTATCACAAATTTGCGGAATTTCAAAACGTCCACAGCGTCAGCATACGGAAGGCTGTAAAACCTCTCCGGATCGTGTCAGCGCGCCGTCGAACGGAGGCGGCTGAGCTTCAGGACCCCTTGCCCGGGTTCGGCGAGAAGTATTTCTCGAACTTGCCGGTCTCGCGCTCGAAGGCTTCGGCGTCGGCGGGGGGCGTGCCCTTGACCGTGATGTTCGGCCAGGTCTTGGCGTATTCGGCGTTTACCATCAGCCATTTGCCGTCGGGTTCGTCCTCGGTGTCAGGCTTGATGGCGTCGACGGGGCACTCCGGTTCGCAGACGCCGCAGTCGATGCATTCGTCCGGCGCGATGACGAGGAAGTTTTCGCCCTCGTAGAAGCAGTCGACGGGGCAGACCTCGACGCAGTCCATGAACTTACATTTCACGCAGGCGTCGGTGACGATGTAGGTCATGGAGCGGAACGGCGATCGCGCGGTTGGTGGGACGGGCTGCGCAGATGACCCCGGAGACCCCGCCTGTCAACTCGGTGGGCGGACGTGACGCATCCCGGACGGGGTTGCGATGCCGGCGGGGCGCTCTATCTGTATCAAGCTCGATTGCAGATCGTCCATCATCACAGGATTTCCCCCCATGCGTCCCGTCTCCCGCACCGTCATCGCCGCCGCCGCCTCGATCAGCCTTCTGACCGGCGGCGCCGTCGTCGCCCAGGCGGCCCTGACCCGGGCGCCGGCCGAGGTCCAGGCGGGGGCCTATGCGCTCGACTCCGACCACGGCAAGATCACCTGGTCGGTCAGCCATCTCGGGTTCTCGACCTACAAGGGCCAGTTCGTGAACGTCGACGCCGACCTGACCCTTGATCCGGCCAATCCGTCCGCGGCGACCCTGACCGCAACCATTCCGCTGACGGAGGTGGATTCCAACTCGGACGGCCTCGACGCCCACCTGCAGACGGCCGATTTCTTCGACACCGCCAATCACCCGGTCGCGACCTATGTCTCCCGTTCGGTGACCGTCGACCCGACGGCTCCGGACCGGGCCACCGTTGTCGGCGATCTGACCCTGCGCGGGGTCACCCGGCCGGTGACCATGACGGTCCGGTTCAACCAGGCCGGTCCGTCGATGGGCGGCGCCTATCGGGCCGGCTTCGACGGCGAGGCGACCATCAAGCGGTCGGACTTCGGCATCGACTACGCCCTGCCGGTTCTGGGCGACGAAGTGAGCCTGCACATCGAGGGCGAGTTCATCCGCCAGTAGGCGGCCGGGGCTCCAGGAGCGAGTACAGGGCGCGGGCCTCTTCGGGCGGTCCGCGCCTTTCGCCCATCTGCAGCACCTCGAGGTCGAACAGTCGACCGCCCATCGCGAAGACCAGGCCGTCGCCGACGTGGACGCAGCGACTGGGCTTGTCGAGCCGGGTCTGCACGCCGTTGTGGGTGAGGCGCACCGCCCCCCGTTCGACCATCGCGGCGGCGAGGGAGCGGCTCTTTGCGAACCGCGCCCGCCACAGCCAGACATCGATGCGGCAGGCGGCCTCGCTCACGCCGGTTTCCGGCGCCGGGGGCGTTTCCGGCGCGCCGGCGCCGGCGAGGTCAGCGCTGACAGGGCGGCGAAGGGGGAGTCGGATACCGGCTTCGGCGCGCGGTTCGGGCGGTCGGCCTGCTGGGCCCGCGTCGTCCTCAGCGCGCCGGCCAACGTCTTCGCCTGTTCGAGGGTGATCCCCAGTTCGGCGAGATCCGTCTCGCCCAGCACGCCCTTGTTCCGGGCCCGCCGTTCGGCCAGCGACTCCAGCATCTCAACGCTCGCCGCGACCCGTCCGACGGCCCGCAGCCCGAAGGCCGACAGCAGCCGCGCCGACGGCGGCGTGGCGGGCAGGGGCGTCAGAACCCCGGACCCCGGCCGGAAGGGCTCGTCGGCGACAAAGGCCTGCGCCACCGTCGCGCCGCGTCCCTTCATCAAGGCCGGCAGCCACACCGTATGGGCGCCCAACCGGACGCCGAAGGTTTTCAGCGTGCGACGCTCGACCTGGCTCAGCGCCGCCAGATCCCGCTCCACCTCGCGCCGGTCGATCACGCCGCCGGCCTCGATCAGTCGGAAGGCGATGCCGCGCGGCAGGCCCTTCAGCGCGCCGCTCTCCACGGCCGCCTTCAGTCGCCGCAACGCCCTGAGCGCCCGTCCGGCCTCGGCCGCAAGCCAGGCCTCCAGCCGGCGCTGCGCCCGCTCCCGGGCCGCTACGGGGCCCAGTTCCCCCAGCAGCCGCACCCGCGGCGTGAACCAGTCGCCGCCGACGACCCGGCCCGCCTGGGCGCCGCGCCACAGCACCGCTCCGTCGGGCGTGACGGAAAACGCCTCGTCCCCGTCGGCCGCCAGCCGACCCAGCCGCCGCGCGATCTCCGGGGTCACCGCCTGCCGCGCCGCATGACGCAGGGCCTTGTCCTCCAGCGCGCTGCCGCCCTTGTCGATCTGGAAGTCCACCCCGCTCAGCCGACCGACGGCATGGCCCTCGACCACCACCGCGCCCTCGGCGTCGACATCCGCGACCGCGTCCTCGCGGACATTCAGGGCCCGCATCAGGGCCGTCGTGCGCCGGTCGACGAACCGCGCCGTCAGCCGCTCGTGCAGGACGTCGCTGAGCCGCTCCTCCAGCGCCTTGGTCTTGTCCCGCCAGCCCTGGGCCTGATCCAGCCAGTCGGGCCGGTTGGCGATATAGCTCAGCGTCCGCACCCCGCTCAGCCGCGCCGACAGCTGGTCGATCTGGCCGTCGTCACGGTCGAGGTCGGCGAAGCGCGGCGCGATCCAGTCGGCCGTCAGCCGCCCGCGTTTGCCGGTCAGTGCTTCGAAAATTTGCTTCGCCAGCCGGGAATGCTCGTCGAGGGTGGTCTTCTGGAAGTCCGGAAGCTGGCAGGCCTCCCACAGCCGCATGATGGCGCCGCGCGACCGGCCGACGCGGGCCACGTCCTCGTCCTTGATCAGGCGACGCAGCAAGGTCTCGTCCAGGGCCGGCTGGGTCAGGTTCAACCCCCGGACGCCCGGCGTCACCGTCAGCGAGCGCAGCAGGTCGGGCAGGGTGTCGAAGTCCAGCCGCGCATGGCGCCATTCCGCCGCCTCGACCGGGTCAAAGCGATGTTCCACCACCTGTTCGACGAGGTCGGGGTCCAGCTCGATCGCTTCGCCCGTGACGCCGAAGGTCCCGTCGCGCAGGTGTCGTCCGGCCCGGCCGGCGATCTGGCCGATCTCGTGGGCGTGCAGCCAGCGCGTGCGCCGTCCGTCGAATTTGCGCAGGCCGGCGAAGGCGACGTGGTCGACCTCCATGTTCAACCCCATGCCGATGGCGTCCGTGGCGACCAGGAAGTCGACCTCGCCCGACTGGAACAGCTCGACCTGGGCGTTTCGGGTTCGGGGGCTCAGCGAGCCCATGACCACGGCCGCCCCGCCGCGCTGGCGCCGGATCAGCTCGGCGATGGCGTAGACCTGGTCGGTGCTGAAGGCGACGATGGCGCTGCGGGCGGGCAGACGGGTCAGTTTCTTCGATCCGGCGTAGGACAGTGTCGACAGCCGCTCGCGCTGGACGATCTCGACATCCGGGATCAGCGAGCGGATCAGCGGGGCCATGGTGCCGGCGCCCAGGAACATGGTCTCGAACCGGCCGCGGGCGTGCAGCAGCCGCTGGGTGAAGACGTGGCCCCGCTCTGGATCGGCGACCAGCTGGATCTCGTCGACGGCGAGGAATTCGACCGACCGCTCCATCGGCATGGCCTCGACGGTGCAGACGAAATAGTGGGCCCGTGGCGGGACGATCTTCTCCTCGCCGGTGACCAGCGCCACCGCCGCCGCGCCCCGCCGCTTGACGATCCGGTCGTAGATCTCGCGCGCCAGCAGCCGCAGCGGCAGGCCGATCATGCCCGAGGCGTGACCCAGCATCCGCTCGACCGCCAGATGGGTCTTGCCGGTGTTGGTGGGCCCCAGAACCGCGACGACGCGGGATGGGGCCTGTCCTGTGCCGCGGTCGCTCATGATGGGGAAAAGGTGGCTCTTCCCGCGGCGTTCCTCAAGCGGCGCCGCGCGCTTTCCTCCGGTCGGTAAACAGCAAAGCTCAACCAGGCGGAACAGGGGCGAAACGAATCAGGACCGAATCACCGACACGGCCCGATTCGGGATTTGTTCACCCCAAGATATTGTATCTTAAGATGGATTAACCACAACCGCAGAGGGGTGGTTTTCGGTGCGACGGGCGTCCTCAGTTTGTGAGCTGGTGATTTTGGCCGCCGGCCCGCTTCCCCCGCGCGTCACGACCCGCTAGGTCAGCCGGCGATGGCCCCGTAGCTCAGCTGCATAGAGCAAGGCTTTCCTAAAGCCGAGGTCGCAGGTTGGAGTCCTGCCGGGGTCGCCATGTCTGTGTTGGGCCAAGTTAAGGCTGTCCTGAATCCAAGCTAAAGCTGTCCTAAAGCGGCTCTGGACACGCTTTTTCTGGAAAATATCATCGAGATATCAGAGAGATGTCTCTTGGGAAGGGCTGGACAGGCTTAAGTTGGCGTCCTGCGGTAGGTGGGCTGAACCTCTCTAAGAGCACCAGCCCATCCAGACCGTTGTGTTACTCCGCCGCGCCTAACCCGTGCTGTACGTACGGCTGCTTTTCTCTCGGCGCGCCCTGCCTCACGCTGCTGAGGCCCGCCGACTTCACCCTTAGTGGTCGCAGCCTAAGCGCCTGTTCCAAGTAACACGACACGATGGTATCTGAGCGAGGTATGCATACGTTGCTCTGACGTTCCGACGGCTGTCGAATCGCCAACTATGGGAGATGCTGCGAATGGCTTTGACGCCTCGTCGTCACTGTTCGTGAGCAGAACTTGGATCACATTGCGACGTGGCTCGACCCTGAGGCCTTGCGGCTGCTTCCGGTTCGATCCGTCACTGTGCCGGCCTTGGGAGATGACGAGTTAGGGGTCATCGCGAGCGAGTTTCCTCGCCTACGGCCACTGTTTCTTGAAGGAGGCAACGCGGACGTCATTCTTCGGCGTCCATTTTTCCTCGAAGCAATCCTCAAGTTGGCGGGGCGCGAAGGAACGACAGCGCTCCCGGCCTCTGAGGTGGAGCTGCTCAAACTTTGGTGGGCGCATGGTGGAGCAGACGAGCCGGGATTCACTCCCGCTCAGCACCGGCGAGGCGCGTCAGCGGCGACATGTTGATCGCGAGTACTCGCTCTGCGTCTTCATCCTGCTGTTCTGTTTCAGCGGCGACTTCCGGCCGCTGGTCTGCGTTATCGATGAAGGGTGGAAACCACTGCAGCGCTTCGTGCCGATTGTGGAGCGGGCCATCAAAACGTTTGGCATCAACTCGACCCTTTACCTAGGCGTCCTCCGGTTCTTCAAACGCGGCGGCCTCGATCTCATGCCTACGCCCGGCCTTGAATGGCTAGGGACAATCGCTGTGGAGAAAAAGCAGGATCAGGACTTCTGGAAGAGCAATGGCGACGAGACTGTTGAGGTCCTGAAACTCGTCCTCGCCAAGAGGGCCGATATCCTCACTGCCAGCCATCGCGAAACGATTACGCTGATCACCGACATCTTGGTTGATGGCGGCGTGCGCGGAGCAGGCTTTCTGCAACAGGATCAAAGTCGCTAGTGGTGCGCTTCTAGTCAGCATCGAAATGAACGACGCTCCAGAACTCTCTGAGCAAAACGCCCTCTTTCGATCAACAGTATGCGGAGGCGGGGGAACTGAACTCCCGCTTTCCGAAGGGCAACACCTTGATGGACGCCGTGGAGTTCACCAAATCCAACGGCCCGGCGCGCCTCCTGGTCCTCGGCGGAACCTACACGACAAGCACAGCCTACAGCGGCAGTTCCAACGCGATCGTCGCCAAGCTGAACGAGTATGTGGACGCGACCGCGCCTGATCCCGCCCAGACCACGTTGTTGGTGAACGGGAGCTCCAGCGCCACTGTGGCGATCGGCTCCAGCGCGACGATCGTGGTGACGGTGAAGCTGACATCGGGCGCTGCCGTGTCCGGCGCAACGGTGTCTCTTCAAGCCAGCCCCACGGGTACATCGACCTATTCGCCCTCGTCGGCCAGCACCAACAGCAGCGGCCAGGCGACCTTCACGGTTCAGGGAACCGCGTCGGGGGCAGTCACCTACAAAGCCGTGGCGTCTTCAGGCGGCACATCGGGTGTCAGCACCAACTCCGTTACGGTCACCTTCGTCGGGACGCGCAATGCGCAGCAATCCACCGCCACAGTGCCGGCGGGCGTTGCGGGTTCCGCAACGACAATCACAGTCACGGTGAAAGATTCCGGAGGGGGCCTGGTGACTGGCGCGGCAGGCGGCCTTGCGGCCACGATCGGAGGAACGAACACGGGGATCGTTCCTGGCGCCATTTCTGAACAAGGCAGCGGCCTCTACACCTTCAGCTATGTCCCGACGACGGCGGGGACGGACAGCATCGCGATCACTCTGGATGGGAGCGCCATTTCAGGCTCCCCCTATTCCAGCGTGGTCAGCGCGCCTCCCATGACCATCACCACGACCAGCCTGCCGACGCCGGTGATCGGGGTGGCCTATAATCAGACCGTGGCGACCTCCGGCGGGACGGCGCCGGTGACCTTTGCGGTCACGACGGGCGCCCTGCCGGCCGGTCTGAGCCTGAACGCCGCCACCGGCGCCATCACCGGCACGCCGACGACGGCCGGAGCCTACAGCTTCACGATCACCGCCACGGACGCCAACAGCCTGACCGACGACCAGAGCTACAGCGGGACGATCGTGGCCCCGCCGCCCGAAGCCGTCGAAATATCGGCTGATGTCGCAGCCACGGAAATCGAGAGCGGAACCAGCGTCAGCTTCGACCTCGCCAGCCTGGTGAAGGGGGCGTTCGACGACATCCGGATCGTCGCGCCCCCTTCGCATGGCAGGCTGGTCCAGGAAGGCGGCAACCAAGCCCGTTCGAGCGGGGGCGCACAGAGAATCGGCGTGGCCTCGGCTTCAGCGTCGCCGGCGGCGAGTTCGGCGCGCGTCGTGACCTATCAGCCGAACCCGGGCTATACGGGACCCGACAGCTTCCAGTTCGTCGCCACGGGGCCGGGTGGAGATTCCAATGTCGCCACCGTCTCCATCAATGTGCGGGGCGAGGCGCCGGCAGCCCGATCCTTTTCCGCCACGGCCATCGACGGTCAGACGCTGAGCTTCGACCTCACGGCGGGATTGACGGGTCCCTTCACCAGGGCCGTGATCGATCAGGTCGCGCCCGCTGCCGCAGCGGACGCTCGAATCGTGGAAACGTCGGCCGACGGCGCGAGGGGGTACAGGCTGGACATGGCGATGGCGCAAGGCTTCGGCGGAACCGTGGTCGTCACCTATCGCCTGGGCAATGCTGTGGGCTTGTCGGCGCCGGCGACGGTAACGGTCGTGGTCACCCCACGGCCCGATCCTTCGGCTGATCCCTCGATCCGTGCGATAAGCGAGGCCCAGGCCCAGGCGACGCAACGGTTCTCACGGGCCCAGGTCGATAACTTCATGCGACGGGCCGAAAGCCTGCATGGCGTCCCGTGCGCGGCTGCTTCCATGGGGGTGCGTCTCAACGTGCCCATCAGCTCGGACCAGCCGCCGGGCGAAGGCTTGCCGGGCCGCCCCCAAGACGGAAGCGGCGCCTCGTCCGCAAAGAGTGTGAACGGCGGCGCCTCTCCCTCAAACGACGATCACGAGCAGCGTGGATGCGATGAGGTCAAGGTCTCGATGTGGGTCGGCGGAGCTCTGGATGTGGGCCGACGTGACGAACGTCGCGATCGGGCGGGTCTGAAGATCACCAGCCAGGGCCTCAGCATGGGCGCCGACGCCGAGATCGCGCCGGGCCTGCGCATGGGTTTGGGTTTGGGGCTGGGCAAGGACCGTGTCTCGGCCAACGGCGACGCCGATGTGGATGGCGACAGCTGGTCCATGGCCGCCTACGGAAGCTTCACGCCCGGCGGGTCGCTGTTCATCGACGGCGTGGTCGCTCAGGGCTGGGTGGATTTCGACACGCGACGTTTGGCGGATAACGCCATGCGGGCCGTCGGCGAGCGCGAAGGACGCTTCTCCACTGCAGCGCTCGCGGTGGGTGTTGAACATATCTCAGGCGCAATGCAGTGGTCCGTTTATGGCAGGGCCCAGACGCTTTACAGCCGGCTGGACAGCTACACTGAGCAGGGCGCGGAACTCTATAATCTGAGGTTCGACGCCCGCCGTCTTCGCTCGGTCTCGAGCGTTCTCGGGTTTCGGGCCGGCTCCAGCCAAGTTCTACCGATCGGCGTCCTGATGAGCGGGATACGCGCAGAATGGCGGCATGAGTTCGCCGAGGGAGGAAATGAAGGCCTCGACTACGCCGACCGCGCAGGGCCGTCCCTTTACCACTTCGATACCGCCGGCTGGCTGAGCGACGAGTTCCTCGTGAGCCCGACCTTGGACCTGACGTTGCCGACTGACTGGCGTATCGCGCTTGAGGCTGGTCTGCGGGGCGGTGGGGGCGAGTGGATATTGTCGCCCCGCCTCCAGATCAGGCGAGCGTTCTAGGTGCCGCCGTAAGCGAATGACCCAAGCTCGCCAGCGTTTCACCACTGCCGCGGAACCCGCGCACATGCGGCTCTGGATCAAACGCTCAGCGAGTGATATGTTGGAAGTTTCAATAAGGTATCGGGCGATTCCAAGCTCATGAGCGCCAACGTCGAGATAAGGACTCAGGGGCCGGGTCTAATCGGAGGCGGCGAGGCGGGTGATCTGATTCGCCGCCAATTCGGCGCTTATCAGATCGTCCAACCTGTTACTCTTAGGCATCATGGCTACTTCGCGGATGTGAAGGGCGCCATAGTCCGTCAATCTGGCTATTGACGGGCGCTCAAGACCTTGCGGAGCGAAACCTCGATCTTTCCGCCGCTCCAGGTGTCCCCGTAATCTGACCGCGCCTTATTGGCCAAGTCGGCCAAGGGCGAGAGGGCGGCCACCCTCCTGGACAGGGCCGCTGTCATCGGTGCGGCATCCCTGATCAAGTCCTCGAGGGGCTGGAACCGGTCGGCCAGGGTGGCCCAGAGCGTCGCTGTCACAAGATCCGCCATCTGTGGTTTTGCGCTGCCGAGCAAGAAGCCGGAGGTCCCCGTTAGGCCGTGACGTCGGCCGGTCTCCTCCCAGAGGGACATCCATTTTCTCAGACGCGGCTCGAAGTCGGCCCATCGCGGGTTTGTCCACATCTGACGGCCGCCGTCGAGCGTGAGTTCGTCGATCACATCATTGGCGTCATTGATGATCTTGAGCGTCAAAGCCCGACCCCCGGGCGTTGCCGGCAGCAAATCGAGAGTTTCGCCGAGATAGAGGAGAATGGCCGGCATTTGGGAGAGCGCGACCTTATTCTGTTCGTCGATAAGAACCGGCGGCCCCATGAAGGGCACTGGCATGGCGCGGACCGGCCCCTCCATCAAGCGGGAAATCTCTCTGTCGTCGGGCTCCCGCCAAGTCTTGCCGGAATAGGCCAGAACCGCGCGAACGAACTGCCCCCGAAAGGGCAGGGACCAATAATAGAGGGTGTAGTCCGTCATAGCGAACCTTTGATCCTGAAGCTCACTGACGAACGCGGGCGGGCGTCAGGCGTTCACGGCGCCACGCCCGGGGCTTCAGAACAGCCAGTCGCAACGGATCGCCAGCGCGATCGCGATCCGGCGCTCCGACTTCGCCGGTCGCCAGGATGGGGATGCCGACATAGTCGTCGTCATTAAAGTCGCGCCAGAAGCGCCACGAGTTCCAGTTGGCTCCGCACGCCGCATTTCTCGAATATGCGGCGTACATGTGTGCGTACCGTTCCGACGGCGACGCCGTTGGCTTCGGCAATTGCTTGGGGCCCCATTCCGGCGGCTAGTTTGGCGGCGACTTCCGCCTCTGCCCTGGTCAGGTGAAACAGGCTGCGTGTTGCGGCGACAAGGCGCGCCTCCTCCTGTCGCGGCGGGCGAATGACCACCAGGGCGGCGGCCCCGAACCTCAGGGCATAGTCTCCAGGTGCGGCACAGACTTCGGCAAGGGTCGGCCGGTCTCCTCTGGCGTCGCGCAGCACGACGGGTCGGGGCGGCGGCCGGAGGCCGCCGGTGCTCGCCGCCGCCGCAGCGATCGCGGTGCGAAGGGCGGCGGTGTCCGCATCGCGAGCGCCGGCCGCCATGCCGCGCGTCACGCGCAGGATCTCGCCCGAAGTCGCCATCGCCTCAGCGGCGGGGGAGAGCGCCAGGACTCGACCGTGCCCGTCACAGATGAGGATGGCGTTTGAAAGCGTATCTAGAAGGCCCAGGGCGAGGTTCAATCCTCGCGCGTCCAGGACGATCTGGGTCCGGACGGCGGCGCGGACGTGAGGAACGACGGTTGCGAAGGCCCGACGCTGTTCCACTGTCACATTGCCCTGAGACTCGCTCCGCATCAGCGCCAGACCCACCAGCAGGTCGTCCTGGCGCAGCAGCGGGGACAGGCAGGCGAAGGCCAGATCATGCCGACGCAACCAGGCGCCGTATTCCGGAAAGCGCGCGGCGTCCTGCGCGCTGGTGAAGGCCGTTTCGTCGAGCACCGCCATCTCGGGCGCCGCCATGCCGATTCGAACGCGCGAGTTCACGCGCGGGTCGCCGCCGCCCGCCGTCACGAACTCGGCGGAGGCTTCCGGCGGCAAGCCCGTCATCCAGTTGAACGGCACCGCCGCCTCTCGACCCAGGCCGATCAGTTCGCCGCCCTTTGAACCGGTCAGCCTGGCCAGGCCTTCCAGCGCCTCCACCCAGGTCCGGTCCCCCAAGCCCACGCCCTGGAAGGCGGCGGTCGCCGTCGCGACATCCTCTTCGGTCACGCTAGAGGCTCTGAGCCGGTGCGCGAATGCTGATTCATCACTGCGTTGTCCTTCTCTGGCGCGAGTCTCCTGGATCGACCGAAACCTCTACAAGATTGTAGATGCAGACAAGAGTGAGGGAGTCTAGTTCAGCGAACAAGGACTGGATCGCCGCCCTACGGCGGTTGGGGAGAGGGCAGGCGTGATGGGTGGTATTGCAAGGCGCGGCGCCTCTTGGCGAATCATGGGAGGCGCATCGACCCTGGCCGTCGCGCTATTCTTAGGTGCAGGCGTCGCCTCGGCCCAGGTCGTCCCCGGCCAGACCCGCGAAGAGATCGATCCGGCGCGTCAGGCGCGCCCGCTGGCCGCACCGGTCGTTGATCCAACAACCTTGTACCAGCCCGGACAATGCCCCTTCACAGGTCAGGGTCGCACGACCCTGACGCGGATCGAGGCGCAGGGCGCCAGCCTGATCTCCGACGCCGAGATTCAAAACGCGGTGGCGGATCTGATCGGTAAGGACAGCGATCTGTCGGTGCTCTGCGTCGCTCGGGACCGCGTCGCCGCCCTGTACGGTGCTGAGGGCGAAGCCCTGGTGCGGGTGGATCTGCCCCAACAGCGGATGACGGGCGGCGTCCTGGTGATCACCGTGACCGAAGGTCGAGTGGTCAGCGCCTCCGTGATTGACGCCGACAAACTGGGCCCTGCGGCCGCCCTTGCCGCCGACTATCTGAGCGCTCTGAAAACGGAACGGGCGACGCGCTGGCGCGAAGTCGAACGCGCCTTTCTGTTGGTTCGCGACATTCCCGGCGCCGACCCGTCTTTCAGCATCCGTCGCGCGGAGACGGGCGAAGCCAATGGTCTGGAAGCCGTGGCGGCCTTCGCCCCTCGGCGGAAGCTGGACGTCACCCTGAGCGGCCAGAACTTCGGTTCAGAAGAAGTCGGGCGCGAGGGCGCCTCGATCCGCCTTGACGCCAACAGCTTCACCGCCTTCGCCGAGCGCACCAGCCTGATCCTGTTCTCGGGTTTGGAAGGCGATCAACGAGTGGTCCAACTGCTGGAGGAATTCCGTATTGGAGCCTCCGGCCTGACCGTTCTGGGCGATGTGGCCTACAGCGAATCCGAGCCCGGCGGCGCCCTGGCGCCGCTAGAGTTAGAGGGACGCTCGACCGTCGGCCGACTCGGCGTCCAGTATCCGGTCGTCCTCACTCGGCCCCTGCGCATGGATGTGGGCGCCCGGTTGGAGTGGGTGGATCAGAAGAACGATCTGGGCGCCTTCCGCCAGCCGAACGGCGATGCGACCGCCCTGTTCGAGGAAAGCCTGCGGGTCCTTTCCGCCGAGGTCGTCGCCACCTGGCGGCCGAGGCAGACGCCGGGGCTTCAAGGCGGGTTCCAAGCCGAGTTGCGCAAAGGTCTGGAGGCTTTCGGCGCCAGCGAAGCCGGCGATCCCTTGTTGTCGCGGCCCGAAGGGCGGCCGGACTTCACCTCGGTTCGAGGTCAAGCCTCGATCCGCAAGGACGTCGTCCTGTCGCCGGGACGCGGCCTCTATGCGGCGGCGGCTTTGCTGGGGCAGTGGGCGCCGGATCCGCTGCCGGCCTATGAAGAGTTCCAGATGGGATCCTACACCGTAGGCCGGGGCTTTGATCCGGGAGCGGCGTCCGGCGATCGGGCCCTGGCGACCCAGATCGAGGCGGGCTGGGAGGCGGCGTCCGCCCAGGCGGTCTGGACCGTCTTCGGCTTCGTCGATGCGGCCAAGCTGTGGAACCAGGACGCCTTCGGCTACGACAGCCGGCCCTGGTCCGTCGGCGCCGGGGTGCGCGCCCGCACACGCAGGGGGCAGGTCAGTCTGGTCTATGCGGCGCCGCAGAACGCGCCGTTCCCCGGCGCGGTCCGGCCGAAGGATCGGCTGCTGCTGTCGCTCTCCACCACCTTCTCGTTCCGTTGAGGCTCGCCATGAACAACGCTCACGCCGCTCGTCGTCGCGTCTCGCTTCTTCTGAGCGCCGCGGCCCCCGTCGCACTTTTGCTGGCGTTGGCGGCGCCGGCCTCGGCCCAGATCGCAGCCGGCGGTGGAAGCACGGCCGCCGGAACCGTCTCCAACACCTATAACGGATCGGGATCGGCGACCGTCTTCTCGGGCGCGGCGTCCAACACCGGCGGCGCCGACACCTCGACCATCACTTTGAGCGGCTCGCGGACGCTTTTGAACTGGAACGGTTTCAATCTGGCGCCCGGCGACACGCTGAACTTCAACCAGAGCGGCTCGACGAGCATTGCCGTCAATCGGGTTCTGGGCGGAGGCGGCACGATCATCAACGGCGCCGTCAACAGCAACGGCCAGGTCTGGTTTCTCGATTCCTCCGGCGTAGCGGTGGGAGGGACCGCGGTTCTCAACGTCGGCGGACTGTTGTTGTCGTCTCTAGGGCTGACCGACGCCGATATCTTTGACAACGACAGCAGTTTCAACTTCACCGGCGTGGGCGGCTCCGTCGCGGTGAACGGGGGCGCGGCGCTGAACGCCGCCGCCGGCGCGGTGACCGTGGTGGGCCCCGAAATCAACTTCTCAGGCAGCGCGACCGCCAGCGGCAGCATCGCCCTGATCGCCGCGCGTGACGCGACGCTCGTCTTCGACGGCGATCTCGACGCCTATCTTGCGCTCACCGTCGCAACGGGTACCGACAAGAACACCGCAATCAGCGTCGGATCCCAAGCGCGCTTCGACACCGCGTCGGCTGCCGCCGGAGGACGCACCTATCTGATCGCCGCCGGCTACAACGGCGGTCTCGGCTCCATTCTGTTGGGCGGTTCGGCGGCTGACGCAGTGGAGTTCGTCGATGGCGACGTCGTGCTTTACGCAGCGGGAGAGGAGTCCTTCAGTCGCCACTTCATCGCCGGAGGGGCGTTGCAAACACCGACGGGGGCTCCCGCAGGGGATGTGACAATCGGCGCCGCCACGGTTTCCGGGGGCGATCTGAACGTGATTGCGTCCGATGAAGTGATCATCAACGACCTTATCTCAGTCCCCACCGGAAGCGTGCGGCTGGAGTCAGGCAATTTGACCACTGTTTCCGTCTCGGTCGAGGTGGGTCAGAACTATACCCTAAAGGCGCCGGACTGGACCGGAGGCGCCGCTTTTTCGCCGGTCTTCCTCAACGCGGCTTCGGGGATCGGCAAGTTCATCATTCAGGACATGGCCTTCGGCGTAACCCTGGGCGGGCTCAGCGCGCCGGATGAACTTCGCATCACCGCCGAGAACGGCGGCGCCGTCAACGTGGTGGGGACGCTCACCGCGGGCAACGGCCTCTATCTGTCGGGGCAGTCGCTCCAGCTCGGCGGCGATCTGACCGAGACCGGAGCGGACGGGGTTCTCAGCCTGACGTCCAGCGACGGAATTTCTCAGACCGCCGGAGCCCTGACGGCGGGAGTCCTGACGATCTCGGCGATCAACGGCGTGACCTTGAATGGTGCGGCCAATGCGATCGGCGCCCTGGGCGCGTCCACCGCGAACGGTTTGAGCCTGGTCGATACAGGCGGCCTGACGGTCAGCGGCGCGCTCAACGGCGGAGCCACCGGGGTCTCGCTGACCACCACGGGCGACTTGACGGTGCAGGCGCCGATCACCGCCAGCGGAATCACCCTGTCGGCGAGCGGGGCGAGTTCGGACATCGTGCTCAACGCGGCGCTCGATGCAGGAACCTCCACGGTTTCGCTCCATGCCGGCGGAACGATCAGCCAGAGCGCCCTGGGCCGGATCACGGGTAATCTGATGGGGGGATCAGGCGGGGCCACCGATCTGACGGCGGCCGTCAACCGTGTTCGCGATCTCGACGTCTTTACGGCCAACGGCTTTTCGCTCGTTGATGAGGGTGGGCTGACGGTGACGGGCGGCGTCAACGCCGGCGCCGGCGACATCTTGGTCCGCACCACCGGAGGAGCCTTGTCGTTCAGCCCCTCGGGGATCGCAAGCGGGCGCGACATCGTCCTTTCCACCGACGGCGACTTCATCAACCAGTCGGGCTCTTCTGCGCTTGCCGCCTCGGGCAAGTGGACGATTTATGCGGCGTCTCCGAACTCCAGCACTTTCGGCGGTTTGGACAGCGGCTCCACGGCCCTCTGGAACGGAACCTTGGCGACACGAGCGCCGGCGGGTCTGAGCGGCAACCGCTACGTCTTCGCCGCCCAACCCACTTTGACGGTCACTACCCTTTCCACGAGCAAGGTTTATGGGACCGATCTGACGGGTTCGGTGGGCGCCCTTTACACCGTCAGCGGCTATCATCCGGGCGTGGCGGGGGCCTTCCTGGCCGATACGGCGGCGACGGCCTTCAGCGGGGCAGCTGCGATCAGCTCTACCGGATCAGCGGAGCGCGCCTCCGTCGCTGGCGGGCCCTATGCCGTCACCGCCGCGCAGGGCACGCTCACCAGCAACAGCGGCTACGCCTTCGCCTTCAGCAACACCGGCCAGATCACCGTCACGCCCAAGGCCCTGACGAGCGCCCTGACCGCCTCGAACAAGACCTATGACGGCACGACCGCCGGTTCCGGCTCGGTCGCCCTGTCGGGCGTCGTCAGCGGCGATACGGTCGGCGCGACGGCGGGAACCTGGACCTTCGCCGACCGCAACGCCGCAACCGGCAAGACGGTGACGGTCAGCGGCGTCGGTCTGACGGGGGCGGATGCGGGCAACTACACCGTGACCATCCCCGCTACGGCCCTGGCCGACATCCTTCAGCGTGCGATCACCGCCAATGTGTCTGCGTCTAACAAGACCTATGACGGCACGACGGCGGCCGCGGGAACGGTGACATTGAACGGCGTGCTCGGCGGTGACAGCGTCGGCGCCACCGCCGGATCCTTCGCCTTCACCGACGCCAACGCCGGAACCGGAAAGACCGTGACGGTCAGCGGCGTCGGCCTGACCGGCGCCGATGCTGGCAACTATACTCTCACCGTGCCCGCATCGACTCTTGCGACCATCCTTCGACGGTCGATCACCGTGTCCGCCGACGCGGTTTCCAAAACCCAGGGCGCGCCGGATCCCGCGCTAACCTACGCCGTCACTACCGGCAGTCTTGTAACCGGCGATGCGCTGACCGGCGCGCTTACACGGTCCCCAGGCGAGGCGCCAGGCGCCTACGCCATCACCCAGGGAAGCCTTGCGGCCTCGGCGAACTACCAACTCACATTCATCGGCAACAGCTTGACGATCACGGCGGTCCCGGTCGCTCCGACCACGCAAACAGCGACCGTTCAGGAAATCCAGGGTCTCGTCGCCTATCTCGCCTCGTATGAGACGCCAGGCAGCCGCGAGGGTGCATTGAGTGTCGTAGACGAGCGCGGCGACTGCAATGGCGACCGGGGGACAAGCGACTGCGCGATTGACCCAACACGCTGACCCTGACCGCTGAAGGGTATCCAGGTTCTGCGGGATGCCTAGTCTGTTATTTTTATAGCGTCTCATGAGCGGCGCCTGTGGTGACACCGTCATGTTGCGCGGCCTTGCGGTGGCGGCTTTAACCTGGGACAGGGTCTTGCCGATCGCCCATCATTCAGGCGTGGCCGGGCTTATCCCACGACAGCCTTAACTTGGCCCGACATGTTGACGATTACATACCCCGCCCACTCGGGAAAATCCTTATTGCGTGCAGGGTCTTTGGGTGAAACTGTCAGGCTAGGAGGAAACCTGACATGCACGACGGCGCCCGACTCGCCGCGCCAGAAGATCGACCCCTCGGCTGTGGCGATCCTGCGACCTGCGCAGGTCACCGCCCGGACGCGAACTGCGGCCACGGCGGCAAGGGCGACGCCGGCAACACCCTGGGGCTGACGGTTGCGATCCTGGCGCGGCGGTGGGCCGCCCACCTGGACGAGGTTTTGGCCGAAGCCGGCTTCGGCGTCGGCCAGTTGGCCGTGCTGACGCTGTTGCAGAACCGGCCTGCCGGCCTGACCCAGCGCGAGGCCGCCGACCTTTTGGCTGTGTCAGAGGCGGTCATGTCCACCCGCACGGCCGCCCTGCTGTCGGCGGGGTTGGTGAGCCGTCAGACCCTGATCGGCGACCGACGGGCGCATCTATTGCAGATCACCGCCGAGGGACGGTCGGCCCATGACGTCTGGTCTAAGTGCCTGTCCTGCGTTCAGGAGCAGATTCTCGAGTCTGTCGGCGCCGAAGACTTGGCCGTGACCCAGAGAACGCTCGAAAAGATCGGCGCGGCGGTCGAACGGCTGTCTGAGCAGGAGGGGCGCAAGCTCAAGCCCGCCCCGCGTCGACGCCCGCCCGCTGCGTCCGGTCCCAGGGCCTGATCGGCTGAAAATCCAAGCGAGCGCTTGACTGACGCTTTGGCCGGAACCGCTGCGCGGCGCCGGCCAAACGATCGGGTTCTAGAACTCTTCCCAGTCCGCCTCGACGCTCTGGGCGGCGGCGGTCTGACGGCCGGCGACGGCGGCCAGCTTCACCGGCGCGGGACGGGGCGGCGAGGCGGGGCGAGCGGCGGCGAGCGGGGCGGCGGCGAGCAAGTTTGATCCGGCGCCCAGGCGGAACCGCCCGATCATCGAGGCGAGGTTCTCGGTCTCCTGGCGAAGCGAATGGGAGGCGGCTGTCGACTCCTCCACCATCGCCGCATTCTGCTGGGTGACCTGGTCCATCTGGTTCACGGCGGTGTTGACCTCGGCCAGGCCGGTCGACTGTTCGCGCGCCGAGGTGGCGATTTCGGTGATCAGGCCGTCGATCTCGGCGACCCGGTCCACGATGACGGCCAGGGCCTGGCTGGTTTCGCCGACCAGTTTCACCCCCTTGCCCACCTGACTGGTGCTGCCGGCGATCAGGCCCTTGATCTCTTTCGCCGCCTCAGCCGACCGCTGGGCCAGGGCTCTAACTTCAGACGCCACGACGGCGAAGCCGCGACCAGCCTCGCCCGCGCGCGCCGCCTCGACCCCGGCGTTCAGGGCCAAAAGATTGGTCTGGAAGGCGATTTCGTCGATGACGCCGATGATCTGGTTGATTTCGCCAGAGGAGCGCTCGATCTCGGCCATGGCGCCGATCGCTTCTTCCATGACGGCGCCGGACCGTTCGGCGTCGCCGCGCGCCCCGGCGGCGACGGTCGCGGCCTGCTGGGCGTTGGCGGCGCTGCGTTGGACGGTGGCGGTCAGCTGATCCAGAGCCGCGGCGGTCTCCTCCAGACTGGCGGCCTGCTGTTCGGTGCGGCGCGACAGGTCGTCGGAGGCCACGCCGATCTCGTCGGCGCCGGAACGGATGGCGCCCGCCGTCTCGCCGACGCTTTTCATCGTCGCCTGCAAGGCGTCGACGGCCGCGTTGAAGTCGGTTCTCAGCTTGTCCAGTTCCGGGATGAAGGCCGTGGTGATGCGGCGCTCCAGGTCGCCCTGGGCCAGGGCGGTCAGGGCGTCGCCGATCTGTTCCACCGCCTCGACTCGACGGGTCACGTCCACGGCGACCTTGACCACCTTGGCCACCTTGCCGTCCGGATTGACGATGGGGTTGTAGGAGCCCTGGATGATGACGGCCCCGCCGTCCTTGCGGACGCGCCGGAACTCGCCGGACTGGAACTGGCCGGACGACAGGGCGGCCCAGAACTGGCTGTACTCAGGACTGTCGCGATAGGCCGGCTCGGCGAAGATGGCGTGCTTGCGCCCGACGATCTCTTCTAACTGATAGCCCATGGCGTCCAGGAACAGGCGGTTGGCGTTGACGATGGTCCCGTCCAGGGTGAATTCGATCATGGCCTGAGATCGGCCGATGGCCTCGATCTGGGCCGCATAGTCCTCGCTGGCGAGCCGATAGCGGGCGTCCGCCCATTCCACGACGAAACCGGCGGCCTTGCCGCCCTGTTTCAGCGGCGTGACCAACAGGTCGAAGGCGCGACCCCCGACCCGGATGGTGGCCGAATGGGGTTCGCTCAAAGTCGCCAGCATCCGCCGCTGGTGGGCCGGGTTCTTGTGGAAGACGTCGATGTTGGAGCCGACCAGCCGATCAACGCTGAAGTTGGGCAGGTCTGACCGTAGCTCGGCTTCCGCCTCTTGCAGAAGATTGCGAACCGCCGGGTTCAGATAGGTGATGTTCAGGTCCTTGTCGGCCAACATGATGTTGGTGCGAAGAGCCTCTACAGCCGTTTCCAGCATGCCGCTCGCCGGCTTTTTCCCCTTGGCCCACATATCCGCTCTCGATGCTGCGGGCGTTCGTCGCCCTTTGGCTGCAGCGTTAGTGCTCACTCATTACTGGAAAGTGTACGGAATGTTTATCTGAACCCAACATCGCTGTGCTTTTCGGGGATACTAGTACTTTTACTTACAAACGAAGTTAAACTGGTAGTGGCATAGCGGCATCGACCAAGGTTGTAAAAGCTTCGGGCGCGAAGCATCGTATAGCGAAGCGGTAATGTGGGTCTGGGAAAAGGCGGCAAAGAAGAGAAAGCCACCCGAATGCGTAAGCTGTTCAATCGACCGCAGGCGGAAAGCGAGGAGCTCTTGGAGCTTCGCGCCGTCGTCGCGGCCGTTCATTTGTCCCAGGCGGTGATTGAGTTCGATCTCGACGGCGTGGTGCTCGACGCCAACGCCAACTTCCTTGCGGTGCTCGGCTATGAACTGTCCGAGATCAAAGGCCGGCATCACCGGATGTTCGTCGATCCGGCCGAGGCCCGCTCGCCGGCCTATGCCGAGTTCTGGAAACGGCTGAACGCCGGGGAATTCGTCGCCGACAAGTTCGTCCGTTACGGCAAGAACGGCAAGCGGGCGGTGATCGAGGCGTCGTACAATCCGATCTTCGACGTGAACGGCAAGCCCTATAAGGTGGTCAAGTTCGCCATTGACGTCACCGCCGTCGAAGAGGAGCGCGAACGCCGCGCCGAGGCTGATCGTCAGGCGGCGGCCGTTCAGGCCATGGTGGTGCGAAATACGGGCCAGGGCCTGTCGGCCATGGCCTCGGGCGATCTGTCCTATCGGATCGAAGAGGATTTTCCGGGCGAGTACGCCGCTCTGCGCGAGAACTTCAACCGCGCCATGGCGGCGCTGGACCAGGCGATCGCCGTCATCGGCGGCAACGCCGAGACCATGCAGTCCGGCGCCAAGGAAATCAGTTCAGCGGCCGAAGATCTGTCCCGTCGCACTGAACGTCAGGCGGCCAGCCTGGAAGAGACGGCGGCCGCCCTGGATCAGATCACGGCCACCGTCCGCCGGACGGCCGAGAACGCCCAGGAGGCCGACAAGGTGGTCAGCCAGACCCGCGCCCAGGCCGAAACGGGCGGCGCCGTGGTCCAACGGGCGGTGGACGCCATGGGCGAGATCGAACGCTCGTCCGACCAGATCAGTCAGATTATCGGCGTCATCGACGAGATCGCCTTCCAGACCAACCTTCTGGCGCTTAACGCCGGAGTGGAGGCGGCGCGCGCCGGCGAGGCCGGGCGGGGCTTTGCGGTCGTGGCCTCAGAGGTGCGGGCCCTGGCTCAGCGGTCGGCGGACTCGGCCAAGGAGATCAAGACCCTGATCTCCGCCAGCGGCGCCCAGGTCAAATCCGGCGTCGTCCTTGTGCGTGAAACCGGCGAGGCCCTGACCGGCATCGCCGGCCGGATCGTCGAAGTCACTCAGCTGATGAGCGAGATTCGCGGATCGACCCAGGAACAGGCGGTCGGCCTGGCCGAGGTCAACACCGCCGTCAATGAAATGGACCAGGTGACCCAGCAGAATGCGGCCATGGTCGAGGAGTCGACGGCCGCCAGCGTGGCCCTGAGCCGCGAGGCCGCCGAACTGGCCCAGCTGGTCGGCCGGTTCACCACCAGCCAGGACGGCGGCTCCAGCCGACCTGCGCCGCTGCAAGAGGCCCATGGCCGGATCGCCGCCTTCGCGGCCGACCGCCCTGCGCCCCGACTGAAACTCGCCGCGGGCGGAGGCCGACAGGCCGCCGTTCACTCCGAATGGGAGGCCTTCTGATGTCCATGGCGCATACTCAAACCGACGCCTTTTCCGTCAACCGCGCCGGCGCCGGCCGTCGTGAGATGGTCGGCTTCCGGGTCGGGGACCAAGCCTTCTGCATCGACATCACCTCGGTGCTGGAGATCCGGGGCTGGACCCCCGCGACGCCCGTGCCCCAGTCGCCCCATTATATGAAGGGGGTGGTCAATCTGCGCGGCAGCGTCCTGCCGATCATCGACCTGGCCGCGCGCCTGGGCCTGCCGACGACCGAACCCTCGGCGCGTCACGCCATCATGGTCGCCAACTGCGGCGGGCGGACCGTGGGCCTGCTGGTCGAGGGAGTGTCCGACATCGTCCAACTGGACGACGCCGACCGCCAGGCGACGCCGGACATGGGCCATGGCCAGGGTGGGGTCGTCGCCGGAATCTTCGCGGTGGACGGCGCCATGCTCAGCCTGCTGGACCTGGACAATCTGCTGCCGCCGGACCGCAGCCGTCCCGCCGACGAGGCTTTCGATGCGATCGCCGCAGCTTGAGATCCCGGCCGCAGACGCCTCCTGGCCCCCGTACGGCGTGGCGGCCTGGCTGGCCGATGAGGTCGATGAGCGCGATCTGAGCCCTGTCATGCCGGACGGCTGCGACAGGGCCGGCATGGTCTCGGCCCTGCTTCAGATGGCCCTGTCGGTGTCTGAAGAGGGCGCGCCCTGGGCCGATGACGTCTGCGTCCTTCTTCTGTCGGGATGGGGCGCCTTGCAAGCCGCCGCTTCGGCCAACGAAACCGTCTGACGGTCGCCGGAGAGCCGGGTGATCGAATTCGCCCCATGCACGTTGTCGTCCGACCAGGGACGAAGACGGGCGAGGCGGCGACATGGCGAACGGATTGGAAGCCTATCGGGCCAAGCGCGACTTCACCCGCACCCCCGAACCGGCGGGAAAGACCAAGGCCGGACGCAAGGGCCGGCTGACCTATCTGATCCAGCGCCATGCGGCCACCCGGCTGCACTACGACTTCCGCATCGAACATGACGGGGTCCTGAAGTCCTGGGCCGTCACCAAGGCGCCGTCGCGCGATCCGGCGGTCAAACGACTGGCGGTGGAGGTGGAGGACCACCCCCTGGCCTATGGGACGTTCGAGGGGACCATTCCGTCCGGCAACTACGGCGCCGGGACCGTCCAACTGTGGGACCGCGGCGAATGGGAGCCGCAGGAGCCCGACATAGAGGCGGCGCTGAAGCGCGGCTCGCTGAAGATGATCCTGCACGGCGAGCGGCTGAGCGGCGGCTGGGCCCTGGTGCGGCTGAAGTCCGATCGCGGCAAACCGTCCAAACGCAACAACTGGCTGCTGATCAAGGAGAAGGACGAGGCGGCCGTGCCCGGCGAGGGCGACGCCAATATGGAGATCGACGCCTCCGTCGCCAGCGGCCGGAGCCTGGCCGAAATCGCCGATGGCAAGACCCAATGGACCGCCTCCCGCCCCGTGGCGCGCAAGGGCCCCAAGCCGCCGAAGGCCAAGCCGCGCGAAGCGGACCTGGCCCAGCCGCCCGCCTTCCAGCCGATCCAGCTGTGCAAGGTGGCGGACCATCCGCCTGGCGGCGCCGGCTGGGTGCATGAGATCAAGTTCGACGGCTATCGCATCCAGATCGCCGTCGGCGGCGGGCGTGCGCGGCTCTACACCCGTCGGGGCCATGACTGGACCGACCGCTTTCCCGAACTGGCGGCCGATGCGGCCCAGTGGCCCGACGGGGTGGTGGACGGCGAACTGTGCGCCCTGACCGAGGACCATACGCCGGACTTTTCCGCCCTTCAGGCCGCCATAGCCGACGGAAAGACCCAGGACCTGGTCTATTTCGCCTTCGACCTGCTGAAGGAAGGGCGGGACGATCTGACGGCCCTGCCGCTGTCGCACCGGAAGGCGCGGCTCCAGGCCCTGATCGACCGGATCCCGGCCAAGGCGCGGGGGAGGGTGCGCTATGTCGATCACTTCGCCTCCACCGGCCAGGCGGTTCTGGACAGCGCCTGCCGAATGGATCTGGAGGGGGTGATCTCCAAGACGCTGAACGCCCCCTATCAGCCGGGCCGGTCCTCGACCTGGGTCAAGTCCAAATGCCGGGGCAGGGACGAGGTCGTCATCGGCGGCTGGTCGTCGGAGGGCGGGACGCGCTTTCGCTCCCTCCTGGTCGGCGTGGCGGAGGAGGAGGGGCTGCGTTACCTCGGCCGGGTCGGGACCGGCTATTCCGCCCCGCTGCTGAAGACCCTGCTGCCGGCCTTGAAGGGGGCGGCGGCCGAGACCTCGCCCTTCGTCGGAAAGGGGGCGCCGCGCGGCGGCAAGGACATCCACTGGCTGCGGCCGGTTCTGGTGGCCGAGCTGGAACACGGCGGCCTGACCGAAGGCGGCTCCCTGCGCCATGCGGCCTTCAAGGGGCTGCGCGAGGACAAGCGGGCTCAGGAGGTGGTCGATGATCCGCAACCGCCGTCGCCGAAACAGGCGGAGAAGGCCGCGCCGACGCCGCGCCGAACGGGCAAGGACAAGGTGGTCGTCGCCGGCGTCACCCTGTCCAGCCCGGACAAGGTGCTGTGGCCCGCCGTCGGGGGGCGGCCGGCCATCACCAAGACGGACCTGGCCCGCTACTATGAACAGGCGGCCGAACGGATCCTGCCCCATGTCGCCGACCGGCCGGTGTCGATCATCCGCGCGCCCGATGGGATCGAGGGCGAGACCTTCTTCCAGCGCCACGCCATGCCGGGCTCGAACCCGCGGCTGAAGCTGATCGACGTGCATGAGCGCAAACCCTATGTCGCCGTGGTCGATGTCGGGGGGCTGGTCGCCGTCGCCCAGTCGGGCGGGCTTGAGCTGCACCCGTGGGGCTGTCGGCCCGGCGATCCGGAGACGCCCGAACAGGTCACCTTCGACCTCGATCCCGACGAGGGGTTGGATTTCGAAGCGGTCATCGCGGCGGCCAAGACGGTGCGAAAAACGCTGGAGGCCAAGGGGCTGAACCCCTTCGTCAAGACGACCGGCGGCAAGGGGCTGCATGTCGTGGTTCCGATCCGCTCGGACGGCCGCAGCCGGATCGAATGGGACCGATGCAAGGCCTTCGCCAAGGCCGTGGCCGAAGAGGTGCGCCGCGCCGATCCCGACCGGTTCACCACCACCCTGGCCAAGAAGGCGCGCGGCGGAAAGATCTTCATCGACTATCTGAGGAACGGTCGGATGGCGACGGCGGTCGCCCCCTGGTCGGTGCGGGCGCGGCCGGGCGCAGGCATCGCCTTCCCCCTGTCCTGGGGGCAGGTCAAGGCGGGCCTGGACCCCCGGGCCTTCACCCTTCACGACGCCCCGGCCCTGCTGAAGAAGCCCGATGCGTGGAAGGACTTCAGGGCCGGCGAGGTCAGCTTGCGGCCCGTGCTGAAGGCGATGGGGCTTTAGAGGGGCGGTGCCGGTGATTAGTGCTGGTGATTAGTGCTAGTGCTAGTGAGTAAGGCATGAGCAGTGGGAGTGTCCGCGCCCAGCCCACCTTTTGCTCACTAGCACTAATCACCAGCACTAATCACTATAACCCCGTCCCATCACGCCGCCGTCTTGCGCCTCGCCGGCTTCTTCTTGGAGGGGGCCTTTTTCTTCGGCTTGGCGCTGGTCGCGGAGCCCTTGAGGCTGTTGCGCAGAGCCTCCATCAGGTCGATCACATTGGTGTCGTCGGGCTCGGGCGCCTCGACCACCGACTTGCCGCCCTTCTGCTTGGCCTTGACCATCTCGCGCAGGGCCTCGTCATAGCGGTCCTTGAAGTCGGTCGGGTCGAAGTCCGTCTCCTTCTGGGCGATGATCCGGCTGGCGATCTCGACCATGTCCTTGTCCGCCTTGACCGAGGGAATGTCGTCGAAATAGTCCTCGGCGGGCCGCACCTCGTCATGCGCCCGCAGGGAATAGGCCACCAGCCCCTTGCCGCGCACCTCCAGGGCCAGCTGCCGTTCCCGCCCGCGCAGGACCAGGGTCCCAATCGCGATCTTGCCCGCCGACTTCATCGCGTCGCGGATCACGGCGAAGGCCTCGGCCCCCACGCCCTTTTCGGGCACGACATAGAAGGGGTCGTCCCAGTACAGGCGGTCGATCTCGTCCTCGTCCACGAAGCTGTCGATGCAGATGGTGCGGGTGGTCTCCAGCTTGACCTTGTCGAAGTCGGCGTCGTCGAACAGGACATATTCGTCCTTGGCCACCTCATAGCCCTTGACCAGATCCGACCGTTCGATCGGCCCGGTGTCCGGGTCGGTCGGCACCATGCGGATGCGGTTGTGGGTCTCGGGATTGATCAGGTGGAAGCTGACGTGAGCATTGGAGGCGGTGGCGGTGTAGAGGGCGACCGGACAGGTCACCAGCGACAGTTTCAGATGCCCCTGCCAGGTGGGTCTTGCGGCCATGGTGCGTTCCTCGCCTTGGGTTCGGTGACCTAACGCCGCAGGGCTGCGGGCGTTTCCGCGCGGAACCGGCCGGCCTGTCGCACCTTTCCGATGTGAAGCTTGCAGCAAGGGCGGGCCCATGCAGCCGACCAGACGATCCTGATGAACCCGAACCTGACCCCCGTCTTGGGCTGGACGCCCTATTGCGGCCCCGCGCCCGCCGCCGGCGACTGGCGCTGGAACCTGGACCCCGTCCTGCTTCTGATTATGGCCGGGGCCACGGCCCTGATCCTGATGCGGACGCACGGTCGGTCGCGGAGCCTGGGCCTGGCCGCCATGGCCGTGCTGGGCGTCAGCTTCGTCTCGCCCCTGTGCGCCCTCAGCTCCGCCCTGTTTTCGGCCCGGACCGTGCATCACGTCCTGCTGGTCACGGTCGCCGCCCCCCTGCTGGCCGAGATGCTGCCGAGACGGCGACACGGGTCTCTGGCCCTGGCGACCTTCGTCCAGGCGGCGGTGCTGTGGGTGTGGCATGCGCCCGCCGCCTATGGCGCCGCCCTGTCCAGCGACCTGGTCTATTGGATCATGCAGCTCAGCCTTCTGGCCTCCGCCGTCTGGTTCTGGGCGGCGGCGCGGGCGGCCAGCGCGCCTGCGGCGGTGGTCGGCCTGTTGGCGGCCATGCTGGCGATGGGGCTGTTGGGCGCGGTCCTGACCTTCGCCGGCCAGGCCGTCTATGCGCCCCACGCCTATACGACCCTGGCCTGGGGCCTGACCCCGCTGGAGGACCAGCAGGCGGCGGGGCTGATCATGTGGGCTCCGGCGGCGGGCCTCTATCTGCTGGCGGCCCTGTGGCGGCTGGGCCGGATGCTGGGGCCGGACCTTCCCGCCGAGGCCGGGGTGCGTCCGGCGTGATCGAAAAGCTCTTCACCCAACTGCTGGAATGGGCGGCGGGCCACCATGACCAGGGCCGCTATTCGCCGGTCGGCATCCTGTTTCACTGGGTCATGGCCGCCCTGGTGATCTTTCAGCTGGGCTGGGGCTGGTGGATGGGGCATCAGCCGGTCGGCGGTCAGATGCTGGCCGCCTATGATCTGCATTTCGCCGTGGGCGTCCTGATGCTGATCCTTGTGATCGGCCGCCTGTCCTGGCGGCTGCTGGCGCCCGACCTGATCAATGACGCCGACAAGCCGGGGTGGGAGAGCTGGGCCGCCCACGTCACCCACTATGTCTTCTACATCTGCCTGTTCGGCCTGCCCCTGTCGGGCTGGGCCATGATCTCGGCGACGGACCGGACGCGCGAACTGGAGACGCTGGGATTCATCCCCTGGCCCCTGCTGCCGTTCCAGGACCTGTCTAACAGCCAGCTATGGGCGATCGAGGCGGCGGCGGAATGGATGCATTGGGGCCTGGTGGTCACCCTGCTGCTGATGATCCCCATCCACGCCGGGGCCGCCCTCAAGCACCATCTGATCGATCGGGACGACGTGTTTCACGCGATGCTGCCGGTCGTGCCGCTGCGTCGACGGAAGCGGACCCGGTGGCAGAGGCGCTGGCGGGCGCTGGAGAAGCAGGTTGTTCGGACAGCCAAAGCCCTATGGCGCGGACTTCTGGGTCCGAAAGCGGTTTGACGGCGGCGGCCATGACGCCGCGCGGATCGTTGCGGCGTTCGCCCGACTTCCACCGCTCCATCTGTTCGACCAGATAGGGGTAGGGCTGGCCCGCGATCTGAGGATTGCCGCCCAGGCCGGTTCCTTCGCCGTTCAAGCCGTGACAGGCGGCGCAGGCCACCACCCCCCGCGCGGGATCGCCCCTCAGATAGACCGACGGCGCCGGGGCGGCGGCGGCGTTCAGCTCCGTCGGCGGGATCGGCAGTGCGGCGTAATAGGCCGCCACCTCGCGTCGGCTTCTCTGATCCAGGGCCTTGGCGATGCGCGTCATCTGGTCGTCGGCCCTGAGGCCCGAGGCGTAGTCCTCCATCTGTTTCTGCAGATAGCCGACGTGCAGGCCCGCCAGTCGCGGCGCGGCGGCCCCGTCGCCGCCGCCGTCCAGGCCGTGACAGGTGAAACAGGCGTTGGCCGCACCGCCGGCGCCGCCGCTGAGGGCGATGACTTCGCCGTTGGCCGAAAGAACGCGGTCGGTGTCGGTCGCCGCCGCCTCGCATCCGGCCAGCAGCATCAGGAGCATCAGAGGGGCAAGGGGCGCGCGCACCTGCATCCAACCCCCGCCTACGGCCCCGGTTCCGAAGGCGCCGCCCGACGGAGACGCCATGTCGCAGCCGGGGAACTTCCTCCTCCTGCGGGGATTGGTCTGGCGAAGCTTTCGAGGCCTGGCCCGAGGCGATTCAGGGCGGGGGACCGGGCGGCGATGAGATGGGGCGGACAGGGCGAGGCAGGGCGGACCGCCGCCGCGGCTCTGCTCGCGCTCGCCTCGGCGGGCCTTGGCGCCTGCGTCGACAAGGCGGATCAGCCCCGGCCGGTGGCCCAGGGCGATCCGGCGCGCGGCCTGGCGGTCATCGAGGCCGTCGGTTGCGCCGCCTGCCACACGATTCCCGGCGTCGCCTGGCCCGAAGGCCGCAGCGGCGGCGACCTGGCGGGCTTCGGGGCGCGCCCCTTCATCGCCGGGCGCCTGCCGAACCAGCCCGGCGTCCTGACCCGCTGGCTGATCGACGCGCCGTCCCTGGATCCCGGAACCGCCATGCCCCCCATGCCCCTGAACCACGCCCAAGCCCGCGACGTCGCGGCCTATCTGTATACGCTCGATGACGACTGAACCGACGCCGGGAACCGCGGGCTGGCCCCCGCCTGTGCTGGACCCGGCCGGCCCCTTCGCCGGGCCGATCGAGGTGGTGGCCTGGGTGCTGTTCGTCATGGCGGCGGTGGTGATGACCGTGGTGCTGATCGCCTTGGGGATCGCCCTGTTCGGCCCCCGAAGGTGGAAGCGGCGGGTCAGCGGCGAGCGTCTGGTCTGGATCGGCGGCCTGGCCTTTCCGATCGTGGTTCTGACCGGCCTTCTGATCTACGGCCTGACCACGACCGCGCGGGTCGCCGAGGCGCCGCGACCGGGCGAGATGCGGGTCCGCGTCACCGGCGAGATGTGGTGGTGGCGGGTCGCCTATCTGGACGACCAGGGACGCGAAATCCTTCAGGACGCCAATGAGGTCCATATCCCCGCCGGTCAGCCCGTGGTGTTCGAGCTGGAAAGCGCCGACGTGATCCACAGCTTCTGGGTTCCGCGCCTGGGCGGCAAGACCGACATGATCCCCGGCCGGCGCAACTTCATGCGGCTTCAGGCCGATCAGCCGGGAACATATGGCGGCCAGTGCGCCGAATACTGCGGCGGGCCGCACGCGCTGATGGGGCTGGTCGTGGTGGCCCATGCGCCTCAGGACTTCGCCGCCTGGCGCGCGCGTCAGGCCGGACCGGCCCTGATAGCGGCGGCCCAGGGCGACGCCCTGATCGCGCGCGGCCGCGACGTCTTCGCCGCCTCCGGCTGCGGCGCCTGCCACACCATTCGGGGAACCGAGGCCAATGGTTTGGCCGGTCCCGACCTGACCCATGTCGGCTCCCGCCAGACGATCGGGGCGGGCATATTGCCGAACAATCAGGGCACGCTGGCGGGCTGGATTTCGGACAGCCAAGGGATCAAGCCCGGCAACCGCATGCCCTCCTATCCGGTCCTTACGGGCCAGGACCTGCGCGCCGTCTCGGCCTATCTGGACAGTCTGAAATGAGTTCGGAAACCGGGTTCGATCCCGAACTCTATAAACGCTTGCCGACCCGCGACCCCCGCCCCGAGGGCGAGCTGGAGCAGCTGGAACAGGTCTGGTGCGCGCCGCGCAAGCCGTGGGAATGGGTCACGGCGATCAACAACAACTATATCGGCGTCTATTACGTCGGCGCGGCCATGCTGTTCTTCGTGCTGGCCGGGGTTCTGGCCCTGTTGATGCGCACCCAGCTGGCCCTGCCGATGACGGGCTTTTTGGCCCAGGAGACCTACAATCAGATCTTCACCATGCACGGCACGGTGATGATGTTCCTGTTCGCCGTGCCGGCGGTCGAGGCCCTGGGGGTGCTGCTGCTGCCCCAGATGCTGGGGGCGCGCGACCTGCCGTTCCCGCGTCTGAGCGCCTACGCCTTCTGGGCCTATCTGATCGGGGGACTGTGCTTCTTCTGCTCCCTGTTCTTCGGTCTGGCGCCGAACGGGGGCTGGTTCATGTATCCGCCCCTGACCTCCATGGCCTATTCGCCGGGGATCAACGCCGACTTCTGGCTCCTGGGCATCGGCTTCATCGAGATTTCGGCCATCGCCGGCGCCATCGAGATCATCGTCGGGGTTCTGAAGACGCGGGCGCCCGGCATGACCCTGGACAAGCTGCCGATCTTCGCCTGGGCCATGCTGATCTTCGCCTGTATGATCATCATCGCCTTCCCGTCGATCATCCTGTCGACTCTGCTGCTGGAGTTGGAGCGGGCGCTGGGCTGGCCCTTCTTCGACGCCGCGCGGGGCGGCGATCCGATGCTGTGGCAGCACCTGTTCTGGTTCTTCGGCCACCCGGAGGTCTACATCATCTTCCTGCCGGCGGCGGGCGCCATGTCCACCATCATCCCGGCCGTGGCCCAGACCCGGCTGGTGGGACACAGGCTGGTGGTCCTGGCCATGCTGGCGACGGGCTTCATCAGCTTCGGCGTCTGGGCCCACCACATGTTCACCACGGGCATGCCTCAGATCTCGATCAACTATTTCAGCGCCGCCTCCATGGCCGTCAGCGTGCCCGCAGGGGTTCAGGTCTTCGCCTGGATCGCCACCCTGGCGGCGGGGAAGATGCGGTTCAACACGCCCGGCCTGTTCGCCGTCGGGGGGCTGGTCATCTTCGTCATGGGCGGTCTGACCGGGGTCATGGTCGCCATGGTCCCCTTCGACTGGCAGGCCCACGACAGCTATTTCATCGTCGCCCATCTGCACTACGTCCTGATCGGCGGCATGGTGTTTCCGCTGTTCGCCGCCATCTACTATTGGACCCCCATGTCCAGCGCCCGGCCGCTCAGCGAACGGTGGGGCAGGTGGGTGTTCTGGCTGATGTTCGTCGGCCACAACGTGACCTTCCTGCCCATGCATCTGACCGGGCTGATGGGGATGCCGCGGCGGGTCTACACCTATCTGCCGGATCGGGGCTGGGACCTGCCCAATATGATCTCGACCGTCGGCGCCTTCCTGTTCGGCCTGGCGGTGCTGATCTGGGGGGTGGACATGATCCGCAACTTCCGCCCCTTCGGGCGACGCGAGGCGGGCAATGTCTTCAATGGGCCGGGGCTGGAGTGGCTGCCGGCCGGCCTCTATTCGCTGCGCTCCATTCCGGTGATCAAGAGCCTCTATCCCGGTTGGGAGCAGAAGGGGCTGGCCGAGGACGTCGAGGCCGGCCGCTATTTCCTGCCCGGCGCCCCGCGCGGCGAACGCGAGACCATCGTCACCAGCCCGCTGAACGCCGAACCCCAGTATCTGCTGCAAATCCCCCGGCCCTCCAGCTGGCACGTCTGGGGGGCGGTGTTTACGGCGGGCTTTTTCCTGATCCTGACCATCCAGGCCTATCTGGCTTCGGTGATCAGTGGAATTCTGGCCGTATATTGCATCCTCAAATGGTGCTGGAAGCTGGACCGGCCGGACCGGCGCGAGGGCGGGGCGGCTGTGGTGGACGTCGGGGCGGGCGTGCGCCTGCCGACCTATGTCTCGGGCCCGACCAGCCACGGCTGGTGGGCCATGGTCATCACCCTGATCGTCGCCGGCATGGTCGCGGTCATGGCCGGCTTCTCCTACGTCTTCCTGTGGAGCCGTCGTCCCGATCTGTGGCAGGCGCCGCCGGAGACGGGGTCTCTGATCCAGGTCGTCGGCCTTTGCGCGGCGGCGGCGCTGCTGGCCTGGGCCGCGCTGAGGGTCCTGGCGCTGGACCGGCCGCGCAGCGGGGTGATCGCCGCCGTCCTGATGCTGCTGGCGGGCCTGACGATCGGGGCAGGCTGGGCGGTCGAGGCGTCCGCCTGGTGGGGGGCGGGCCTGCGTCCCCAGGCCAGCGGCCAGGGGGCGACCGTCTTCGCCCTGATCGCCTGGCAGGGGCTGTTCGCGGCCATCTGCGCCATCATGGCGGTCTTCGCCCTGATGCGCTGGGTCTTCGGCCTGCTGTCGGCCCAGAGACCGGCGACCTATCAGCTGATCGCCCTGTTCATCGGCTTTTCCGCCGCGCAAGGGGCGGGCGCAGCCCTGTTGACCCATCTGTTCCCGGGAGGCTGACATCGGACGCTGGCTGATCCTGACGGGCGGGCTGCTGATCTGGGCGGCCCATTTCCTGGGCGTCTATCTGATCTCGTCCACGGCGGACGTGGTGGCGACGGCCGAGGCGCCCCTGTGGCGCCTGATCGGCGGGGGATTCAGCCTGGCCTGTCTGGCGGGCGAGGCGGGGCTCGCCCTGTTGATCCTGAAAACCCGTCGGGGATTCGAGCCGGCCATCGGCGTCGGCGGCTGTTTCATCGGCGGGGTCGGGGTGGTGTTTCAGACCCTGCCCCTGCTGCTGATCTGAGCCCTTCAGGGCTCCGACCAGCCCTTGACCCTCACCACCGCCGCGCGCGGATCGGCGTCGAACCGCATATAGGCGGTCGCATGGCCGCGGCCGGGCACATAGTCCAGGGTGGCGGTCGCCGTCTGGTCGCCTGCCACGGCCTCGACATCGACCCCGGCGGCGGTTTCGTCGCCGTCATTGACCACCTTGATCTCGGCCACATGGCCGTGGGCGGTGGTCTCGACCCTCTCGATCCGCGCGCTCAGGGTCGCCGGGGCGGCGGGGTGCACGGCCTCCCACACGATCACCCCGACGGCGGCCAGGGTCACCACCCCGCCCAGAGCGGCCATGGCGGTCTGCAAATGCGGGCGGGGCGGGGCGGCTTTTCGGCGCGTGGCTCGGTTCATCGGATCAGACCAGCAGACGGGCGGCGGCCGCGCCGATCGCGGCGGGAAAGCCCAGGACCGCCGTCGCCTGGACCACCCCGGCCAGAGAATGCCCTTCGATCCGCCCAAAGACGAACAGGGCGAACAGGCTGACCCCCAGGGCGATGGCGTAGCCGGGCAGGGTGAAGTGGAAGAAGGCGTGGGCCGGTCGATCCGCCTCTTCCTGACCGGCGAAGCCCGCGCGAAAGACGATGAGGTGCAGCAGCAGGATCGACACGCCCATCAGCCCCAGGACGTTGAGGGCGCCGGCCTTGTAGGCGATCAGGATCATTTCCTCGGTCGGGGCGACGTTCAGGGCGAAGAACAGGGCGCCGGCCGCCATCAGAAACAGCTCCCCGACATAGGAGGCCTGATCCTCCTGGGTCTCGCCGCCGCCGTCGCCGCTCAGCTGGCGGCGGGCCAGCAGGGCGCCCATGGCGCCAGGAACGGCCTGAAGCGCAATCATGCCCAGGGCTTCACGAGGGGGATCGCCCCATCGGACCACGCCGAACAGGCTCAACAGCAGGCCGGCGGTCAGGAAGCCGACCGCCAGGGCGACGGCCGTGTCCATCAGATCGTTCACCAGCCCCCGCCGGTCGGAGAAGCCCGCATAATAGGCCAGGCCGTAAAGCAGGGGCAGGCCCGCGACGATGAAGGCCAGCAGCCGGCCCCGGTCCATGGCCACGCCCTGTTCCCACATCTCCATCGTCATCAGCAGGGGGATGCTGAACACCAGGGCGCCCCCGAACGCGCGGCCCAGGTCGCGCAGATAGGCGCGTTCTCGGCTCAGATCGATCAGGGCGGCGGCGCTCATCTTCCGGCAACGTCCGAAGCGGCGCCTTGGCTCCGAACGTCAGGCTTCAGCGCGCGCCCAGCCGCTCCAGCAGATCGGCGGCGAAGCTGGACAGGGTGTCGTCGCGCGCTCCCATGACCAGGACGCGGTCGCCGGGTCGGGCCATTTCGACGATGCGGTCGCCGCAGGCCGCGCGGTCGGGCAGGGCCTCGGCCTGACGGCCCGCCTCGCGCACTCCTTCAGCGATGGCCTCGCTGCCGACGCTGCGGTCGGTGGTGCCGCCGTAATAGACCGGCTCGGGCATCAAAAGGACGTCGTCCTCGCGCATCAGGCCGACGAAACCGTCGATGAACTCCCGCCGCATCAGCTTTAAGGGGCCGAAGCCGTGGGGCTGGAACAGGATCAGCAGACGCCCGTCGAAGGCGTGCAGCGTCTTCAGGGTGGCGGCGATCTTGTCGGGGTTGTGGGCGAAGTCGTCGATGACGGTGACGGCGTTGACGGTCCCGACCACCTCCATTCGCCGCCGAATGCCGGCGAAGCTTTCCAGCGCCTTGACCGCCTCGGCCGTCGAGACGCCCAGGGCCTTGACCGCGCCGAGCGCCGCAAGCGCATTGGCGACATTGTGGGCGCCGGGCACGTTCAGCCTGACGTCGAACTCGCTCCAGCCCTCGATCAGGCGGAACCGCATGCCGGTCGGCTGGGGCTGAAGATCGTGGGCGGACAGGTCGGCCGCCTCCTCGCCCAGGGCGAAGGTGATCGCCTTTCCGGGCGCCAGGTCCTGCGCCAGGGCCGCCGTTTCGGGATTGTCCAGGTTCAGCACCGCCGTGGCCGCCCGCTGGACGAAGCCGCCGAACAGGTCGCGCAGCTCCTCCATCGACTTGTGGTCAAGCGAGATGTTGGAGACGACCGCCACGGTCGGGACGTAACGGGCGATCGAGCCGTCCGATTCATCGACCTCGGACACGAACAGATCCGACCCGCCGATCAGGGCGCTGGCGAACGGATGGTCGGCGTCGGCGAAATTCTTCATCACCGCCCCGTTCATGACGGTCGGATCGCGGCCGGTCTGGTGCAGGATCCAGGCGATCATGCCGGTGATGGTGGACTTGCCGCTGGTGCCCGCCACCCCGATCGAGGTGGGGGCGGCGTTGAACAGTTCGCTGAGCAGTTCGGGGCGGGTCTTGATCGTCGCCCCGACCCGGCGGGCCGCGCCGATGTCGGGCACCGTCTCCTCGACCGCGCCGGTGGCGATCACGATCTGATCGGGCCGGGTGACGCCCGATCCGTCCTGGGGGTGCAGGGTGACGCCGTGGGCGCGCAGCCAGTCGAACTTTTCAGGCGTGCGGCCCTGGTCCAGCGCCCGGTCCGAGCCTTCGATCCGGGCGCCCTGGGCCTGGACGATCAGGGCCAGGGGCAGCATGCCCGACCCGCCGATGCCGCAGAAGAAATAGGAGGCGTCTTGGTTCATGCCCCCTTAGAACAGGGGATCGGGCCGATCCGCCAGAGGCGGACTGCAATTTCGACGAAGAAGACGACGTGACGAGCAACACCTTCAAGATCGGCGTGGTCTGCGCCAGCTCGCGTTTCTCAAAGGAGCGGGCCGAGGCGATCGAGGCCTGGATGGCCCAGCACCATCCGGACCGTGAGGTCTCGGTCGTGTTTCACCCCGCCTGTTTCCTGAAACACGGCCACTTCGCCGGCGACGACCGAGCGCGGGCCGATGCCTTCGTGGAGTTCGCCAACGAGCCGCGCATCGACGCCGTCTGGTTTGCGCGCGGCGGCTATGG
>OFDN01000431.1_pt1 | contig 35060 bp, 30 predicted proteins | sample 1520971 | NCBI WGS metagenome assembly OFDN01 (sample SAMEA94257418, study PRJEB24077) | hot springs metagenome | biome: Aquatic biome; feature: Geographical feature; material: Water | place: India | collected 2012-06-12 | depth 5 m | reverse complement strand
TAAGAATGCAGCAGGCTTAAATGTCCAAAAGAGCTAGTCCAAACGGTCAGAAGAGCAGTCCAACGTTAGGAGAGCTGAGTGCGGCCGGTCGTTTTGTGAGCGTAGTTCAAGCCGTTTGCGGGCCTCGATGTCCGCAGACCGAAGCCTGCAATTTGTGCGAGGGCTGTGGCCCGGTCGTGCCGATCCGGCTTGGGAATATGCTTTCAGCGTGAAGCTGCAGCGTAAGCTTTTGAAAACAAGAGAAGATTTGGACCGCGCTTACGAGGCAATACCAGCTTCGGAGGGACCTACTCTCTCCAGAGAGTGCCATTCTTGGGCAATGCTCTCTCGGTCATGGTCTGGGAAGCCACGATCATCGCGCTGCTGAAAAACGTCATGGCCCATGCGGATGTTCAGCATTTCGCGCTTTCCGTCAGTGCTGATGACGACCGCCAAACTTTGACACATGCGATAACCTGACGCTCGAGTCTCCAAAGCCGTCATTGGTAGAGCGAACCCTGTCGTCTCAGGGGTTATTGACAGATCGCAGGACGGAAACCAGCCTCATCTCTGAGCGGGCTCCATCCCTTTGGCAGAAAGAACGCGCCGGCCCGCTTCTCCCCCAAGAAATGCCAGGAAAGACTTCGCAGCGTCTGGCTCCGCGGCTGCAGCGCTGATGCCACCCGCGTAGGTGGTGAAGTTTTGGATTTCGGTCGGAAGGGGACCAACCAATGTTACGCCTTTTACGGCAATTATCTCGCTGATTTGGTGAACCGCAATATCAGCTTCGCCGGTGACGAGCCGTTCAGCGACCAGGCCGCCGGGGACGAGAACAGCCTTGGCCTTCACTGCGTCTGCGATCCCCAATGTCGCAAGCAGCTTTGCAAAATAGATCCCGCTCGATCCGCCGGCTGCGGGGTCGATATAGGCGACCTTACCTGCCCCAAGAATCGACGCCTTAAAGTCTGCAACCGTAGCAATGTTTGGCTTGGCAGCGCCCTCCTTCACCGCGACACCGATTGAAGTCCGAGCTAATTCGATAGGAGTGCCGGCGAGGATCTTGCCTCTTTTAGTTAGCTCTTCCAAAGCCCCGGGTGTTACTACCGCGACATCGAACGCTTCACCTCCGCCAATTCGCCGTAACAGCGCACCCGCGGTATCGTTATCGATGCTGAGCTTATGGCCACTCGTGCTTTCAAATTCAGCTGCCAGCGCTGTCACAACCGGCTTGAAGGCACCGGCAGTTAGCACCCTAAGTTCAGCTGCATTCGCCACTCCACTGCCGGTCAGGCATGAAGCCAATGTTACGATAGCCATGATACGACGCATGAACCATTCTCCGGCGAGGGCAGACCAGACGAACTCTGTAGGTCGAAGCTTGTCGCAATGGGTTTTGATCGGGGTCAATTCACATTCACGAGGGATCGGCCAGCCGCTCGTTAGGCCGGTGATCCGAATGACCTCAGTAAGACAGCGAAATTCCTGCTCGAGAGGAAGGGGCGCGCTCCAAAAACAGATTAGTTCTTGTAAGCGCGGCAACGCGGGGATGTGGCGCGGTCGTGAGCGCAGGATCTTTCGGCTATCTCAACTGGCTGTCTTTGTTTCCCCGGCGATTGTAGCTGGAAGACGCTGCTGCACGGTCATGATTGGACTGACAGGCGACGCAGAAGCGAGCTCCTGGCATGGCTTTACGCCGGGCCTGAGGGATCTCATTTCCGCAGTCTTGGCAGTAAGTCTCACCCTCTCCTTTAGGAAGTAGAGCGCGTGCTGACTTTATCGCATCGGCTACCGAGGCGTCGATTTGCTCCTGAACGGCCCCATCCGGAGCCCAGCCACTGGCCATGTGAATTCTCCTACACGTTGAACGATTGCGTCGCTAAGATCCAAACGCGCGAGGCTCCCTTTTGATCGAGTCGCTCGGTATCTGCGCTAAGAATTGCAGCCTTCGATAGCTTCTCGCCCAAAGGCCCAGCTTCAGCCAGTGAAGATCCGCTTGAGTTGGGCATGGTGCTCGACGACAAAATCGAAGAAGGCGGCTGTGCAGGGTGTCCGTCTGAAATCGGGACGCGCCAGTATACGCCAGCTTCGCGTCAGCTCAGGGATCGGCCCAAGTATCCGAATGAGACCGCTGTCATCGTCGCCGAGCGCTGTCGGCAAAGGCCCGATCCCAACGCCAGATTTCACGGCGGATACCAAGCCGAGGACACTGTTATTGCGCACTGCGAAGCGCGCATCAGGCGCGATCTCACTCAGCCAGGTCAGCATGCGGTGGCTAGCTAACGTTGCCTCGAAGCCAACAAGCGGGTGCAGTCCCAGATCGGCGACGCAAGACGGTTTTCCGCTCCGCGCGATGTAATCCGGGCTGGCATAAACGGCCCAGAGCGAGTCTGCGATCTTGCGCCCGACAAGTTCGTCATCTGTGTCACCAGAGCGAAAGGCGATATCCGCCTCGCCTTTAGAGAGATCAAGATAACGGTCGCTGGTGACGAACTCGACGCGCAGCTTAGGGTGACGCGCGTGGAACGTGTCCAGAAGCGCCGATTGCGCAAGGCGCAGCACGAGCGGTTCGGGGCAAGTCACCCGAACGACGCCGTCCAGTCCGCGCGCGGTATCCTGGAGATGCCGCTCCAATTCGGAAACACACCGCTCGATTTCCTGGGCCAAGGGCAACAAGGCGAGGCCTTCGTCGGTTAGCCGATAGCCGCTCGAATGTCGTAGGACCAGTTTGCGACCAATTCGCCGCTCAAGCTCCGAAATTCGCCTCTGAACCGTCGATTGACTAATGCCAAGCGCCTTGCCCGCGGCAATCATGCTCTCGAAGCGCCCAACCGCGAGAAACGGTCTCAGGTCATCCCAGTCGAACATCCGCGAAACTTGCATTCTTGCGGCCCCGGCAAGCAGGACTGAGACTGCCACAGATCTCTGCGGAGGCCTACCATTGCACGCAGTTGCCGATGCAGCGGGCCGGGTCACGAGTGAGGCCGGCAGCCGCGTAACCCAGGAAAGACCGGCCCATGCGCCAGTTTATTCTCGCCATCAGCGCCTGCTCACCCCTGCTTTCAGGTGGCGCGACCAATGCACAGGATGCTGGTCTTGCTAAGCCCAACTTGGTGCTTCGTCAGATCGTCGAGGCATTGCCCCGTGATGCATCGCAAGAAGTCCGGGTGCTAACTGCGACATTCAACCCCGGAGACCGGACGGTTACGCACAGCCATCGCTTTCCTGTCACGGTCTATGTTCTCGAGGGGACCTTCACGCTGGAATTGAAGGGGCGGTCGCCAATCGTCGTCAAAGCCGGAGAAGCCTATGTTGAGCCGCCGCTGGTTGAAATGACCGGGTATAACCGCAGCGTCTCCGAGAGAACAAAGGTTGTGATCTTCTATGTGAGCAGCCGCGACACGCCCTTTCTCGATCCTAGGCATTGATGCCGGACACCGTCGCATCCCGGATGCGGCACGTTCGTGCCGAACCGAATCTGATTGATTGGATCCGAGCGCCAACAAGTTGGCCCGCAAACCTCTGCGTTCAGCAAATCAATTAAGCTGCTTGGTCAGAGAACGAGTTCGCATCGGCTATCGCCTGGAAATGTTCAAGATACTCAGGGCGGTTCTGTAGCAAATAGCGAACTACGCGCGGGTTGCCGAGAAGTTTGCCGAGGTAACCCTTTACGACGGTAAGCTGGAGATGCTCTTTCCCGTAGGTGTCTTGAATCTCAGTCATTGACACCTGTAGACGGGCGAGCTCCTTCTCCATCTTGGCCATAGCCTCTGGAGTGACACCACGCACTTTTTTCGACTGCCTCTCTCCGGCGAGTTCATTTGTTGGCGTTCCCGCAAGGAGCGCGGTAGCGTAAACTGCAGTGTAGTTGTTCGCGGCAATCATCAATTCAGCCGCTTCGATCTGGCGTAGTGGCTTCATCCGCTTAAAAATCTCAAACACCGCCATCGGGCATGTTGTGTCTTTCAGCATCGACACAACCTCATGGGACACGCCATCGAGTAAGCTCGCCTTCCGTCTCACGCTATTGACGTGCATCCCTAGCGCGCTCGCAATTTTCTCTTTCGATACCCCACGGGCAATCGCCTTTAAGATCATAGCATGCTCTTGGACGGCTGAGAGTCGACTGATCCGCTTGTTGAAAGTGAAGCTCTCGTCGTCGGTCGAGACAAGGCACTCTATTTCGGTTTTTCCGATGTCCTTCAGGATCTCGATGCGGACGTGGCCGTCGAGAAGAAGGAAGCTGGCCGGATTGCCCTCGATCCTAGCTATCACTGGCGGCTCAACCAGGCCGACCTCTACGACTGAGGTTCGTATCTGCTGATACTTGTGACTCGCTTTAACCGACGCCCGAGGAGGCCGAACGGGTAAAAGCGATGTGATCGGCACAGTGATACACGCGGGCTCGAACGCGACCCGTGCCTGGTTGGGGGCTTCATTCATGCCGGCACTCCTAGGATGCGGCTCTCTAGGTCTTTCGGCATCGAATCGAGGCGTTCGGCCCGTAGAAGAGTGACAAAATTATCATCCTCCCGCAGGTTCTTGAGCGCTTCGACCACGAAAAGCAGGCGGGTTTCCGTGACTTCGGCCTTCTTCACCAGGAGCCGCTGCTTATAGGCCTCTTGCTGAAAGATGCGAACAAACGCTTCCGACGATCTAGCCTTGCTTAGCTTTTTTCCGAATGGGTTCGTGGAGACTTGTTTGCCACGTCGCGTCCGCTGCTCAATAAGGCGTCTCATCTTGATCAACCGAGGGCCCGAAATTCGGCCTTCTGTATAAGCTTCAGCCAGCATTCGCTGGACGGTCTCATCATCAGCACGCGCGATTTGAATCGCGACTGAGATTGGAATTGTCCCCGCGTCGACCGCCTCGATCAAGCGTTGCTCGCCCTTCTCGAGAAGCGTGGCCATCATGCCAACCCACTCTGAGGAGGTGCCAATTTTATCTGCGATTTGGCGATCATCATAGCCGCGTTCGCGCAAAGTCATGACGTCTTGAAGAAGGTCGATGGAACGATGCTGTCGGCGTGCGCAGTTCTCGACCAAGCTCATCAGAAGGCACTCCTCCTGCGTGGCCTCTGTCACAATTGCGGGGATTTCGGTTCGACCTAGTTCCCGAAACGCTTCAATACGGCCCTGACCACAGGCAAGACCATAAGATCGCTGACCGTCCGAGCCGATCATAGTGTTAACGCGGATCGGGCGTTTCAGTCCCACCGTGTTTATGCTTTCGACGACCTCTAAAAATTTACGTCGGTTGCGGACTCGCGGGTTCAGGATGACAATCCGGTCGATCGGGATCATCTCCACGCGGGTTTGCTGTGCTTCAGTCATGCAGCCTCCTCGAATTTGGCTCGCGCCGCCAAGGAGAAGAGGAAGTCCAGTGTCTCGAAGCGATAACCGTCTAGTGACAGGCCGTTGTTCTCAGCGAGCCGAAGCTTCGGCTCGGTCATGTCGAGCCGCGGGAGCAAGTAATAGTCGAGCGCGGAGACGTTGCCTCGATCCATTCGCACTGCGATCGTGATGTCGGGAGCTAACCCGGCGTCTAGCCGAATACGCCACCGCGGTGAGCCTCCTTGCGTTTCGCTGCAGCGCGCTACGACGACCGAGGCAGTAAATTCGCCGTTGACGTCGATCTGCCCCGTCTCGGGATCGACGAGGATCTTTCCGCCGGCGGCGCGCAGGCCGTCGATTACCATAGTGACGACATCGGGGTGCATCGTCCGCAGGCGTCGGTTGATCTCGATATAGCGGTAATCCCTTTGTGGACTATAGCCAACAAGGTGATAAGCGCGCAGCAGACTGCCGAAGCGGCTCCGATAGACGCTGCTCGACGGCATGTCCTCACGCTCGTCAATGACGAGGCTAGAGAGCGACCCCTGAGCCTCCAGAAGTGATCGCAGCAGGTCAATCAGTTCAGCGTCGTTCATCCGGCGGCTGCGGTCCTCCACAATCCTAGCCGCGCGCTCGAAAGAGACGACGTCGACGATGGCGGTGAACACGCCACGGGCACGGACCCAGTGCTCCTGCGTGTTAACGACGCGCCGCATCTTCAGTTTGAAGCTGACGCGGTTGAACACGTTGTCGCCGATGTATTTCGGGTTTGTCAGAACCTGATGAACGGTGCCGCGCGTCCAAGGGCGCCCCATGTCCGTGACGATCCCCTCTAGATTCAACTGAGCCGCGATCTGGCCTTCCTGCACGCCGAGATCGACGAAGAGGCGATAGATGCGCCGGACTACTTCGACCTCCTCGGGCGGGCCGGGGATGAGAATCACACGATCCGTCTGGAGGCTCTTGCGCTCGCCGAGCGAGAGCTCGGACTTGGGCTCGCCGTTCTCGTCGACCAAAAGCCTCCGCAGGCCGTAGCCGGCCATCCCTCCCTGGCGATACCCCTTCTCAACTAGACGACACTGACCAGCGAAGACCTTGACTGACAGCTCCCGGCTGTATTCGCCGGCCATGACCCGCTTAACGGTCTTCAGTAGGTTGGAGCCGATGCTGCCGTCGTTTTCGAACTGTTCGGCGCAATAGTGGACAACGATATCAGCGCGGGAGCACAGGAACTCGAGGTGCGCTGCGTGGTCGGCATTTTGGAAACGGCCCCAGCGGCTCACGTCGTAGACCAGAATGGTGCCGAAGTCCGCGACGCCACGCTCCACGTCGGCGAGCAGGCGCTGAAAGGCGTTGCGACCCTCCAGGTTCAGGCCGCTCTTGCCGGCGTCCTCGTAGATCCGGATAATCTCGATGTCGCGCGCGTCGGCGAAGCGCTTGATCGCGTCCAGCTGGCTCTCGGTCGAATAGCGTTGGTGGTCGGTCGACATTCTGACATAGGCAGCCGCCCGCCGAGACCTCTCTGGGCCGATCCGTGCAATCCTACTGGATCCTTCAGCGCTACTCACAGAAACGCCACTCCACACTCAACGTATCGCAGGCCAGCGATCGTCGCCGGTCAGTCAAGCGCGGAGGTGGTGGAATGTCCTTTCCGAATTCAGGCAACTCCTTGCCCAACGGCCGAAAGAAAGCGAGCGCCCCCCAGCCGTTCGCGAAGCTGATCTCTTCAGCGTTGAGCGCGGCGCTTCGCGGGCAATCGTCCAGGATAAAGACGGTGGCGCTCTGGACGGGCGCGAACGATCGAACCGTGAAAAACTGGTTTTCCGGCGAGCGCGCTCCCAGCGGCGATCATTTTCTCAGGCTAGCGGCCAACTGCCCTGCTGTCCTTGCAGCTTTCCTGGCTGCGATCCACCGAAACGACTGTCTGATAATGGCCGACATTGCGGATGTTCGCTCTAAATTGGTTGCGGCGCTGATAGCCATAGAAGCTGTTGGCGTTTTCGAATGGGATGATCAGGATCGGCAGCAAGCAGGCTCCGGATGAGATGCTTACCTCCAAGATGCGGCAGGCAAGCTGCGTTCCGCACCAAGTGCAGCGGTTGCGCCGCGATTGTGCCTATTCAAACCCCCAACAAGCGTCTGTCAGGATAAGGATCCGTAAGTTGCTGATAAATTTGATGTCTTAGGGCAGCGCCGGGCGTGATTCCCAGCTTCGGAGGGCAACGCTCTATCCAGCTGAGCTACGGGCGCAAACCGTGGAGTGTGGATAGCCGATCGCAGCGCGCTCGGCAATGCGGGATTTGCAGGCGAGCGATGGCCGATAAGGCAAAGGTCAAACGTTCGCTTCGTGTCGGGCGCGCCGCGGTTGTGGCTCAGTCAACTGCCATATGATCAGAGCGACAGCTGGGCACCAGCTTCTTTGCAGAGCTCTTTGACTGCGCGGAGGATTGCGATCTCGTCTGTGACATGGCCATGTCGCTGCAACGACGGAACCAGGATCGCCGCTTCGGCATGGCCGGCAGGACCTATAACCGGGCATGCAATGTCCGTTACTGCCATGATGTCACGACTTGCCGCGATCCGGTGGCCGACGGACCGTATCTCGGCGAAGCTCGTGCGAAGCGTAGGGCTCACGAGTTTTTCGTGATCTGCCGGGCTAGCCTCCCGCATTAACGCTCGGCGGCGCGGCTCCGACTGGAAGGCCAGGATGAGCAATCCCGAGTTCGCTTCTAGGGCAGGCCGACCATAACCTAACCTGACAATCACAGTCGCATCGAGGTGGCCCGAGGTCGTCGCCAGCACGACGGTCTGAGCCCGGCTCAGCACGACCAGATGCGCCGCCTGGCCGCTCTCCTCGCTGAAGCGCTCCATCAACGGCAGCACGATCGAGGTCAGCTGCCGCCCACCCGGCGTTCTGATGCCAAGATCAAAGAGGCGGCGCGACAGCGCCAGCCGGTCCGTGCCCGCTTCGCGCACAAGATAGCCCCGCTGCTGCAGGACAAAGACCATACGAAAGATCTCGCCTTTTGACCGAGCAAGTCGCTCGGCGATGGCACGGGTTGAAAGCGGTTCACCGACCTCGGCCAGAAGCTCGAGAATATCGAGACCCTTCTCCAGCGCTGGCGCAGCGTAAGAGCTCTTGTCGTCGCCGTGATGCTCGGGGAACTCGCCCATGTCACTCTGTTTCATATGTGAAGCTTGACATCAAATAAGAAGCCAATCTAGCCTCGCCGTTAAGAGGGGTTTATGACGCTGCTTCTGATCATTCAGACCATTCGTCTCCGCAAGCGTGCTGCGCAACCTCGAACCATGCGGGGCCGACCGCGATGAAGTATGGGCTCCAGTTTCGCGACGTGTTTGCGGCCTGGGAGTCCATACTCGACGGCGTCTGGATAACGCTACTGCTCTCAGTCTGCGCCATGCTTGGCGGACTTATTATCGGCGTGGCCTGTGCGGCGGCGCGGGTCTACGGACCTGGTTGGCTAAGGCGCATCGTCACCGCCTATGTCGAGGTCATCCGCAACACGCCATTGCTGGTCCAGCTCTTCCTGATCTTTTTCGGACTTCCGAGCTTCGGCGTCAGGCTCGACGGACTTACCGCTGCGATCATCGCGCTGGTGGTCAACCTAGGCGCGTATACGACAGAGATTGTCCGCGCCGGCTTCGAGGCCGTGCCGAAGGCGCAGATCGAGGCTGGCCATTCCCTCGGTCTCTCAGGGTTGCAGGTCTTCCGGTATATCGTGGTGTTCCCGGCGCTGAAGGCGATGTTCCCGGCGCTGGCCAGCCAATTTGTCCTGCTGATGCTGGCGACAAGTGTGGTCTCGCAGATATCTGTGGAGGATCTGTTCCACGCTGCCTCGATCGTGCAGTCGCGCACCTTCCGCGACTTCGAGGTCTACACAGTGATCGGGGTGCTCTATCTCGGGCTCGCTTTCGCCTTCCGTGGCCTGTTCGCCGGGATCTATTATTGGGCGTTCGTCAGGCGATGATCCGGACCTTTTCCTATATCGACGTGATGTATCTGATCGCCGCGGCACGTTGGACGCTGGCTCTGACCGCAACGGCCTTCGCCGGCGCGGCCCTGCTCGGCTTGATCCTCGCCATCGCCCGCATTTCCCCGATCGCGCCGCTGCGCTGGCTTGTCGCGACCTATATTCTGATCGTGCAGGGGACACCCCTGCTGGTCTGGCTCTTCCTGATCTTCTTCGGCCTCCCATTGATCGGCGTCTCGGTGAATCCCTGGCTCGCTGCTGCCGTCGCCTTTTCGATCTACGGCAGCGCCTTCCTCGGCGAGATATGGCGCGGTGCGCTGGTCTCAATCGCTAAGACGCAATGGGAGGCAGGCGCGTCGCTCGGCCTGTCGATGGCCCAGCAACTGCGCTATGTGATCGTTCCCCAATCAATCCGGATCGCCATCCCGCCGACGGTCGGCTTCCTGGTCCAGTTGATCAAGAACACCTCCCTGGCCGCAACGATCGGGCTGGTGGAGCTCACGCGTGAGGGACAGCTCACAGCGGCCGGCACCTACAAACCGTTCGCGGTCTTCATCACCGTCGCCTGCATCTATTTCGCCCTCTGCTTTCCTCTGACCCAATGGAGCCGCTCGCTCGAGCGGAAGCTCGATGTCGCTCGTTGAAATCCAGGGGATCCACAAGAGCTACGGCACGGTGCCCGTGCTGAAAGATGTCTCGCTCGACATCGTCAAGGGCGAGGTTGTGGCGGTGATTGGCCGCTCGGGCTCGGGCAAGAGCACGCTGTTGCGCTGTATAAATGGGCTGGAGCACATTCAGGCCGGGAGCATCAGCGTCGATGGGGTGCGGGTCGACGACCCTGGAACCAATCTCCGCAAGCTCCGGCAAGAGGTTGGCATAGTCTTCCAGAGCTTCAACCTATTTCCGCATTTGTCGGTCAGCGAAAATATCACGCTGGCACCGCGTGTCGTAAAGAAGCAGCCCCCCGAGGAGGCCCGTGAATTGGCGCGCGAAGTGTTGCGCCGCGTGGGGCTGGAAGACAAACTCGACGCCTTCCCCTCGCAGCTATCGGGCGGTCAGCAACAGCGTGTCGCGATCGCGCGCTCGCTTGCGATGCGGCCAAAGCTCATGCTGTTCGACGAGGTCACATCTGCGCTCGATCCGGAACTGACCGGGGAGGTGTTGAAAGTGCTCGAATCCGTGGCGCAGGAGGGCATGACCATGATCCTCGTGACCCATGAGATGGGCTTCGCGCGTCGTTTCGGCTCGCGCGTGGTCTTCATGCACGAAGGCCGAATTCACGAAGAAGGCCAGGCCGCGGCAGTGCTCGCCGAGCCGAAGACGCCCGAACTGCAGACCTTTCTCAGCGCAGTCCTGCACTGAGAAAGCCAAAAATCTGTTGCTCAACGAGGGGAGAGAAACATGCGTTCATTCTTCACAGGCCTGGCCGCGCTGGCCATCGCCGTCGTCGGTTCGCTGGAAGCCAAAGCCGACAAGCTTCAGGACATCCTGTCAAAGGGCGTCGTCCGCATCGGCGTGCCGCTCGATGCTCCACCCTTTGGCTCGCAGGACGCGAACCGCAAGGCGGTAGGCTTCGACATTGAGATGGCTGAGATGGTCGCAAAGGGCCTTGGCGTAAAGCTCGAGATGCAGCAAATTACCGGTGCCAACCGCATCCCGTTCCTACTCACCGACAAGGTCGATATCGTCATCTCGGTGATGGGTCTGACGCCTGAGCGTGCCAAGCAGATCCAGTTCACCGCGCCTTACGCCAACACCTTCCTGGCCGTTTATGGGGCGAAATCCTCAACCGTGAACAGCCCAGAAACAATTGGCTCGGCGCGGATCGCCGCCGCCAAAGGCACGACCCAGGAGCTGGCGATTAGCGCGTCTGCGCCAAAGGCGAGCCTGATGCGCACCGAGGACGATGCAACGGCCGCAGCCGCCTACATCACCGGCCAGGCTGATCTGCTTGCCACCAACAGCATCGTCGCGCAGGCCCTGGCCAAGCAGAACCCAGGCAAGGAGTTCGAGCGCAAATTCACGATCCGGCGCAGCCCAGCCCACATGGGCGTGCAGATGGACCAACATAACCTCGTGCGCTGGCTCGATGGCTTCATCTTCTTCAACACGATGAACGGCGAACTCGACCGCTTACATCGCAAATACCTCGATATGCCGATGGACCCGCTGCCGACGCTCTGAGCTGATCCAAAGCCAGCCGGGCGCGCGAGCGCCCGGCTCCTCCCTCTTGAACCCAGGTGGCCGGAGTCTTGGCTCCGAAGCCTTCGTCATGCCCGCGAGCCAGCCATGAGCAGCACCCGTCCGACCCGGAACCCGAGACCCTCCAGCGCCTTCCTGACTGTGGACCCAGAGCGCGAGGGCAAGCAAACCGGCTTCCTGATGATTCCGCATTCGCCCGATGACGATGCCTGGGGCGTGACGCGTGTTCCGATCGCGATCATCAAGAACGGCTCGGGGCCGACCGCCATTCTTGAAGGCGGAAATCATGGCGACGAGTATGAGGGGCCAATCACGATCTGCGACATGATCCGCGATCTCGATCCCGGCCGGGTCCAGGGCCGGCTGATCCTTATGCCGGCCAACAATGTCCATGCGGTCATCGCTGGCAAGCGCACCTCGCCCATCGACGGGCTCAATTTCAATCGGACTTTTCCTGGGGATCCGCGAGGCACCATCACGCAGCAGATCTCCGCTTTCGTCACCGACCACATCCTACCGATTGGCGACGCCTTCCTCGATCTGCATTCCGGCGGTTCCTCGCTCGACATTATCCCGAGCGCGATCGTCGAGCCGACCGACGACCCGGCGCTTCACAAGCGCAATGTGGCGGCGGTGCAGGCCTTCGACGCGCCCATGACCGTGGTGATCAGCAATCTCGGCGAGCCCCGCACCGCGACAGCCGCCGCGTGCCGTGCAGGGTTGATCACGGTAGGCACAGAGATGGCTGGCGGCGGAACGGTCTCGCTCGAAGCCTTGAGGGTTTGTCGGCGCGGAGTCGCCAACGTGCTCGATCATCTCGAGATCGTCGCGCGCGACACGCCAGAGCCACGGCGCGGTGACGGGGTCGTCCTCGAACTGCCCGGGACCTCGGCGTATGTCTATGCATCTTCGGACGGCGTTTTCGAGCCGTTTCACGCCAATGGCGAGCAGGTCAGCGCGGGCCAGCTGGCTGGCCGCATCCATTGCACCTGGGATCCGACTCGCACCCCCGATCTGCTGCACTACGCGGCCGACGGCATCCTTTACGGCCGCCGGCAGCCGGGCCGGGTCAGGCCGGGCAATTGCTGCCTGATAGTGGCGGCCCCCTATCGCGGAGCCCTGTCATGATTGGTCTGGCCGACATAGAAGCCGCACGCCAGCGGATCGCGCCCTATATTCGCAAGACCCCGACGCTGGCTTACACGCAGCTCAAGGATGGTGGCGCGGGCGACCTGTCGGTGGCCCTGAAGCTCGAGCTGCTGCAGGCGGCCGGCTCGTTCAAGGCGCGCGGAGCGATGAACCGCCTGCTGACACTAAGCGAGAGCCAGCGTCGTCGCGGCATCGTTACCGCGTCGGGCGGCAATCATGGGCTCGCCATCGCTCGCTCGGCGCATGTTCTTGGCGCTCAGGCACAAATCTTTCTGCCGTCCAACGTCGTTCCCGACAAGGTGGCGAAGCTGAAGCAATGGGAGGCTTCAGTTGAGATCATCGGCGACGTTTGGGACGATGCCAATGCAGCCGCGCTCGCTTATGCAGAACGGACCGGCGCGACCTATGCGCATCCCTTCAGCGACCCGGTCGTGGTGGCTGGACAAGGCACGCTCGGCCTCGACGTTCTCGACGACATGCCGGATGTGGACGTCATTCTCGTCGCCATCGGCGGCGGCGGACTGATCAGCGGTCTCTCCACCGCTGTAAAAGCCATGCGGCCTGCTACACGCGTCATCGGCATCGAGCCAGTTGGCTCACCGACGCTGCATGCCTGTCTTCAGGCCGGCAAGCTGGTAGCGCTCGACCGGCTGGAGACGCGTGTCGCGACGATGTCGTGTCGGCAGACGGACCAGGCGATCTTCGAGGTCGTGCGCGACAAGGTGGACGAGATCATTCTAGTCAGCGACGAGGAAATGGAAAGCGCGGCTCGCTCGCTCTGGTTCGAATTCGGTATTGCTGCTGATCTTTCCGGAGCCGCATCGGTTGCGGTCCTTCGATCGGGGCGCTCGATCTTCGCGCCCGGTGCCCGAGTCTGCGCCCTCGTGTGTGGTGCTGGTGTCGACGGCACAGCATGACATCGCCCGCCGCTCGGCAATGCGGGATTTGTGACTGAGCGAGGGCCGATCGGGCAAAGGTCAAACGTTCGAATCGTGTCGGGCGCGCCGCGGTTGTGCCATGCCGTGATCGCGCCGGGCTTTTGGTGTCTGCAGGCTGTGGTGATTGAATCCGGTGAACGATAGAGATGACGTGAGTCGCTCGCCGAAAGCGCTCCGACCGCGACACGAGAATACGAATCTGGGGGCCGTCTTGGCAGTCAAGAAGTCAGAAATCTACAGCTCCCTCTGGGCGAGCTGCGACGCGCTTCGCGGTGGCATGGATGCCTCGCAGTATAAGGACTACGTCCTCGTCCTGCTGTTCGTGAAATACGTCTCCGACAAATATGCCGGCGACCCCAATGGCATTATCGAAGTGCCAGCAGGGGGCAGCTTCGCCGACATGGTCGCTCTCAAAGGCGACAAGGAGATCGGCGAAAAGATCAACATCATCATCGCCAAGCTTGCCGAGGCGAACGACCTCAAGGGCGTGATCGACGTCGCTGATTTCAATGATCCCGAGAAGCTCGGCACCGGCAAGGAGATGGTGGATCGCCTCTCCAATCTGCTGGCTATCTTCAACCGCGCGGAGCTCGATTTCCGCAAGAACCGCGCTGAAGGCGACGATATCCTCGGCGACGCCTACGAATATCTCATGCGCCACTTCGCGACGGAGTCGGGCAAGAGCAAGGGGCAGTTCTACACGCCCGCCGAAGTCTCGCGGATCATGGCCAAGGCGATCGGCATAAGCGCATCGAAAAGCGCCGACCAGACGATTTACGATCCTACCTGCGGCTCGGGCTCGCTTCTCCTGAAAGCACGCGATGAAGCGCCGCATGGCATCACCATCTACGGCCAGGAGAAGGATGTTGCCACGCGCGCCCTCGCCAAGATGAACATGGTGCTGCACGATTGCCCGACGGCTGAGATCTGGCGAGACAACACGCTCTCAAGCCCGCATTTCAAGAACCCCAATGGCGGCTTGAAGACCTTCGATTTCGTCGTCGCCAATCCGCCTTTTTCGGATAAGGCATGGGGCACCGGGCTTGACCCGGCCAACGATCAATTCGGTCGCTTCGCCTATGGCGCTCCGCCCGCAAAGAACGGCGATTATGCCTATCTCCTGCACGTCATCACCTCGCTGAAAACGAGTGGCAGGGGCGCGGTCATTCTTCCGCACGGAGTTCTTTTCCGAGGCAATGCAGAAAGCGAGATACGCAAGAAGATCATTGCCAAGGGCTACATCAAAGGCATCATCGGCCTGCCTGCGAACCTGTTTTATGGCACCGGCATTCCGGCATGCATCGTTGTGCTGGACAAGGAGAACGCCCACGCCCGCACAGGCATCTTCATGATCGACGCTTCAAAGGGCTTCGTGAAGGACGGCAACAAAAACCGCCTGCGCGCGCAGGATCTGCACAAGATCGTGGACGCCTTCGCCAAGCAGCTCACGATCCCGCGTTATTCGCGCATGGTGCCGCTGGCGGAAATCGAGAAGCATGATTTCAACCTCAACATCCCGCGTTATATCGACTCGTCGGAACCCGAAGACCTTCAGGACATCGAGGCGCATCTAAAGGGCGGCATTCCCCTTCGCGATCTCGATGTGCTCGCCGATTTTTGGGCGGTGCTGCCGTCCGTGCGCGGTGAACTTTTTGGCCCTAGCGATCGACCGGGCTATGCGTCGCCGAAGGTTGAGCCTGCAGGCGTCAAGCCGGCTATTCTCGGTCATGCGGAATTCGCCAGCTTTTCCGCTCGCGTCAACGATGTGTTTGCAAGCTGGCGCGCAGCCCATGTTGAGCGCCTCAAGAGGATCGAGGTAGGCGACAAGCCTAAGCTTTTGATCGAAGAGATCGCCGAGGACTTGCTGGCCCGCTTCACCGATGTTCCGCTGATCGACAAATACGACGTTTATCAACACCTGATGACCTATTGGGCCGAGGTCATGCAGGACGATGTCTACATCGTCGCGCAGGAAGGCTGGATGGCCGCGCGGCAAATCCGCGAACTGGTGAAGAACGCGGAAGGCAAGTTCACCGAGACGCCCGACATCACGATAGGCCGCCAGAGGCTGAAGGCCGAACTGATCCCGCCCGCACTAATCGTCGCGCGGTTCTACGCCAAGGAACAGGCGGCATGGGAGGCGCTGGAAGCCAAGGCAGAAGAGTTCGGCCGCGCGCTTGAGGAGATGGACGAGGAACAGGGCGGCGAGGACGGCCTGCTGTTCGAAGCAAAGACCGAAAAGGGCAAGCTGACGAACAAGAGCATCAAGGACCGGCTAAAGGACATTAAGGGCGACAAGACAGCCGACGAAGAGCGCGCGGCGCTGAATACCTGCATGAAGCTGATAGAGCAGGAAAAGGAAGCCGCCGATGCGGCGAAAGAAGCCAGGACCGCGCTCGATATGAAGATCGTCAAGCACTACGCCAAGCTCACCGATGCCGAGATCAAGCTGCTAGTAGCAGAGGACAAGTGGCTGGCCACACTGCGAGCCGATGTTGCGGGTGAACTCGATCGCGTAAGCCAAGCGCTGACGGGCCGCGTTAAGCTGCTGACCGAGCGCTACGCCGCTCCCCTGCCGAAGCTGGCGGAGCGCGTAGAGGAGCTTCAAGCGAAGGTCGATGCCCACCTCAAGCGCATGGGCTTCGCATGGAACTGAGGGCTGGTTACAAGCAGACCGAGGTTGGCGTTATCCCGAAGGATTGGGAAGTCCACCGACTTGGACAAGTCCTGACACTTCAGCGTGGCTTCGATTTGCCTAATCGGTTAAGGCGCCGAGGCTCCGTCCCAATCGTAACATCCTCTGGAATTGAAGACTTCCACTCTCAATCGGCAGTCAAAGGGCCGGGGGTCGTGACAGGTCGATACGGCACTATAGGCAAGGTCTATTTTGTTGAGGCCGATTTTTGGCCCCTGAACACCACACTCTGGCTACGCGATTTTCACGGTAATGAGCCGTTGTGGGCATTCCGAATTTTGCAGACCGTCGATTTTCTTTCTCATAGTGGAAAAAGCGGGGTTCCTGGCGTCAATCGAAACGACGTGCATGGCGAGATTATCTGCGTCCCCCCCCTTCCTGAACAACGGGCTATTGCCACTGCGTTGAGCGATGCGGATGCACTGATTGCGTCGCTCGATGCACTGATCGCCAAGAAGCGCGACCTCAAACAGGCCGCCATGCAGCAACTTCTTACAGGTAAATTCCGCCTCCCGGGGTTCACGGGGGAGTGGGAGGTGAAACAACTGGGAGAGATTTTCGAAATCGGTTCTAGCAAACGCGTATTTCAAAGTCAGTGGAAGTCCGAGGGAATTCCGTTTTATCGGGCGCGAGAAGTCGTGTTGCTTGGCGAAGGACAGCCGATTGAGAATCAACTCTTCATATCGCGCGCTCTGTTTGAGTCTCACAAATATAGTTCGGGTGTGCCAGAAGCCGGAGACATGCTTGTCACGGGAGTTGGGACGCTTGGAAGAGTTTTTGTTGTCCAAGATAGCCAAGAATTTTACTTTAAGGATGGAAACATCATCTGGTTCAAAATTCGCGGAAAAATGTCAACTGAGTTTCTCCGGCAGCTGTTTTTGACGGATAAAATTATGAAACAAATTTCTGAAGCAGCTGGTGGAAGCACAGTCGGAACGTATACGATTTCTGGCGCGAAAAAGACGGTAATATCGTTCCCGTCGTTAGGCGAACAAACTTCTATCGCCGAAGTCCTCTCCGACATGGATGCCGGCCTCAATGCGCTTGAAGCCCAACGCGACAAGGCCCGCGCGCTGAAGCAAGGCATGATGCAGGAATTGCTGACGGGAAGGATCAGGCTGCTATGAGCACCGTCGGCCAAATCGAGAAGAAGACCCAGGCGCGCATCGTCGCGCTGTTCCGCAATCAGCTTGGCTACGACTACCTCGGCAACTGGATTGATCGGGAGGGCAACAGCAACATCGAAGAGGCTTGGCTGCGTCCATTCCTCAAAGCGCGCGGCCATGACGATGCGCTGATCAACCGCGCGCTGTTCGAACTGCAAAAAGTCGCGACCGACCAGTGGCGCAGTCTCTACGACATCAACCGCTCGGTCTATGACCTCCTCCGCTATGGCGTGAAGGTGAAGACCGAGATCGGCGAGAACACGCAAACCGTTTGGCTGATCGATTGGGCAAACCCTGAAGCCAACCATTTCGCCATTGCCGAAGAGGTTGCTATCAAGCCCGCCAATTCCCACGCCGCCAAGGCTTACGGCAAGCGCCCAGACATCGTGCTTTATGTGAACGGCATCGCGCTCGGCGTGCTGGAACTGAAACGCTCCACAGTTTCGGTGTCCGAAGGCATTCGCCAAAATCTCGACAACCAAAAGAAAATCTTCATTCAGAGCTTTTTCACGACCATGCAGATGATCATGGCGGGGAACGATACCGAGGGCATGCGCTACGGCGCGATCGAAACCCCGGAAAAGTATTATCTCACCTGGAAGGAGTCGAGCGCGGTGGAAAACCCGCTGGATCGCGCGCTCCTGCAAACCTGCAACAAACAGCGCTTCCTCGAACTGATCCATGATTTTCTGGTGTTCGATTCTGGCATAAAAAAGCTCTGCCGACAGAACCAGTATTTCGGTGTGCGCGCAGCGCAGAATAATGTGAGGCGGCGCGAGGGCGGGATCATCTGGCACACGCAAGGCTCAGGCAAGAGCCTGACCATGGTGTGGCTGACGAAGTGGATTCGCGAGCACGTCAAGGACGCGCGAGTCCTGATCATCACCGACCGCACCGAACTCGATGAGCAGATCGAAAAGGTTTTTAAGGGCGTCAACGAGGAGATTGTGCGCACCAAGAACGGTGCTGACCTGATCGCCAAGCTCAACGACACCAGCCCTTGGCTCCTGTGCTCCCTGATTCACAAGTTCGGCGGCAAGGACGAGGGCGATGAGGACGGTGCACTCGCGGGCTACATCGCGGAGATGAGGAAGGCGCTGCCCGCGGGTTTCAAGCCCAAAGGCGACCTTTACGTCTTCGTCGATGAATGCCACCGGACGCAGACGGGAGAGCTGCACAAGGCCATGAAGGCGATCATGCCGCACGCCATGTTCATCGGCTTCACCGGAACCCCGCTGCTGAAGGTCGATAAGCAGACAAGCATCGAGGTGTTCGGGCCCTATATCCATACCTACAAGTTCGACGAAGCGGTCAGCGATGGCGTCGTTCTCGACCTGCGCTATGAGGCGCGGGATATCGACCAGAACATCACCTCGCCCGCCAAGATCGACAAATGGTTCGAGTCGAAGACAAAGGGCCTGACCGACCTCGCCAAGGCGCAATTGAAGCAGCGCTGGGGCACCATGCAAAAGGTGCTCTCAAGCCAGTCACGGCTCGAGAAGATTGTCGCCGATATCGTTTTTGATATGGGCACCAAGGACCGCCTGATGAGTGGCCGCGGCAATGCCATGCTGGTGTCGTCCAGCATCTATCAGGCATGCAAGTTGTATGAGCTTTTCGACAAGACCGATCTAGCGGGCAAATGTGCGATCGTCACGTCCTACCAGCCGTCGCCTAGTGACATCAAAGGGCAAGACAGCGGTGCCGGATTGAACGAACGGCTTCGACAGTTCGAGATCTACAACAAGATGCTGGGCGGCCTGGACGCCGAGAAATTCGAGAAGGACGCCAAGAAGAAGTTCATCGACGAACCCGGACAGATGAAGCTGCTGATCGTCGTGGACAAACTGCTGACCGGCTTCGATGCCCCATCCGCGACTTATCTCTATATCGACAAGCAGATGCGGGATCACGGCCTGTTCCAGGCCATTTGCCGAGTGAACCGCCTGGATGGCGACGACAAGGAGTATGGCTACATCGTCGACTACAAGGATCTGTTCAAAAGCCTTGAGACGACCGTCAAAGACTATACCGCCGAGGCGCTGGGTGGGTTCTCAAAGGACGATGTCGCGGGACTGTTGACCGACCGGCTGGAGAAAGCCCGGGAACGGCTGGACGAGGCGCGCGAAGCCATTAATGCGTTGTGCGAACCCGTCGAGGTGCCGCGCGACACACCCGCCTACGTCAGGTTCTTCTGCGCCAATGACACCGCCGACAAGGCGGAGCTGAAGGAGAATGAGCCCAAGCGCTTGGCCCTCTACAAGCTCGCCGCGTCCCTGCTGCGCGCCTATGCCGATCTCGCCAGCGAGATGACAGAGGCGGGCTATTCAGACGCCGAAATCGCGACGGTTAAAGCCGAAGTGGATCACTTCGAAAAGGTCCGCAACGAGGTAAAGCTCGCCAGCGGCGATTACATCGATCTCAAGATGTATGAGCCGGCTATGCGGCACCTGATCGACACCTATATCCGCGCCGAAGAAAGCGAGTTGATCTCAGCTTTCGACGATATGTCGCTCATTCAGCTCATCGTCGAGCGCGGCGCAGGCGCTGTCGATGCGCTGCCGAAGGGCATTCGAGAAAGCAAGGAAGCGGTTGCCGAGACGATTGAGAACAACGTCCGCAAGCTGATCATCGACGAGACGCCGATCAATCCAAAATACTACGAGACGATGTCAGAGCTTCTCGACGCGCTGATCGAGCAGCGGAAGCAGCAAGCGATCGACTACGAAAAGTATCTGGCCGAGATCGTGGCGCTCACGAAGAAGGCGAAGAACCCCGCCGCCGGCGCAACTTATCCGGCCGGGATGAACACGGCCGCCAAGCGGGCGCTCTATGACAATCTCGGCAAGGATGAGGTTCTTGCGACTGCGCTAGATGCCGAAATTCGCAAGACCAAGAAAGACGATTGGCGTGGCAACAAGTTCAAGGAGAAGGAAGTCCGGAATACGATCCGCGCGCACATCGCCGATCCCGCGCAGATCGATCTGATTTTCGATCTGGTGAGAAATCAGCATGAGTATTGAGGCCCACCAGATCACGGTCGGCGAATTGCGTGTCGATGTGGTCCGGAAACCGATCAAGAATCTGCATCTTGGCGTCTATCCGCCTCATGGCCGGGTAAGGGTTGCTGCACCGCTTGCGGTCAGTGATGAAGCTGTGCGACTGGCGGTTGTCACACGGATGGGCTGGATCAAGCGTCAGCGCGCCAAGTTCGCTGCCCAACCGCGCCAAACGGAGCGGGCCTTCGTTTCGGGGGAAAGCCACTACTTTCTCGGACAACGCTATCGCCTGAATTTGATCGAAGGTGCGCGCGCGGGACAGGTCCATGTCAGGAACAGCCGCGGTCTCGACCTGCATGTCCGAAAAGGCAGCGACGCCGCCGTCCGAGAGCGGGTCTTTCTGGCCTGGTATCGCGATGAGTTACGGAACCGTGCGGTGCCGCTCATTGCCAAATGGGCTTACGCCATGGAGATGGCAGAGCCCGCTTGGGGCATCAAGCGGATGAAAACCAAGTGGGGAACTTGCAATATCGAAGCGCGGCGGATTTGGCTGAACCTCGAACTGATCAAGAAACCTCCTCAGTGCTTGGAATACATAATCGTGCACGAGATGGCTCATTTTTTTGAACGGAATCATTCGGATCGCTTCGTCGCCCTCATGGATCGAATGCTGCCCCAATGGCGAGTTGTTCGAGAAGAACTGAACGCTGAACCGCTTTCCCATGAGGATTGGGATGGGTGAGCGTGAGATTGGGGCAGAGACCCAGGTGGGGAAGCTCGCCCTGGTCTGTGCGAACTGCCATCGCATTTTGCACCGACGAAAAGCGCTGCTGGAGTGTCGAAGACCTTCGGGACCTTGTCGCATTTGAAACCGGCCGCTGAACGCGCTCAGCGAGCACGATCGCGCCAGGCCAACGTTGAGAGCGTCCTAGAGCGAGCAGGGAGAGTCACTGGTTGGCTTCGTGGCGTTCGAAGCACCCATTTGCCGTTTCAGCGCCAACGCAGCCAGTGAGCTCTTGGTCGCGCTCAGCGCGCATCGCGGCTAACGGTGTGAAGAGCGAACAAACCGAAGGCGCGCACATGAACGAGAACACAGACTACGTCATCTTCGACGCAGGCGACGTCCGGCTCGCATCGTGCCAGATCGTCCGCTCGATGAAGCTAGCTTACAAAACCTATGGCAGGTGATGCGGCCCGCGACAACGTCGTCGTCTATATCCGACCTCGTTTAGCGCGGAGCACGAGGACACTCAGTGGCTGATCGGTCCGGACGGAGTGCTGGATCTAGAGCGCTATTTCATCGTGATCCCGAACCTGTTCGGCAACGGTCTCTCGTCCTCGCATATGCGCGCAGTCGAATCCGCCATGCGTGATCGCGGCGTAAGGCCTGGCATGGGGCTCGACAACATGTTACGCGCGGTGGCTTTGCGACGGCGGTTTCAGCGGTGGCTTGAAGCTCCGCGGATACTGACGACGAGACGCGGGAAGGCATGAAGGACACCGCCAACGAACTCTTTGATCAGCGACAGCGAGCGGTCATCAGCAGGCGCGGATTGCGTCGCGGTCGCGAGAGGTTGTCGATCGCACGCGGATAGCACTCAGAACTCGCAGGGAGAGTCGCGGGCGGGTTTTGTGTCGTAGATGCTGGCTCTGCATGTCCCGGAGACCGAAGCTGCCTGCCGACTTCTGAGCAGTTTCCGAACTGGTCGCCTAGCTGGTGCGACTACGCCGCCCCGAATTCTGAGCAGATCCCGCCGATGTAAGCCGGCGGGATCGAATATAATTGCGTGCCGTTGACGTCGTTTTTATGCAGCCTTCAGATCGCTCTTCAAGTCATCATCGCTGAAGATCGTGTAGCCGAGGTAGGCAGCGTGAAATGCCTTGCTCGCGGCATCGAGGCCAGCTGCCTTCAGGCGCTTTACTAGATCGTCCTCGACATTAGCTCCGTCCGAAGACGGCCCAGTGCTCTTCGGCGGGAGGCTCGAGACAGTCGCACTGTTCCGACTGCCAGTGGGCTGGGCTGCGGCAGCCTTCGCCGCAGCGATCTTGGTCTTGACGTCTTTCGCGGTCGGGATCTTACCGGCATCGATCTCAGCGACCACTTCGGTCTTCACGCTCTCCGGCGTGTTCGGGGCCGCGAGAGCTCCAAGAGCCGAGGGGGGCAAAACCGCCAAAGCCGGTTCGCGATCGACCTGCCGGGCGGAATTCATGAACGTCTGCGCGGTCGTCTCAGACCATTTAAAATTTTCGTGAAGCCACGTTCCAAAGGTGCCATGAGCACAAAGATCCTTGGCCTTCAGAAGGTCGCGGCCGGTCTCGATTCGGTGGTTTCTGTTACGGCTCTTGATGCGCTCGCGGATGGCATCGAGGGTGTCGGCGGTGGTTTCGATTGTTACGGTGGTCATGATCAGGGCTCCTGGGTTGCGAGTTGCCCTGCCCATAGTTCACATCGCCAACGGGAAAGCGCTAGAGTTCGAATGGCAACCATTGTGCGCTGCACAAAAACCCAAATGTTGGGGATTTGAATTCGGTGTGTCGACCACCCACTGGGACATCACGGATGAAGCAGGCACGAGGGACCGCGTATTACCTCGGCCTTGTGGCCAAGCGTAATCCGGCGATCTACGAGGAATATCTGGCTGGCAGCTTCAAGAGCGCCAACGCGGCGATCCTGGCCGCGGGTGTTCGGAAGCCGATTGAGGCGGGATCTGCTCTTTCAAAGGCTTGGAAGGCGGCTAATGCAGATGAGCGCGCTGATTTTCTGATCGGCATCGGCGCGGTCATTGCGGCGCAAGGCACTGCCGTTGCGCCTTCTTCGATAGCGACGTCCGACCGCAAGCTAACTGAACACGCAAAGAGGCGGTTTAAAGCGCTATTCCCAATGTCACCCTTCCCCTGCGGCTACATTATGGGCGCGATTGATCGCCCAACCACGGATGTGAGCCTCTGGCATGCCATCACGCACGGCTACAAACTGAAGCCCGGATTGATCGCGAAACTGAACGTCTGGCTTCCTGCAGAAGAGGCTTGGAGAAAGGCGCTCGTCGAGAGCTGAGCGTCTGGCCGCGCGTCCTCGAATGCATCATTTCAGGTGAAGTCCACGCTATCGAACCTAACAGAGGCAAACGCTCCGGAGACGAGACGCAGTGGCGTAGAACATTCTATCGCGACCAAGCGCATGTCGGATGATCTGCTACGAGGCCGATCTGACTGGCGCAGGTCCACCGGCAGCTTGGGGTAACTCAACGATGGCCGGCAATCTGATGAAGCTGCGAGAGCCGTAACAAGCAGGCGAGTGGTCTCCGCACTGCCAGCGACGAACGAGGTTGAGCTCAGGGACAGACGTCGAAACAGGATGGGCTTGACCGAGCCCTCGGCATCCCAAGCGATTGGTCGTAAAGCGGACGCGAACAATGCACGACAGCACATGACCTAGACAGTCGTGATGTAGGCCAGTGTATTTCGAGCTGCATGGCCACGTTGGACCTTGCCGAAGATTATCGTCAAAACCGGCATGATGCTTCAGTCGAAGGCTCAATTTTTATTTTTTGGAGATCGAATCTGGAGCTATGGTCGATGACACTAATTGCATGATTTTTTTCTGGAGACGTTTTCTGTCAACTTCGAACCAACCTCCGTCAACCTATTATGGCGGAAACAAGGCAAGTCGGATACCTGGTAGGCTTCGTCAGATTGCAAGGGTGGGCGCGCGGTTGCTGACCGCGAGCCTCCGTCAACCTGCCAGTGCACTTCGGTGCTGGCGATGCCGGGCGACTGCTGAAACGTATCGTCTGCTCTCCGCTCTGCAGCTTGCGTTGATCAATGTTGTAGCCTCGATGGCGTCGCCCCAGCGATCGCCGCGCTGCGCATCCACATCGGTCGTGCTGCTGCTTTTTGCCCTTGGCATCGGACCCCGCACCTTAACTGCGATCTCGAACCATTAATCGCCGGGATTTCGCTATATCCCCTGATGTCGGGGGTTTTCCGCTCCTGGCAGGCAAGGCCAGGTGGAGATGATCATGGCTGAACACACATATAAGTCGGGACTTGATCGAGTGAAGTTCCGCGTTCGTCAAATCATCCACGTCGCGTCGATTATCCGTCCGAAAGACTGGTCGCGGGAGCGCGATCTGCACGCGACAAAGTGGTTCGACTATCGATATGTGAGCCCGCTCTCGGCAACCATTGCGTTTGCAGCTGCCTATCAAGATGTCTTCCGCTCGGAATGGGCCAAACACGAAGATCAGGAGGAGAGCACACGTGTGCGAGGACTGACGCTCGGACCAACGGCCGGAAACGAAGCGGAGTTTACCTCGTTGTGGCGCGCCCGACAGCACGCTGATGCCCTGGGTGTCCCGTATCAGTTCTACGTGCAGAAATGCTGCGACCTTCAAAGGAGCAGAGGCGTGCGTCGGATACCGCGACCCAATCAGCTCTATGCACTGTCGTGGCTTCGCCAGACAGAGGAGCATGTTCGAGCCGCTTGGTCGGAGGTCCAGCGCGAGGCACCTGTCTACTCCGAGCTGCCGCAGTTTCAGGCTGCCGCGTTCCGAGAAACAGCAGCCCAGATCGCCCACTGCGAATGGGCTGTCCGTAGCGTCGATCTCGGGGCCCAAGACCGTCTATCTGCGGTGTTGGTCGAACGCAGACTGATCTCTCAGGCCCGCGCAGAAGCCGAGTTCGGACCCGACCGGGTGCGTCGCGTGAAAGACGACATAGCTATCCGCGATCCGGTGGACGTGTCGCACCTCGATGTGTTCGACTTCGTGCCGTCTTGTGCGCTCGTGCCGAGAGCCTTTTCCCCGTCGTCGTCGCAATGCAATGGATGTCACTTTCGGGATACGTGTGGTCGAGCTGCGCCCCTCGTGATGGCTGCCGTATCGAAGCGTCATGGCAGCGACGATCCAAGGCGCTTGGCAGAGCAGAACCGGAAGAGGCTGAATCAGCGCGACAAGCGCGCCCGCGATGCCAAGGCGAAGGCGAACTGTCGCGAAACGACCTCCGAAGCTGTCACCGTTCCCCTAAGAAGATCTAGTTAAGTAAGAAAGGAAGGAAGAAAACAAGATACAGCGCGCCATTCTGGCGGCTGCGCTGGAAATCCTCCCGGAGTGCTGCTCCGGCTCTGGCTTATCTCTAACCAGACACAGGTGGAGTTCGGGCGTGGATATACAGTTACGCCGTGACTGAGCTGCCCAACCCACTCTCCGGAGTGTCGCCTGCGCATGCGCGCAGGCCTCGGCTTTTGAGAGAGGCCACGGAGGAACCGCACCACCTGCTCGCCTACATCTCGCTGCCGCGCCCGCCTTCTTTACGTGCAGAACAGCTCCGGTGCGGTGATGATCCGCTCACAGTGGACGACATGCCCAACTGCGGGCACCTCCCAGGATAAGTGACCGGGTGGTCTGGAATCCAGCCTACATCCTATAGGCGCGGGACGTGTCAACCTGGGACTTCGTCTTACCCGAGACGAGCGACGAGGTCCGTGGCGCGAAGGTGCGCGTAACGCGAGAGCATGCGAAGCTCCTTGTGACCCGAGATCGTGCCGACCTCGATCACGTTGAACCCGCGCTCGAACAGGCGCGTGACCGCTTCGTGTCGCAAATCGTGGAAGTGCAGTCCGGAGATGCCCACGCGGCCACAAAGATGGCCCCACGCTTGGACGACTGCGCTGTCTGATGTGGGTAGCACTCGACCTGTCAATGGCCGTCCTTGGGTGCCCCAGAGTCGTTCTAGCACCGCTCGCGCACGAGAGGAGAGGGGAACATCCCGGCTGTCGCCGTTTTTGGTTAGTGGCAGGTGAGCTGTGGAGGCTTCGAAGTTCACATGCTGCCAATCGAGGGCGAGCAGTTCACCTCTCCGCATAGCGGTCTCGATGGCGAGCACGATCAGATCCTGCAGATGGATGTTTCGACCGCCCTCGGTGCCGTCAAGCAGTCGCTGTTCCTCGTCGCCGACGAGACGACGATTGCGACCCTTGGGCGGACTGGGACGACGCACGAGCTTGCAAGGGTTGCGATGCAGATAGACGCCCCAATCACGCATCGCCGTGTCGATCGCATGGCTGATGGTGTTCAGTTCGCGGATGACTGTCGAGGTCGCTACGCTCTTCAGGCGGTCGTCACGGTAGGTCGCGAGATCAGCAGACGACAGCAGGGCGAGCGTGCGATGACAGATCGGTCGACGCAGCAGCGCTTTGATGCGCGAGATCTCGGTGTGGGCGCTTCGTTTCCGAGGAGAGACCTCGATGATGTAGCGCTCGAGTATCGATCGCAGCGTGGTAGATTCAGCGACACGCGTGTCCGGTGCCATGCCGCAGCGATCGATCTCGCTTTCTAGCGCACGAGCCCATTTCTCCGCGTCGGCCTTCTGGTCGAAGCTCTTGGCGCGAGGGGCCATGCCACGACGACGAACCTGCGCCTGCCATTTGTCGCGGAGCTTTCGGATGGTCGCCATTGCGGGTCGCCTCTGTTCGTCCAATCACTAGAGGACGCCGGCACTACCGAGCCAAGGAGGTATCCGGATGCGGCACACCGAAACGAGAACTGGATGTGCCGCCATTGTGCCGATGAGAAGGAATCGAGCCGATGGGGCTGACCGAGACCCAGCAATATCAACAGCTTCCGACGACCGAGGAGCGGATTTGCTGTGCCTTCGAAAGGCAACGCTCTATCCATGTCTAGAGTGTGTCGTGCTGCCGCCTTGTCATAGCTCGAATTCACGGGTCTGCGCCGGCGCGAGTAGCGCTTGCCCGAAAACGGCGCTCACACTCGGAAAATCCTCTCCAAAACCAAGGGTTGGCTGCGGCCCGTGCCGATCATCATGGTCCAGGACGGCACGATCCGTTTCTGTCGCATATCATTCTCCCGTAAACATCGGCGCAGTGAACAGGACAAAACCCGCCGACGCTGCGCCCTACGCTGTGGGCCTGCATGAGGCACGCGATGCACTTCCTCTCGAACTCTCCCGGCTGGAATCCTGAGGGTCCATCTGCGATTGAAGGTTCCTTTTTCCTCGCCTGAGGCGACTGCGCACCTGCGAGACCGCAAATCTTCTGCATGGTTGCAGCGGCGGTCGCGGCTCCCTCAAGTGTGAAAGCAAACGCGGCGGTGCCCTGCCCGTTGCGAACCGTAAGCGTGTCACCACGGCCCAGAGCGCTTATGATCGCCGGCGGCAGCAAGCCTGTGATAACCCAAGCCTTCTCTCGGGCTACGTAATGCATGCTGCCGGGGAACCGCTCCATGCCTGCTTCGCCGCTTATCTCAAAGCTGGCGGGTTGGCTCCGATCGTCGATCTTTCGCAGCGCGTTTCCCAAGTAGAGTTCGAACGACCCGGTCAATCCGGGGCCCAAGAGCTTGTTGCAACCGCCGCGGAAGACGGTTCGCCCGTCGGTCGCTGTCTTACTGACGGTAACAGCTGGAAAGCCTTTGCGCGGAACGGCTGTCCAGGAATCTGCTTTTGCCGGTGCCGAAAGTCCGGAGCTTATGAAAAGCGAGATCGTTATCGTCACCTTGAGGAATAAGCGGCTCACGACCTGCCCCTTTGCAATTTTATCCAGGTTCAGACTGTCGTTGATGGCGCGCGTGACCGAATGGGTTCGCTTCGACACCGCACAAATTGCGGCGTAGCTCAGTTCCAGCCACCAGGATCCGCAATTGTCCCGGTCATCGCGGGGAGCGCCGGGGTTTCGGCTGCAACTGCTGCTGCTTTGGAGCCTGATGTTCTCGCAGTTCACGATACCATCGAATATCATGCTTGGGTCCGTTCGCGGTCAGTAGAACGGGCATGCCAGCCTCAACGGATCAGGTCGTCGATGGGATTGGTCTTCCACGGCAAAGGCAACTGGCTTTGCGCGCAATAGCGCGCAGTATAAGCGAATCCCGTCGGACTGGTTGTTCGATACCGATCTTGCCCCAGTATTTCGTAGAGCACGGTCTGCTCACCGTTTTCCTGGCAGCTTTCACGGACCCGGTAGCGCGATTCATTCAATCGTTCGACCGACTTGAACTGGCACAATTCGCGACCGGCACCCATGGCGTTGCGTCGGAGAAGGCTGAGTGTGCCATTGGACGCGAGGCTGCAGGGCGTATCGTCCGCGACATAATAGCCTCGCCGAAGCGGCAGACCGGGCTCCGCGACCCGTTGGGGTGCGGTGCCTTCGGTGACCGAGGCGCGCGTCTCGCGGGCGGGGGCCCCGCATCTCTGGAAGCGCTTCGGATCAAAGTCGAACCCCCTGATGGCGATGAAGGTCAGGACGGAGCCCGCGACCTGAACCGAGAACGTCACCCGTTGGTCTTTGCCTTCGCCACGACAGCTAGCCTCGATATCAAAACTCTGGCCGCGCTGCCGGACAGTCCTGACCCGACAGACAGCCTCGAACGTCGACAGATCGAGCGTGGTTCGACTGAGGGCGATCTCGGTCTGGTCCGCGCCACATCGCGGCGCGCCCCAGCGGCCGACCCAGGGATCCGACTGGGCTTGCGCCCCCGGCGACGCCCAAAGCATAACCAGCGCCGCCAGGGCCAGGCTGGATCTCATCGGATTGCTGCTATGCATGTGATCCCCCCGCAGTGTGCAACGCACCCGGCAGCGCTATCCAGGATTAGAACTTGATCCCCGGTGTCCGCGCGGATGGTTCGGTCGCGGCGCTTTGTCCCTCCTCCTGCAATGCCTTCCGGCTCTTTGCGAACGCCTCGGCATAGGGCTCGATATCGCTCAGGATGGACTCTACGAAGTCAAGGCTCCGGGTCGGAAAGCCGGCACGCAAGCCGCGGGAGGGGCTGAATTCGACGTTGACGCTGAGCGCCTCGCCGCATGTGCCCTGCACGCTGCGCCGGTCGAGCGGGTTCAGCATGCCCTGCGGAAACCGGACATCGGGCACGACCTGGCCATCCGGCAGACTGACGGGCGGGCTTGCCTGGTCATCGAACCAGTTCGTGGCCAGAGCGACCTGCTGGCCGCCATAGTTGTAGCTCGCGCCTCCGCATTTCCAGCCGTTTGCGGTCCAAAGGTTGAAGTTTTCATGGACCTGCCCGGAATTAGCCGGCCCGTATTTTTGGCGCAGCGCATGCAGGACTTCTTGGACAGGAACCCGCCCGGGGTCGGAATAGATCCGACGCCAGACGGCGAGCACCCGATCCGGCGCGGCAGGTGGCTCATCGATTAGGGCGATGACCTCGCGGCCTTCCGCAGAGACAAAGAGCTTGCCGGACGTCGCCGGCGTGATCAGCGGGCTGTTGGAACGGGCTCTCGCGCCTTTGAGCACCCGGCCCACCTCCATATGCCCGCGGATCAGCTTCTCAGCCTCCGCGAAACTTTGGCCCAGCTTGATCCCGACGATGTCGTAGCGCCCAGCCGAGACTTTGGGCGCCGCGGGCTTGACTGGTTGCGGCTTAATAGGCTCCAGCGCCAAGGGAAGCCGCACTTGCTTCGTAGTGGGATCGACCATGTCGGCCTTCGCCAGCGCCAGGTTGAGCACCAGGACTGGGAGCTTTATCGACGGCTTGCGCAGCTTGAACCCGGCAGCGGCCCGGTCCGACTCCGGCAATTGCTCGGCGATGCGCGCGCCGGTGACCTCGACGATGACGACGATATCCGCGTTGCGCCCTTCCTGCGGGGGCAGCCGCGTTGCCACCTGCTGCGAGAGCTCGAACAGGGTGTTCAGCGTCATCCCACCGGGATGGCTGCGCGCAAGCGCAACTGATTTCGCGCAATAGCTGTCGTTCCAAGTGCATTGCACCCTTGGCCCGAAAGTTTCCCACCCTTGCGTGGCCGAAATAGGCGTCAGCCGGTCTTGCATCAAGATGGCGGCTTCCATGCGGTCGCACTCGGCTGGCTCCCGGTTCACGTCCTGCCGGCAACCTTCTAGATTCGAACGAAGCGTCGACTCGTCGACCGGTTCGGAAAGCGCACTGCTGAAGCGCGCAAGCGTCTCCCGCGTCCGCCCGAACTGGGTCTGGAACTTCGCCGGGAGCTGGTCGGCGCGCGCTCGCGTCCAGGCCTTGAAGCCTTCAAGAAGCTTGGGAATATCCTTCGCCTCCGGCTCGAGGCTGACATGCCGGAAATGACTTCCCCAGCGGACCGTCTGCCCTGGCATCGGCCGCTTCTCCAGCGCGAACCGCGCATAGAGCATACGGGTCCAGTCGGCGTCGTTCAGGGAAGCTGGGAGATGCTTGACCAGCAGGAGGTCGAGTGTCTCCGCATCAAGCGGCAGCACGGCTTCAGTCGGCCTTTCGATCGCGCGGTCGCCGGCACCATAGGCCGGCATGACCTGTTGTTCGAAAGAGGCGCTGGCTATCTCCTTGCCCCCGAGCAGCAGCGATGCCGAAAGGCCTTTCACCGGCAACACGACGAGCTTCAGCCGGTCTGCCGTCAGCCGTCTCGGCTGGTCGTGGCTCAGGCTGAACTTAACTTCCGGTCGCGCGTCGCCATTGGCCGCGCGGATGCGACTGGCCTGCGCCTGCAAGGCCTGCATGTCGATCTTGATGCGGTAATCGCTGATCGGCTGCTCGAACAGCAGCGCCCGGAACTCATCGGGGCGCTCCCCCCGGCCGATGAGAACCAGCCGGCTCGCGGTTCCGCCGACACTGCGGCCGACAAGCTCGTCCAGGCCTTTGATCTGCACGCCGGCATAGGCGACGACGCTGGCGTTATCGTCCAGTCCGGAGAGATTGGAGAGCTGGATTTCCGGCAGCACGGCAGGGATGCCGTCTGTGCCGGGCAGGCGCGTGTTCGCAATCGTCCCGTCGGTCATGAGATGGCCGCGCGACCTCAGCATCAGCCTGTTGGGCAGTGCCTTTGCCCGCTCGCGGGTCCAGGCCTCGTAGGCGTCCTGGCGCACGGAGGGTAGCGAGGCCGTGCGCGAGAAAAATGGCCCCCACGGATCATGCGTCTTCCAGTTCGCCCCTGCATTCCTGGCGTAGATCTTCTGTTCCAGCTGCAGCCTCGCTCTCGCCTCGGCTGCCCAGTCCATCGGCGGTTCTGGGTCGAGGCCGGCCTTGAGTTGGGCGAGCAGGATCGTCTCGGCGGTGACATCGACGCTCTCCAGCCGATTGGTGACGGACTGGCCTTCGACGACGGGGACGGGCGCCTGCTCCGTCGGGAATTGATGAAGCGCCGTGCGGAGCCCCTCATCGGAATACGCGACGAGGCGATCTAGCCGATAGGACACATCCTTTGCCGCCATCCCGACACGCGTCACGGTTATGGTGGCCGCCATCTGGAGGCGGCGGCGATCCCCCAATTGCCGCAGCAGCTGCTCGGCGGCGGGTTCTTCGATGGGCAGGAAGGCAGGAAGGGGGAACTGGGCCGGGATTTCGGCAAGTTCCAGCCGCAGCGCTGCCACCGGGAAGCCCTTGCGAGCCCTGTCATAGCGCCCGACCTCGAAATCATCGACGATGACCATCTTCATGGGCAGTTTGGGTGCAGCCTGAAGCAAGCGTGGCGCATCCGTTTCGACGAAGGATTTGTAGGCTCGCTCCTGCTCGAATTCGTTCTTGCCGGCCCAGTTGCTGTAGTTGAGAAGCTGGACCCGGCGCGGGCCGCTCAAGAACGCCTGGGCAAGGGCAAGAGCCATGCGCGGATCGTCGAGCAGGCTGCGGTTCTCGTTGAAGCGCACCAGCGCCAGCAGGTGACCGACCCCGCGCCGCGTGCTCGGCGCATATTTGTCGGTGGCCGGGAGTCCCTGGTGCAGCCGCAGTTCCGGCAGCACGGCATTGAGCGCAGCAGGCGCTCCGGGTTCGGGCGTTGACGCGGCAGAGGCCGAGCCGGAAGCGCGCCGCAATTCAGCGAGGCGCAGCCCATAGATCCGTCTCAGGCAATCGACATTGGCGCGGCATTCGCCCCGCTCGGCGACAAAGCGCCGTTGCGAGGCCTGGCTGGCGCGCTCGCGGGCGACCGGGAGGTAGAGCTGCGCCAGTTCGCGGTCCAGACGGCGCAGCTCGCGAGAAGCGCAGATTGCGCGCTCATCCGGCCGCCTTGCCGCGGAACAGTCGAAGCTGGCTCGTTCGCCGGAGCTATCGTCATCCAATGCTGCCGTGCCTCCCGCTGTGACGTTCCGGTCCGGCGCTGTCGCGATTGCGGCGACTGCGGCCTGCAATTGCGTGATCAACCCGGCATCGAGGCGGCCAGTGGCAGGCATGCCCCGAGCGCGCTGGAAGGCAACGATCGCTTCAAGCGTCCTGGGCCCCATCTCGCCGTCGGCCTCACCAATCGCGTAGCCAAGGCGTGCCAGCATTGATTGAGCTGCAAAGACCACACCGGCATTGCTGTCTGATTCTCCATTACTGCGATACTGCGCCAATACGATCGGGGCGCCCGCCGGTGCGGCGCGCTGCTGTAACAGGAGCCTGTCCTCAGCTTGCACGACCTGCCACGAAAATGGGTTACCAACAACGATGACTGTTAGTAAGACGGTAAGGAAAGCAGGCGTAGACCGAGGCATGGTAAACCTCCAGTGCTGTATACAACGCAAGCCGCCTTTGGATAATTAATTAAAAAATGCCGCAACTTGGCCATGAGATCAAGTGCAGCCGGGTTGGCAGGATCAGCGGCTGGCCACCCGGAGGAAAAGACGTTTCGCCACGAGGCGACTGTCAACTCGCCTGACAAATGAATGAAAGCCACTTGGCGGAATCCCGTTCAAGCAGGACAAGTAAAATCTCCTATGAGGATTGACGACGAATTTCGCTTCTGTAGCATTGGTAGATCATGTCCCGCGCTGCATTCTCCCGGTTTCTGGTCGGGCTAGTCTTGGCAACCTCTAAATCGGGCTCCGCCGACGCGTCAGACACGGCGAGTGCTTGCCTGCTCCACCACGACGCGGCGTCCGCCATTGCCTGCTATAGCCAGATCATCGAAGGAATGAAGGAGACTACCGCGTGGTGCCAGGGCCTTGGGCTCCAAGAGGTCCAGGAACTGCAGACAAACATCACGAAGAGTTTAAATCAGGTCCTCGCGCACCGGCGGAAAGTCGAAGAGGCTGAAGTGACCGAGTTCGGCAATCAAGCTAACCAGCTTGCCAAGGATATTCGATCGACAAAGGACCCTGCTCGAAAGTCGCAGCTGGCTGCATGGTGGTATCAGTTACTGGAGGATCGCAAGCGTAAAAAAGGTGCCAAGGATCCATTTGCGGACCTCCAACATATACACAACGAATTCGGCAAAATACATACTGCGGCGGGTCGTTTGGATTGCGAATAGAACTGAAGATGGCGCGGTAGGAGACCGAGGGACTTTGCGCAGGAGTCGAGCGATGCCCTGATCTCCGCAGGCGCTTACTCTCGTGTGCCGTCAGCCACGACACCGCACAAGTGTGGCGAGGGCGTGCCGCATGCAGACATCGACACCGCGGACCGCCATTGAAGGCCGTCAAGATGCTGCAGATAAGAGTGTTTTCGGGGCTTCGGCCTAAGCGCTTCCCAGCTTCGGAGGAACCTGTTCCTTCGTCCGATTCCATTCAGACGGCACTGCTCTGTTCGACATTGCTTTGCACGTCGTCGTTGTGAAGCCGCGCCAGCCAGCGAAGCACATTGTGGGCAACCCCAGCGACTGCAAAATGGGTAGGGCAGTCACAATGCATAATTCGGACCGCGCCATCGCAATCATACCGGCCGCTCAATGCACGCCAGCATGCTGGTCGGTTCGCTGCTCAGCCGCGTTGATCAGAGTTGGCTGGTTAGGTTGCCCGGGGACAGCGGCCGGCAAAATTCGACAGCGCAGCCTCGATCAAAAACTCTGATGACCCGAGCCTCTGCCATTCCAACCGACACCCGTTCGCCAACGGCGAGCGGATACGGCACTGCAATCGCCGCACCATGCTCCGCAAGATCCAATACACGGCCAGCGATTTGGCGGCCTTCGTCTAACTGGATCATGACGCCTGGCTGCGCAAGCTCGAACCTTTCGGAGCGACGGTTGTCCGACAACCCCAGCCCGTCGCGGTTCGCGATCCAAGTCAGGCTTGCGGCCGTTTTCTCAATCTTCCGCGAGCTGGCGGTCAAACGAAGCGCAAACCGGTCCCGCAGCACCCGTGTGACTTCGCCCTCAAGGCGACCAAGCTCATCTAAGTAAACGATTATTTTTTGACGCGCGTAGGGAAGCACGAGCGACTGAAGCATGATTCCGCCGGGAGACATATCGACCGTGACGCAGCGATGCTCCGTGCGATCCGGCATCATGAACCGCCCGGGAACGCGCAGTTTCAACCGGTGATGACGACGGCGGTCACTACGTCGGGTGACATCTGACGTGCTCATATTGCCAGTGTAAATTATACGCGTTTAGCACTCCTTAAATGCAGCGCAAGGATGTCGGCTCATCCGGACATCTTGACCTTGGGGTCGCGGGGTCAGAACTCCTCCCAGCCGGCGTCGCTGGCGCGGCTGTTGACAGCTTTCTTCACCGGCGCGCGGGCGGGCGCGAAGGCGGTCTCGGCCAGCTTGCGCAGGCTTTCGGGCTCGGAGCCCGGCTTCACAGGCGCAGGTTTGCGCATGGCTGGAGCAGCGACACGCGCCGCCGGCTGCGCCACGGCCTTGATCTCATGCCCCGTCCTGAACGCTGCGACGAGGTCGTTGAGCTGGCCGATCTTGCCCGAGAGCGAGCCGGCCGAGGCCG
>OFDN01000430.1_pt1 | contig 35103 bp, 33 predicted proteins | sample 1520971 | NCBI WGS metagenome assembly OFDN01 (sample SAMEA94257418, study PRJEB24077) | hot springs metagenome | biome: Aquatic biome; feature: Geographical feature; material: Water | place: India | collected 2012-06-12 | depth 5 m | reverse complement strand
TGCCAGGGTACTGGCCGGCGACATCATCAAGGTTGAGCTGCCGCGTGATGCCTTTGCCCTGGAAGGGGCGGCAGAAATGCCGGGCGGGCGTGGGCTGGCCCAGGCCAAGACCCTGCGCGATGTCGTGGGTGAGCCCTATGTGCTGTCTGCCAACCCATATCTGCCGATGGCTGTCATCGACACGGAGGATCCGGTCACGCGGCAACGCCGCTATGTGCCTGTTGACCTGCAGCGTGTCATGGACGGGTCCATGAATGTTTCCCTGCGGGAACGCGACCGGGTCATCGTGCTGAGCCAGGCGGATATCCGCTATCTGGGGTCGGCTGACGTTCAGGCGGTGCTGCGCGGGGAGCAACCGCCCAGTGTGAAACTGGCTGTGGACCGGACCATCACCGGGGAGAAGCTGGCCATGGCCGGTGCCACCGCGCTGCCGATGGACGAAACAGGCAGCCACCAAGCCCGCCAGCAGCGGCACACCGTCCAGCGCCGGCGCGGCGCGGGAAGGCCGGCGCAGCATCTCGCCGATCTCCGCCAGACGGCCGAGCGCCGCCACCGCGCGGGTCGGGTCGTCGTAGACCAGCATGCCGTCGCGGGCGACGTCGGCGAAGACGTCCGCCGCGCCGGTGGCGGCCAGCGCGACGGTGCGGTCGCCGAACCCTTCCAGCGCCTCGGCCAGGACGGCGCGCAGCTTCGGGCCGGTGACCGGCGAGGCGAGCCAGTTCATGAAGAAACCGACGACCGCGTCGTAGCCGCCCTCCGCCAGCATGGCGCGCACCGGGTCGCGCACCAGGGTCAGGTCGTTCATCGCCTGGGCGGTGACGTCGATGGGGTTCGTCATCGAGCCGAAGGGGTTGCCCTGCTGAAGCCGCGCCCGGACTTCTGGCGGCAGTGGCGGCACCTGCAGCCCGCCGTCGGCCGCGGCGTCCGCCATCAGCACCCCGGCGCCGCCCGACACGCTGACGATGCCGAGCTTGCGTCCGCCGAGCGGCGGCCGGGTCTGCAGGGCGTAGAGCAGGTCCAGCATGTCCTGGGAGTTGAGGACACGCAGGGCGCCCGCCTGGCGGACCACCGCGTCGAACACCGCGTCGTCGACGGCGAGGGCGGCGGTGTGCGACTTCGCCGCTTCGGCACCGGCGGCGGTGCGCCCCATCTTGATGAGGACGACCGGCTTACTGGCGGCCCGCGCCTTCTCCAGCGCCGCCAGCAGGCGGGCACCGTCGCGGATGCCCTCCGCCGCGCAGCCGATGGCGGCCACGGCGGGATCCTCGGCCATGTGGGCGATGACATCGGCGATGGTGATGTCGGCTTCGTTCCCAGTGGTCACCCACTGGCCGATGCGGATCCCGCGCTCGGCCGCCATCGAGAACAGATAGCTGGCGTAGGCGCCGGACTGGCTGACCAGCGCGATGCGGCCATCCCGCGAGGGAGTCCGCTGGAGGAAGGAGCCGAAGGTCGCCGTGTGCCCGATGGCGGCGTTGAACACGCCCAGGCAGTTGGGCCCCAGCATCCGCAATCCCCGGGCGCGGCACTGGCGCAGCAGCGCGTCCTGGCGGTCCCGCCCGGCCTCACCCAGTTCGGCGAAGCCGGCGGAGAACACCACCACGGCCTTGGCGCCCTTGGCCGCCGCCGCCTCGACCTCCTCCGGCACCGACGCGGCGGGGACGGCGACGACCGCCAGGTCGATGGGCTCGGGAATCGCGGCGACACTGGGATGGCAGGGCAGGCCCTGGATCACGCCGCGGTTCGGGTTGACCGGGTGGATCCGCCCGTCGAACCCGGCGGCCAGGGCGTAGGCGATGGGACGGCCGCCGATGCGGGACGGGTCGGCGGAGGCGCCGACCACCGCGACCGAGCGTGGCGCCAGCAGCGCGCGCAGATCGTCCACACCCGTGCCCGTGTCCGTGTCCGTGGCCGGGACCGTCGAACATGTTGGTGTCATGAAGCGCTCCTTGCTGCGCGCGCCGGCGGCGGTGCGGACCGCGCGCGACCCGTGTGTTGGGTTCGGCTCAGGGCGTCGCCGCCGCCAAGGGTTCCTGCGGACACGCCAGGAAGCAGGGCAGCGTCTCGCAGCGCATGGCGTGGGCGGCCAGGGCCGGATGGCGGTCGGTCGGCGCCAGGTCGGGGGCGAAGTCCCGCAGGAAGCTCCAGCCCACCGCCGCCGTGATGTCGGCCAGCGTGCAGCCGTCGCCGACCAGCCACGGACCGGCCATGAGCCGCGCCTCCGCCTCCACCATGTCCAGCCCGGCGCGGCACTGCTCCCGGAGCTGCGTGCGGTAGGGCTCGTGGACCAGCTCCGGCGGCCGCTTGGCGACCTCGTAGAAGGCCTGGATCGCCTTCTCCAGCGCGTTGGTCATGGCGGCGGCGATGCGCAGCGCCCGGCGGCGCTCGACGCCCCCCGGCGCCAGAATCCGGACGCCGAGGGGCGCCACTTCCTGGACGTGATCCAGGATGGCGCCACTGTCGATCAGCCGCTCCCCGTCCTCCAGGATCAGCACCGGCACCCGGCCGATGGGATTGAAGGCGCGGACGGCGTCCGGGTCGGTGAGCGGCGACAGGACCGTCCGCTCGAACGGCAGGCCGAGCGCGTGCATGGCCACCGCCACCCGCCGCACGTAGGGCGAGCGGTAGCGGCCGATCAGCATCAAGGGCGCGCGGGTGGTCATGGCACTCTCCTCCCGGCCGCGGTCACGGCGGCCCGCCCGCGTCGAACTGGATCCACACCGCCTTGGTCTTGAGGTACTTCTCGTAGCCGATGCGCCCCATCTCGCGCCCCAGGCCGGAGCGCTTGTAGCCGCCGAAGGGCAGGGTCATGTCGTCGCCGCGACCATAGTTGTTGACCCACACCGTGCCCGACTGGATCGCCCGGACCGCCCGCAAGGCGCGGTCGATGCTGCCGGTGAAGACCGATGCGGTCAGGCCGTAGGTGGGATGGTCGGCGAGTGCCAACCCCTCCTCCTCCTCGTCGAAGGTCTGGACCGCCAGCACCGGGCCGAAGATCTCCTCCAGGAACGCCGGCGAGCCGGTGGTGACGCCGTCCAGGACGGTGGCGCCGTAGAAGCAGCCGCCGACCGGCGCCTCGACGACACCGCCGCCGGTCAGCGCCGTGGCGCCCCCGGCCACGGCGCCGGACACGATGGCGGCGATGCGGTCGCGCTGACGTTCGTTCGCCACGGGGGCCAGCGTCGTCGCCGAATCCCAGGTGGCCCCCGGCGTCAGGTGCGCCGTCCTCGCCAGGATCAGGTCGAGCAGCCGGTCCTTGATCGACCGCTGCACCACGAGGCGCGTGCCGGCGTAGCACGCCTGCCCGGCGTTGATGGTGAAGCCGCGCGTCACCAGCTCGGCGATCCGCTCCAGCGAGCCGGCGTCGGCGAAGACCAGCTGGGGCCCCTTGCCGCCCAGTTCCAGCGTCACCGGCTTCATGCTCGGCGCCACGTCCTGGAGGATGCGCGCGCCGGTGGCGGTGGAGCCGGTGAAGGTCACCATCGCCACGTCGGGATGGCGGACCAGCGCGGCGCCGGTGGCACCGTCGCCCTGGATCACGTTGAACAGCCCGGGCGGCAACCCGGCCTCGATCGCCAGCCGGGCGACGAGCAGGATGGAATAGGGTGTCAGTTCCGACGGCTTCAGCACCACCGCGTTGCCGGCGGCCAGGGCAGGGGCGAATTTCCACGACGCCAGGATCAGCGGGAAGTTCCACGGCACAATGGCGCCGACCACCCCGTACGGCTCGTGCAGGACGAGACTGAGGGCGTTGCCGGGCGACGGCGTCACCTGCCCGTCGACCTTGTCGGCCCATTCGGCGAAATAGCGCAGCACCTCGGCGCAGACCTTGACGTCGCGCGCCCGCACCTCGCCGACGATGCGGGTGGACACCACGGCTTCGAGCCGGCACAGCGTTTCGCGGTTGGCGTCGATCAGGTCAGCCCAGCGACGCAGCACGCGGGCCCGCTCACGGGGCGCCAGGTCGGCCCAGCCGCTGTCCTTGAGCGCGGCCGAGGCGGCCCGCACCGCCCGGTCCACCAGCTCGGCGTCGGCGACCGGGATGTCACCCGCGGCCTTGCGGTCGGATGGGCGCAGCACCGCCATGCGGGCGCCGCCACCACGCTCGGCGCAGGCGACCCCGCCGATGAAATGGCCATTGGGCAGGCCGAGGGCGTCCGGATCGAAGCCGGGCTGGGAATCCATACGTCTGTTCCCTTGTCAGGAAGGGTGGGCAGAACATCCGGCGCGCCGTGGCGGCCATGCGCCCCGGCTTCGTCCGTGCAAGGGACATTCATTTAACAGACGTATTTCCCATTGTGAATGAAATTCTTTATCTAGAACTAACATTCCCCGGTTCGCGCGGCGCGGAACGGCCGTACAGCGCGCGCTGGGCCTCGTGGCAGAGGCGGCGCAGTTCCACCCCAAGCTCCGTCAGGCCGTCCGGGGACAGTTGCCCTTGGAAGGTGTGCGCGGCCACCACCAGCCGGGGCAAATCCTCGGTGTCGCGGATGCCGGCGGCGACGGAGGTGACGCTGCGGATCAAGGCGCCGACATCGATGGCGTACCCGTCCTCCCGCGCGCGGGCCACCTCTTCCATATAGGTCTCGAAGGGCATCGGCTTGTTCCAGCGGATGCGCACGAAGGCGGCCTGCAGCGCCGCCTCGCTCGGGTTGCTTCCCGCGGCGACGATGCGCCCGACGGCCCCGGCGAAGGCGGGCAGGCGGGTGGCGATGCGGAACTGGATGTGCACGCCGTTCTCCGGCAACACGCGGCCGACCAGCGTCGCCTTGTGGTCGGGCAAGATCCTCCAGACGCTGGCGGTGGCGTCGAACTGGGTGGTCAACCGCTGCAGGTGCGGCTGCAGCACATCCACCTTGGTTTTGTTGAGCAGGGTGCGCGCCAGTTCCAGCAGTCCGAAGTCCAGGCCGTAGGTCTTGGTCGCCGCGTCCTGGGCCACCAGCCCCTCCTTCACCAGCGTGCGCAGGATGTTCAAGGTGGTGGACGGGTTGAGTCCGGCCGCGCGGGCGATCGCGGTGACGCCCTGCGGCGCCTGGGCGTTGGCCAGCACCCGCAGGATCGCCACGGCCTGTATCACGGCGCCGACGTCGCGTCCGGCTTCCATATCATCGTTCCCTCTGTGATCCGGCGCCGCCCCACCCGGCCGCATCGGTTCAAAATAGGCCGTGCGGGCCAGGGCTGTCGAGGGCATGGCCGGTCGAAAGGTCATTTCCTGAAAGAAATTCTTTTCCGTATAGAGAATGGTCTGTATTGTGCGCACCGACGGCGCGCGGGACTCCCGCCGGGGCGTGGCTCCAGTCGGTCCAATCGGCGCATCCAATCAAGCCAAGCATCAAGGGAGGGTTGCACATGAAGGCGTTGACCGCACTGGCTTCCATCGCGATCACGGCGCTGCTGTCCGGCCCGGGCGGCACGGCCCTGGCCCAGCCGGCCGGTGGGCCGGTCAAGATCGGCGTCCTGGCGGATCTCGGCTCCGCCTACTCCGACATCGGCGGCAAGGGGCTGATCGACGCCGCGCGGATGGCGATCGAGGACTTCGGCGGGTCGGTGCTGGGCCAGCCGGTGGAGCTGGTCTCGGCCGACGGCCAGAACAAGCCCGACATCGCGTCGGCGCTGGTCCGTGAATGGTTCGACCGCCAGGGGGTGGACATGGTCACCGACCTGCCGACCTCGGCGGTGGCGCTGTCGGTCAGCCAGATCGGCAAGGAGAAGAAGAAGATCGTCATGGTGACCAGCGCCGCCGCGTCCGACCTGACCGGCCCGGCCTGCACCCCTTACACCGTCCACTGGACCTACGACACCTACGCGCTGGCCAACGGCACCGGCAAGGCGGTCGTCAAGCAGGGCGGCGACACCTGGTTCTTCCTGGCCGCCGACTATGCCTTCGGCCACGCGCTGGAACGCGACACCTCGGCCGTGGTGACCAAATCCGGCGGCAAGGTGCTGGGTGGCGTGCGCGCGCCGTACAACACCGCCGATTTCTCCTCCTACCTGCTGAGCGCACAGTCCAGCGGGGCGAAGATCATCGGGCTGGCGAACGGCGGCGGCGACACCATCAACTCGATCAAGCAGGCCTCGGAGTTCGGCATCCGGGAGAGTGGGCAAAAGCTGGCCGGCCTGCTGGTCTTCCTGTCCGACGTGCGCAGCATCGGCCTGAACCTCGCGCAGGGGCTCCTGCTGACCGAGGCCTTCTATTGGGACCTCAACGACCAGACGCGGGCGTGGTCGAAGCGCTTCCACGACCGCAACGGCCGCATGCCGACGATGACCCAGGCCGGCACCTACGGCGCGGTGACCCACTACCTGAAGGCGGTCAAGGCCGCCGGCACCAAGGATCCCGACAGGGTGATGGCGGCGATGCGCGACATGCCCATCAACGATTTCATGACCAAGGACGGCACGCTGCGCATCGACGGCCGCGTGGTGCGCGACATGTACCTGTTCGAGGTCAAGAAGCCCGCGGAGTCCAAGGGCGAGTGGGACGTCTACAAGACGCTGCAGACCATTCCCGGCAACGAGGCCTTCCGTCCGCTGGCGGCCGGCGGCTGCCCGCTGGTGAAGTGATCCTCTGAAGGGAGCGACGGGGGGAGAGAGGGGATCATGATCAGCTTCGACGTTACCGCCTTCGGCCAGGAGCTGAAGCGCACCGTCGGGCCGACGCCGGTGCCGCAGGGGCGCGAGGTCCTGCTGCGCACGCTGGCCGCCGGTGTCTGCCACACCGACATCCACACGCGCCAGGGCTGGTACGACCTTGGCAAAGGGAAGCGGTTGACCATGGCCGACCGCGGCCTGACGCTGCCGCTGACGTTGGGGCACGAGGTGGTCGGGACGCCCGACGCCCTCGGCGAGGATGCCGAGGGCGTCGAGGCCGGCCGCAACTACCTGCTGTTCCCCTGGATCGGCTGCGGCGAATGCCCGCAATGCCGGCGGGGGCGCGAGACGCTGTGCGGCCGGCCGCGCTATCACGGCATCTTCCGCCCCGGCGGGTACGGCGACCACGTGCTGGTTCCCGACCCCCGCTACCTGATCGACATCGGCGACCTCGATCCGCTGGCGATGGCGCCGCTCGCCTGCTCCGGGCTCACCACCTACAGCGCGCTGCGCAAGATCGACCCGGAGATCCTGGCGGCCGAGCCGGTCCTGCTGTTCGGCTGCGGCGGGTTGGGGCTGATGGTCGTCACGCTGGTCAAGGCGTTGGGCGGGCGGGGCGTGATCGCCGTCGACCTCGACCCGGTGAAGCGGAGGGCGGCGCTGGACGCCGGTGCCCTGGGCACCATCGATGGGGCGGCGCCTGATCTGAAGGAGCAGGTGCAGGCGATCGCCGGCGGCCCGATATGGGCGGTGGTCGATTGCGTCGGTGCGCCATCCACGGTGCAGGCCGGCATCGACGCGCTTGCCAAGGGTGGGCATATCCTGGTGATCGGTCTGTTCGGCGGCGAGACGCCGCTGCCGATCCCCCTGCTGCCCTTGAAGGCGATGACCCTCCAGGGCTCCTACGTCGGATCGCTGGAAGAACTGCGCGCGCTGGTCGGGCTGGTCCGCGACCAGGGCCTGGGGCTGATCCCGACCCATCGTCGCCGGCTCGACGAGGCGGAGGCGGCCCTGCAGGACCTGGAAGCCGGACGGGTCGCCGGCCGCATCGTGCTGGAGCCGGCGCCGCGAGAGCCCGCGTTCTGACGATGACCGTCCAGAACGACTTCATCCTGGAAGCCCGCGCGCTCACCAAGCAGTTCAAGGGCTGTGCGTCGCGGTCCGGGAGGCGAACCTGCAGGTCCGCCGCGCGACCAGCTCACCCGCCTGCGGGTTTTGGGTCAGATTTTCGGCAACCGGATTTCGAACGTCACGCCGTGGGGCTCCGACGGCAGGGCCACCGCAACGCCGCCATGGGCCTGCGCGATGGCCTGCACCACCGCCAGGCCCAGGCCGCTGCCGCCGCTCTCCCGTGAACGCGACGCGTCGCTCCGCCAAAAGGGATCGAAGACCTGAGACTCCGTCCCCTCCGGCAGGCCGGGACCGTGATCGCAGACCCGCAGAATGGCGTGGTCCCGCGTCGCCCTGGTGTCGACGTGAACCTCGCAAGGGGCGGCGTAGCGCCGGACGTTGTCGAGCAGCGCGGTCAGGACCTGCCGGATGCGGGCGCCGTCGCCGCGGATCATCACGGACTCCAGATCCGCATGGACCGACACGCCGGCCAGCCGAAGCATGGGCGTGGTGACCGCCACCACCGAGGCGACGTGCTGGGCAAGGTCGATGGGCTCCAGCCTCAACTCGAGACGGCCGTTCTGGGCCAGGGTCAGAACCTTCAGATCATCGACGATCCGGCTCAACCCCTCGACCTGGACAAGAAGGCCCTGAAGCGACGACGCATCGGGTGTGAAGACGCCATCGACGTACCCCTGGATCTGGCCGCGTAGAATGGTCAAAGGCGTGCGCAATTCATGGGCGATCGCGGCGTGCCACGCCCGCATTTCCGTTTCCGCCCGGTCGAGCTGCGCGGCCATGTGGTTGAAATCCTCGATCAGCTGGCGGGTTTCGGCGAAGGACGCTTTCGTCGGCGCGGCGCGCGCGCTCAGATCGCCGGCGGCAACCCGCCGGGCTGCCGTCGCGACCGCCTCCAGAGGCTGGATGAGCCGACGGGCGAAGCGAATCGCCGCAACGATCGCCCCTCCCATTCCGATCGTCCACAGCACGAGGTAGGCGGTCCACTCCGGCGTCGTGGGCCAATAGCTGTCCGACTCGGGAATGCCCTCCAACCCCTCGGGCGCCCAGAACCGGAAATAGATGAACTCGTAGAACAGGATGGACCCGGCGCACATGATGATGAGCGCCAACCCCGTCACGCCCGCCATGGAGGCGACCAGCTGCCGGTTCAATGGCTTGGTCGTTTTCATGGAGCGGTCGTCAGGCGGTAGCCGACGCCCCTGATGCTCTCGAAGAGATCCCCGGTTCCGGCAGCATGGAGTTTGCGCCGGATGTTGCTTGCGTGCGTGTCGATCGTCCGCTCCAGCGTGTTGCCTTCCGGCAGGCAGGCGTCGATCAGGTCGGCGCGGCTGAAAACGCGCGTGGGCTGGCGTGCCATGTGCGACAGGATGCGGAATTCCGTCGCCGTCAGGTCGACGCGGACCCGGCCGGCGGCGCCATGAATGGCGACCGCATGGGCGGTCAGGTCGATTTCCAGCGGACCGACCCGGATCATGGCGCTGTCGCTCCGGCCCATCGCGCGGCGCAGCACAGCCTTGACCCTGGCCACGACTTCCAGCGGGTTGAACGGTTTGACGATGTAGTCGTCGGCACCGATCCGCAGCGCCTGGAGCTTGTCGAGATCCTCGTCGAGCGCCGTGACCATGATCACCGGGGTATCGCCACGGCGGCGGATGGCCGTCAGAACCTCGTAACCGTCGAGCTTCGGCAGCTTGACGTCGAGAACGACGATGTCGGGCCGGAGCTGGTGATGCAGATCCAGCGCGATCTGTCCGTTCTCGGCGCGGACCGTGCGCAGCCCTTCACGGTCGAGATAGCCCATGATGATCCGGGCGACATCGGGCTCGTCCTCCACAACCAACACCAGTGCGCTCATAGCGATCTCCAACACCAGGCACCACCATCCGGCTCCGGCATCCGGCTTCGGCATCCGCCAGCGGGCCTCACGGTAGCCCCGCCGTGTGGACGTTTCGTCAAGAGACTGTCAAGACAGCGTCGTGCCGCCGGCCCGACCATGGACCGGACCTACCCGGACACCGAAGGACAGCCGCCCAGGGCACGGTAGAGAGATGCGGCATTCTCCAACCTTGCCCGCCTGGCGTCGAGCAGCGCCTGATCGGCGGCGAACAGGCTGCGTTCGACGTCCAGGACCTCCAGATACCCGACCGCACCGGCCAGATACCGGTTCATCGCCAAGGTCCGGCGCCTCGCCTCGACATCGCGCAGGGCGATCCGGGCCGCGACGTCGCGCTCCAGCAAGGCCTGCCCGGCCAGGGCATCGGACACCTCGCGGAACGCCGTTTGAATCGTCCGTTCATACTCGATGACGGCCGCGCTTTCGCGCGCCCGCGCCAGGTCCAGATTGGAGCGGTTCCGCCCGCCATCGAACAGGGGCAGGCTCACCTGGGGAACCAACTGCAACGCAGCACTGCCGGCGGTGAAGAGGCTGTTGAGCTCGCCGGACGCGACACCTCCCATCGCCGTCAGCCGGATCGACGGAAAGAAGGCGGCGCGAGCGGCGCCGATCTGCGCGTTGGCGGCCTGCAGCCGCTGCTCCGCGGCGACGATGTCGGGACGTGCCGTCAACAGTTCGGAGGGGAGGCCAGCCCGTGCCACGCCCCATTCCGCACCGAAGGCGGGTGATGTGAACGCTGGTGCATCCTTCGTTCCCGCCCTGTCGCCGTAGCCGGTCAGCAGGGCCAGGGCATGATCGGCGCGCGCGTGGACCAGCTGCTGCTCGATCAGGTCGGCTTCCGCCGTCCCGACCAGCGATCTGGCCTGCTCCACCTCCAACCGGGCGGACGCGCCGGCCGCGACGCGTCGCGTCAGCAACGCGACGGCCGCCGTCCGCGAGGCGATGGCCCGCCGCGCAAGATCGACACGGGCCGCCGCCGCCCGCTCCAGCACATAGCCCCTCACCACCTCCGCCACCACGCTGATCCGCGCAGCCCGCTGCGCCTGCTCCGTCGCCAGATACTCATGCAGGGCCGCATCCGACAGGCTCCGGGCCTTGCCGAAGAAATCCAGTTCGTAAGCCGCCAGGGCGATTCCCGCCTGGTGGGCGGACTCGTTGTTTCTCGCCGGATGGGTGGTCGTGCCCTCGAGGGCGACGGTGGGAAGGCGGGACGCCGATTGCACCCCGTGCAGGGCGCGCGCCTCCTCGACCCGTGCCGCTGCAAGCTTCAGATCGCGGTTGTGCTCCAGCGCCGCCGCGACAAGGCGCCTCAGCACGGGATCGGGGAATTGCGTGCACCAGGCCGTGCTCCGGATGGCGGATGCGGCCTCGCCACCCGACGCCGGCTGATCGGGGAACGACGGGGTGCCGACCGGATAGCTGGCCGGAATCGGTGCGGCTGGCCGCTCGTAGAGGGGCGCCAGCGAACAGCCCGACAGCAGGGCGATGGCGCAGACGGCGGCGAAGGTCGCCGGACGCCGCCGCGTCTTCGACGGACCGGTCATCCCCGGGTCTCCCTCGCGATCTGGCGCGACGATGTCTCCGGCGTTGCGGCACCGGGACGATGGGGGGCGGTGAGGAATTTCGCAAGCCCGCGCTGTCCGATCAGGAAGTGGTGGCCGGGGCGGGGCGACAAGGCGACCACCACCTCCACCACGCGCTCGTCGACACGCTGCTGGGCGTCGCTCGGGTCGATCCTCCTCTGGCCGAGGATCTCACCGATGCGCAGGACTTCGCCGGACAACGGCTCGGGCGTGCTGTCGAGCGTGACCGTCACCGCCTGCCCGGGATGGACCCGACCCATCAACCGCTCGTCGACGTCGACGCGGAAGATGAAGGGCTCGTTGGGCACCAGGGTGAACAGCGTCGAGACGCTGAGTGTGGATGCCCCGCTGCCTGGCCGTGCCTGAAGCCGGACGATCCGGCCATCGACCGGCGCCCGGATCTCGCGCTGGGCGATCTCCATGTCCGCGGTGGCCAGACGGGCCTGGGCGAGGCGGACCGCCGCCTTGTGGACGGTCAAGTCGGCCTCGGCCTCCTCCAGGCGGCTTTGCGCCTCGTCGAACAGCTTGACCGCTTCGGCCCCGTCCCGTCGCAGGCGGTCGAGCCGGTTCCGTTCGCGCCGGGCGGCCGCGACGCGGACCTGCAGAACGGCGCCGCGGGCCTCCGCTTCGGCCAGTGCGGCACGCGCTTCGTCCTGCGCGGCGCGGGCCGCCCGGTCGTCCTGACGGGCCAGCAGATCGCCGGCCCGCACATCGGCGCTTTCCGACACGAGGATTGCGGAGATCACACCGTCGCGCTGGGCGGCGATCTGGATCATGCCGCCTTCGACGTCGATCCGGCCGCGTCCGGCCGCCGCCACCGGCGCTCCGACCGTCAGAATCTCCCGGTTTCCCGAACCGGTCCCCGACAGCTCGTCCGTCATTGCGGTGGAGACGAGCAGCCCGATGCAGGATCCAAGGGCGATCACCGCCGATCCGCTCAGCATCAGGCGCTTAGCACGCAGCATGGTCAGTGTCCCGTTGATGGAGGGTGTCATGGGTGTCGGGCCGTTCGTCGGACAGGATCCGTCCGTCATCGATGGTGATGATGCGGTCGGCGTGGCCGACCAGACGGCTGTCATGGGTCACGCACAGGACCGCCGCCCCGTTGCGGTGGGCAATCCCGCGCAGGGTGCGGATCACCAGATCGCCGTTGGTGCGATCCAGGGCAGAGGTCGGTTCATCGGCGAACAGCAGGGCCGGCCGCTTGACCAGGGCACGGGCGATGGCCACCCGCTGCTTCTCGCCGCCGGACATGGCCGAAGGCTTGAGGTGGGCACGGTCGCCCAACCCCACCTCCGTCAGGCTCTCCCGCGCGCGGCGGTCTATGTCCGCCGCCGGAGCGCCGGTCAGGTGTAGAACCAGCCGCACCTGATCCAGGGCGCTGAGAGCGCCGAACAGATTAGGGCTCTGGAAGATGAACCCGCAGTGACGCAGGCGCAGGGCGGTCAGTTCACCTTCGCCGAGATCGCCGATCGGCTGGCCCAGCACGCTGACCAGGCCCCGGTCGGGACGCGACAGACCCGCCAGCACCGCCATCAGCGTGGATTTGCCGGAGCCGGACGGTCCCATCAGCAGGGTCAGCTCGCCGGACCGTGCCGTCAGGTCGATCCCCTTCAGGATGTCCATCCGGCTGTCGCCGCTTCGGAAGGATTTGTGAAGGTTCCGGGCGGAGAGCGCCGGCGTGTCCGAGGAGACGGGCATTGTTGTTCTCCTAGCGCAGCAGATCAGCCGGTTCGCTGCGGTACAGCACCGACAGGGCGACCAGCCCGGACAGACACGCGATGGCGGTGACGAACAGGGTCGTGACAGCGCCGAGCCACCAGGTCAGCACCAGCGGGATCCCCAGGAACCAGGCCAGCCCGCCGAGGAGGCCGGCGGTGACGAACATCAGCAGGTTGCCGACAAGCGCGACCCACAGGGATTGTTCGAGAACAATGGCGCGCAGTTGGCCGACCGTGACGCCGAGGGCGCGCAGCGCCGCATATTCCTTCAGCGAGGCGATCACCGCTCCGCGCAGGGTCTGGCCGGTGACGCCGACGCCGACCAGAAGCGCCAGCAGCATGGAGAAGCCGAACGAGGTGCCGGCACCAGACTCCTCGAGCCAGAACAGTGCGGACGTCGTGGTCAGCGCGTCCGGCGTCGCCACGTCATAGCTCTGCCCCCCGCCGGCGGCGTCCAACTCGTGCCGGACCTGTTCGACATCGAAGCGGGGATCGAGCTTCAACAGGAAATACGGAGGCCCGCTGCTGGTCCAGTCCGCGTTGATGCGCCGGAGGGATTCGGCCGAGGTGAAGACGAGCGGCATGAGATTGCTGCGGAATCCGCGAACGAAACCGCCGACCGTCACGCGCTTTCCGGCGATCTCCGCGGTTCCGCCGACGGCTGCCCCCAGCTTGGCCGCGTCGGCCTGGTCCACCAGCACCGTCTCGGGATTCGACAGGACCGCCAGCCTGTCATCCGCCATGCCCTCAAGCCCGCCGAGTGCACCCGGCCGGTTGTTGATGCCGACGATCATGACGTTCTGCCGCGCGCCATCCCCCGTCCGCCAGTCCGTGTAGCCGAGGCTCATCTCGCGAACATCGAGGACGGCGGGGTGCGTCCAGAACAGACCTTCGACACGGGCCGGAACGACGGTCGACTGGTCCCAGCTCTGAATGTTCGGGGCGGTGATCCACAAATCCGCCTTGGATCGCGTGAGCGGAAGGGTGAAGGCGTCGAGCTGGCCCAGCAGCAATCCGACCTGGACCAGAATCAGCAGACCGGAGAAGGCCAGCGTCAGGATCGCCGCGGCGAACCGCCGCCATTCATGCACAAGAGTTTGTCGAGCAAGCGAAACCATCGGATGTCCCTGGGCAATGTGCCCGAACCAAGTGCCATCCGGTCGTGGAGGGACGATCCATCGATTGTGGAGATTGTGCAGAGACAAGGCGAACCGCGGGGCGAAACGCGCGGGCCGACCGGGCCTTGATGGAAGCTCCACGCAATCTGCACACGGCGATGGAAGCTTGACCGGCAAGCAGCGGTCGCCGCGGTGCGACGCAGCTGCCTTCCCTCAAGGACCCGATAAAGATGACAACTGTTCTTCTGACCGGCGCGACGGGCTTCATCGGCGGCGCCACTCTCGCTCACGGCCTCTCCCACGATCCGGATTGGCGTTGGATCTGTCTTGTGCGGAGCAAGGGGGAGCCGGAGGCCGCTGCCCGGCTTGTCGAAAACCTGGCCCGCTTCATGGGCGCCGATGCCGCGCGCACGGCCATTCAGCGGGTCGGGATCGTCGTCGGCGACATCACCGATCCGGCCAGCCTCGAAGACCGGCGTCTGGATGCCGTGACCCACATCCTGCATCTCGCCGCCGACACGTCCTTCCGCGCGCAGGAGCATTGCCATCGCGTCAATGTCGAGGGAACCAGGGCGCTGGCCGCGCGGGCGCGGCGCATGCCGCATCTGCACCGCTTCCTCTATGGCGGAACCGCGATGATCTGCGGCCGCAACCCTCCGCCCGTGGTCCGGGAATCCGATGCTCCGGCGGACGCAACGCAGCACCTTGTTCCCTACACCCGCACGAAGGTCGCCGCCGAGGCCATGCTCAGGCACGAATTTCCCGACCTGCCCGTCATCATGGTGCGGCCGTCGATCGTCACCGGGCACCGGACGCTCGGCTGCATTCCCAGCAGCAGCATCTTCTGGATGTTCCGTGCCGGCGACCGGCTGCGCCTGGTGGCCGGCGATCTGACCGGGGGCATCGACGTCGTTCCGGTCGACTGGACCGCCGAGGTTCTCGTCGGGCTTATGGCCAAGCCGACGCTGGCCCATGACGTCTATCATCTTTCGGCCGGCGAGGCGAAACGCACGACCTGGGTCGGTCTGGCCACCGCGTTCGAGCGGTGCGACCCCCACGGCGGCCTCCGTTGCTACAGCCGGTTCGACGACGGCGACTGGAAGACGCTGCGGGCACGGTTCCAGGCTGTCTTCGGCCTCGATCGGCCGATCGAGGTCGCCATGCTGCGGGCGATGCGCGCCTATTACCAGTTCAGCACGCTCGGCGTCGTCTTCGCCAACGAGCGGCTGACCGCCGAAGGTTTCGCCTTGCCACCGAGTCTGTCGGACTATCTGCACGCCTGCCTGTCGGCCCCCGCCAACCTCTCGATTCTCGACCAGTTCGCCGACGATCTCGGCATGTTCGACGAAGCCCCGGCGGTTCCGGTCAATCCGGTTCGGGTGGGTTCGGTTCAGCCGAATTCGGTGGCGGCATGACCGCGGCCGGTGCCATTGGGCTTCTTGCCATCGCGATCCTGGCGGAAGTCACCGCCACGATCGCGCTGAAAGCCGCCGAGGGAATGACCCGGATCGGCCCGATTGTGATCGTCGCCATCGGCTATGCCCTGTCCTTCTGGCTGTTGTCCTTGTCTCTCCAACGCTTCCCCGTCTCGCTCGTCTATTCGGTCTGGGCAGGCTTCGGCATGACCGGTGCCGCCATCGGCGGCTGGTGGCTCTTCGGCGAAGCCCTGGCCCCGACGGCGCTGCTCGGCATCGCCGTGATCGCGCTGGGTGTCTTCATCCTGGCAAGCGCGATGGAAGTGTCCGCGACCTGATCTCCGTGGCTGCCCTGGGAACGCCGCTTGCGGTCCCGCCGCCGCCCGGCGATGCCGGAATGCGCGGGGCTGGCCGTGTGGCTCGATTACGAGGATGGACGCGGCGTCGCCTGTCCGCGCTGGTGTCACTGGGACGAGCCGCGCCCGTCCTCGCGATCACGCGGCGCTCCCCCGGCACGGGCGGCTCCTCCCCGCGGTCATGCCCCGCCCGGCAGAGGAGCGGCGGCGCTGACGAGCCCCGCCTGCCGCAACTCCTGCCAGAAGGCGGCGGGCACCGCCTCATTCAATGCGGCGCGGTCCTCGGTGATCCGGTCGGGCCGGCTGGCGCCGGGGATCACGGCGGCGACGGCGGGATTGGCCAGGGCGAACTGCAGGCCGGCCGCCTTCATGCCCACATGGTGCCGGTCGGCGATGGCCTTGATCGCGGCGACCTTCGCCAGGATCTGCGGCGTTGCCGGCGCATACTCGAAATTCGGGCCGCCGACGAGCGCGCCCGAGCTGTAGGGGCCGCCGACCACGATGCCGAGGTCGCGTTCCGCCACCATCGGCATGACCCGTTGCAGGGCGCGGTCGTGGTCGAGCAGGCTGTAGCGCCCCGCCAGCAGGAACCCGTCGGGACGCGGCCCCTCCAGCGCCAGCACCAGCTCGATCGGCTCGACTCGGTTGACGCCAAGCCCCCAGGCCATGATCACCCCCTCGTCCCGCAGGCGGTCGAGCGCGGCGAAGGCCCCCTTGCGAGCGCTCTCGAACACGCCCAGCCACTCGTCGCCGTAGAAGTCCTGCGCCACGTCGTGGACCCAGACGATGTCGATGCGGTCGGTCTTCAGCCGCTTCAGGCTGTCGTCGATCGAGCGCAGCGTCGCGTCGTGGGAGTAGTCGTTCACCACCCTGTTCGGAAGACCGTGCTGGAAGACACCGCCCTTCTCCCCGAGATCGCGCGACGCGGGGTCGTCGATCTCGGGGAGAATGAGCCGGCCGACCTTGGTGCTGATCACGTAGTCGCTCCGCGGCTTGGAGGACAGGGCCTCGCCCAGGCGCAGTTCGGCCAGCCCGGCGCCGTACAAGGGCGCGGTGTCGAAGTAGCGGATGCCGTCGGCCCAGGCGGCTTCGACCGTGGCGAGGGCCTCGGCCTCGGGAATGTCACGGAACATGTTGCCCAGCGGCGCGGTGCCGAAACCCAGTCGCCCCGGCAGAATGCCTTTCAGAGCCATCGCGATGATCCTTTCGAAAGTGGGCCGCCTTGGTCGGGTTCTCCCGGCAGGCCCGCATCGGGTGTGTCCGTGCTCCGCGTCGGGTCTGCCCGACGCCGTGACGCCATGGTGGCGCGCGGGCGGGGCGGCCGCACGTAAAGCCGGGTAAAAGCCGGTTGCGGGCCAGCCACCCCGTCGATTGGCCGCCGACCCTGGCGGATGGTTCACCGGCTTTCACCAGCCTTAACGCGCGATCGGTCCACATCGGCTCCAGCATGGAGTCCGTTCTTCCCGCAAACCGGATCTCGCGATTTTCGCGACTGATGCGTCGCGGAGGGGCGTCGTACGTAGACAAATCGTCTGGTGACTGGCACGAAGGGAGCGGTTGATGTCGGCGGCGGTTCCGGCCGGGGCTCCCCTGCTGGTGCCACCCACCGGGGGAGGAGTGGCCTGACGGTCCTGTTTTCAAAGGAGCGGGCGCGGCGATGAGGACGGCCATGGATACCCGTCCCGTGTTCCACGTCGCCGGCGCGCTGTTGACGGTGCTCGCCGTGGCCATGCTGGCCGCCCTGCTGGTGGAGATCGGAGCCGGCGGCGGGGAGTGGATGACCTTCGCCGCATCGGCCGGGATCACGCTGTTCTGCGGCGTGCTTCTGATGCTGATGAACCGGACGGAGCGGATGGTGCTGAGCCTGCGCCAGACCTTCCTGCTGACTTCGGTGTCCTGGGTTCTGGTCGGCGCCTTCGCGACACTGCCCTTCCGGCTGTCGGACCACCCCGGCCTGTCGATGGCCGACGCCGTCTTCGAGGCGATGTCGGGCCTGACGGCGACCGGGGCCACGGTGATCATCGGACTCGACACGCTCTCGCCGGGATTGCTGCTGTGGCGGTCGCTGCTGCAATGGATGGGCGGGATCGGCATCATCGCCATGGGCATCGCCGTCCTGCCGGTTCTGCGGGTCGGCGGCATGCAGCTCTTCCGCTCCGAATCGTCGGAGCGGTACGAGAAGGTGGTGCCGCGCGCCAGCGAACTCGTGGCCGCCGTGATGTGGATCTACTCGCTGCTGACGCTGTGTTGCGCGGCCTGTCTCGCGCTGGCCGGGATGAGCCCGTTCGACGCGGTGAACCACGCCATGACCGCCCTGTCCACCGCCGGATTCTCCACCCGCGACGCCTCGATCGGCGACTGGAACAGCCCGGCGATCGAGTGGATCCTGGTGGTGTTCATGATGGCGGGCGGCGTGCCCATGGCGCGCTTCGTCAGCGCCGTGCGCGGCGACCTGGGTCCGATCTGGCGTGACACCCAGGTGCGCTGGTATGTCGGCTTCATGGCCGCGGTGTCGCTCGCCATGGCCGCATGGCTGTACGCCACGCTGGACCTGCCGGTGGACGACGCCGTCCGGCTGTCCACCTTCAACGTCGTCTCGGTGGTCACCACGACCGGCTTCGTCTCCGGCGACTATGGCCTGTGGGGGCCGACGGCGGTCATGGTGTTCCTGATCCTCAGCACCATCGGCGGCTGCACCGGCTCGACCACCGGCGGCATCAAGATCTTCCGGTTCGAGGTGCTGTTCATGGTGCTGCGGGTGCAGATCCATCGCCTCTACACTCCGCATCGGGTCTTGCCGCTGCGCTACAACGACCGTCCCGTGGACGCCGACGTCATGATCTCGGTGATGAGCTTCGGCTTCGTCTACATGGCCTCGATCTTCCTCGTGGCGCTCGGGCTCGGCGCCGTCGGGCTCGATCTGGTCACGGCGCTGTCCGGGGCGGCCTCGGCGATTGGCAACATCGGCCCCGGCCTCGGCCCCATCATCGGCCCGTCCGGCACCTTCCAGCCGCTGCCCGACAGCGCCAAATGGCTGCTGTCCGCCGCCATGCTGCTGGGTCGGCTGGAGTTCTTCACGCTGCTGGTGCTGTTTGGCCGGACCTTCTGGCGGGGATGATCCCGCGCGGGTATGGGGACATCCGGGCGAAGCCGCCGGCGCGCGGGCGGTAATGTCCCCTCATAGCGACGGGATTGTCCCCCTCCCTGGTGGAGTGGCCCGTGCGCGCAACCATGGCGTACGCCTGTCCCATGCGCGCTTCGCGGGGCGGTGCCTGAAATCCCCGCGGTTGGCGCGAAGAAGCGGAGTGGCATGCGGCAGGGCACCGGCGGTGTGATCCGCGGGATACATCCGCTCTCGGAATTGTAATGGTGACAATGTCGTGATTGACCAGCAGAATTGTATCCCTATTCTTGGGATTGTTCAGGGCGCAGACGCGTGTGCACCGCCCCTTATGACCCAAGGAGAACGATGATGAGCGCCAACGAGATGGTCCGCCCGACCGGTTCCAGCCCGTCGACCAACCCGGTTCCCGTCCGTGTGATGGCCGCCATCGTCCGTCCGGTCTGGGTCCTGGCGGAATCGCTGCTGGACTGGCATGGCCGGTGGAAGCAGCGGCAGGCGTTGTTGTCCCTCGACGAACACCTGCTGAAGGACATCGGTGTCAGCCGGCTGGACGCCGACCACGAAGCCCGCAAGCCGTTCTGGCGCGGGTGACGCGTGCCGGGGGACGGGGCTTGCCCCGTCCCTGATCATGGTCGCACCGATCCGCCGCAGCCGTCCTCTTGCCGAGGAACAGCCCCCCATGCGCCTGCCCATCTATCAGGTCGATGCCTTCACCGACGCCGTGTTCGGCGGCAACCCGGCGGCGGTGGTGCCGCTGGAGCGCTGGCTTCCCGATCCGGTGCTGACCGCCATCGCGGCGGAGAACAACCTGTCCGAGACGGCCTTCCTGGTGCCGGCGGGCGAGGGGTTCGAGCTGCGCTGGTTCACCCCGACCGTGGAGGTGGATTTGTGTGGCCACGCCACACTCGCAAGCGCCTTTGTGGTGTGCACGCTGCTCCAGCCCCGGCGCACCCGCGTCGCCTTCACCACCCGCAAGGCCGGCGCCCTGACCGTGGAGCGGGACGGCGACCGGCTGGTGCTCGACTTCCCCAGCCGTCCGGCCGGCCCGGTCGATGCCGACCCGGCCCTGTTCCCCGGCCTCGGCGGCCGGGCCCCGCTGGAGGTGCTGGCGGCGCGCGACTATCTCGTCCTCTACCCGGATGAGGCGGCGGTGCGCGCGCTGGAGCCGGATTTCCGCATCCTCAACCACCTCGACCGCGCGGTGATCGTGACCGCTCCCGGCTCGGACGGGATCGATTTCGTGTCGCGCTTCTTCGCGCCGACGCACGGGATCGACGAGGACCCGGTGACCGGCTCCGCCCACTGCACGCTGGTTCCCTACTGGGCCAGGCGTCTCGGCCGCGCGCGGCTGGAGGCGCGGCAGGTCTCGCGTCGCGTCGGCGCCCTGTCCTGCGAGCTGGCGGGCGACCGGGTGCGCATGGCCGGCGGCGCGGTGCTCTATCTGGAAGGCGTCCTCCATGTCCCCGACGCCGGCTGACACCGGCACGCTGCGCATCGTCCCGGCCGATGGGCCGGGCGATCTGGACGCTGTCCGGGCGCTGATGGAGGAGTATTGGGCGGCCTTCGACCTGTCGCCCTGCTTCCAGGGCTTCGCGCGCGAACTGGCGGAGCTTCCCGGCGCCTACGCGCCGCCGGCCGGTGCGCTGCTGCTCGCGCGCGTCGGGGAGGACGTCGCCGGGGTGGTCGCCCTGCGGCCGATGATGGAGGCGGGGGCCTGCGAGATGAAGCGGCTCTACGTCCGCCCCGCCTTCCGTGGTCGTGGCATCGCGCGTGCGCTGGTCGCCGCGGTCCTGTCCGAGGCGCGCGCCCGCGGCTACGGCGTCCTGCGTCTGGACACGCTGGACAGGATGGCCGCCGCCCGTCAACTCTACGCGGAACTGGGGTTCGCCGCGGGCGCCGAGATCGACGGCGTGCTGCATTACGAATTCCCGCTGTAGAGGGGGAGGGACGGATGGGGCGCAGTTTCGAGGAATTCCGGCCGGGCGACGTGATCGAGACCGAAGGCTGCACGCTGACCGAGTCGCAGATCATCGATTTCGCCATGCGCTTCGATCCGCAACCCTTCCATATGGATGCCGTGGCGGCGGCGGAGGGGCCCTTCGCCGGGCTGATCGCCAGCGGCTTCCACACGCTGTCGCTGTCCTTCCGGCTGCTGCGCGACACCGGGGTGATCACCGGCACCAGCGTCGGCGGCTCCGGCGGCGACGAGCTGCGCTGGTGGAAGCCGGTGCGGCCCGGCGACACCCTGCGCGTGCGCGTCGAGGTGCTGGAGTGCACCCCCTCGCGCCGCGGCGACCGCGGCACCGTGCGGCTGCGCTACGAGACGCTGAACCAGCATGGCGAGGTGGTGATGAGCATCATCCTCAACCACCTCGTCGCCTGCCGCGCGCCCGCCCCGCGGGACTGACCGAGGGCGTTATTCGAACCGCACCGACACGGTGGGCGTGCCCGGCAGCCCCTCGTAGCGCACGGTCACCGCCTGCCCGGACTTGGGCGGCGTCAGCGGGGTGAAGGAGCCGAGGCTCAGCAGGTCGCCGGGCTTCAGCGTCACCCCGCTTTCGGCAAGGTCGCCCAGCAGCCACAGGGCGGCGTTCAGCGGGTGGCCCAGCGTCGCCTCTCCCGTCGCCTCGGCCAGGGTGTTCCCGTCCTCCCCGGAGGCGACGATGCGCACGGTGCGCAGCGCCTCCATGGTGGCGGGCGTCGGCTCCAGCGGCACCTCGGCGCCGACCACCCCGTAGCGGGCGCCGACGTTGATGGCGGTCAGCACCAGCCCGTTCATCGGCGCGGCGGCGGCGATGGCGAGGTCGGGCAGCTCGATGAACGGGCGCATGGCGGAGATGTGTTTCAGCAGCTCCTCCGCCGTGGTGACCTCGTTGATGCCGGCGTCCTTGACCACCAGCAGCATGTCCGCCTCCCACAGCGGGCGAGCGCCGAAGGCGGCGGGAAGGGCGGCGCCGTTCTCCAGCAGCATGCCGTCCAGCAGCGTGCCGCGCACCGGCGCGTCGGTGTTGAAACGCTGCTGGGTCGGCTTCGCGGTCAGCCCGGCCTTGTAGCCGACAATCCGCCCCAGTTCCGGGGCCAGCGCCTCGACCAGCCGGTCGCGCGTGCAGCCGGCCAGCCGTGGCGACAGGTCGGGGGGTGGTGCCGGGGCCACGACCCGCTGTTTCCAGGCCGGCAGGAAGTCCTTCACGATCGACTCGATCCGCAGCTTCGTCTCCGGGTCCTCGGGACAGGGAGCCGCGAGGGCCGTGCCGGGCAGGGTGGCCAGCGCCCCCGCGACGAGCAGGGCGGACAGGGTGCGACGCATGGTTTCCGACTCCCCAGATCGTTTTGTTGTCGCGGATCATCGGCGATGGGGCGGCGGCCGGGCAAGCCGCCAAATGGGAGTGATCGGCGGCCGAGCAGGATTTCCGAACTCCGCCCACAGATGGGTGGGCTCGGAAATCCTGCTGAACCAAAGAGTCCGCATGTCTGCCCAGGCCGGGCCATGTGTGGCCCGATCTGGGCAAACATGCCTAGCGGAAACCCGCCTGCCCCAGCAGCTTGTAGAAGTCCCGCAGCGCCTTCTGCTGGAGCATGGGATCGGCGATGTCGGCGACGTAGGCGTGCTCGAAGTTCGGCTGCCGCAGATGGTTGACCACGCGCTGGCGGACGATCGCCAGCGCCTTGCGGCTTTGCAGGGTGCCGGGGGCGCAGAGCTGCATCAGCCGATTGGCGCGGTGGCGCAGCAGGTCGGTGGGGTTGTCCAGCCGCTCCACCACCTTGGTGCCGACGATGTAGCCGACCAGCAGCCCGTCGATCGCGTCGGACACGTCGCCGCGCATCGGCTCCGGCAGGGGCGAGGCGGACACTTCCGCGTAGAGGGCCGTCAGCGCCTCCAGATTGTCCTTGATCGGCTGGCCGGCCTTCACGAACCGCGCGAGCGCTCCGGGTCCGGTCGTCAGCTCGCCGAGTTGGGCGGCGATGTCCTGGCGGTGCTGGCGCCCGATCTCCGACTGGGTCAGGGCGATCAGGAAGCGGACGCGGTCCTTGCCGTCCTCGATGCGGTCGGTCACCTCGGCGATGGCCTGCCGCCGCCCGGTGGCGCCACCCGCTTCCAGGAAGCGCATGTAGCGCTGGACCAGCGCCTCCGCCATGCTGCCGCCGCCGACCACGCCCTTCGGCGTGGCCGTGCGGGCCAGCACGATGTCGAAGGCGTCGCGTTCGGCCGAGGGATCGCGGCGCTGCAGGGGGGCGGTGCCCTTGAGCTGGCGGCGCACCAGATCGAGCACCGCGCCGCGGGTCTCCTCCAGGTCGTGGAAGGCCAGCAGCTCGCTGACCCGCAGCGCCCGGTCGTCCTCGCCGCGGTCGCCGGGATCGAGCCGGCCGCGCGACAGGTCGATCAGGTTGCACAGCGCCTCGCCCAGGCCGGCCTGCTGGCCCAGCAGCTCCTGCGCGACGGAGGGGGCGACCAGCACGTCGGCCATGGCGCCGTCGAGCAGGGCCAGAGGCTCGCCCTCCACCCCGCCGTCCTGCTGCACCAGCTCGCCCAGGAAATCCAGCTTGGCGAACCAGTTGCGCATCTGCACGAGATCGCGCGACAGCACCACCTTGCCAAGGAAGGCGCGCTCCTCCGGGTCCTCGCCGGACAGCCGTTCGACGGCCTCGGCGAAGCCCGCGGCGCCGATCTCCGGCAGGTCCTTGCGCTGGCCGGCCAGCCGCGCCCGCTCCGTCATCCGGTTGACGGCGTCGTAGATCTCGTCGCGGCGGGTGCGGCCGTCCATGCCCGCCCGTTCCGCCTGCAGGGCGGCGATGCGGCCGACCGCCATCGGCACGAGGTTGTCCTTGTCCAGCAGCCGCTTGAGTTCGCCGTGGTTGTGCAGGATCTCGGTGGGGGTGACGACGAGGCGCTCGGTGTAGTTGCGCAGGATGCGTGTCATCATCATGCGGCTGTCGGCCGCGTAATAGTCGGGCAGGGCGGTGCAGACCTGCGGCGCCTCATCGACCGGGGCGATGGTCATCGCCCTGGTGACGGTGCGGAATTCCGTGTGGATCTCGGTCTCGACATGACGACCGTCGAGGCGCGTCCAATCCTTGACGATGCGGATGCCCTCGGCGCGCGCGCCGGACAGCAGGGACGATCCGTGCCGGCGCGCCTCATCCTCCGAGGGGAAGACCGCGCTCAGCACCCAATGGTCGGTCTTGTAGACCTGAACCTCGAATTGCAGACCCCCGCGCAGCATCCCGTCGTCCTCAATGCCGCACCCACGCAACATTCGAAGAATTCCATTGTTATCCCCCAAAATTCAACGAAAATGTTTCGATCTGCAACGGATTGCCGACTCTGCGCGCGGGAGAAGGGACATGCTGGAACTGCGGCCGGGCTGTGAATGCTGCGACGTCGATCTGCCGCCGGACTCGGCCGATGCCTTGATCTGCAGTTTCGAGTGCACCTTCTGCGCCGCCTGCGCCGGCGGTGCTCTGGGCGGCCGCTGCCCCAACTGCGGGGGCGAGCTGGTGCGCCGCCCGGTCCGCCCGGCGGGCGCGCTGGCCCGTCATCCGGCCTCGACGCTGCGGGTGGTGAAGGATCGGGGCTGCGCCGCGGCGGAGTGAGCGGGCCGCGTCCCCTCACATCCGCGCGTCTACATCCGGACAGCGTCGCCGCGCACCGCTTCCAGGTTCAGGGCGGCGGCCAGCAGCGCGCGGGTGTAGTCCTCCCGCGGCTGCTCGAAGATGCGGCGGGTGTCGCCCTGCTCGACGACCTTGCCGTCCTTCATCACGATCACCTGGCTGGACAGCGCCCGCACCACCCGCAGGTCGTGGCTGATGAACAGGTAGGCGAGGTTGTGGCGGGCCTGGAGATCGCGCAGCAGATCGACGATCTGCGCCTGGACGGACATGTCCAGCGCGCTGGTCGGCTCGTCCAGCACCATGAAACGGGGCTTCAGCACCAGCGCTCGGGCGATGGCGATGCGCTGGCGCTGGCCGCCGGAGAATTCATGCGGGTAGCGGTGGCGCGACTCCGGTTCCAGCCCGACCTCCTCCAGCACGGTGGCGACCATGCGGTCGCGCTCCGCCTGGGTCCCGATGCCGTGGATTCGCAGCCCCTCGCCGATGATCTGGCCGACCGACATGCGCGGGCTCAGGCTGCCGAACGGGTCCTGGAACACCACCTGCATCTGGCGGCGCAGCGGGCGCAGCCGCTTCGGAGCCCAGCCCTGGATGTCCGTGCCGTCGAAGCGGATGGCGCCCTGGCTGGCGTGCAGGCGCAGCAAGGCCAGCCCCAGCGTTGTCTTGCCCGAGCCGGACTCGCCCACCACCCCCACCGTGTGCCCCTCGCGCACGCTGAGGCTCACCCCGTCCACCGCGCGCACATGGTCCACCACCCGGCGGAGCACGCCCTTGCGGATGGGGAAATGCACCTTCAGTTCGTCGGCCGCCATCACCTCGGCCGCGTCCTGCGCCGGGGTCAGGGGGTTGCCGCGTGGCTCGGCGGCCAGCAGCTTGCGGGTGTAGGGGTGGCGTGGGTTGGCGAACAGGTCGGCGGTGGAGGCGCGCTCGACGATCTCCCCCTGGTTCATCACGCAGACGCTGTCGGCCATCTTGCGCACCACCCCCAGATCGTGGGTGATGAGCAGCAGCGCCATGCCGAAGCGCGCCTGGAGGTCCTTCAGCAACTCCAGGATCTGCGCCTGGATGGTGACGTCCAGCGCGGTGGTCGGCTCGTCGGCGATCAGCAGGTCGGGCTCGTTGGCGAGCGCCATGGCGATCATCACCCGCTGGCGCTGCCCGCCCGACAGCTCGTGCGGGAAGGCGCCGAGCCGGCGCTCGGCGTTGGGGATGCCGACCAGCCGCAGCAGCTCCAGCGTGCGCCGGCGCGCCGCGGCGCGGCCCAGCCCCTTGTGCAGGAACAGCGTCTCGTTGATCTGCCGCTCGATGCTGTGGAGCGGGTTCAGCGAGGTCATCGGTTCCTGGAAGATCATGGCGATGCGGTTGCCGCGCACGTCGCGCAGCACCGCTTCCTCCGCCCCCATCAGCTCGCGGTCCTGGAAACGGATCGACCCGGAGGGGTGGCGCGCCATGGGGTAGGGGAGGAGCTGGAGAACCGACAGCGCGGTGACCGACTTGCCCGAGCCCGATTCGCCGACCAGCGCCAACGTCTCGCCGCGCGCGATGTCGAAGGACACGCCCCTCACCGCCGGAATCACCCGCCCGCCGCTTCGGAACTCGACGGACAGATCGCGGACGGAGAGCAGTTCGGTCATTGACGCCTCGACCCATGGGCTGGTCCTGCTGATATCGGTCGGGGCCGCCGGCCTGTCAAACGGTTTGCGGCCCATCGCTTGCCGGGCCGGACCGCTTTCGATAGAAGGAACGCAGCGGTACGGACCCGTGCGGAAGGGCGCTCCATGACCACCATCCTCGTCGTCGATGACAGCCGGCTGGCCCGCGACATGGTCGCCAGCGTCATCGTCACGCTGCGACCGGATTGGGCGTTGATCGTCGCAACCGAGGGCAAGGACGCCCTGGCCAGGGTGGAGCAGACGGAGCCGCAGGCCGCCGTCCTCGACTTCAACATGCCGGGCATGAACGGGCTGGAGCTGGCGGAGCACCTGCGCGCGCGGTACCCCGGCGTGCATCTGGGCCTGTTGACCGCCAACGTGCAGGACGCGCTGCGCCGCCGGGCGGAGGCGGTGGGGTGCCACTTCATCCCCAAGCCGGTGACCGCCGACAAGATGCGGGAGTTCTTCGCCGCGGCCGGTCTGTAGCGGCGGGGGCGGCGGATGCACGGGGCGCTGTCGCCGGACGAGGCCGACGCCATCGTCGAGCTGTTCAACATCGGCATGGGGGCGACCGCCGAGAGCCTCTCCGCCCTGTTGGGGGAGGAGGTCGCGCTGTCCATCCCCACCCTGCGGCTGACCAGCCGCCGCGCCATCGCCGCCGAGCTGGAGGCCGGCGCCGGCGCCGATCTCTGTGCGGTCAGCGAGACGGTCACCGGCGCCTTCCGTGGCGAGGCGGTGCTGCTGTTCCGCATCGGGGAGGGGCTGGCGCTCGCCCGTCGTCTGCTGTCCGAGTCCTCGGCCGACGCGGGCATCGGTGAGCTCGAGCAGGACGCGCTGACCGAGATCGGCAACATCATCCTGAACGGCTGCCTCGCCAGCTTCGCGAACCTGATGGACACGCCTGTCGACGGCGGGTTGCCCCGCTACCGCGCCGGCCCGGCCAGCCGCCTGATCGTGGGGGCGGACGACCTGTTGCTGTATGTCGGCATCGACGTGGCGCCGGGCCATGGCGGCGGCCAGGGGCGCGCCCTGTTCCTGCTGGACATCGCGTCGCTGGACGCCTTCCGCGTCGCCATGCGGCGGACGCTGGGCAATCTGGGGCTGTAGGAACGGCCGGAGGCCGCCCGCTACCGCCGGGTCAGCAGAAGCAGCGTCAGGTCGTCGTCCACCGGTCCCACCGCGTGCAGCGCATCGCGCAGGCGGTCGAGCAGGCGGGCGCCGTCCGGATCCGCCATCAGCGGGGTGGCGAGCCGCGCCAGACCCGGCTCGTCCAGCACATCCTCGCCCACCGGGATCTCGATGGCGGCGTTGGAGTAGAGCAGCAGCCGCCCGCCCGGCGGCAGCGGCAGCGACCGCGCCTCGTAGCCGGCCGACGCCAGGAGGCCCAGCGGCAGCCCGCTGCCGTCGCCCGGCAGCGGCTCCGCGTCGCCCGGCAGCCACACCATCGGCCGGGTCGAACCGGCCGAGGCATAGCGGAAGCAGCCGGCGACCGGATCGACCACCCCGGCCAGAAGGGTGGCGAACTGGCCGCTGGGAAGCAGGCCGCACAGGCGACGGTTGATCGCCGACACGAAGGCGCCGGGGTCGAAGCCGGCGAAGTCCATGTGCTGGAGGATGGTGTGCAGGCGGAAGGTGTTGAGCGCCGCCCCCACCCCATGGCCGGAAAAATCCACGAGATAGACGATCAGCCGCCCGTCCCCGTCGCGCCGCAGATCCCAGCAGTCGCCGCCGAGTTCGGAGGAGGGGGCGAAATGGGCGTCGATGGCGACACGCGTCTCCGCCTCCAGCGCGCGCCGGCGCTCCACGCTGGGCAGCAGCCGCTGCTGCATGGCGCGGGCCATGTCCAGCTCCGCCTCCGTCCGCTGGCGGAAGGTCCGGAGGCTGCCCAGCAGGCTGCGGTTCTGCAGGTGGATCCGCAAGCGGGCCAACAGCTCCAGCGCGTTGATCGGCTTGGTCACATAGTCGGTGGCGCCGGCGGCGAAGGCACGGGCGCGGTCCTCGGCACGGCTGAGGCTGGATTGCACCAGCACCGGCACCTCGCGCCAGCGCGCGTCCTCGCGCAGGCGGCGGCAGGTCTCGAACCCGTCCATGTTGGGCATCATCAGGTCGAGCAGGATCAGGTCGGGCCGGAAGTCGCCGATCCGCTCCAGCGCCTCCACGCCGTCCCCGGCCATCTCCACATGGCGGATGCCGCCGCGGTCGAGCAGGGCGTGCAGCAGATGGCGGTTCACCCGGTTGTCGTCCACAACCATCACCCGCGCATCCCCGACGGTCCAGGTGCCACCGGTGCTGTCGACCTCGCTGATCAGGGTGAACCTCCGTGGCGGGCGGTCAGGGCCGGTCCCGGGCGATCCAGACCAGCGCGTGGTCGTCGTCGGGGGCGTCGTCCAGGGCTTGGTCCAGGCCTTGGACGACGGCGGCGAAGGGGACCTCGTGCAGCATGGAACGCCGGGCCAGCGTGCCCAGATGCTCCGGGGTGACGGTCCGTGCCAGGGTTCCGGACGGAAGGGCGAGTGTGGCCCCTTCGGGAAAAGGGAGACGGTGGTCCGGGCGGGCGCCGCCGCCATCGCGTCCCACCGGGGCGCCGCCGCCGTCGCCGAACAGCACCAGCCCGCCGCCGGCGGTGACCACCAGCGGGCTGGTTCCCGCCGCGGACACGTAGGAGAAGCTGCGGCCCACGGGATCGACGACGCCGTAGAGCAGCCCCGTCCCACCGTCGGCGTCCAGCAGGTCGGCGGCGCGGCGGTTCAGTTCCGCCAGGAAGGCGCCGGGCCTGTCCGCCATGCCGGCCAGCTCGTGGATCAGCGTGTGCATGCGGAAGGCGGCCAGCGCCGCCGGCACGCCGCGGCCGGGCGTTTCCACCAGATAGACGCCGAGGCGGCCACCCTCCAGCGCCAGCGCGCCCCACAGGCTGCCGCCCATGTCCGCCGCCAGCCGCGCGTGGCAGCAGACGCGCAGCCCCGAATGCCGGCGGAGCCGTTCCAGCGCCGGGGCGGAGGGGAGGAGATGGTCGTACATCGACGCGGCGATGGCGAGCTCCGCCTCGACCCGCATCCGGTAGTGCCGGAGATCGCGGATCAGCACGCGGTTCACCAGATGGATGCGCACGCGGGCCAGCAGCTCCATGCGGTCGATGGGCTTGGCGATCAGGTCGGTGGTGCCGACGGCGAAGGCCCTGTTGCGATCGTCGGTGGAGGAGAGCGCGGTCTGCACCAGCACCGGCAGGTCGGCGTAGGCGTGGTCGGCGCGCAGCCGCCGGCACACCTCGAACCCGTCCATGCCCGGCATCATGATGTCGAGGATCACCAGATCCGGGGTGCGCCGTGCGATCTGCTCCAGAGCGTCGAACCCGTCCTTGGCGAAGGCGAGATCGTTGAAACCGGCTTCGCCGAGCAGGGCGCCGATCAGGGTCCGGTTGAACTCCGTGTCATCGACGATGAGGATGTGGCACGCGGTGATCCCCGGCATGCCCGGCTCCCCCGACACCACCTCCCCTTCGGTCTCCGGGGCGTCGTCCCAGCCCGAGGGCATGTCCGGGCTCACAGCGCGAACCTCATGCGGATGCGCCGGCCGCCGTCGAGCAGCTCGTGGGATTCGGCGATGGTGGAGATGAGGCCGAGGCCGCGGCCGGAGGCGCCATGGCTGCCGCGGTCGTCCAGCCGGAAGCCGCAGCCTTCGTCCCCCACCTCGACGATGACCGCATCGTCCGCGAAATCCAGCGTCACCTCGATGCGGCGGCGGGAAAAGACGGGATCGGCGAGGCGGGCGGCGAGGTCGGACGAGAAGCGGTCGAGCGCCGCCATGCTCACGCCCTTCATCCCCTCGACCTGGAGGTTCCCATGCACCAGCGCGTTGCTCACCGCCTCGTGCAGCGCCAGTTCCAGGTCGTCGCGGCGGTTGTCCGACAGCCGTCGGCGGGCGTCGATGGCGGCCACGATCCGGCCGGCGAGATGCAACTCGTTCGCCAGTTTTGTGGTCAGCGACAGGTAGAGGTCGTGCGTTCCTGCCCGTCGCACCGCGGTGCCCAGCGCGTCGTCGGACAGGCCGGTCGCGTCGATCCAGGCCGCGCTGGGCGGTATCCACAGCGCCGGCGACGCCGCGTGCGGGTCGTCGCTGCCGGAGAACAGCACGACGATGCTGGCGGCGCCCGACGCCGCCGCGGTCGGCGGTGCCCACCGCGGCACCCCGCAGGCCGCGGCCACGATCCGCATGCGGTCGGACGTCAGCCCGGGCCCATGGAGAGCGGTGGCGCCGGTGGACAAGGGGAGGCCCGCCTCAATCCTCGATGGTGACGATCTTGCCGAGCTGTGCCACCGTCAGCACCCGCTTGACCTGTCCCTGCGCGCCGCGCAGCACGAGCTTCTTGTCGGCGTTCGCCATCTCCTCGCGCGCGATCAGCAGCATGCCGATGCCGGCGGAATCGACGAATTCGAGCGAGCCCAACTCCAGCACCTGCCGCTTCACCCGATTTTGCAGCATCTCGCGGATCAGGGCACGCAGCTTCGCGTGGTCGTTGAAGGTGAGCCGGCCGCGCAGGGCCACGACCGCCTCCTGATCCTTCAGGTCGATTCCGTAATCCATCGCTCCGTATCCCCTTGTCCCCACGGCCGGAAAGGGCCGCCAACTCCACCGCGATCAGAACAGCTCGACGTCGCCGCCCAGACTGTCGTCGTGCGCCGCATCCACGTCAAGCGCCCCGTGCAGGTCGAGAGCGGACCCCTCCATCAGCAACTGACGAACGAATCTCTGGCGCATATCGCTCAACTTGAACTGGCTGAGCAGCGAGTCCAGCCAAGCGTCGGGCGGGGTGATGCGCACGTCGGGGGGCATCTCCTGCCGGGTGCGCGTCTCCAGGTCGGTCAGCCCGGCGGCGATCACCGACAGGCTGTCGCCCACCGCCTCCAGCCGCTGCTTGGTCAGGTCCTGGAACTGCATGCCGGTGACCATGTGGCCGATGGTGGTCGACATGTCCTGCGACACCGCGGCGGCTTCCTCCAGAACGCTCTGGAAGCGGCCGGTCTGCTCGACGATGCTCTCCATCGTCTTGTCCACCCGCTCCTTGGCCAGCATCTGTGGCGACATGTCGGTGTCGGCGATCTGGCGCAGGATCTCGTGGCCGTTGCGCACGCCGTTCACCACCGCGTCCACCTTGCTGCGCATCCGCTCGGCCAGCGCGCCGGTGGACTGGGAGAGGTGGCGGACCTCCTGCGCCACCACGGCGAAGGTCTTGCCCGCCTCGCCCGCGCGGCTCGCCTCGATGGTCGCGTTGAGCGCCAGGAAGTTGGTCTGGCGGTTGATCGAATCGATGTCGGCGATGGAGGTCTCGAGCTCCGCCACGTCCTTCTGCACGTCGTCCAGCAGATAGACCATGCTCATGGCGCGTTTGGAGAGCTGGACGATGTTGGCGATCATCTCGGCGATCATGCCCTGCATGTGCACGACCACGTCGTCGAGCGGCACGCGCTCCTCGTCGATCGAGACGGACCCGGCCACCGAGACGATCTCCGCCACCCGCTGCGACTGCTCCAGCGCCTTGCCGGCCAGCTCGCGGAAACGGCCGGAGAGGTCGATGGTCGCCGATTCCACATGGCCGGACGTCCGCTCCAGCTCCGCCCGGACCGCGTCGAGGGTGCGGCGCTGCACGTCGGCGAAGCCCATCCAGGTGGCGAGCAGGTCGTAATCCACCACCACCTGCGGCCCCTGGTGGGTGCCGTGCATCGCGAAGGGGACGCTCTCGGCATCCGGCTTCGGGGCAGCGGCCGGCGGCGGCTCGGTTTGCGGCGGCTCGGCCGGCGTGCGGGAGAACCAGTTGAGAGCCATCACGCGTTTCCTCCATTCGAGCGCGGCCGGTCGCCGCCCCGGTCGCCACCCCGGTCGATGGCCCGCATCATTTCCGCCGGAATCTGGGCGAGCGGCAGTTCGACCGCCACCGCCCCGGATTCCCTGGCCGCCCTCGGCATGCCGTAGACGACGCAGCTCGCCTCGGTCTCGCCGATGGTGAAGGCGCCGGCCCGCCGCATCGCCAGCAGGCCGGCCGCCCCGTCCCGGCCCATGCCCGACAGGATGACGCCGACCGCGGCCGGGCCCGCCGAGCGGGCGACCGACTGGAACATCACATCGACCGACGGGCGGTGCCCGCTGACCGCCGCTGTGTCCTGGATCTGGCAGACATAGCCGAGCGCGTCGCGGGCGATCACCAGATGCCGGTCGCCGGGGGCGATGAGCACGGTGCCGGCGGCCAGCCGCGCGCCGGCGGTCGCCACCCTCACCGACGGCAGCGACAGCTTGTCGAGCCGGGCGGCGAAGCTGGGCACGTAGCTGGGTCCCATATGCTGGGTGATCACGATGGGCGGGCAATCCGCCGGCATCGCCGACAGCACGTCGCGGATGCGCTCCACCCCGCCGGTGGAGGCGCCGATGGCGAGGAAGCGCTGGCCCGCCGCGGCGCGGCGGGGGGCCGGCAGGGTGGCGGCCGGCGCCACCGGGCGGCGCATCGACAGGCGCGCGGTGGATGCCATGCGGATCTTGGCCACCAGATCCGCCGCGAAGTCGTCCAGATCCGGCCCGTCGGGCTTGGCGACGCAGTCGATGGCGCCCAGCTCCAGCGCCCGGATGGTGGCGTCGGCCCCCTCCCGCGTCAGGCTGGAGACCATCACCACCGGGGTGGGCCGCAGCGTCATGATCTTGTCCAGGAAGGACAGGCCGTCCATGCGCGGCATCTCGACGTCGAGGGTGACCACGTCGGGGTTGCTGGCCTTGATCAGCTCGCGCGCCTCGAACGGGTCGCGGGCGGTGCCCACCACCTCCATGTCCGGCTCGCGCGCCAGGATGTCCTTCAGCATCTCGCGCATGAGGGTGCTGTCGTCCACGACCACCACCCGGATCCGTCTGGGCATCGGTCAGTCCTTTCCGAACAGTTCGACGGCCCCGTCCACCGGCTGCCGCCGCAGCTCGTCGCGGAAGCGCCGTTCCTGGCCGACGGTCTCCGACAGGGCCTCCGGCCGCAGCATCTTGCGCAGCGCCCGCCCGCTGTGCGGAAACCAGTGGACCCGCCGGGCGGAGACGCCGCCCAAATCCCTGCCGGTCAGGGCGATCCCTTCCCGGTCGAGATAGGAGAGCGCGAAGTCGGCGTTGCGGGCGCCGACGTCGAGGCTGGATTCGATGACATGGGCGCCGCCGAACAGCTTCGCTTGCAGCCGGTCGCGGTGGCCGCCGCAGGCCAGGATGCCGTTGATCAGCCGCTCCATGGCGACCGACCCGTAGCGCGCCGCCGCGTCGTCGTCGCGCCGGTCGCTTTCGGGCACCTCCGGCAGCAGGAAGTGGTTCATGCCGCCGACCCCCGCCACCGGGTCCCACAGGCAGGCGGCGACGCAGCTTCCCAGCGTGGTGACCATCATCACGTCCGGCCGGTCGCTGACGAGATGGCTGCCCAGAAAGACCTTGAGCGCGTGCGCCTGGAACTGCTGGTTGAAGTAGCCGGACGTTCCGCCGCCGGGTCGGGCGCGGGCGGCGGAACGCCTGACGGTTCCGGGGATCATCGCTCACACCCTCCGGTAGATGGTCGGCCCGACCTGACGGAAGGAGCTCGATACCCCGTAGAGGCTTTCCGAATGGCCAAGATAGAGGAAACCTCCGTGCGACAACAGGCGGGAGAACTTCTCGATCACCTGGGTGCGTCCGGGGCGGTCGAAATAGATGAGGACGTTGCGACAGAAGATGGCATCGAACGGCCCCTTCATCGGCCACGGCTCCAGAAGATTCAGCGGCTTGACGGTGATCAGCCGCTTGAGCTGGTCGTCCATGGCGGTGCGTGTTTCTCCGTTCTCCCGCAGGCGCCGGGTGAATCGCTCGCGCAGGCCCGGTGGAATGCCGGTCGCGGCTTCCGCCGGATAGACGCCGCGGCGTGCGGTCTCCACCATGTGGGTGTCGATGTCGGTGGCGAGGATGCGGGCGTCCCACCGCCTGAGGTCGGGGATGCTGGAGGCGAGAACCATCGCCAGCGTGTAGGGCTCCTGCCCCGAGGAGCAGCCGGCCGACCACAGCCGCAGCCGCGGGTGCGACTGGCCGGCGTGCCGGGCCTGCAGTTCCGGCAGCACCTCCTCGGCCAGATGGTCGAAGTGATGGGATTCCCGGAAGAAGGCGGTGAGGTTGGTGGTCAGCGCGTTGACCAGGAAGCCGACCTCCTCCGCCCCGCGTTCGCTTTCCAGCAGGGCGCAGTAGGCGTTGAAATCCTTGATGCGCAGCTCGCGCAGCCGTCGGGCCAGGCGGGCGTAGACCATCTCGAGCTTGTGCGGGGCCAGCGCGATGCCGGCGAGCTGGTGGATCAGCCGCACGATGAAGTCGAAATGCCGCTTCTCGAACGCGAACTCCCGCTCCACGGGCACGGACCCGCCGGCCGGGGGGACGGCCGGGGGTGCGCCGGGGGAGTGGGAGGGTGTCGGCGGCATAGCCGGTGTCCCGCGTCAGGAGGCCGCGCGGGCGGTGTCCGCCGGAAGCACGAAGAAATCCATCTCGCCGCGCAGCTCGCGGGCACGCTCCTCCAGCGAGCGGGCGGCGGCGGCGCTCTCCTCCACCAGCGCGGCGTTCTTCTGGGTCATCTCGTCCATCTGCGACACGGCGGCGTTCACCTCGTCCAGGCCGGACGCCTGCTCGCTGGTGGCGCGTGCGATCTCGGACACCAGATCGGCGACCCGCGTGATGCCGGTGACGATGTCGGTGAGCGCCGTCCCGGCCGAGCGCACGAGGTCCACGCCGTCCCGCACCTGGGTGCCGGAATCGAGGATCAGCGCCTTGATCTCCTTGGATGCCTGGGCGGAGCGCTGGGCGAGCTGGCGGACCTCCTGCGCGACCACGGCGAAGCCGCGGCCCGCGTCGCCGGCGCGCGCCGCCTCCACCGCCGCGTTGAGCG
>OFDN01000428.1_pt1 | contig 35163 bp, 33 predicted proteins | sample 1520971 | NCBI WGS metagenome assembly OFDN01 (sample SAMEA94257418, study PRJEB24077) | hot springs metagenome | biome: Aquatic biome; feature: Geographical feature; material: Water | place: India | collected 2012-06-12 | depth 5 m | reverse complement strand
CAGCAGCACCGCCAGCAGCGCCGCGCCGCGCGGGCCCAGGCGCAGCAGCCAGTGCCGGTACGGGCTGGCGGCCGCGGCGCTCACTTGACCCAGGTGTTGAGCTGGATGATGGGCAGCAGCACCGCCAGCACGATGAGCATCACCACCAGGCCCATGGCCACGATGAGCAGCGGCTCCAGCAGCGTGGCCAGCGCCATGGCGCGGCGCTGCACCTCCGCGCTCATCTGCGCGGCGGCGCGGCCCAGCATGGCGGGTAGGGTGCCGGTCTGCTCGCCCAGGCGGGCGAACATCGACAGCAGGCCGGGAAAGCGCTTCTTGCCGGCCATGGCCGAGGCCAGCGGCGCACCTTCGCGCACCCGCACCAGCGCATCCATCGCATCGGCGCGCATCGCGCGGTTGGACAGCGTCTCCGCCGCCGCCTGCAGCGCCTTCAGGATGGGCACGCCCGCGCCGGCCAGCATGGCCAGCGTGCTGGCGAACCGCGCCGCGTTGTAGCCGCGGGAAAGCCGGCCGATCAGCGGCAGCGTGAGCCAGCCGGCATCGAAGCGCTCGCGGAAGCCCTCGTTGCGCAGCGCCACGAACAGCGCGCCGGCGCCGCCCAGCAGTGCCAGCAGCGCGATCCAGCCCTGGTGGCGCACGAAGTCGCTGATGGCCAGCATGGCCACCGTCAGGCCCGGCAGCGCCCGCTTGCTGTTGGTGAAGACGGAGGCCACCTGCGGCACCACGTAGGTGACGAGGAAGATCACGATCACCACCGCGATCAGCGACACGATGGCCGGATACAGCGCCGCGCCGATCAGCTTGGCCCGCAGTGCCTGGCGTTCCTCCAGGTCGTCGGCCATCTTCTCCAGCACGATGCCCAGCGCGCCGCTCTGCTCGCCGGCGGCCACCACGGCGCGGTACACGTCGTCGAAGTCCTTGGGCGCGCTGGCCAGCGCGCGGGCGAAGCTGGCGCCGGCATTCACCTCGCTCTTGAGGTGGGCCACCAGCTCGCGCTGTCGGTTGTCGTCGGCCTCGTCGGCCAGCGCGGTGAGCGCGCGTTCCAGCGGCAGGCCGGAGCCCACCAGGCCGGCCAACTGCCGTGTCCACACCGCCAGGCCGGTGCTGTTGAACACCCGCCGGCCGGCCCGCGCGCCGCCGCCTTCCAGCGTGGAGGTGGTGGCCTGCGCACCCACCTGCGTGACGGCCAGCGGCACCAGCTGCTGCGCCCGCAGCTGCGCACGCGCGGCGCGGGCGTTGTCGGCCTCCAGCAGGCCGGTGGACTGCTTGCCGGCGGCGTCCAGCGCCTCGAAGCGGTAGGCAGGCATCGGTGCTACGAGCGCGTGACGCGCACCACTTCTTCGGGCGAGGTGATGCCCGCGGCCACCAGCCGGTCGCCGTCCTCGCGCATGGACCGCAGGCCGGTGGTGCGCGCCGCGGCGGTGAGCTCGCTCTCGGCGGCGCGCTCGTGGATCAGCGCGCTCACCTTGCCGTCGGCGGCCATCAGCTCGTACACGCCGGTGCGGCCCTTGTAGCCGCTCATGCTGCAGGCCGGGCAGCCCACCGGGTGCCACTGGCCATGCTCGTCCTGCCGCTTGCAGGCCGGGCACAGCTTGCGCACCAGGCGCTGGGCCAGCACGCCCAGCAGGCTGGAGCTGAGCAGGAAGGGTTCCACGCCCATGTCGGTCAGGCGGGTGACGGCGCTGGGCGCGTCATTGGTGTGCAGCGTGGCCAGCACCAGGTGGCCGGTGAGCGAGGCCTGGATGGCGATCTGCGCGGTCTCGAAGTCGCGGATCTCGCCGATCATGATCACGTCCGGGTCCTGGCGCAGGATGGCGCGCAGGGCCTTGGCGAAGGTGAGGTCGATCTTGGCGTTGACCTGCGTCTGGCCGATGCCCGGCAGCTCGTATTCGATCGGGTCTTCCACCGTCAGCACGTTGGTGGTGCTGGTGTCCACGCGGGCCAGCGAGGCATACAGCGTGGTGGTCTTGCCCGAGCCGGTGGGGCCCGTGACCAGCACGATGCCGTGCGGCTGCTTGATCAGGCGGTCGAAGGCCGAGAGCACGTCGCCGCTCATGCCCAGGCCTTCCAGCGTGAACTTGGATTCGGTCTTGTCCAGCAGCCGCAGCACCGCGCGCTCGCCGTGGGCGCTGGGCAGGGTGGACACCCGCACGTCGATGGCGCGGCCGCCGATGCGCAGGCTGATGCGGCCGTCCTGCGGCATGCGCTTCTCGGCGATGTCCAGCTCGGCCATGATCTTCAGCCGCGAGATCAGCGCCGCATGCAGCGCGCGGTTGGGCTGCACCACCTCGCGCAGCGTGCCGTCCACCCGGAAGCGCACCGAGCTGCTGCGCTCGTAGGGCTCGATGTGGATGTCGCTGGCGCCGTCCTTCGCGGCCTGCGTCAGCAGCGCATTCAGCATGCGGATGATGGGCGCGTCGTTGGCCGCTTCCAGCAGGTCTTCCACCGCGGGCAGGTCCTGCATCAGCCGGCTCAGGTCGACCGCGCTTTCCACTTCGCCCACCACCGTGGCGGCGCTGGATTCGCCGCCGGCATAGGCGCTGGCGATGCGCTGCGACAGCGTGGCGCTGGGCTCGCGCTCGAAGGCGGCAATGTCGTACAGCCGCACCACTTCCGACAGCGCGGTGGCCGGCGAGGTGTCGCCGCAGTACAGCGTCAGCTGCTCGCCGTTGTCTTCGAGCAGCAGCGTATGGGCCTTGGCAAAGGCATACGGAAGGGGGTGCCTCGCGCTCATCGCGACTCCTTGATGTTCAGCGCGGCGCGGAGGCCGCGCCTTCCGGCGGCAGCACGCCCTGGCCCAGCGGTGCCGGCACGGGGGCGGCCGGCTGCGGCGGCAAGGCGGGCAGCACCGGCGCCTCGTTCACCGGGATCACCACGCTGGGCGTGGGCTGGCCGCTCTGCTGCAGCGCGCGGATGGATTCGTAGCGGTCGATGGTCAGCGAATTGGCAGTGGCCTGGTCGCGGATGACCACCGGGCGCAGGAACACCATCAGGTTGGTCTTCACGCGCTTGCGCTGCTCGTTGCGGAACAGGTTGCCCACCACCGGCAGGCCGCTCAGGCCGGGGATGCGGTCCTCGCCGTCGGTGTACTCGTCCTTCAGCAGGCCGCCCAGCACCATGATCTGGCCGTCGTCCACCACCACGCTGGTCTCGATGCTGCTCTTGTCCGTCGTGGGGCCGGCGGTGGAGCTGGTGGACAGCACCGACGAGTTCTCCTGGTAGATCGTCATGCGGATGGTGCCGCCTTCGCCGATCTGGCTCTTGATGCGCAGCGTCAGGCCCACGTCCTGCCGCTCGATGGTCTGGAACGGCGTGACCGTGCTGCTGCCGCCGGTGTTGGCATAGGTGCCGGTGACGAAGGGCACGTTCTGGCCGATGACGATCTTGGCCTCTTCGTTGTCCAGCGAGATCAGGTTGGGCGTGGACAGCAGGTTCGCGCCGACGTTGTTCTCGAGGAAGTGCGCCACCGCGCCCAGCGTGAAGGTGCTGCCGATCTTGCGGATCACGCCCACGTTGAGGCCGCTGGCGATGGAGCCCACCGCGCCGGCCACGCCCTGCACGCCACCGGCGGTGGCCGCCGTCAGCGCCAGGATGTTGTTGCCGCCCACAGACGAGTTGGTGCCCAGGCCCAGCAGCGTGCTGTCGCCGGTGTTGCCGAACAGGTGCTGCCACTGCACGCCGAACTGGCCCAGCTTCTCTGCGTTCACCTTCACGATCATCGACTCGACATAGATCTGCGCGCGGCGCGAATCCAGCTGGTCGATGGCCGCGCGCACCTGTCTGTACAGGGGCTCGGGCGCCGTGATGATCAACGAGTTGGTCGACGGGTCGGCCTGGATGAAGCCGCCGGTGGAAGGCCCCTGGGAGGCCTGCAGCGGCGCCGTGGCCGCGGAGTTGCCCAGGCCACCGCTGCTGCCGCTGCTGCCGCCGCCGAGGCTGTTGCTGCTGGACAGGCCGCCGGTGTTCTGCAGGCCGCTGAGTGCGCCGGTGCCGGCATTGCCGGTGTTGGACAGGCCGCTGCTGCCGCCACCGCCGCCGCTGTTGGGCGAGAAGGCGGCGCGCAGCACCGTGGCCAGCTTCACCGCGTCGGCATTCTTCAGGTACACCACCCAGATGTTGCCGGCGGGGCCGCCGCTCTTCATCGGCTGGTCCAGGCGCTGGATGATGGAGCGGATCTGCGCCAGCTTCACCGGGTTGGCCGCCCGCACGATCAGCGAGTTGCTGCGCGGATCGGCCAGCACCGAACCGCTGCCGGCACCGGCGCCGCCCCCATCGCCGCCGGCGTCTCCGCCCAGCAACCCGCGACGCCGCCCGCCGCCGAGCCGGGCCTCGACCGGGCGGTCTTCGGCAGCCAGACGGTCGGCGCTGGCGAGGAGATCGTCCTGCACCGGACCCCGGTCGTCGGCATCGTCCTCGGCATCGGTGTAGGTGGCATAGCCGTCATCGAGCTCGAGCTCGCCCGCGTCGCCCGCCCCGGCCGGGGTGCCCGCGCCGTAGCCATAGGCCCCCGCATCTTCCGCGCCGCGCAGGCCCGCGAGCGGATCGACGATCTCGTCGACGTCGTCCTCGTATTCGTCGCCATAGCTCTCCCCGGCCTGCATGCCGGTGAGCTCGAAGGGTGCGGCCGCGGCCTCGGCCTCGTCCTCTTCGGCCTCGCCCAGATCGAGCGTGTCGTCCTCGTCATAGCCGCCCGAGGCGCTCGCCGCCGGGCTGCCCAGATCGAAGGTCGGCGCGGGGGCGGGTTCGGGCGCGGCGAGAGGTGCGGCGGCGCCGAACCCGTCGTCGTCCGACAGTTCGAGCACCGGCCGCTTGGGCGCGCGCGCCGCGCCGAGCGAGATCGACTGGCTGCGCTCGGACTGGCCGATGGCGCTCTGCTCGATGCCGGTCGCCACCACCGAGACGCGGATCTTGCCCTTGAGGTCGGGATTGAAAGCCGAGCCCCAGATGATGTTCGCATCCTCGTCGACGAGTTCGCGGATGTGGTTGGCTGCCTCGTCGACCTCGAGCAGGCGCATGTCCTCGCCGCCGATGATCGAGATGATCACGCCCCTGGCGCCGGCCATGCTGACGCCGTCGAGCAGCGGATTGGCGATCGCCTGCTCCGCCGCGTCGAGCGCGCGGTTCTCGCCCTCGCCCTCGCCGGTGCCCATCATCGCCTTGCCCATCTCGCTCATGACCGAGCGCACGTCGGCGAAGTCGAGGTTGATCAGGCCGGGCATGACCATCAGGTCGGTGATCGAGCGCACGCCCTGCTGGAGCACCTCGTCGGCGAGCTGGAAGGCTTCCTTGAAGGTGGTTTCCGCCTTGGCGACCAGGAACAGGTTCTGGTTGGGAATGACGATCAGCGTGTCGACGTGCTGCTGGAGCTCCTCGATCCCCGCTTCGGCAGCGCGCATCCGGCGCGTGCCTTCGAACAGGAAGGGCTTGGTCACCACGCCCACGGTCAGCACGCCCATGCGGCGCGCGGCTTCGGCGATGACCGGCGCAGCGCCGGTGCCGGTGCCCCCGCCCATGCCCGCCGCGAGGAAGCACATGTTGACGCCCTCGAGCGCCTTCTCGATCTCGGCCACGGTTTCTTCCGCAGCGGCCTTGCCCACCTCGGGCCGCGCGCCCGCGCCGAGGCCGCCGGTGATGTCGGGCCCGAGCTGGATGCGCTTTTCGGCCGGCGAGGTGCTCAAGGCCTGCGCGTCGGTGTTGGCGACGATGAACTCGACACCCTCGATCTCGGCCGCGATCATGTTGGCGATCGCGTTGCCGCCGGCCCCGCCGATGCCGATGACAGTGATGCGGGGGCGCAGGTCGTCGCTCGCTGCGGGTCCGATATTGATGCTCATGAGCTGGTCCTCCAGGCGCAGGGACGGGATTTTTGCACCTCCCCCCGCGCATTTATCGTCTGTGACATAATCATCGTTCACATTTTATAGCGGCAGAACCCTTATCCACAGCATCGGGGCACAAAAAACGCGCGATGCCGCGGCGTAAAGCGCCCGCGCGGCGGGTCAGAAATATTCCTTCAGCGCCCGGAACAAGCGCGTGACCAGCGCCCACAACCCGCTCTCGCGCGAGAAGGCGCGGTAGACCCCGGCGCGTCCCGCACCCACCGCGCGGATATCGACCGGGTCGTCGGCGGCGTAGAGGCACAGCCCCGCCAGCGTCGCGAAGCCCGGCGCGTGATGCGCCTCGGGCATGCCGGCGAGCTGCGGCGGGCGGCCGAGCCGCGCCGGCTGCCCCAATGCACCCTGCATGAAATCGGCCATCCCGGCAAGCTCGGCTCCCCCGCCGGTGAGCACCACCTGCCCTGCCCGCGGCCCGGCAAAGCCCATCATCTTGAGCGCCTTGCCGATCTCGCCGGTGAGCACGCCCAGCTGCTGGGTGACGACCGCGATCAGCTCGGCGCGCACGATGCGGTTCTTGTCGTCCGCCCCGCGCGCGAGCGGCCCGGCAGGCGCGCCCCCCTCGCCGCCCTCGCCCGGACCATAGACGGGGATCAGCTCGCGGTGATCGGCAGGACTGGCGATGGCCGAGCCCGCGACGCACTTCAGCCGCTCGGCCTGCGAGCGGCGGATGCCGAAACTGCTGGCGATCGCATCGGTGATTGCGCCCGAGCCCATCGGGATCGCGTGCAGCCCCAGCAGCATGCCGCCGGCAAACACCGCGACATTGGTGATGTCCGCCCCGATCTCGACCAGCGCGACGCCGAGCTCGCGTTCTTCGGGCGTGAGGCAGGCATGCCCCGCCGCGAGGGGTGCTGCGACCACGCCCTCGACCTCGAGATGCGCGTTCTGCACCGCTTCGGTGAGGTTCCTGACCGGCGCGCCGTCGGCGAGCATCACGTGGATATCGACCCCGAGCCGTTCGGCATGCAAGCCCCGCGGGTTGGCGACGCCATGCGCGCCGTCGAGCGTGTAATGCGCGGGCTGGGCGTGGAGCACCTTGCGGCCATCGGGCTGGATCATGTCCTGCGCCTCGACCAGCAGCGCCTCGACGTCCTCGTCCTCGATCCGCCGCCCGCCGATCTCGATGTCGACCGCGACCACGTGGCTGGCGAGCCCGGCCCCGGCGCAGGCGATCCACACCGAGCGCACCGGGGTGCCCGAAGCCTTCTCCGCGCGCTCGACCGCGTCGCGGATCGCGTGGGCGGCGGCGGCCATATCGGTCACATAGCCGCGCTTGACCCCCGCGCTGGCGCGGTGACCGCTGCCGAGCACCTGCAGGTCGCCGCTCTCGGTCTCGCCCATGATCATGGCGCTGATGCGGAACGAGCCGATGTTGACCGCCGCATAGGTGCGCGCGAGGCGGCGCTGGGCAGAGGGGCGCCCAGAGGAATTGGCACCCATCAGGTGGTCTCCCCGCCGGTGACGCCGTTCTCCTCGGGCACCGCGACCACCTTGGGCTGGCCCACCGCTTCGGGCAGGCGCATGTACAGCCGCGGCGGGGTGCGCATGTCGAAGGCCAGCACCTTGCCGCCCAGCAGCCGGTTCTTGCCGTCCAATCGCGCGAATTTGACCAGCGCGGTGGCGGCTTCGACCTCGCCTTCGGGGAGCGCCAGCAGCTGCCCGGTGGTGAAGGTGAGGTTCCAGCGTCGGTTGCCGACCCATTCGGCCGCCTCGACCTTGGGTGCCAAGGCGGGCGCGGCGGCAAGCAGCGTCTCGAGCGCGCGCGCCTGCTTGCCTGCGCCGGGCCCGGCGAGGCGCAACATCCCCTTGGCCTTGTCGGCCACGACCGGCTCCAGCTCGACCCCGTCGGCGTCGATCAGCATCAGCCGGTCGGGCCGTTCGAGCACCGCGTGCGGCGTGCGCTCGACGATGTCGATAGCGAGGGTATGCGGCAGCTGGATCGAGACCCGCGCGTCCTTGACCCAGGGCAGCGCGCGCAATTCCTCGCGCAGGGCGGCGACGTCGACATCGGGCATGGCGCGGTTGCGCTGGGCGAGCGCGCGGGCATAGACCTGCTGCTCGTCCATCCGCGACGTGCCGGTGACGCGCACGTGGCGCACCTCGAAACCGGCATCGGCGGCAATCGCGGCGACCTGCGCCTGCGCCAGCGCGGGGACGCCCGCAAGGCTCGCGATCACCGCGGCGATCCCGACGCCCGTGCCGATAATCATCGCGAGCCAGATGCGGCTCCACTGTTCCTCGGTGAAGGGGAGGAAGCCCATGATCCGGTCGAGGATGCCGCTCGCCGACCCGCGCGCCTTGCGCACGGTGACAGCACGGCTCTGCGCCTTGGCGGCGCGGCGGACGCCGCCGGTGCCGTTACGCCTGATCTGCTGCGCCATTGCCGCCCCCCTTATGCTTGAGAGCATGGACCCGCAGCGCCTCGGCGCAGAGCATCTCGACGAGGTCGGCGTAAGAGATCCCGCAGCCCGCCGCCTGTTCGGGGACGAGGCTGAGCGGCGTCATGCCCGGCTGGGTGTTGGTCTCGAGCACGAACAGCCCGTCCTCGCCCGCCTCTTCGTCCCAGCGGAAATCGGTGCGGCTGGTGCCGTGGCAGCCCAGAACCTGATGCGCCTTGACCGCATAGGCCTCGCACAGGGCGGTGATTACGGGCGGGAGCTGGGCGGGGAAGATATGCTCGGTGCGCCCGGCCGTGTACTTGTTCTCGTAATCGTAGAAGCCGCTGGCGACGACAAGTTCGGTGACGCCCAGCGCGCGCGGGCCGTCCGGGCCGTCGAGCACCGCGGCGGTCAGTTCGCGGCCCTTGATGAAGGGCTCGGCGAGCAGTTCGGCGAATTCCTGCCATGGGCCCTTGGCGTTCGGCGAGATCGGGTTGCCGACATTGCTGTCCGCGGTGACGATCGCGACGCCGACCGAGGAGCCCTCGTTGACGGGCTTGAGCACATAGGGCCGCGGCAGGGGATCGCGTTCGTAAAGCTCCTCGCGAGTCACGATCCGCCCGCCCGGCATGGGGATGCCGTGCGGCACCAGCGCCTGCTTGGTCAGCTGCTTGTCGATCGCGATCACCGAGGTGGCGAGGCCCGAATGGGTATAGGCGAGCCCCATCAGGTCGAGCATCCCCTGCACCGTCCCGTCCTCCCCCGGCACGCCGTGGAGCGCGTTGAACACTACATCGGGCTTGGCCTCATGGAGCCGCAGGGCAACGTCGCGCCCCATGTCGATCCGGGTGACGCGGTGGCCCTTGCTTTCCAGCGCATCGGCCACACCCGCACCGCTGGTGAGCGAGACGGGGCGCTCGTTCGCCCAGCCGCCCATCAGGACGGCGACGTGGAGTTTGCCGAGGCCGGTCATGCAGCATCCTCATAAAGCGCTGGCTGCGCATCGATGACTATCTGATCTGCACCTGCCTCCCAAGGGAACAAGCCGTCCACGGCCCCCGGCCAGACGATTTGGAAAGCCTCCGTCATCGGCTCGCCTGTCCGGTGGCGATGAAACCACATCGCCGAGTTGAAGTGATCTTTGACGATGTGCTTTGGCTTCACTGAGCGCAACTCACAGTCGTAGCCGTTGATCAGGCCGGCAACGCGCAGGCCGTCTTTCATACTTAGACCATGACGGCACTGACGATGAATCTCGTCGATCATCGAGTGCATTAGTGGGATTGAAAGCCCGAAGACGATGACCTCGGGCTGTGCAACCAAAGCCGGGAAGCCGATCGAATAGCTGAAGTTCGGCGCGATCCTATCAGGATCGAACACTTGAATCACATAGCAGCGATGTTGCTCTACCTCGGCAACGATCTTTTCTTCGTATTCTGTTAGCTCTCTCACGGCCGCCCCACCCGCTGGATTTCCCACTCAAGGCTCACGCCGGTCGCGGCGTAGACCTTGTCGCGCACCAGTTCGCCGAGGCCTTCGATGTCGGCGCTGGTGGCGGTGCCGGTGTTGATGAGGAAGTTGGTGTGCTTCTCGGAGACCTGCGCGCCGCCGAGCGTCAGGCCGCGGCAGCCGGCACGGTCGACCAGTTCCCAGGCCTTCTCGCCCGGCGGGTTCTTGAAGGTCGACCCGCCGGTCTTGGTGCGCAAGGGCTGGCTCGCCTCGCGCGCGGCGGCGATGCGATCCATCTCGGCGCCGATGTCCACCGGATCGCCGGGGTGGCCCCGGAAGCGCGCCGAGACCACGATCGCCCCATCGGGCAGGGCCGAGTGGCGGTAGGAATATTCGAGCTCGGCGGCGGTGAGGGTGATGAAGCTGCCGTCATGCAGGATCACCGCGCAGTCGCGCAGCACGTCGGCCACCTCGCGCCCGTAGGCCCCGCCGTTCATCCGCACGAAGCCGCCGACCGTGCCGGGGATGCCGCGCAGGAATTCGAGCCCCGCAATGCCGAGGTCGCGCGCGGTCGAGGCGACCAGAATGCCGCTCGCCCCGCCGCCGCAGGTCAGTTCCATATCGCCGGTGTGTTCGGCCTTGGCGAAGCTCTTGCCGAGCCGCACCACCACCCCGGGAACGCCGCCGTCGCGCACTATCATGTTCGAGCCGAGGCCGAGCGCCATCACCGGGATCTCGCCATCGAGGCGCTCGAGGAAGGCCTTGAGGTCGTCCATGTCGGCAGGCTCGAACAGCCAGTCGGCAGCCCCCCCGGTCTTGAACCAGGTATAGGGCGCGAGCGGGGCCTTGCAGGTGAGCTTGCCGCGGATGCCGTCCAATGGCACGGGCGCGGCGACGGCACCCTCGACCGCGCAGGTCGGGGCCGAGCCGTTGTCATAGACATGGGTGTCGCCCGGCTGGTTCATGCAGGCACCCCCCGCTTCGCCGTGATCGCCGGGGCGAGCCCTGCGGCCCACTTGGTGATGTCGCCCGCACCGAGGCAGACCACGAGGTCGCCCGCCTGCACCTCGCCCGCGAGCGTCTCGGCCAGCGCATCGGCGCCCGCGATCTCGCGCGCGGCACGGTGCCCGCGGGCCTTCATGCCCGCGACGAGCGCGGCGTGGTCGACACCCTCGATCGGCTCCTCGCCCGCCGGATAGACCGGGGCGACATAGGCGATGTCGGCGTCGTCGAAGCACGACTGGAACTCGCCCATAAGATCGTTGAGGCGCGAATAGCGGTGCGGCTGGGCGACCGCGATGACGCGGCCTCCCGCCGCCACCGCCTCGCGCGCGGCGGACAGCACGGCGCGGATTTCGACCGGGTGGTGGGCGTAATCGTCGATCACGGTGACCGTGCCGCCGTCCAGCGCCACCGCGCCGACGCGGGTGAAGCGCCGCCGCACCCCGCCGAAGCGGGCAAAGCCGGTGCGGATCACCTCGTCCGAGCACCCCATCTCGATCGCCACCGCGATCGCCGCGAGCGCGTTCTGGACGTTGTGGCGGCCCGGCATGGGGAGGTGCACGCCCTCGATGCGCCTGTCCTCAAGCCCGCGCTGGCGCACGATCACGTCGAAGCGGTTGCCCCCGTCCTCCGAGGCGATGTTGACCCCGCAGATGTCGGCCTGCAGCGAGAAGCCGTAGGTCACCACCTTGCGGTCGCGCACCTCGCCGATCACCGCCTGCACCACGGGGTGGTCGACGCACAGCACCGCTGCGCCGTAGAAGGGAACGTTGTGGATGAACTCCACGAAGGCGCGCTTCACCCCGTCGAAATCGCCATAATGGTCGAGATGCTCGGGATCGATGTTGGTGACGACCGCGATCGTGCCGTCGAGCCGGAGAAAACTGCCGTCGCTCTCGTCGGCCTCGACCACCATCCAGTCAGAGTCGCCGAGGCGGGCGTTGGAGCCGTATTGCTCGATGATCCCGCCGTTGATGACCGTGGGGTCGATCCCGCCCGCGTCGAGCAGCGTCGCGATCATGCTGGTGGTGGTGGTCTTGCCGTGGGTGCCAGCCACCGCGACGGTGGACTTCAGCCGCATCAGCTCGGCGAGCATCTCCGCGCGGCGCACCACGGGGACGCGGGCTTCCAAGGCAGCGGCGACTTCGGGATTGGTGCGGCGCACGGCGGTCGAGGTGACCACCACCGCGACGCCTTCGACGTTCTCGGCCTTGTGCCCGATATGCACCATCATGCCGCGCGCGCGCAGGCGCTCGACGCTCGGCCCTTCGGCGATATCGGAGCCCTGCACCTGATAGCCCAGATTGTGCATCACCTCGGCGATGCCCGACATGCCGATCCCGCCGATGCCGACGAAGTGGATGATGCCGATATCGGTGCCGACGCCCTTCATGCCGCACTGCGCTCCCCGGTCTTCTCGCCGCCCGCACTGGCGGTCGAGGCGCGGGTGCGCAGGCGGGTGGCGGTGGACACGGGTTCGCCCACGCGGATCACGTCCATCAGATCGATCCCGCTCATGCTCTCGACGAGGTCGGCCAAGTCCTTCGCCGCGTCGGGCCGCCCGCAATTGAAGGCGCAATGCGCGGCATTGGCGAGGCTCTGCGGGTTCATCGCCATGGCCTGAATCTGCTTGGCGAGCTCCTTGGGCTGGAAGGCGTCCTGCCGCACCATCCGCGCGCCGCCCGCCTTCACCATCTCGCGGGTGTTCGCGGCCTGGTGATCGTCGGTGGCGATGGGGAGCGGGATCAGGATCGCCGGGCGGCCCACCGCGGTGAGTTCTGCGATAGTCGATGCGCCCGCGCGGCCGATGAACAGGTGCGCGTCGGCAAGCCGCTCGTGCATGTCCTCGAAATAGGTGCCCAGCTCTGCCGGGATGTCATGCTCGGCATAGCGCTTGCGCACCGCCTCGAGATCTTCCGCGCGGCATTGCTGGATCACCTGCAAGCGCTGGCGCAAGGCGGGGGGGAGCATGGCAAGCCCATCGGGCACCACCTGCGACAACACGCTCGCCCCTTGCGAGCCGCCGGTGACGAGGATGCGCAGCAGGCTCTCCTCGGTGAAGGCGGGGAAATCCTGTTCGCGCAGCGCCAGCACCTCGGCGCGCACCGGATTGCCGACGAGGTGGACCTTGTGCGCGTGCTTGGGGCTGAGGCGGTCGACCTTCTCGTAGGAAGTGGCGATCGCATTGACGCGCCCCGCCAGCAGACGGTTGACGCGGCCGAGCACGGCGTTCTGTTCGTGGACGATGCTCGGCAGCCCCGCCGACGTCGCGGCAAGCAGCGCGGGCAGCGCCGGGTAGCCGCCGAAGCCGACGATGGCCGAAGGCGCGAAGCTCTCGAACAGGCGCAGCGCCATCGCCCGGCCTTCCAGCACCGCGCGCATGCCGCCGACCCAGCCGAGCGGGTTCTTGCCGAAACGGCCTGCGGGCAGCACGTGGGCGGGCATGAAGTCCGGCTTGCCCGGGATGTTCGCCCCGCGCTCGTCTGTGATCAGGGCGACATGGTGGCCGCGCTGATGCAGCTCGGTCGCCAGCGCGAAGGCGGGGATCAGGTGCCCGCCGGTGCCGCCTGCGGCCAGCACATAGTGGCGCGAGGCGCCGGTGCGGGGTTCGCTCGTCATGGGCGTTCTTCCTTGCGTTCGATCAGGTCGCGCAACGACCCTCCCTCGCGGGCGAGGAACGGGTTGCGCCGGGTGATCGCCAGCAATAGCCCAAGCGTGAAGCACACCGCCAGTGTCGATGAACCGCCGTAGGAAATCAGCGGCAGGGTCATGCCCTTGGAGGGGAACAGCTTGAGGTTGACGAGGATGTTGATGAAGGCCTGCCCGCCGAACTGGGTGATGAGCCCTGCCGCCGCCAGCAGCGCGAAGAGGTTGTCCTCCCCCGTCAGCCGCAGCAGCGCGCGCATCACCAGCGCGCAATAGAGCACGACGATGATCGCGCAGGTGACGAGCCCGAACTCCTCGCCGATCACCGAGAAGATGTAATCGGTGTGCGCCTCGGGCAGGTTCATCTTGCGCACGCCGAGCCACAGGCCCGCGCCGGTCCATCCCCCGGCCGTGATGGTGCGCTGGGCGAGGTCGACCTGATCGAAGGCGGTGCCGCCGCCGAGGAAGCCGTCGATGCGGTGGCGGGCGTTGTCGTAGAACAGGTAGGCGAGCGTCAGGCCCGCGACGCCGACGCCGAGTGTCGCGGCGAGGCGCTGCCACGGCAAGCCTGCGAGCAGCACCATCACCAGCCAGATCCCGCCGAACAGGATCGCATCGCCGAGGTTGGGCTGGAGCATCAAGAGCCCCGCGATCAGCGCGAAGAAGCCGGTGACGAAGGCGATCACCGGCAGCCCGGGATCGCGCAGCCGCCAGCTGAGGATCCACGCGCAGATGATCGCGAAGCCGGGCTTCAGGAACTCGGAGGGCTGGAGGCTCATGCCGACATTGATCCACCGCCGTGCGCCGTTCTTCTCCTCGCCGATGAAGGGCACCACGAACAGCAGCGCCAGCATCACCGCGCCCACGAGGATGCCGAGCCGCCGCGCCTGGTCGCGGTCGAGGAAAGAGAGGCCGACCATCAGGGTGAGGCCCATCGCCTGGAACACGATGTGGCGCTGGAAGAACATGAAATCGGGCACCCGCTCCTTCGCGGTCGAAAGCATGTCGGCGCTCGCGGGCGAGGCGGCGGCGACCGCGATGATGCCGATGGCCATGAGGAGGCCGATCAGCAGCAGCAGCAGCTTGTCGATCTCGCGCCACCAGATGCGCAGATTGTCGCGCCAGCGGCGACGCACCGGCACGGGCGGCAGATAGGCGCCGGGGCCGCGCGCGGCAGCGAGGGTGTAGGCGGGCGCGGTCATGGCAGGATGCTCCGCTCGCCGATGTCGAGACAGGTGCCGCAACCTGTGATCGCGCCGACCATCTGGCGGAAGTGCAAGCCCCGCTTCTCGTAGTCGCGAAACTGGTCGTAGGAAGCGCAGGCGGGGCTCAACAGCACGATATCGCCCGGGCGCGCCGTCTCGGCCGCGCGGCGCACCGCCTCGCTGATGAGCTCGCAGCGCTCGACACGGACGTTGCCCTCGAGCAGGTCGGCGAACATCGGCCCGGCCTCTCCCACGGTGTAGGCGGCGGCGACATTGGCGAGGTGATCGGCGCAGGCCCCGAGCCCGTCCTCCTTGGGCAGCCCGCCGACGATCCAGTGGATGCGCGGGAGCCCGCCGTTGATCGCGGGGTCGGGCGGGAAGGCGGCGAGCGCCGGGGCGGCCGAGGCGGCGTTGGTCGCCTTGCTGTCGTTGATGTAGACGACGCCGCCGGTCTCGCAGACGCGCTCCATCCGGTGCGGGAGGCCGCGATAGGAGGCAAGGCCGGCGGCGATCTCGGCGTCGCCAAGGCCGAGCTGGCGGCATATCGCGACCGCGACCGCCGCGTTCTGGGCATTGTGCGGCCCCGCCAGCGAAGGCGAGCGTCCCGCGGCGAGGCCCGCCGCATCGAGATCCTCGGTCTTCACCCGTACCGCCGCGCGGCCCGCGCCGTCCAGCCGGTCGGCGATCGCGGCGCTCGGCGCGTCCTCGTCGCAGATGATCGCCGTGCCCTTCTCCTGCATCTGGAACAGGCGCTCCTTCGACGCGGCATAGGCCTCGAAGCCGGCGTAGCGATCCAAGTGGTCGGGGGTGATGTTGGTCAGCGCCGCCACGTCACAATCGAGCGTGAAGGTGAGGTCGATCTGGAAGCTCGACAGTTCGAGCACATAGACCCCGCCTTCCGGCAGCGGCGCCTGCCCGAGGATCGGATCGCCGATATTGCCGCCCATCACCGTGGGCACGCCCGCCTCGCGCAGGATGTGGTGGACCAGCGCGGTGGTGGTCGACTTGCCGTTGGTGCCGGTGATCCCGACAACCCGGTGCGCAGGCAGGCTCGCGCGCGTGGCGGCGAAGAGCTCGATGTCGCCGATCACGGGGAGGCCATATTGCCACACGTGCGGTCCGATCGGGTGCGAGTTGAGCGGCACGCCGGGCGACACGACCACGCCCGCAAAGCCGGTGAGGTCGAGCTCGAGCGGGTCGATCAGCCGGCAGCGCCCCTCGAACGGCGCGCGGGCATGGGGCTGGCGGTCCCAGGCGATCACCTCCGCCCCGCTCGCCAGCAGCGCCTCGGCCGCCGCCGCGCCCGAACGGGCAAGTCCGAGCACCGCGTAACGCTTGCCCTTGAAGGCGGGGGAGGTGATCACGCGAGCAAGCCCCTCCCTATCGCAGCTTCAGCGTCGACAGCCCGATCAGCGCCAGCACGATGGCGATGATCCAGAAGCGGATCACGACCTTGCTCTCGCTCCAGCCGAGCTGTTCGAAGTGGTGGTGGATCGGGGCCATCTTGAACACGCGGCGCCCGGTGCGCTTGAACCAGAAAACCTGCACGATGACGCTCACCGCCTCGAGCACGAACAGCCCGCCGACGATGGCGAGCACGACTTCATGGTGCGAGGCGACCGCAATCGCGCCCAGCGCGCCGCCGAGGGCGAGGCTGCCGGTGTCGCCCATGAACACCGCGGCAGGCGGCGCGTTGAACCACAGGAAGGCGAGGCCCGCTCCCATGATCGCCGCGCAGAAGATCGCGAGTTCCCCCGCACCAGGCACATGCGGAATGCCGAGATAGGCGGAAAAATCCGCCCGCCCCGCCAGGTAGGCGATGATCGCGAAGGTGCCGGCGGCGATGATGACGGGCATGATCGCGAGGCCATCGAGCCCGTCGGTGAGGTTCACCGCATTGCCCGCGCCCACGATCACGAAGGCGGCGAAAACGTAATAGGCCGGCCCGAGCGGGATCGAGACCCCGGTGAGGAAGGGCAGGTAGAGGTTGGTGTTGATCTGGCTGACGATCAGCCAGCTCGCCACCCCCGCGACCACGAATTCGCCCAGCAGCCGCACCCGTGCGGGGACGCCCGCGTGGCTGTTCTTGGCGACCTTGTCGTAATCGTCGAGAAAGCCGATCACCCCGAAGCCGATCGTCACCGCAAGGCAGGCCCAGACGAAGGGGCTGCTGAGGTCCATCCAGATCAGCAGCGCGAGGCTCAGCGAGACGAGGATCATCAGCCCGCCCATGGTCGGCGTGCCGCGCTTGGCGAGGTGGGTCTGCGGGCCGTCCAAGCGGATCGGCTGACCCTTGCCCTGGCGCACCCGCAGGAAATTGATGAAGCGCTCGCCGATCAGCAGGCCGATCACCAGCGCGGTCATCAGCGTCGCGCCCGCGCGGAAGCTCTGGTAGCGCACCAGATTGAGGATGCCTTCGAAGCCAAGCCACTCGGCAAGCAGGTAGAGCATTCAGTCGTCCTTTGGTGCCCGTGGCCGGGCGTGAGCCTCCGGATGCGCCTAGGCGCGGGCATTCTCGGTAAAATGTGACACCAGCCTGCCGAGCCCCACCGAGTTGGACCCCTTGACCAGCACCGCATCCCCCTCGGCGAGGCCGAACTGCCCGAGGAGCGCAATCGCCTCGGCAGGCCCCTCGCAATGGGCGAAGGTGACGGGCTTGCCAAGCGAGGTTTGCGCAGCTTTCCCCAACTCCTCCGCCAGCGCGCGCATCTCGGGGCCGACGAGGATGGCATGGGCAACACCCGCCTCGGCGATGGGCTCGGCGAGCTGGCGGTGGAAGGCGTCGGAAAAGTCGCCCAGTTCCTTCATGCTGCCGAGCACCGCGAGACGGCGGGTGGCAGGCGTTGCCGCGAGCGCCTTGAGCGTCGCGCGCATCGAGGCGGGGTTGGCGTTGTAGCTCTCGTCGATCAGCAGGGCGGTGCCGCCCCTGGCCGCGATGGTGTGCCGCGCACCGCGACCCTTGAGGCCGCCCATCTCGGCAAGCGCGAGACCGGCGCTGGCGAGATCGCCCCCTGCAGCGCGGACTGCCGCCATGACGCCAAGCGAGTTGACGATCCAGTGCTCGCCCGGCTCGGCGATCGTGTAGCAGATGCGCCGGTCGCCGAGGTCGGCGGTCACCAGCGAGCCGCCGCCCGCCGCGGGGATCGCGTCGAGCAGGCGCACATCGGCGGACTTGGCGCGGCCGAAGGTCACGACCTTGGCCCCGCAGGCGCGGGCGTGGGCGACCATGCGCTCGGCCCATTCGCTGTCGGTCGGAATAATCGCGACCCCGCCGGGGACGAGGCCGGTGAAGATCTGCGACTTCTCGTCGGCAATCGCCTCGAGGCTGCCGAGGTTCTCGATATGCGCAGGCGCGATGGTGGTGATGAGCGCGACATGGGGGCGGGCATGGGCGGCGAGCGGCGCGATTTCGCCCGCGTGGTTCATGCCCATCTCGAACACACCGAATTTGCTGCGCGCGGGCATCCGGGCGAGGCTCAGCGGCACGCCGACATGGTTGTTGTAGCTGCGCACCGAGCGATGCGCCGCGCCCCGGCTGGCGCGGTCGAGGCAGGCGAAGATCGCCTCCTTCATGCCGGTCTTGCCGACCGACCCGGTGATGGCGATCCGCACCGCCTCCACGGCACGGTCGCGCGCGGCGTGGGCGAGCGCATGGAGCGCGGCGGCGGTGTCTTCGACCAGCACGTGGGGATAATCGACGGGCCGGTCGACGATGGCGGCAACCGCACCCTTTTCAAAGGCTTGCGGCAGGAACTTGTAGCCGTCCATCGCTTCGCCCTTCAAGGCGATGAAAAGATCGCCCGATTTGACGTCGCGCGAGTCCATTTCGACGCCGCTTGCCTGAAAGTCGCAGCTGGCGGTGCCGCCGCAAGCAGCGGCGATTTCGGCCGCGGTCCACAGCGCCATGGGCAGCGCATCGCGCGCGGTGACGGGCCATTGGTGCAGCATCGGATGGGCGAGCGGCATGTTCATCAGCATTGGCCTCCGGCGCATTCGCGCGCCACTTCGACGTCATCGAAGGCTTCGATCCGCATAGTGTCTCCAGACCCGAATATCTGACCCTGCTCGTGCCCCTTGCCCGCGATCAGCACAATATCGCGCGGCCCGGCGTCCCCGATTGCAGCGGCGATTGCGGCGCGTCGTCCTGCAACCTCGCGGGTGTTCGCCCCCGCCCCGGCCATGATCGCGGCGCGGATGGCGGCGGGGTCTTCCGAACGCGGGTTGTCGTCGGTGACGATGGCGAAGTCGGCAGCGCGCGCGGCGACTTCGCCCATCTGCGGGCGCTTGCCCGCGTCGCGGTCGCCCCCGGCGCCGAACACCACGATCAGGCGGCCGCCGTCTGCCACATGCGGGCGCAGCGCGGCGATCGCGGCTTCGAGCGCGTCAGGTGTGTGGGCATAGTCGACATAGGTCGGCGCGCCTGCCGCATTGAGCGCGGCGCGCTCGAGCCGCCCGCGCACGGGTTGCAAGCGGGTGAGCGCATCGAAGGTCGCCGATGCAGGAACGCCGGTCGCCATCGCCAGCCCCGCCGAGACCAGAGCGTTCGCCGCCTGATAGGCCCCGATCAGCGGCAGATTGACCTTCCGCGTCTCGCCTTGATGCTCGATGTGAAGAAGCTGCCCCAACTGCCCGGGTTCGCGCGCGATCAGCTTGAGGAAGTCCCCGCCCTCGCCCACGGTCAGCACCTCGAGCCCGCTTGCCTCGGCCTGCGCGACCGCCTTCGCCGTCCATTCCGAACCGTCACCCGCATCATGGATGACCACCGGCGAACCGGGCGCGACAACCTCGGTGAAGAGCCGCATCTTGGCCGCGAAATAGGCCTCCATCGTGCCGTGATAGTCGAGATGGTCGCGGCTAAAATTGGTGAAGGCGGCGGCCGAGACCGTCGGCCCCTCGCCGCGATACTGGTCGAGGCCGTGGCTCGAGGCCTCGTAGGCGACATGGGTCACGCCCTCGCGCGCCAGCCCTGCCATGTTGGCGAGGAAGGTGACGATGTCCGGCGTCGTCAGCCCGGTCGAGACCGAGCCGTCCGGGGTGGTGACGCCCAGCGTCCCGATGCTCGCCGCGCGCTCGCCGGCCATGCGCCAGATCTGGCGCGTCATCTCGACGGTCGAGGTCTTGCCATTGGTCCCCGTCACCGCGACGATGGTGGCCGGGTAGGGAGAGAAAAAGCCCGCGGCGAGGCGCGCAAAGGCGCGTCGGGGGTTGACGTCGGCAAGGTGGAGCGCACCTTCGACACGGGCTTCAGGGCGGGCAACGACGGCAATCGCGCCCGCCTCGAGAGCGGCGGGGATGAAATCCTCGCCATTGACCGATGCGCCCTGAAAGGCGCCGAAAATGGTTCCGGGCGCGACCTTGCGGTGATCGATGGCAAAGCCGGTGACGGCTGCGTCGCTGTCCCCGGCCATCCCTGCCGCGCGCAATAGGTCGGAAAGCCTCATTGCCCCTTGTCCACCAGATAGCGCAGATCCGAGATGTCGACATCGCGGCTCTCGTCAGGCTGCACGCCCAGCATCGGCCCGATGCGCGGCACCAGCTTGCCGACAATCGGCGCCGAGGTGAAGGCGGCGGTGCGCTGGAAGCTCGAGGCCATCGTGCCCTTGGGCTCGTCGACCACCACCACCACCACATAGCGCGGCGCGTCCATCGGGAAGGCGGCGGCGAAGGAGGAGACCAGCGCGGTCTTGTTGTAGCCACCCACGCCCGCCTTCTCGGCCGAGCCGGTCTTGCCGCCGACACGGTAGCCGGGCGCATCGGCGCTCTTGCCGGTGCCGTAGAGCGAAATCATCCGCAAGAGCTGGCGCATCCGCGAGGAGGTCGATTCCTTGAACACCCGCCGCCCGCGCGGCACGTCGGCGGGCGCGAGCTTCATCAGCGTTGCCGGACGCCAGATTCCGCCATTGACCATCGCCGCATAGGCGCTCGCGAGGTGCAGCGGGGTGACTGCAAGCCCGTGCCCGAAGCCGACCGTCATGTTGGTGACGCGGCTCCAGTTGCCCTGCGGCCAGATCGGCTTGCCCTTGGCGGGCAGTTCGATGAACGGGCGGCGGTCCATGCCCAGATCAATCATGGAACGGCGCAGGCGTTCCGCGCCCATTTCGTCGGCGACCCGGGCGGTGACGGTGTTCGAGGAATGCACCAGCGCCTGCGGCACGTTGAGGCTCGGGCCCAGCGGGTGCGAATCCTTGATCGTGCGGCTGCCCACCGGCACCGGCGCAGCATTCCACTGGCGGCCGAGATCGCGCACCACGCCGGCATCGATCGCGGCGGCCACCGTCAGCGGCTTGAAGGTCGAGCCCAGCTCGTAAACCCCGTTGGTGGCACGGTTGAACACGTTGACCGCGCCTGCCGCACCGGCGGTGTTCGGATCGAATTCGGGGAGCGAGGCCATCGCCATCACCTCACCCGTGTCGACATCGAGCACGATCCCCGCCGCGCCGAGCGCATTGGTCGCGAGCATCCCGCGGCGCAGCTCGTCCTCGAGCGCGCCCTGCACCCTGACGTCGATCGACAGCGCGACCGGCTGCATGCGCTTGTCGGGGTGGCTCAAGTCCTTCTCGAGCACCTCCTCCATGCCGATCCGCCCGCCCTTGTCCTCGACCACATAGCCCAGCACATGCGCCGCGAGCGTGCCTTGCGGGTAGTAGCGATCGGTCTCGCGCGGGATTTCGAGCGCGATCTCGCCGAGCGCGAAGACGCGGTTGGCCTCCTCGGGCAGCAAGCGGCGACGCAGGTAGCCGGCCTGGCCCGAGGCGAGGCGCCTCGCCATCCGCGCCTCGTCGATATCGGGGAAGATGGCCTTGAGCGCGCGCGCGACCTCGGCCGGCGAGCGCACCAGCGGGCTGCCATTGTCACCCATCGCCTTGGGGTTGTACCACATGGCATAGGCCGGGAAGGCGCGGGCCAGCGGGGCGCCGTTGCGATCGGTGATCTCGCCGCGCGGGGGGAGCAGCGCTTCCTCGAGGCTGGTGCGTTCCGGGGCATTGCCGCCCAGGCCAAGCGTGGCGATCCGCAGCAGCGCGATCAGCGCGACTGCGCCGAACCCGCCGAGCAGCCACAGCACCCGGAGGCGTGCCGACCACAGCATCTGCGCGCGCAGACCCGCGCTCGGCAAGCGCCCGGCGGGGATGGCGGTGTGGACGCTGGCAAGCGGGACGGCCATCCGGGCCGTCAGCGCGTTCATTCGCCGGTTCCCTTGATGGCGGCCTTGCCGCCCCGCGCCGGGGTCTCGGCGCGCGCCGGGCGGATCGGGGAGGCCTCGATCAGGAAGTCGCCGAAGGCATCGGCGAACACCGCGCCTGCATCCTTCTCCGAAACCGCCGAGGCGAGCGTCACCTTCTCACCCGAGACCGGCGAGCGCATCGGCGCCTGCGCGTCGGTGGCGGCAGCCTCGCTGCCCTCGGCGCTGGCGAGGCGGATCGGCGCGGGCGCATCGGGGCCGCGCACCTCGCCGAGGCTCGCCAGCTGGCGCTCGCCATCCAGGAACTGCCCGGCGCGCGGGGCCGCATAGCCGAACTCGACCGCGTTCCATTCGGCGAGCTGGCGCTGGCTGGCGCGGGTCTCGAACTCGGTCTCGAGCAGCAGGGTCTCGCGCTGGAGCGCGATCAGCTGGCGCTCGGCGAGCAGCACCTCGCTGCGCACAGCGTGCACCTTGAAGCTCAGCACCACCACCGCCGCAAGGCAAGCGCCAAGGACGACGGCCCAGCCGAGCGAACGGGCCTGAGTGCTGGTCATCATGCGGCGAGACTCCTCGGCGGCGCGCCGGTGCGGACGGCATGGCGCAGGGTGGACGAACGGGCGCGCGGGTTGCGGGCGATCTCTTCCTCTGAGGGTCGGATAGCCTTGGAAACCTGCACGAAGGTTGGCGGGGGGGCGGGGATTTCCCCGGGCAGGTGGCGCGAGACCGCGCGGCCCGCACCGCTCGCGCCCCGGAGGAACTGCTTGACGATGCGATCCTCGAGGCTGTGGAAGCTGACCACGGCGAGCACGCCGCCCTCGCCGAGCAGCGCCTCGGCGGCGGCCAACCCCGCTTCGAGCTCGCCCAGCTCGTCGTTCACATGGATGCGCACCGCCTGGAAGGTGCGGGTCGCGGGGTCCTTCTTGTCGTGGGGCTTGTGGCCCAGCGCGCGGCGCACCACGCGGGCAAGCTCGCCGGTGGTCGACAGGGGCCGCGCGGCGACGATCGCGCGCGCAACGCGGCGCGACTGGCGCTCCTCGCCATAGCGGTAGAGCACGTCGGCGATGGCTTCCTCGTCGGCGGTATTGAGGAAGTCGGCAGCGCTCTCGCCCGCCCGGCTCATGCGCATGTCGAGCGGGCCGTCATGCATGAAGGCAAAGCCCCGCTCGCCCTGGTCGAGCTGCATCGAGGAGACGCCGATATCCATCACCACGGCATCGACCTGCGCGATGCCGATGGCCGCCAGCTCGGCGCGCATCGCCGAAAAGCGCGCGGGGTGGAGCGCGAGGCGCCCGGCGAAGCGGGCGACCAGCGCCTGCCCGGCAGTCACGGCATCGGGATCGCGGTCGAAAGCGTGAACGCGCGCGCCCGCTTCGAGCAGCGCGGTGGTATAGCCGCCCGCGCCAAAGGTTGCATCGACGATGGTCATGCCGGGGCGCGGCTGGAGGGCAGCCACGACCTCGTCGAGCAGCACCGGGATATGGGGCGCATCCTGCGTCATCACGCCGCGCCCCCCTTCCTGGCCGCTGCCATCAGAGTCTCGCAAGCCGCCTGCGCGCTCTTCCAGTCGGGGCCCATCTTTTTCAGCTCATCGGGCGCCCAGACGAAGAAGAAATCGCCCGCCGCATGGAAGTAGAGCCCGTCCTCGACCTTGCCGAGGCCGCGAAGGTGTTCGGGCATGACGAAGCGGCCGCTGTCGTCGAAGGGCAGCTGCGAGAAGCCGAACAGCTGCCCGGCGCGCACATCGCGGTCGAAATCGTGGAGCCCCAGGCGGATCGCGCGCTCTTCCTCGCGGTCGAGCTGCTGGTTGAGCTGTTCGCGGCGGGACAGGCCAAAGCCGATCAGGCAATCGAACTTGCCATGCGCGGCAAGACACAGGGTGCGGTTGCCACCCGAACTTTCCTTGACGGCCTTGCGGAACTCGGGCGGGAGCACAAACCGGCCCTTCTCGCCCGCGGGCGAGTAAGCTTGACCGTTATATCCTCCAAAAGCAGACACTTGCCTGCGATCCCCTCTATCCCCCGCAAGGCGGCCCAGCCCGGCCCACCTGCAAAAATGACACGCTCGAATTCCCCCGGACACGCCTCCCCCGCCCCGCTCGCACACGTGCGGACGGGTCGTCCGCCCCCCACAGGACGGACGCGAGACATACAGGCATGTCTGATGGACCCCGGTAATATCGGGGAAGGCGCGGGGATGGAAGGGAATTTTCGGGGATTTTACGGGAAAACTAGGTATCCCACTGATTTATCGTATCTTCTACCCAGCCCTTAGGTCATTCGCCCTAGCAGCTTCTCCTGCCAAACGCCTGATTTTCGCGGAACAAACCGTGTCCTTTCCGTGGTTTTCCCGCGCTTTCCCGTGCTCGCCAGCGACTCCGAGTCCCGGTTTCCCGCAATTTCCCGCCCCCGCTCATCCGAGCACCTCGGCGACGAGGCGGCGCAGGTGGATCTCGCCCTCGCCCGCCAGTCCGCGGTGCTCGAACAGCGCGGCGTCGGCGATGAGGGTGACCTGGCCCTTCCCCACGGTGCACTGCGCTGCCGTGCCGCCCGCGACAAGCGTGCAGGCGGCGGCGGCGGGATCGGTGACCGCGACCTCTCCCGCGAGGACGAGCGGCAGATACTTCCCCGCGATCGCGGCGTCGACCAGCTTGGAATCCTGCGCCTCGTCGAACCGCACCGCCAGCCCCCAGCGCGCCACCACCGGCGGGATCAGCGCGGAATCCGCCGGGCGGCGCGGATCGCCGAGCGCGAGGTCGTATTCTCCGGTCAGCGCCGGATCGAGCACCAGAAGAAGCCGCCCCCCACCCCGCACCCAAGCGTCGAGCGCGACATTGTCCGCCGGCGAGAGCCCGCGCGGCTGGATCACCGCCAGCAGGGTCAGCCCGGCAAGCGGGTCGGTCGCGGGCGCATCGGGCGTGAGGCCGGGGATCGGGGCGAGGCTGTCGAGCGGCTCGAGGACAAAGGCCCGCTCGAGCGCGGCGCGCTGCCACGGCGGGGCCGCACGGCCGGCGGCGATCTCCTCCACGCCCGCGCCGAGCGGCCAGTAGAGCGGCAGGCTGGTCATCAGTCCGAGTTTCTCGCGAGGTCTCGCCGTTTCGGCCGAAGCGGGCGCGTCGGGCGCATCGTCGCACCCGGTCGCCAGCAGCGCGAGCAGCGCCGCAGCGAGCGCTCTAGTTCTGGGGCGCGGCATTGCCCGGCGCGCGCTGGCCCGGCGGGGGCAGGTCGAGCGGCTTGACGCTCGGTGAGGGGCTCGGCTGGGCGGCGATGTCGGGCACCACGCCCGCGTCCGCCAGCGGATTGGCCTGCGCGGGCGCCGTGCTCGGCTCGGTGGTGGGCGCGGCCTCGGGCGGGGCGAGCTGGTCGTTGCGCTCCGCCTGGCCACCGATGATGCTCGCGAGGCCGACCAGCAGCACCATCGATCCGATCCCGAACACCCCTACCTGCAAGCGCTGCATCGCCTCGGCGCGCACCGTGGCGGGGGGCGGCAGGTCATCGGGTGTGCCGGGCACCTCGCCGGGCACAGCGGAGGGGCGGAACAGGCTGCGCTGGTTCATCCGCCGCATCCGCTCGCGCCACGACAGCCCGCTCATGCGGCGGCTCCCGGCGTCAGCCAGTCGAAGGCGGGCAGCCCTTTGGAGGCAAGCCATTCGGGGTTGTAGAGCGTCGAGAGGTAGCGGAAGCCGGTGTCGCACAGGATGGTGACGACCTGCGGGTTTGCGCGCCCTTCGGCCACCAGTTCCTTGCCCAGCGCCACCGCGCCCGCGACATTGATGCCCGAGCTGAGGCCGAGGCACAGCCCCTCCTCGCGCAGCAGCCGGGCGACCCAGTGGAGCCCCTCCTCGTCGCTGATCCGGTACTGCGTGTCGATCACCGCGCCTTCGAGGTTGGCGGTGATCCGACCCTGCCCGATCCCCTCGGCGACCGACGATCCCTCGGCCTTCAATTCGCCGTGGGCGTAGTAGTTGTAGAGCGCTGCGCCGTGCGGGTCGGTGAGCGCGATGCGGATGTTCTCGTCGAAAGCCTTGAGGCCGAGGCCCACCCCCGCGATCGTCCCGCCGGTTCCGGCCGCGCAGGTGAACCCGTCGACCCGGCCGCCCAATTGCTCCCAGATTTCCGGCGCGGTGCCCTCGATATGCGCGCGGCGGTTGGCGATGTTGTCGAACTGGTTGGCCCACACCGCGCCGGGCGTCTCCTCGGCGAGGCGGCGCGAGGTGTGGACGAAGTGGCCCGCGTCGGCGAACTTGGTCGGCGGCACCAGCACCAGCTCGGCGCCGAGCGCCCGGAGCGTGTCCATCTTCTCCTTGGACTGGTTGTCGGGCATGACGATGATCGTCTTGTAGCCGCGCGCATTGGCCACCAGCGCCATGCCGATGCCGGTATTGCCCGCCGTCCCCTCGACCACCGTGCCGCCCGGCTGCAGCTCGCCGCGCGCCTCGGCGTCGCGCACGATGTAGAGCGCCGCGCGGTCCTTCACCGAGGAGCCGGGGTTGGCAAACTCGCACTTGCCCCAGATGTCGCAGCCCGCAGCTTCGCTGGGCCCGGCGAGGCGGACGATGGGGGTATTGCCGATCAGGGCGAGCGTGTCGCCGAAGGGGCGGGTGATGTTCATGGGGGGAGAGTTAGGCGTTCGGGGCGCGGGCCGCAACGCCCAAGTCCCTCAGCCCAGCGCCAGCACCGCTTCGACCACCGTCCCCTCGGCGATCTTTTCGGCCTTGCGCACCGCCGCCTTCAGGGGCAGCAGCCAGCCGCCGACTTGTTTGGAGGGGAACAGCGAAGTGCGCCAAGTCGTCGCGCCGATGGTCGCCTCGACATAGACCGAGCCCCATGCCGCAGCATTCACCGCCGAGGCACGGATCGCTTGTGCGGTCTCGCCATCGACGGTGAGGAAATACCACGAGCCCTTGGCAGGCGCGCCGTCCGCGCCCTGCCACAGCCACACGGCCCCGCGCACCGTCCACGGGCCTGCCGCAGAGCCTTCGGGCGCGACACTGAGCTCGTCGCGCAGGAAACGGGCGAGGTCCGCGTCCACCGGCCTCTCCCCTCCCCGAATATATCAGTCTTCGGGAGCGATCGTGACGTGCAGCCCGTCGAGATCGCTCGTGAAGGGGATCTGGCACGACAGGCGGCTGGTCGCCGCACGGTGATCGGAGGATTCGAGCAGATCGTCCTCGTCCTCGCTCATCTTGGGGAGCTTGTCGGCAAACGCCGGGTCGACCACCACGTGGCAGGTCGCGCAGGAACAGCACCCGCCGCACAGCGCCAGCAGCTCGTCGAACCCGTTGTCGCGGATCGCTTCCATCACGGTGAGGCCATCGGCGACCTCGATCTCGCTGGTGGCGCCTTCGCGGTTGGTGACGACCAGTCTGGGCATGGATCGGTGTTCCTTTTTGGGCTTGGGCGCAGGAAGCTGCGCTGTAAGAGGTTCGAGCGCGCTGCTAAGATAGTCTGGCGAGCAGTGCAAGTTGAGGAAAGTGCGAGTGGGGCTGACGGCGGAAAAATTGCGTGAGGACCTCGATGCGGTGGCCGCGAGGGAGCCGCGGCTGGCGGTTGAACTGGAGCGCATCGGCTATCCCGAACCGCGCCTGCGCGACCGGGGCTACACGACGCTGCTGCGCACCATCGTCGGCCAGCAGGTCTCGGTCGCGGCGGCGGCTTCGATGTGGCGCAAGCTCGAGGCGGAGCTGGGCCAGGGCTTCACGCCCGCCTGCCTGCTCGCCCGCGATTTCGACACGCTGCGCGCCTGCGGGCTGTCGCGGCAGAAGCAGGGCTATGCCCGCTCGCTGTGCGAGCTGGTCGGGGCAGGCGAGCTCGATTTCGACAGCCTGCCCGCCGACGACGAGGAAGCGATAGCGCTCCTCACCCGCATCAAGGGCATCGGCCGCTGGTCGGCGGAAATCTACCTCCTCTTCGCCGAGGGCCGCCCGGACATCTGGCCGGCGGGCGACCTGGCGGTGCAGGAGGGGGTGAAGCGCCTGCTCGGGCTGGATGAGCGCCCGGCAGAGAAGGCCACCCGCGCGCTGGCGGAAAGCTGGTCGCCCCAGCGCGGGGCGATGGCGATCTTCACTTGGCATTACTACGCCAATCCGGCGCTGTGAGTCGGCATTCATTCCTCGCGTCCGGCGCACCAGATTGCCGTGCCGGATGTGCCATTGAAGCGGACAAAGCGGACACCGTGTCCGCTTCTCGATATTGGAATTTTTCAATTGGATTCAGATAGCTATTCCGTCCCGCACCATGCGGACGGACAGGGAAGAGGGGTCTTGTTTGTCCCCCGGCGGTCTTGCGACCACCCTTGCTGCGATGCGAAAGAGCCGGCGCGGGTTGTAGCCGCCGGAATGCGTGTAGGAAATGTCCGCAAATGAGGGGTGTTTGCCGGAAGCAGACGTTCTGGAAACGACCCCGTTGCGGACATTCCGAAGGGTGATAGGAATGGGATATGGCGACTACTTATCACTTCATGTCTGCTCCACATGAGCTCGATGTCTTAGATTGGTTTAGGTCACAGGCGGAAACAGCAGAAGAGCATCAAAACGCCGAGCGGATATTGCTATTTTATCGCCAGTACGGCCCCTTGGCCCACAACGAAGATGGTAGTCCTGACGCAACAGGATCGCCTCTCGTTTCGATCTACAATCCTAAAATTCGGAAATCGTCACTCTGGACAATTGGAGAGGTTCATTTCCTTTGGCGGGGTGCTTCAAGGTTTCCTGCACTTGAGCGAATGCGCAAGAGGTTCCAAAATTGGCTCCGCGAACGGCCTGTTGCGTGGGAACGGAGCCAAGATGGTTTGGAGGGCTATGGATACTACTTGGAAGGCACGGTAAAAAATATCTCTGCTTCCATCTATGCATTCCCGGACGGGTTGGCCGCCTATCGAGCTGGTCAGTATTTTGTTGCCGAAAGTGACAATGAGTTTGTGTTAGATCGCGTGTGCCGGGCCCTGCGATTGCGCGGCATCGACTGCTCCTGAAAAGGGACAGCTTTCCACCCATTCCCGGTCATGCGCCGGGCCTGCGCGCGATCCCGAAGCGGCACGGCGGCTTGACCCCGGTCCCGAAAAACTCCCGCCATTCAGCAACCGACCCCGGAACAGCCATTCCCGTCTCCCCGGACTTGATCCGGGGTCCAGCTTCTTTCGAGCCGTTGCGCATGCTTGAGGGCAGCGCAAAGATTCAGGTGATTTCAACGTTAATCGGGATAGAGCACGGCTGTAGCGTCAGGAGAATGTCGCCTGAAAAGGCGCACTCTGTCCGTTGATCGAGGATTGCGAGGGGAAGACATGACAAAGCATGTGTGGGTGAGCGATCTGATGGGGAACGAAGCCTCCATCCTCGCCAAGACTCGCGCGATCTTTGGGCCCGAAGGCCGCGCCCCGGACGGGCCGGACACGCGCGAACCCGGCCAACCCCTGCCGCCCGGTTACGCGCCGGTCAGGCTCTGGGACAACGACGACACCACCGAGGACCAGCACTCCGGCTACCCCGTCAACATCGCGGAGCATGTTCCGGAGCTTTTCAGGGGCTGCGGCTTCTGGATCGTCTCCGAGCGGGTCGCCGAAATCCTGCAGCGTTTCGACCTTGGCGAAGGCGCGGCGTTCCCGGTCAGCGAGGGTCTCTATCTCAGGGACGAATCCACGCGCATTCCGGGGAATTATTACAGCTGGGTCGCCGGTTCCAAGAAGGCGGCCTATGATCCCGAGAACTCGGTCAACGTGCGAAAGGAGGACATCCCGGGGCTTTGGGATTTGATGCCTTACTTCCCGGCCGATGGAGACGTCGCCGTTTCCGGAGCTGCCCTTGACGGCCCCGATGTTTGGCTGGACGACGGCCTGTTCAAATCGCTGTTCCTCAGCGGTCCCCTTGGCGACGCGCTGGAGGCTGCGGGTCTGAAAGAGGCGCTGTTTCTGTACAGGGCGCGCGTCGTCTGAGACTACGTCGCGCCTTCGAAAGCCGCCATTCGCCTATCCACCCACTTCCGGTCATTCGGCCACCGTTCGGACCGCCCCAAAACCCGCCGCTGTGAACTGCCACACTCTGCCTGCTGACAAGCGTGTCAGTCCGCTCTAGACGGGTTGCAAATCGCAATCGGGAAGAGGGAACCCCCATGACGTTTAGCAGTTCAGGGCGCAGCATCTTCATCACCGGCGGCGGCTCGGGCATCGGGCGCGCGACCGCGCTGCACTTTGCGAACCGGGGCTGGTTCGTCGGGGTCTCCGACATCAACGAGGCCGGGATGGCCGAAACCCTCTCGCTCATCTCGGGCGAGGCCAAGTGGGCGGGCCGCCTCGACGTGCGCGACCGGGCGGCGTGGGACGAGAGCCTTGCCGCCTTCGCCGCGGCAGCCGGGGGCCGGATCGACGCGATGGTCAACAACGCCGGGATCGGCACCGGGGGCGCGCTCGCCGAGCTCGGCAAGGACGAGATCGACGCCTGCCTCGACATCAATCTGCGCGGAGTGCTCTACGGCGCGCAGGCGGTCTATCCCTATCTGAAGGCGAGCGCGCCGGGATCGGCGCTGGTCAACATCGCAAGTGCCGCCGGGCTGACCGGGGGCAGCGGGATGAGCGTCTATTCCGCCACCAAGTTCGGGGTGCGCGGGATCGCGGAGAGCTTGGACGCCGAATGGGCAGCGGACGGGATCACCGTCGCCTCGATCTGCCCGAGCTTCATCGACACGCCGCTGCTCGACGGCACCGGCAACCGCAACACCAACGAGAACATCCGCACCCGCGTCACCGCCGCCGGGCTGGAGATCACGCCGGTCGAGGAAGTCGCGCAGGCAGTGTGGAACGCGGTGCACGGGCACGAGCTGCACTACCTCGTCGGCAAGACCGCGCGACAACTCGCCTTCGCCAAGCGCTGGATGCCGGGCAAGGTGAGGAAGCAACAGCGCGCCGCCGGGCGGCAGGGCCTGCTGGGGAAGTAGTCAGCCTACCAGCGCGTCGATCGCGGCGGCGAGCTTGGCGTCGCGCGCGGACAGCCCGCCGCTTGCCCCCGCATCATGGGTGGTGAGCGTCACCTCGACGCGGTTGTAGACGTTGAACCACTCCGGGTGGTGATCCTGCGCCTCGGCCAGCAGGGCGACGCGGTTCATGAAGCCCCAGGCCTCGGAAAAGTCCTTGAAGCGGAAGGTGCGCGCAATCGCCTTGCCCTCGCGCGCGGCGGCCCATTCGGGGTGGGCGGCGAGCAGCGCGGCGGCTTCGTCGGGGGTGAGTTCGGGGACGGACATCGGGCGGTTCCTTGCCACGGCTTGCTTGTTTGCGTTCCCGCTTTTCCCTAACGCTGCGGCCCAATGCAAGCGCCCTTCTCCTTCCTCGCCGCCGAAAACCTCGCCTGCAGGCGGGGCGAGCGGCTGCTGTTCCGCAAGCTTTCTTTCCGCCTGGAAGCGGGCGCGGCGTGCCACGTCACGGGGGCCAACGGCGCGGGCAAGACGACGCTGCTCCGCGCGCTGGCGGGGCTGACGACGCCCTATGCAGGCGCGGTGCAACGCAAAGGCGCGCTGGATCTGGTGGACGAACGCACCGGGCTCGATCCCGATCTGCCCTTGGGCAAGGCGCTGGCGTTCTGGGCAAAGATCGATCTCGACAGCCCCATGATGTTCGAAGCTTACTGCGAACGGCTCGGCCTTGGCAACCTGCTCGAGGTGCCGGTGCGCTACCTTTCGACCGGGCAGAAAAAGCGCGCGGCGCTTGCCCGGATGATGATCTGGGGCGCAGACATATGGCTGCTGGACGAGCCGCTGTCCGGGCTCGACACTGCCAGCCAGGCCCTTGTCAGTGAGCTGGTGCGGGAGCACTGCAGCTATTACGGGATTGCGCTGATCGCCTCGCACCAGCCGCTCGATGTGCCGGGGATGACCAGCTTCGCGATCGAGGATTACGCCCCCGCCGAGACGGAGGAAGAGGCATGATCCTCGCCCTGCTCCGCCGCGATCTGGCGCAATTCTTCCCCTTCACCGGCAGCGGAGCGGCGTTGCCGGTGGTGTTCTTCGTCGCGGTGGCGATGCTGTTCCCCTTCGCGGTCGGGCCGGATGCCAATGTCATGGCGCGGACCGGCGGCGGGGTGGTGTGGATCGCGGCGCTGCTGGCGGCGATTTTGCCCTTGGAGAAGCTGGTGGCGCGGGACATTGCGCTCGGGTTCTTCGACCAGCTCAAGCTGCGCGGGGCTACGGAAGAGGTGATGATGGCGGTGCGGCTGCTCGCCCACTGGCTGAGCTTCGGCCCGCCGCTCTTGCTGGCGACCTTCCCGGCCGCCGCGCTGCTCAAGATCGAGGGCGAGAGCCTTTCCATACTCCTCCTCGGACTGCTGGCGGGCACGCCGGGGCTGGCGGCGATCGGGCTGATGATCGCCGCGCTGACCGCCTCACTGAGAGCGGGCGCGGCGCTTTCGGGGCTGCTGCTGATCCCGCTTGCCCTCCCCATCCTGATTTTCGGCGCGGGCGCGCTCGCCCGTCAGGATCCGGTCAGCCTCGGCTTCGTTGGAGCGATAAGCCTCGGGCTGGTGGCCATCGCCCCCTTCGCCGCCGGGGCCGCGATCCGGGCAGCACGGGAGCAGTAGTGAGAGCGCCAGAGAGCCACACCCGCGCCAACCTTCTGATGGGCCGGATCGCGCTGGCGCTGCTCGCCTTCACGCTCTTCGCCTTCGCGCTGAAGGCGGCGGCACACCCGCAAGTGCAGGCGCGCTACACCCCGCTGGTGGTGTTCCACGCCGGGAGCATGATCGCCTGGCTGATCCTGCTGGCGAGCCAGTCTTTTCTGGCGGCGAAATACCGCCTCGCCGCCCACCGCGCGACCGGGCGCGCCTCGATCGCGCTGGTGGGGGCAATGCTGGTGAGCGGCGGGGTGATCTCGTGGCGGATAGGGCTGGAACTCGGCCGCCCGGAGGTGACGGTAGTGAACCTCGCGGCGTTTGCGACCTTCGTGCCGCTCTATTTCGCCGCCCTGCACTTCGCGCGGACCCGCGACATCGCCGCGCACCGGCAAGCGATGCTGATCGCGACCCTCGCGCTGATGACCCCCGCCTATGCCCGCGTGGTGCAGGTCCTCGGCCTGCCCGATCCGGTCGCGATCGCGGTGCAGGTGCCGATCACGGTGCTGATCTCGGCGGGATATGATTGGGTGCTGCACGGGCGGGTGACCCGGCCGGTAATCGCGATGCTGGGGTTTTCCGTGGGGCTGGTGACGGTGATGAGCGCGGTCCTGGCGGTGCTGTTTTTGTGAGGTAGCGAGCGCTCATCTTTAGTCGAGCCAATCAGAGTACGGATGCGGTTCTGCGTCTGGCTTATGCTGCGTGACGCGCTCAAAGATTGCCCAATCGAAATCGACATTCTCGCGAAGGTAACGCTCCAACCTCTGAAAATGATCGAGGTAGAGGTTGCACTCAATCGCGATCAAATCGAGACCTTCTTCAGTCCGCAGATTGCGCAGATGATGCACCAAAAATTTGTGGCCCAAGCGGTTTCTGAAATCCACTGCGTTGTCGAGGGCTTCCAGAAAAAGCGGCTCATTCATGGCAGGGTTCAATTCTTTGAATTGCCCAACAAGCTGTCCGAAGGTCCCCTCAAAAGCATTTTGAATTAGCTTGCTTTGCTTGGCTGGAAAGTTCGGGTCTGTTCGTTCGTTCTGGAGCAGCTTTTTGGCTCTAACATGATAGTTGCTCCAACGGATCACTAGCTCAACGCCTAAGGCCGCACCCATTGCGTGACCATATGCGTTCCAAAGTCGCTCCTGATTTGGAAATCCGTCGACCTGCGTTGCCATTACAAGTAAGGCGGGCAATCCCGCCCCGTCGGGCTCTTCGTGAAGATCTCGTTGCCCGTTTCGGTGATCGCGATCGAGTGCTCGAACTGCGCGCTCAAGCTCTTGTCCCGCGTCACCGCGGTCCAGCCGTCGCCGAGCACCTTAGCCCAGGGCTTGCCGAGGTTGATCATCGGCTCGATGGTGAAGAACATCCCCGGCTTCAATTCCGGCCCCGTGCCCGCGCGGGCGGCGTGGACGACTTCGGGGGCGTCGTGGAACAGGCGGCCGAGGCCGTGGCCGCAGAACTCGCGCACCACGCCGTAGCGGAATTGCGCGGCGTGCGCCTCGATCGCCGCGCCGATATCGCCGAGCCGCGCGCCGGGCTGCGCGGCGGCGATGCCGAGCATCAGGCATTCATAGGTCACCTCGACCAGCTTCCTCGCCTTCAGCGGCGGCTCGCCCGCGTAGAACATGCGGCTGGTGTCGCCGTGCCAGCCGTCGACCAAGGGCGTGACGTCGATATTGAGGATGTCGCCGTCCTTCAGCACCTTGTCGCCCGGAATCCCGTGGCAGATCACGTGGTTGATCGAGATGCAGCTCGAATGCGCATAGCCGCGGTAGCCGAGCGTCGCGGGCACGGCGCCCGCATCGAGCATCATGCCGCGCACAGCATCGTCGATGCTGCCGGTGGTAACGCCGGGCTTCACCAGATCGGCGCAGGCGTCGAGGATCTCGGCGGCAAGGCGCCCCGCCTTGCGCATCCCCTCGAACCCCGCAGGCGTGTGGAGCTTGATGGAGCCATCGCGGTAGACGGTGGTGTCGCCGTCAACGAGTTGATAATCGTGCATCGCCCCTACATAGCGAGGGACCGGGCAAATTGCTACTTCGCAGCCACGAAAGCGGTCCGGTAGCGGGGCTTGACCGCGGCCAGCACCGCCGGGGTCACCGGCAGCGTCACCTCGTACACGCCTTCCGCATAGGAGCCCGCAACATAGGGCGCGGCGATCAGGCCGATGCGGTCGAAGCGCTGGCCGTCGGTCGAGGCGGGGAGCACCACCAGATCGGCGATGGGCGGGCAGGGAAAGATGCCGTCATCCTCGATCACCGCGCTCGCCTCCTCGCCCAGCCTGTCTGCACGTTCGGCTTTGAGGGCGGCGCACCACGGCGCCCCCAGCGCGGTCTGCAAGGCGCGCTCGGAGGCGAACATCCAACTGGAATATATGGCTTTTTCTGCCTTCCGATCCCACACCAGCCCATCGAAAGCGATATTGCCGTGGGCCCCGCCGCTGTAGACGTAATTGCTCCCCCGCAGCACCAGAAAGCGCGGTGTTTCGGCGGACACCGCCCAGTCGCGCACCAGATCATGGTTGCAACCGAAGCAGCCATCGGGCTCGGCCATGGACAGGCCTGCGGCGAATTCGATCTTCTGCTCGGTGAGCATCTCGGCGCGCTCAGCGGTGAAGCGGCGGACCAGCGCGGGGACGGCGGTGACTTCGGCAGGCCAGCTGTAGCTGAAATCCCGGGACACCTCGGACCCGGCCACGGTGCGGGCCTCGTTGTCTTTGAAGATGACGGTGCCGGGCGGCGGCGGCGGCGGCGGCGCTGACTTATCGTCCTGCGCGGCGAGGGGCGCGGTGCCGGCGAGCGCGGCTGCGAGCAGCAGCGCGCCC
>OFDN01000427.1_pt1 | contig 35198 bp, 40 predicted proteins | sample 1520971 | NCBI WGS metagenome assembly OFDN01 (sample SAMEA94257418, study PRJEB24077) | hot springs metagenome | biome: Aquatic biome; feature: Geographical feature; material: Water | place: India | collected 2012-06-12 | depth 5 m | reverse complement strand
GCTTCTCGTAGAACCGGATCGTCTCGATGTTGCAGCCGGTGCGCCGGGACAGCGCGCCGATGGTCAGTCCGGCCGCACGCGATTTCGTGACCTGTTTCACCGGATTCACCCTTGAATCTGTAGTTACTACAGGCCCCATCCTGCCAGGAAAGGCAGAAAGGAGCCAGAGCATGCCAGAGACATCGGTACCTGCTGCGCGCCATGCCCAGCAGCGCGAGCGGAGCGCTCGGGACCTACCGCCGGGGCTGCTGGCCGTTGGCGGCCTCCTGGGCGCCTTCGGCGCCTCGTCGTGCTGCGTGCTGCCCCTCGTCTTCTTCAGCCTCGGCGTCAGCGGCGCCTGGATCGGCAACCTGACGACCCTGGCGCCCTATCAGCCGCTCTTCGTCGCGGCCGCCCTCGGCTGCCTGGGCGCCGGGCTCTGGCGCGTCTACCGCAGGCCGCCCGCCTGCGACGGCCCGGCCTGCACCCGACCCGCGCCCAACCGCTTGGTGAAGGCGGCCCTCTGGGGCGCGGCCGTCCTCGTCGGCGTGGCCCTGGCCTTCCCCTACACCGCCCCCCTCCTGCTGTCCTGACGGAGACGACCATGATGACCCGCCTGATCGGAACCGCCCTCGTCGCGCTGACCCTGGCCTCCGGCGGCGCGCTCGCCGCCGAGCGCACCGTCCGGCTGACGATCGAGAACATGACCTGCGCGACCTGCCCCATCGTGGTCCGGCAGTCCCTCAAAGCCGTGCCCGGCGTCGGCGATGTCAAGGTCTCCATGGCGGACAAGACCGCCGTCGTCACCTTCGACGACGCCAAGGCCACGGTCTCCGCCCTGGTCGACGCCACCACGAAGGCTGGATTCCCGTCGGCGCAGCAGCAGTAGGAGCGAGCAGATGCAACTGGAGTCCACCATCACCTGTCCAACGTGCGGGGGCGCATCGACCGAGACAATGCCGACGGATGCCTGCCAGTTCTTTTACGATTGCCCGCATTGCGGGGCGCTGCTCCGGCCGAACCCGGGCGACTGCTGCGTCTTCTGCTCCTTCGGCACGGACCCGTGTCCACCGAAGCAGGCCGAGCGTAATTGCGCGTGCCACGGCGCGGGCGTTGTGGCGGATTAAGGAAGTGCCTCCTACGTGATGGAACGGGGACGCTTCTACCCCGTCGGAGCACTTCGGGCGGGCCTTCCGGAACCGTACCATGTGGTCACTCAAGGGAACGGAGGCGTCCATGTGGCGCGGCGTGCTGTTCGCCGGTGCCGTCCTGAGCTTGACCGCCGCGCCAACCGCCCTGCGGGCGGCGCCGGACCCGGCTGGCTTCATCTTCGTGAGCTCGGCGGTTGATCCGGACATCGCGGTCATCGACAGTGCGTCCGACACCGTGGTCACGCGCATCAAGCTGCCGGGAGCGCCCCGGCACGTCGTGGCGCTCGGCCGCGGCAAGGAACTGGTGGCCAGCGACGCCGCCGCGCCGAAGCTCTACGTCGTCGACGCGGTCGGCGGCACTGTGACGCGCGTGGTGGAGACCGGCGTCGCACCGGTGTTGCTGCAACTCGACCGCGCCGGAACGGTGCTGGCCGTCGCCGATCCCGATGCCGGAGCCGTCGAGTTCGTCCGGCCCGCCGGAGGGCCGACCACGCGCATCTCCGGCATCAAAGGCATGCGGTCCATGGTCTTCGTCGCGGACGGCCGCCTCCTCGTCGCGCACGGCAGCCGGATCGGCCTCGTAGACCCGGCCGATGGGCGGATGGTGGCCGAGCTTCCCGTCGACGGCAGGGACGGCCCCGTTCTCCAGATCGCGGCCGATCCCGGGGGCGGGACGGCGTTCGCCGTGCAGGGGGACAAGGGCGTCCTGTCGGTCTTCGACCTGAAGACGCTGACCCGGGCGCCGCGGCTGCGGCTGCCGCCGCCGGTGGGCCGGATGCTGCCGAGCGCGGACAGCCAGTTCATGCTGATCCCGGTGGCGGGCGGCCGCGCGCTGTCGATCGTCTCCACCTGGACGCTGAAGGAGAGCGCGCGCATCCCGATGTCGGCCGAGGTCAGCGGTCTCGGCCTGGGGCTGTTCCAGAGCGTCTCCATCGGCATGAGCCGGGAGACGCGGAGCGTGCAGACCGTCGATCTGCGCGACCGGCGGCGCTTCGCCCCGCTCGCGCTGCCCGGCGTACCCGAAGCCGGGGCCGCCTCGCCGGACGGTCTGAAGTTCTATGTCGCGCTGAGCGACACCGGGCAGGTCGCGGTGGTGGACCTCCGCCACTCCACCGTCAGCCATGTCATCCCGGATGCGGTCCGGGGCGCATCGAACGCCGTGCCTGCCGTGGGGATCGGCTATTGCCACTGATGCAGGGAGCTCCGTCCGCATCCGTCCGGCGCCGGGGTGCTCCGCGGCTTGCCCTGGGGATGGCCCTGGCCATGATGGCGGCGGGCCTGCCGGAGCGGGCGGCCGCCGCGGTTGTGGAGGTGCCGTCCGACGGCGAGGCGCTGGTTCGGGCGATCGCCTCCGCGGCGCCCGGCGACGTGCTGCGCCTCAAGCCGGGGAGGCATCAGGGCCCGGTCGTCATCGACCGGCCTCTGGTGCTGGAAGGCGAGCCGGGCGCCGTCGTGGACGGCCGGAGGCTGGGCAGCGTCATCACGGTCACCGCGCCGAACGTGACGATCCGCGGGCTGGAGATCCGCGACGGCGGCGCGGACCAGGACCAGAAGCCCGCGGGCGTCCACCTGGAGCGGGCGGCGGCGGGCGCCGTCGTGGAGCACAACCGCCTCGTGGACAACCGGAACGGCATCGTCGTCTCGGGCGCGGCGCAGGTTACCATCCGGCGGAACACCGTCATCGGCCGGAAGGACCTCCGGCTCGACCACCAGGGCAACGGCATCCAGGTGACGAGCGCCCCCGGCGCGCAGGTCGTGGAGAACAACGTCAGCTTCAGCCACGACGGCATCCTCGCGACGACCGCCCGCAAGGCGCGGCTGGCGGCGAACCGCATCAGCAACGTCCGCTTCGCCGTGCACGTGATGTACGCCAACGACCTCCAGGTCAGCGGCAACGCCTCCTACGGCAACGAGTTCGGTTACGCGCTGATGAACGCCACTGGCCTCGTCGTCCGCCACAACCTATCGGAGGGCGACCGCTACCAGGGCATCGCCATCAACTATGTGAACGGCTCGCTGATCGAGCGGAACGTGGTGCGCGGCGGGCCGGAGCGCTGCCTGTTCATCTTCAACTCGAACGCCAATGGCTTCTCCGACAACCGCTTTGAGGGCTGCGAGACGGGCGTCCATATGACCACCGGGTCCGAGGGGAACCGCCTGACGGGCAACGCCTTCGTGGGCAACCGGACCCAGGTGAAGTACGCGGGTTCGCGCCTCTACGACTGGTCGGTCGCCGGACGCGGGAACTACTGGAGCGACAACCCGGCCTTCGACCTGAACGGCGACGGCATCGCCGACGCCGCGTACCGGCCCAACGACATCGTCGATCGCGTGGTCTGGGCGGTGCCATTGGCCAAGCTGCTGCTCAACAGCCCGGCCGTCCAGGTCGTCCGCTGGGCGCAGTCGCAGTTCCCCACCATCTCGCCGGGCGGCGTGGTCGACTCCGCCCCGCTTATGATTCCACCGCCCGCGCCGCGAGGCTGGCGGAAAGAACCGTTCAGCGACGAGGGAAGCTGAGGACATTCCGTCGTCCTGGTGAGCACCTTGCTGCGGGTGCACCTGCCTCGCTACGCTTCGAAGTAGGAGGCGATGAGCGTGAACAGGGCGAACCCGCCGACCAGCGACAGCGCCGACCAGCGCGTGTCCGCGGCAGCCTCGTGCGCCTCGACGATCATGTCCTCCATGGCGGCGATCAGCAGTAGCCCGGCGACGAAGGCCAGGGCGGACAGCTGCCAGATTTGATCCGCGTCGCGCAGCAGCCAGTAGCCGAGCGTGGCGCCGAGCAGGACCGGGATGGCAAACGACGCCGAGAGCAGGATCCGCCGCGACCGGGGCACGCCCTTGTCCTTGAAGTTGGCGATGGTCGCGAAGCCTTCCGGGATGTCCGCGGTGACCTGGCCGATGGCGAGGATGAGCGCCAGGCTGAACGACACGGCCGAGCCCACCCCGATCATCAGGCCGTCGCTGAACAGGTCGACCGCGACCGCCGCGTAGACCATCCAGGCGCCGGTGCTGGCCTCACCACCACCGAAACGGTCGTTCAGGGCATCGACCCCGCGCTCCAGGACGACCGAGAAGACGCCGCCGAGAAGGAACGCGAGGACCACGGTCCACGGAGGTGCGCCACCCAGCGCTTCGGGCATGAGTTCGATGGCGACTACGGCGACGATGATGCCCGCGGCCGCGTGCAGCGCCAAGCTGAGCGTGCGCCTGGTTGTCCGGACGTACTCCGCGAGCAGGCCGCCGGAGAAGTTCCCCAGCGCGGGCATGATGGCCAAAGCCAGAACGCTGAGGTACTCCATCGCTTTCCCTCTCTCTGCCTGGATGATGCTTCTCACCGCTTCCCTCGTCCCAACTCCGGAGGACGGGGAGAATTCCACGTCCTACTGGCCTCCGCCCTGCCCGCCGCCGAAGGGCTGCACCCAAAAGATGATCAGGAGCATGTAGAGGGCGTAGGTCCCGATGAACGCGAAGACGTGCCAGCGCCGGAAGCCGTGCTCGCCGCGGCCGCTCCAGTGGATGAAGGCGGCGTACAGGATGGGCATGAGCGCGACGAATGCCACGTTCACCGAGAAGAGCAGCAGGTTGGAGACCGGCATCCCGACGAGCGCCAGGGGGAGCAGCGCGATGGTCAGTGTGACCGCGTGGTCGCCCATGACGCTGGTGACGCCGGAGGTCACCTGCCCGCTGCGGGTCACGTTCCACGTGGCGAAGACCTCCGGCAGGGCGGCGACCGGCGTGGTGATGAACAGTCCGGCCACGATCTTCGACAGCCCGAAGGCCGTGGCGATGTTCTCCGTCGCCCGCACCGCGAAGTAGGTGCCGACCGCCAAGGCGGCGACGCCGCCAGTGGCGAGTAGGACCTCTTTCGTCTGCCATTCAACCTTCTCCCCCTTCTCCCGACCCCGGATCAGAGCCTGGGCGAGGTAGACGGCGTAGGCGCCCAGCATGATCCAGCCGTCCACCGATTGGAGCCCGCGCCAGGGTGCTGGCAGCGTCAGGATGGCGAACAGGGCGACGATGGCGAGATAGGGGAGCGCCTGCACCGTGACAGCGCTCGGGTCGACCGCCAGCAGGTGTTCGCGGCGGTGCCGCTCGTGGCCCTGGTGGTCGGGGATGTCGGCCTTGCGGGTGGCCAGATAGGCAGCGGTGACCATCAGCGGGATGGCGAGGATGTTGGACCCCAGCGTCACGCCCAGGCCGATGTCGGCCGACCCGCGCAATGCACTCGAGGTGTTGATGCCGATCTCCGGGCTGGCGGCGGCGAGGCCGACGAAGGCGCCGCCCGCGGCCACGGAGAAGCCCCACTGCTTGCGGAGCTTCTTCAGCGGGCTCGAGAACTGTTCGGCTCCCCAGTGCGCCGCCAAGAGCGCCACCAGCAGCACTCCCACCCAGACCAGGGTCATCCAGCCGAATCCGCCGCTTCCTTCCATGCCTACACTCCCGTGGGTTGACCTACGGCTCCAACACTCCCGGTGAAAGAAACGTCCGGTTGGCAGGACGTTCAGTACGGGCGGCAGTCCTCGCCATGGGTGCAGCCATCACGCTCGACCTGGACGGTCGCGTGGTCGATGCCGAACCGCTCCTTGAGCGTGCGGTTGATGGCGGCGACCGCCTCGTTCTGGTTCGCCGCGTCGTCCACGACGGCGTGCAGGGTGACCATGCGGCGCTCGCCGGTCAGCGACCAAGCGTGGACATGGTGGACGTCCAGCACTCCGGGGACGGTTCGCACCGCGGCGCCAACACGCGCCGCGTCGATGCCGTCGGGCGTGCCCTCGAGCAGGATGTGGCCGGACGCCTTGGTGACCTTCCAGGCGCTGCGCAGGATGAGCAGCGCAACCACGGCGGACAGGATCGGGTCGATGGGCGTCCAACCGGTCCACATGATGACCAGGGCCGCCGCGATGGCACCGACCGAGCCGAGCAGGTCGCCCATGACGTGGATGGCGGCGCCCTGCACGTTGAGGTTTTCCCCGCCACCGCGGTTCAGAATCCAGAAGGCGACCACGTTCACCAGAAAACCCGCCGCGGCGACCACGAGCATGGTGCCGCCCAGCACCTCGATCGGCTCGAACAGCCGCTGCGCCGCCTCGACGACGATCCAGGCGGCGATGACGAACAGGGACAACCCGTTCACGAAGGCGGCCAGCACCTCGAAGCGGTGCCAGCCGTAGGACCGCTGCGCGTCGGCGGGGCGCCGTGCGAACCGGAACGCCAGCCAAGCCAAGGCCAGCGAGGCGAAGTCGGTCAGCATGTGCCCGGCGTCAGCCAGTAGCGCCAGCGAACCGGAGATGAGCCCGCCCGCGACCTCCGCCAGCATGAAGCCGCCGGTCAACAGCATCACCCAGAACACCTTGCGCTCGCTGTCGGCTGTCACCGTCGGCGCGTGGCTGTGGCCGCCGGGTCCGTGGTCGTGTCCCCCGTGACCATGGCTCCCATGGTCGTGGACGTGCTCTTTATGATCTCCATGATCCTGGGGATGCGTGTGTGTCATGGAACGTCCTTCTGCTTCCTATCGGTCGCTCATGAAGGGTGAACCGGATCATGTCCCCGGCGTGTCGGGCCGCGGCTTGAGCAGCAGCCGGACCTTCTCGACGGCGACCTCCGGCTTCTCGTGGATGTCCAGGGAACTGCGGAACCGGCCGCGGCCGTCGAGCAGGAGCATCGTCGCCGTATGGTCCATGGTGTACCCGCCCTCCTGCGGGACCTTCTTGGAGTAGAGGCCAAGATCCTTGGTGGCCTTGGCCACATCCTCCGGCGTGCCGGTCAGCCCGAGAATGCGCCGGTCGAAGAGAGCCACGTACTCGGCCATGACGGCCGCGGTGTCCCGCTCCGGGTCGACCGTCAGGAACAGCGGCCGGACGGCCTCGGCCTGTGGCCCGAGCGCCTTGAGCACGTTGGCGACGTACCCCAGCGACGTCGGGCACACGTCGGGGCAGTGCGTGAAGCCGGACACCAGGAGCGTTGGTCGGCTGTTGAGGTCAGCGGCCGTGAAGGGGCGGCCGGTGTGGTCGGTCAGGGTCCAGTTGGCGGCATCGGCGAGCGGCTGTCCAGACTCAGGGGCCACCGGCTTCTGTGGTGCGGTCAGGACCGGCCACACCAAGACCGCGAACAGCACGGACGCTAGGGCGACGGCGACCCAAAGGGCGAAACGGAGCTTCCTCAGCATCGGCGGCTCACTCCGGCCCCATCGCGCCCGGTTTGCCGACCTTCACCGGCACCTGGACGGCTCCAGCCTTCTCGAACGTCACCGTGAGCGGGAACTCCTGGCCGGGCTTCAAGCCGCCCTTCAGATCCATTAGCATAACGTGCGTGCCGCCGGGCTTCATGTCGAGCGCGCCGCCCGGCGGGAGCGCCAGCGGCCCGGCCTCGTGCATCCTCAGCACGTCGCCCTCCTGTTTGGTCTGGTGCGCCATCACGTGCCCGGCGACGGGGGCGGCCATGGAGGCGATGCGGTCCGGCTGGGTCCCGGCGTTCCGGATCGTCAGGTAGGCGGCGCCCGTTTTGGCCGCGGGCGCCGTGGCGCGGGCCCATGCCTGCTCGACGACGATGTCCCCGGCGCGGATCGGATCGGCCGCGACTGGGACGGATGCGAGCAGGGCCAGGGCGGCGATGCCTGCCACGCGATGTGGTTTCATGAAAGATCCTCCTCGGATGTGGTTACAGCCAGCGCCGGACGCTGGCGCGGTAGCGGTCGTAGGCGTCGCCGTGGAGGCGACGCAGATGATCCTCTTCAAGGCGCACCTGGACCGGGAAGGCGGTCAGGCCGACGGCGAGCAGCGCCAGCGTCGGGGCGGTCGGCAACACCAAAAACAGCCCGGCGAGCATGCCCAGCATGCCGACGAAGACCGGGTTGCGGCTCAGGCGGAACAGGCCGGTGGTGACGAGGGCGGTCGGTTCCGGGTCGACGCCGACCCGCCATGAGCGTCCCATCTGGACCTGGGCCGCGGTGATCCAGGCCGTCGCTGCGCAGAGCAGCACCAGGCCGACCACCCTTGCTCCGGTCCCGAGCGGCAGGGACCCCAACGCTTGCGGGACAGCGGGAACGAGCGCCCACGTCAGGGCGAGGACCGCCACCGCGGCGGTCACGACGCGGAAGACCCGGCCCAGGTAGTCGTGCGCGCTGTCCGAGCGGCCGAAGGTGATCGGGTTCACGCCGGTTCGCCGCCGCAGCCACACCGTGCGCCACGCGGAGAAAACCCCGGTTGCCGACAAACAGACCAGCGTGCCCCAGCGGACAACCTCGTCCATCTCATGCTCCTCGTATCGGCACGAGGCAGTTCAAGGACAGGCCTGCTGGGGGCCTTTAGCGGCGGGCGTCCGGCGCCCTTGCAGCCACCCGTGCAGCAGCAGCAGGCCGACGCCGCCGGTGATGCCGATATCGGCGACATTGAACGTAGGCCAGTGCCAGCCGAAGGCGTGCAAGTCCAGGAAGTCGGTCACCGCTCCCTGGCGGATCCGGTCGGCGACGTTGCCGATGGCACCGCCGATGACGGCGCCGAGGGCTCCGGCCTCCGCCCGGCTGTTGGTGCGTGACGCCCATACGCCCAAGGCGATGACGATCGCCACGGCCAAGCCGCTGAGCAGCGAGGGTCCCGCCGCCCCGTCACCCAGGAAGCCGAAGCTGACGCCGCGGTTGAAGCCGAGGGTCAGGTTGAAGAACGGGGTGACCTCGACCAGGCGCGGCGGATCCATGACGTGATCGAGGATCACCCACTTCGAGATCTGGTCCGCGACGGCGGTGAGCAGGGCGACGACCAGCGCCAGCCGGAGACCCGAGCGCCTGGTCGATACGGTTTCGAGGATCAAGGTGGCAGTCTCCTTCACTTGCCCTGGCGGAGCAGGCGCAGTGCGTTGAGGGTGACGATGACGGTGGCCCCGGTGTCGGCCAGGATCGCCAGCCAGAGATCCGTCATGCCGGTCAATGTGGTCACCAGGAAGACCGCCTTCAGCCCGAGGGCGATGGCGACGTTCTGGTGGATGTTGGCCATCGTCGCCCGCGACAGGCGGACCAGCGCGGCGATGTCGGCGACCCGGTTGCCCAGCAGCGCGGCGTCGGCGGTCTCCAGCGCCACGTCCGTGCCGCCGCCCATGGCGACGCCGACGTCGGCCGCCGCCAGGGCGGGAGCGTCGTTGATGCCGTCGCCGACCATGGCGACCGGGCCCTGTGCCCGCAGCGCCGCAATCTCCCGGAGCTTGTCCTCGGGCAGAAGGTCGGCCTTCACGTCGACACCAAGCCCCCGGCCAATGGCCTGTCCGGTCCGGCTGTTGTCGCCGGTCAGCATGACACTGCGGACGCCGAGCTCGCGCAGACCGGCGACCCCGTCGGTGGCGTCGGGCCGCGGCTCGTCGCGCAGGGCGATGAGGCCGACCGGCTGCGCGTCCGCGAGAACGACGACCACGGTCTTGCCCTCGTCCTCCAGGGCGGCGATGCGGTCGGAGGGGATGCCCTCCGGACCGCCGCGCTCGACGGCATGGCGCGGCGAGGCGACCTCGACGAGCCTCCCGGTCACCACGCCCTGCGCCGCCTTTCCGGGGACGGCCTTCTGGTCGCGGGCCGGACGAAGCGGCACGCCGTCGGCCGCCGCCCGCTCGAGGATGGCCTGGGCGATCGGGTGGCTGGAGCCGTTCTCCACGGCGGCGGCGAGTCCGAGCAGGGAGCGTTCGGTTCCGGTCAGCGGGACAAGGTCGGTCACCTGCGGCCGTCCCTGGGTGAGGGTGCCGGTCTTGTCGAAGGCGATGGTCTGGACGCGGCCAATCGCCTCCAGCGCGGCGCCGCCCTTGATCAGGAGCCCGCGCCGGGCTCCGGCGGCGATGCCCGACGCGATCGCGGCCGGGGTCGACAGGACCAGGGCGCAGGGGCAGCCGATCAGCAGCAGGGCGAGGCCACGGTAGATCCAGGTGTGCCAGTCCGCTCCGAAGGCGAGCGGCGGGACGACAACGGTGAGGACCGCCACCGCGATCACCGCGGGCGTGTAGCGCGCGCTGAACCGCTCGATCCACCGCGCCGTCGGCGACTTGCTGGCCTGCGCCTCCTCGACGAGGTGTATGATGCGCGCGATGGTGTTGTCGGCCGCCGTCCGCGTGACCCGGACCCGCAGCGCGCCCGTGGCGTTGATGCCGCCCGCGAAGACTGACGAGCCGACCCGCTTGGGAACGGGGACGGACTCACCGGTAACCGGAGACTCGTCCACGTCGGACTCGCCCTCAACGACCTCGCCGTCGGCGGGCACCCGGTCACCGGGCCGGACCAGGACCACTTCGCCGACCTCCAGGCGGGATGCAGGGACCTCGCGGGCGGCCTCGCCGTCGATGAGCAGCGCGGTCCTGGGAACCAGGCTCGAGAGCGCCTTGATGCCGGACCGGGCGGTGCCCGCGGCCACGCCCTCCAGGAGTTCGCCGACGGCGAAGAGGAGGACGACGACCGCCGCCTCGGCGGTCTCGCCGATGAACAGGGCGCCCAGGGTAGCCACCGACATCAGCATCTCGATGCTGAAGGGGGACCCAACGCGAGCCAGCGCGACGGCGCGGCGGCCGAACACCGCCAAGCCGACCAGCGCGGCGGGGGCGAGGGCGTAGGCGTCCAGAGCCGGGGCAAGCCACGACGCCAGGTAGCCCGCCGAGACAAGGATGCCGATGAGGATGGTCAGCCTGCCCTTTGGCGTGCTCCACCACGGCCGCTCGTCGGACCCGGCTGCCTCGTCCACCTCACCAGCGGCGCCGTCGGCCACGAAGCGCAGATCGCCCAGGGCCTCGACTCCGTAGCCGAGGTTGCGGATCGTGTCCTCGAGCTTCGCCCGGGGCGTCGTCGCCTCGTCCAGCGTCAGCCGCAGGACCTGCGTATGGTAGTTGAGGCCGATGTCATTGGCGCCCGGAACGCGGCGCAGCGCGGTCTCGACCTTGCTAACGCAGCTCGGGCAGTCCATGCCCGCCACCTTGTAGCGCAGGGTCTGCTTCCCCGCGTCCACGGCCACTGCCGAGGTCTTCTCCTGCATGACGAGCTCCAACCGACACAGGGTGCGGCACGCGGCATCGGAAGCTGCGGCCGCTCCGTCTGTCCGGTAAGATGGAGCTTCTAGCAACTAGAGGGTCAAGGGGTGTTTCGATGAAATCCGGACTGACGATCGGGGCGTTGGGCAAGGCGACCGGCACGAAGCCGGAGACCATCCGCTTCTACGAGCAGATCGGCATCCTGCCGGAGCCCGCGCGCACGGCGGGGAATTACCGGACGTATGGCGCGGAGCATGTCAGGCGGCTGAGCTTCGTCCGGCGTGTCAGGGACCTCGGGTTCCCGCTCGAGACGGTGCGGGCGATGCTCGACTTGGCCGACCAGCCGGACCGACCGTGTGGCGAGGTGGACGCGCTGGTGCTCGAGCAGCTGCATGAGGTCGAGCGCAAGATCTCCGACCTCCAGCGCCTACGCGAGGAACTCGACCGGTTGGCCCATCAGTGCCGGAGTGGTGGGCGCATGGCCGACTGCCGCATCATCGAGGCGTTATTAATCAGAAGCGGGAACGGACCACCCCTGACCGCTCTGCGGCAACCGCACACCTGCACTGTGCCACGTGCATTGAAACGCCTGCAAAGAAGCCATTGACCTTCCAATGAATGGAAGGTGGACGCTGCCCTCCGGAGACGAACATCAAGCGGTCCTGAAGGACCCCGTCAGGAGGACAGAGGCATGCAGCCACACACTTCCCACGCCCATCACGAACACCATCATCACGCGGACCACCAAGCCGCCCGCCAAGGCGGTCAGTCCCTGGCGCGCACAGCCATCAGCGCGACGCTGCATTGCCTGACGGGCTGTGCCATCGGCGAAGTACTGGGCATGGTCATCGGCACGGCACTGGGGTTGTCCAACGGCGCCACCATCGCGCTCGCTGTGGCCTTGGCCTTCCTGTTCGGCTACGCACTGACCACTCTGCCGCTGCTGCGCGCCAAGCTGCCCTTGCGCACGGTGCTGGGGTTGGCGTTCGCGGCCGACACGGCGTCGATCACCATCATGGAGATCATCGACAACGCGGTGATGCTGGCCATTCCCGGCGCCATGGACGCCCAGCTGTCCGACGGCCTGTTCTGGGGCTCGCTGGCGCTGGCGCTGGCGATCGCCGCGGTGGCCGCCTTCCCGGTGAACTACTGGCTCATCGGCCGGGGCAGGGGCCACGCTGTCGTCCACGCCTACCACGGCCACCACTGAACACCCGCTTCGAGGCGCTTGACCTTCCAGTCGCTGGAAGCGGGAGCCTCTGTTCATCCCCCCTCATTCCAAAGGAAACGACCCATGTTGCAGTTCACCGTTCCCGACATGAAGTGCGGCGGTTGCGCCAACTCCATCCGCAAGGCCCTGGTCTCGGTCCCCGGCGTTACGGACATCCAGGCCGACCCGCCCAACCGGCACCTCGCCGTCGATGGTGACGTCGGTGCCGACGTCATCATCCGGACCCTTGCGGACGCGGGCTACGACGCCTCGCCTACCAGCTGAGGAAACACACCATGCTGACGAAGAAGAACTCTCTGCTGAGCAGCGCCCTGGCGCTTGCCATGACGCTGTCGGCGGCCTCGATTGCCATGGCCGACGGCGGCGGCGGCGGGGATTGGCACGACACCATCGTCTACGAGTTTGACCTGGTCTCTGGTGGGGCGGCCAATCCCGCGGTTGCGAAAGCCGACCTGGACTACGTGACCGGCATGCGCGAGCACCACGCGGGCGCGCTGACGATGTCCCAGGAGTACCTGGCCAAGGGCCGGAACCCGGTGCTGCGGCGCATGGCCGGTGCCATCATCGCCAACCAGGAGTACGAGATCGCCGTGCTCGACGAGGTGAAGCGCCAAGTCGAGCAGCCGCCTACGGTGCTGGTTGACTTTGGCGCGACGAAGCTCGTCCGGCGGCCGGTGGCCACAGTGGGGCTGGAGCACCAGCTGGCCTACGTGAAGGCACCGCCGCCGACGGCTCTCGACCTCTGGACGACATCCGGCGCGGTCAACGAGTACGACGTCCGCTGGGCCAAGGCGATGATCGCGCACCACCAGGGCGCGCTCGACATGGCGCGGGACTACAACGCCGACCCGAACGGCGAGAACAGTTTCCTGCGCAACATGAACTACGACATCGTCCAGGACCAGACCTACGAGATCGGGCTTCTGGAGAGCGTCATCGACCGCTACCCGGGTGACGCCAGCGCGATCAAGCTGGACCCGTCCATGGTCCACGGCATGTCCATGCACGGCGCCCAGGGTACGATGAACCATGGGACCATGAAGCACGATGCGATGGAGCACGGCGCTATGGGTCATGATTCGATGAACCACAAGACGAAGGCGCATTGAGAACGCCGGGTGCGCTGGGCGCAGGAGCCCGTTGCACCCGGCAGAACGGGGCGTTTTGGGTACGGAGGCGAGCATGAACATCGGGCAGGCGGCGAAGGCGTCCGGCGTGAACGCCAAGCTCATCCGGTACTACGAGAGCATTGGGCTCATTCCCGAGGCGGGGCGCACCGCTTCAGGGTACCGGGTCTACACGAAGCAGGAGGTGAACATCCTGCGTTTCGTGAAGCGGGCGCGAACGCTGGGCTTCAGCATCGAACGCATCCAGCACCTGGTCGGGCTGTGGCGGGACAAGGACCGCGCCAGCGCCGAGGTGAAGCAGGTGGCATTGGACCACGTCGCCGAGCTCGAGGCGAAGATCGCCGAGATGCAGGCGATGGCCGCCACGCTACGCGAGCTTGCCGACGCCTGCCACGGCGACCACCGGCCGGACTGCCCCATCCTGCACGACTTGGAAAACCTAGAAACGACAGGGGCCTGCCACCAAGCGCATGGCCACTGAGCGGGCTCATACGGCGCATTACAGGACTTCATCATGCTGCTAACGCTTCTCACCACGACCCTCCTGCTGCGTTGGAAGGCGCGGACCCGCAGAGCAATCAGCGCGCACACGTCTCACCGGGCGGACCATAACGGTCCTACACCGACCATAAGTGCTCAATCCGCGACGGGGCATCCCGTTCACTGAAGGGTTTTCCGGCCTCCTTTGGTGCGGCCCATCGCATCATCATCCGTGGCACATGATGACCAAGGAGACGACACAATGTGCTTCCAGGATCCGAACTTCACCGGCCACACCGACACCACCGACCGCATGGACGACCCCGACGCGCTGTTCACCCCGTCGCCGCAGGAGATCGCCGCGCTGGTCACAGCGTGGCGCCGCCTGCGCGGTTGGAAGCAGGAGACCCTGGCGCAGTTCGCGGCCGTGTCCCTGTCGACGGTCGAGCGGATCGAACGCGGCGAGGCGGTGAGCACCGAGTCGCTGGACCGGGTGGCGGTGGCGCTCGAGTTCAAGGAAGGCGACTTCCACCGTCCGCGGTCGCGCCGCGGCTTCGATGAGTCGCTCATCCAGACCATGCGGTTCTTCGAGGGCAAGCTGGCCGTGCCCTGCGCACCGCTGAAGACCCAGCCGCAGGTGGCCACCCTGCTGGGCTGCCACGCCTACCTGGTCGATGACGGCCGGTGCACGCCGGACGCGACCGAGGCGGTCGCCATTCTGCGCGAGAACCTGGACTTCTACTCGTTCATGCTCAGCGACCTGGCCGGACCGGGCGAGCCGGTGAAGAAGCGCGAGATCTACACCTCGCTGCTGGCCGACGTGCAGGCGGTCGAGCGCCGGGGCTACACGGCGCTGCACACCACATACGACGCCGATTCCCGCTTCGGCCCGGTGAAGGTGGCGGTCATCGGCTTCTTCCCCCGGCTCACCGACCCCGGCGCGGTGAAGCGGGAGTTCGTGCTCGTCCGGGCCAACCTGGGCTGATGAGGGTGTGCGGGACACCGCATTCACCACTGGGGATCGCATCCCGGAACGGGTATGATGACGCCCCCGATCCTGCCCGAGGTGCTCATGCGTAAGTTTGAGGTTCTCCACCGCGTTGAACCTGGCATCCAGTGGCCCGGTGCGGACGTTTTGGAACTGCATGCGGACCTCGGGCGCATGTTCATGGACGCCGTCGAATCGGGGCTGCCGGAGGACGGCTTCATCCCGCAGGAGCACGTCGTGCTGGCCTGGGACTCGGTGTCGTTGCCCAAGAGCATCCTGCTGGTCGCGAACTTCACCGCCTTCTACCGGCCGCCCAGCGTCTTCGACGACAAGCACGTCCACGCGAAGTGGAGCGTCTGCACCAAGATGTCGTCGATGACCGGCGCAACGGGCGCAAGCTGGCTGAAGTCCCCAACCGAGAACCCGATGGCGATCTACGGCGAGGTGGTTGCCGACGGCTTCATCGACCGCGGCGAGGCGATCCGCGCGCTCGGCGAGATGGCCAAGATCCGGGAATGTGGGTGGGCGCGCGAACAGCTGGCCGCGACCGCGCGCAGGGTCCTGGGCGAGCCGCCGGAGGACACCCCGGAGTGCCCGCCGCACTGGCTGCCCCGTGATCGGCACGAGGTCGAAGACATCACCTCCCGTCTCATCCCCTGGTTCGAGCCGGTGAACGAAGCCGATGTTCGGCGCCAGCTGGACGAGGCCGTCATGACCGTCCTGCGCCAGCGCGCCGTGCGCGTCGGGGAAGAGGACCGCTTCCCCGAATGCGTGACCTGAGACGGGGGACCGACATGGAAGACGGACTGGCTTACGTTTGGCCGGAAGGCGCCACCGCGTGGACGGAGATCCCGTGGTCGGATTGGGTGGCGTTCGCCCGGCGCGCGGTGGACCGCCTTCCCGGCGTCACTGGGGAAACGCACATTATCCTGTGCGTGGTCGACGAGGGCGTGGTGCTGAACATGCTCTGCCACCACGACCTGTTCGGGCCCAACGGCGGCTTCATTAAGCGGCTGACGGTCTTGTCCGACGAGGAGAAGGCCCGGCAGGAAGCCCTCATGGCCAAGGGCATGAAGGAAGGCGACTTGTACGGCGAGGAGAAGCGGGTCTGCGACGAGCTCAATGAGCGGGAATGGGAAGGCAGTCTGCCGTCGCGTGACCAGCTGCGCGCACTGGTCGGCGCACTGAGCCTGCCGGTGTCGCCTGACCACGGTGCCCAGCACCTGCTCCGGAAGGCCGGGCTGGACCGGGTGAACTGGACAGCCGAAGCAAACTGCTGACCCTTGCCCGCGGAGCCTTCCGGAGGACGCCGTGCACCTCGCCAACGCCGTCATAGAACTCATCGACGGATACCTGAAGGCCCATCCGGAAGACCGCGATCTGGGGCGTCATCGCAAGCGCATCGTGATGTCTCCGCGCACCGGCGACGGCCAGGGTCTGTGGCTCCATGTCGCCCTTGAGGCGCTGTCCAACCCACGGTGCGGGCGCTTTGAGATCGGCGCCGACGTGCTGGCGGCCGCGCACCAGGTGATGTCGACCAAGCCCGCCTCGATGCTGGCGGCGTTGCACCGGGCGCGGGCACCCCATCCGCTCACCTGGGTGGAGTGGGCCACGCCGGACGACCGGTCAGCATCCCGCCGGGGCTGGCTCGTCCTCGAGCAGCAGGAGGGCGCCCTCGCGGTGCCGTTTGCCCGCGGGCGCCAGGACGGCACCATCAGCATCCAGGCGTATGCGCTGGCCATTGGCTGGGAACAGGAAGTCCGGGCGGCGGACCTCCTCGCCAACCCCGATATCGCGGAGATGGTCCGGTCTCACCGCGAAACGGCGTCGGACCCGGAAAAGCTGAAGGCGGTGCTCGAGAAGGCTGAGCCCGGCGCCGGTGCCGACAACGGTGACACCGCAGCCCTGAGCCGATCGTTCTCGGACGAGGACTTCGCCGCCATCATCGGGTTGGACGATCGGCTGCGCATGGTCCCGATGGACCAGTACGGGGCTCTCCAGCCCGAGCGTGGGTCCGAGCGGACCACGAACCGGCTGGTCCGGTGCCGCGAGCTCGTTGCGCTCTTGCTACTCATCAACAGCCGGAACGCCGTCCACGTCGGTGAGGGCGAGGATCTAATCAAGCTGAACCGAGCCCGTCAGCGGAAGGCGAAGCCCGGCTTGGTGCCGCTGCGGCCGGTGTCGCTCGACCTATCCCGGCGCCTGCGCGCTGCCCGTCGTGCCGGAGGCGGCGTCGATGAACGCGAAGTCCGGGCGCACATCGTCCGCGGGCACTTCAAGGTCAGGGCATCCGGCGTCTTCTGGTGGTCGGCGCACACGCGGTTCGGCACGCCCGCCGCGCCGCGTGACTATGCCGTTCACGGACTACCTGAGGGCGTTGGCTGAGGCCGTTCGATGCTCACCTGTCCTGTCCGAGCCGCCCCTAACACCCTTGGACGCCGCCGCGGCGAGGTGCTGCTGGCTTATGGTCAGGCGGCGGACGGACGCATCCTGCACATCTCAGAGGTACCATCCGGGCTGGCGTGTGGTTGCGCCTGCCCGGAGTGCGACAGCAAGCTGGTCGCCCACAAGGGCGAGGATCTTGCGCACCACTTCGCCCACTACGCGGTGACCAACTGCTCCGGCGGCACCGAAAGCGCCCTGCACAAGCTGGCGAAGCAGGTGATCGCCGAGCACGGCGTGGTCGCCACCCCCGCGGTGAAGGCCCAGCATGCTGACCAGGAACGCTTGGTCCGCCGCCAAGCGCTGTTCCGCCCCGACAGCGTGGTGCTTGAGAAAAGGATGGACGGCATGCGGCCAGACCTGATCGCGCGCAGGGGCGACCACGAGCTCCTCGTCGAGGTCGCCGTTACCCACGCCTGCGGGGCGAAGAAGATCGCGCTCATCCGCGAACGCCAGCTGGCCGCCATCGAGATCGACCTGGGGCGGGTGGCGCACGACGCGCCGAAGGACGAGGTGGTGGACGCCATCCTCTACTCGGCACCGCGCACGTGGCTGTTCAACCGGTACGGGGACGAGGCAACCGCGGAACTGAGGGCCGCCGCTGAACGCCGAGACGCGGAAGAGCGGGCGCGCCAGGAGCGCGACCGGCAGCGCCGGGAGGCCAAGCGGAACGCCGACGTGCAGCGGCTCGCCTCTGCGTACCCGCAGGCCGGTGGCAGGCCCGCCAGTACCCAGGCCACTGCGCCGTACATCGCCCGGATCTGCGATGCCGGGCTCGAACGCTTCGTCGGTGTGCCGGTGAACGGCGGCGCCTGTTTCGCCGTCGGCGACGCCGCGTGGCAGTCGGTTGTGGTGAGCGCCTTCCTGCTCACCGAGAACATCCGCGTCCAGCTGGGCTTCCAGACCAAAGAGGTCCTGAAGGTGCTGCGTGATGCTGGTCTGGTTCGGCGGGAGTTCACCGGCTTCCTCAGCGAGGACTTGGCGCAGGCGGTGCGGGAGCAACTCCCCGGGTTCCGGTCGCCCTATGAAGCCATTGAGTCCTATCTGGAGACGCTGAAGACGTCCAACCTGCTCCATCACATCCGGTGGCGGTGGTCGATCGCTGACTACCAGCACACGCTCGAGCACGCCCGTAAACGCCTCAAGGAGCTTGCCGCCGAGCGGGGGCGGGTGGCCAGCCTGCGGAAGACGCTGGTCGCGCTGCTGGCCGAACTGCCGGAGGGGCACGGCGTCGACCCGGATCGGTGGATGCGCACTCGGCACCCGGGGTTGGATCGCTCCCCCGCGGAGATGGCCGCGCTGGGAGACTGGGGGCACACGGAGATGTGGCGTCACCTGACGCGATTGCGTCGGATGCGTGATCCCGGTGCCTCCGTCGAAGAGAACCTGCTCGGGCTGCCGTTTGAACAGGAACGGGAGCTTCGCCGCGAGGAGCGGCGGCTGGCCGACGGGGAGAAGGCCAGGAAGGCGGAGGCGGCCGCCCGACAGGCCGGTGCCCAGCGCCTCCAGGAGCTCTCCGAGCGCGCCGTGACGCTCCTCGGCCCGGAGGAGGCGCGGCGGTGGTTGAACACGCCCTTGCGTCTGCTGGACGACGCGGCCGCCATCAGCCTGGAAATGATGACGGCCGACCAGCTCAACGTTGCCTACAAGGCGCTGCGCATTGAGCTGGCACGCCTTGTTGCCGAGGGTGAGCGCCAAGCCCGCGCCGAGCAGCACCGCGAGCGCCTGCGACGCGAGGCTGAACGGGTGCTGGGGGCCAAGGCCGACCTGTGGATGCGCTCGACGAACCCGCAGCTGCGGAACCGCCGCCCCATCGAGGCTTGCGTCGACGAAAGCAGCTTGGCCGAGTGCTTCGCCCTGCTGAAGCCGCAGGGCGCTCGTGGTCGGCGCGGCTGACGGTGGCGGTGTCCGCGGAGGTCCCCTTTAGAGTCAATGATTCTCCCGGAAACCGTCGGCTAAGCCCTTGAATGGGATCGACATTCTTTTCGTCGATCCTCCCAGGCCGCCAGCACCCCAGGTCAGGCCGCCGACGCCTGCCGGTCCTCGATGACTACGAAGAACGGCTCGGATCGTCCAATGCACCAGCCCTTGGTGTCGACGACGAAGGCCTCCACCCAATGGACGCCGACGTACGCAGTGTGCTCCCAGTGCGTGGTGCTGCCCTTGTTCCACTTGGCAAGGTCACCGCGCAGCTGCTTCTTCGCCGCCGCCTCCGCACCGGTGTTGGTCACGCGCCAGCGGACCCTCCAGCCCTTCGGCACGCCGCCCATGCCGACGGCCGCGCTGAACCGGATGTGCCAGCCGCGGCCGATGACTTGGCCGTTGAGCAGCCGCCCGGCTTCGGCGCCGCCCTCCTCGTGGTGCAGAGTCGCCGTCACCGTTACCGGGATGCGCCTCGGCGCGTCCCGCCAGGGAACGGGCACGACGTGTGTAGCCCTGGACATGAACCTCTTCAGGAAGTCGATGCCATGCTGGGCCGCGGCGAGCACCAACGAGCGGTCGTCGGCGAAGCCCGCGGATTTCGCCACGGTCGCCGACTCGGTGACGGCGCCGGGCGCGAACTCATCGCCGAAGACGTCGCGCCACTTCTTCAGGCTCTTCTGCTCGTCAGCCTCATTGTAGGCGTCGTCCACCCACTCCCGGTACCGATGAATGCAGTTGCGGAAGTTCTCGTACTTCTCCTGGTCCCAGTGCCGGGTGAACGTCTCGCCCGGAACCTTGGGATTCTCGACCGCGGGCATGATCGGGCGGGCCTGGAGCCAGTCGTCCAGGTCACTGAGGATCGTGCGGAACGCCGTCGGCAGGTCCGCCCAAGGGTCGTTCCAACTGTCGATCGCCAGACGCTCCTCGGCCCGCTGGCAGACCAGCGTGGTGAGCAGGATCGACTTCACGGAGAACGTGCCCTTGATGTCGCGAAGATACTTCAGCAGGCGCGTCGACTGGCGCAGCATACCGCTGGTCGCGTCGTCAAGCTCGCCGACCCAGGCCGTGTATGCCTCGGGATCGGTCGCCTCCTCCTCGTCGGTCAGCCGGTTGCAGACGGCGAAGGTGGTCTCCTTGCCGAGCAGCTTCTCCCAATCCGTCGGCTCGCGCCGGACGACCGGCACGACATCGAGGTCGAAGTCCTTGGCGTATTCCAGCATCACGCAGCGCGTGTTCCGGCTGACCTTGTCCTTGTACAACCCGGACGCGCGGAAGACCCGGTACAGATCCTCGACGTGCTGCTTGGGCGTCCAGTCCGCCCTGGGCTCCACGAACATCACGAGATCGGCATCGAACCTGTCCTCGCTCGTGACCGGTCGGATGATGGTCTTATGGGCCCAGGACCCCTGCGGGCTGAAGCCGTGGATGCTCGCCCCGTAGTCGCTGCGCGACAGGAAATCCTCGATGGCCGCGACGTGGCCCTCGAGCCGCGTGATGCGGGCCTCGTTCAGGTTGACCACCGCGGTGAGGAACGTCGTGAAGGCTTGGGTGTGGCGCATGAAGCGGTTCCGGGTCGCTGTGCCCGGCCAGTGAGCGACCATCCAGCCGGTCCTTCACATTGAGGGATTGTGGTTAAGAAAATCGTAAGGACGCCCATGGTTTGTTCAGGTCCGACTTAACCGGGCGAGCGGGCCATGAACTACTATCTGAGGACCATCTTTGGATGGCTCGACTTCGGGGTGCGGCGTTTCATCGAGTATTGGACACGCCGCCGCTCGCCCGCGATCACCACCATGCGGACAGGAGCCTATTTCGTTCTGGCGGCGCTTGGCGGCGCGCTGTGCCTGAACCTGGTGTATGCCGACGCGAACGTCTTCCTGGCCATCAAGTTCGAGGCCATTGGCGGGGTTCCGGAGTTCCTCGTCTTCGCCGCGTTCTGGCTGGGCGTCTTCGCCTTCGTGGTCGGGCTCGTGTGGGAGATCTGGCGCGACGTCCGGGAAGGGCGGGCGAACGCGCGCAAGCGGGTGCTGGTCATCGAGCAGCGCGGGCTGCTGCGCGGCACCGACAGCCCGCTCAGGGACGCGGTGCCCGAAGCCCTGATCGGCCACCGGCGGGCCATTCCGGTTGACCTGACCCCGTTCGTCCACGACGGCCGGGTGACGGACCCGGAACGTGCGCTGGCCAAGACCAAGTTGATCCGGCACGACCTTGAAACAGCCGCTGACGACGCCGACCGTGCGGACGTCTCCATCGTGTACGGCGGCGTCGCCCCGGTGCCCATGACCTTCCTGGCGGGCTTCCTGATCGGCGACGAGGGCGCGATCACCATCATGGACTGGATGCGCGAGCCGGGCCGGTGGCGCCCGCTTGACGGTATCGACGACGGCGATCGCTTCAAGCTGGACGGCCTTGATGACGTGCCCCGCGGAACGGCGGACGTCGCGGTCGCGGTCGAGGTTTCCTACAAGCTCGACGAGCCCGGCTTCCGCCTCTCGACGGGCAACATGCCCTTGGTGCGGATCTACCTCCCCCAGGGAAGGCCGGATTGCCACTGGTCGGAGGAGAAGCAGCAGGCGCTCGTCTCCGACTTCCTGGCCGCCATGGTCGCGCTCGAGGGACGAGGGGTCCGGCGCATCCACATGACGGTTGCGGCGCCGAACAGCGTCGTGTTCCGGCTCGGCCGGGCCTACGACAACCGGAACCTGCCCGAGCTCCTCGTCTACCAGTACGAGCGCTCGGCGATGCCGCCATTCCCATGGTCGGTCCGGATGCCAACGCATGGGGTGCCCGAGGCCGCTCTGGTTCGGACGGAGCCGGTAGCCGCCTGAAGCGCCCCTTCCGCCCGGGTCGCCGGGCGGTGCACACTGTCAGGAACGGACCTAGCGAAACCGCGTGGCGCACCCACTTGCCCGGTTGACGGGCAGAGCCGAAATGATTGCAATGCATCGCATGCAAGCAAGGAGAGCGCCATGGCCAGCTTGACCGTCCGCAGCCTCGACGAGGGGCTTGTCCGGCTGCTGCGGATCCGAGCGGCGGAGAACGGCCGATCCGCCGAAGCCGAGCACCGCGAGATCCTCCGGCAGGCTCTCGAGGGCGACAGGAAGGCGCCGAGCCGGGCTGAGGCCGCCAAGCGGCTTGCCGCGCTCCAGGATGAGCTGCGGGGGCAGAGCTTCGACGCGGCCGCGGATCTGCGGGAATCCCGGCGGTCGCGCATGCAGCAGCTGACTGGCTCCGACGAGGGTATGTGATCCGTGTCGCTGGTCGTCGATGCGTCGGTCGGGTTGAAGTGGGTCCTGCCCGAACCGGACAGCCCCCAGGCGCTCGCGCTGCTGGACAGTGACGAGGATCTGTTGGTCCCCGACTTCTGGCTGAACGAGGCCACCAACGTCCTCTGGCTGCAAGTCCGGAAGGGCCTCATGACCCCGGACCAGGTGAGGACCCGGTTGAAGGCGCTGATGATCGCCCTGGCCCCGACGCCCACGGCGGATCTCAACCTCCACACGGCCGCGCTGGAGATCGGGCTGGCGGTGAACCACTCGCCGTACGACTGCCTTTACGCCGCGTTCGCCATCGCGATGGGCGCCAACCGGGTCGTCGTTGCCGACGGCCCGTTCCTCAAGGCCATGCGAGCCCACCCGGAGAGCAGGATGCAGGGGTTGCTCTTACCGCTGGCCGAGTGGGCTCAGGCAGCGGGCGGCCGAGCCGAGGGAGGCGGGGGCTGAGGCTGGCCACACAGCAGAAGGCGGGGCAGGCGGTGCCGCGTTGCCGATATGCTGGAGGCGGTGTTTGGTGCGACCAGCCATGAGGCTCCAGGGTGCAGCGAGTTGATCGTCTCGTCGCCGTTCCAAAGGCGTGGGCAAAACCAGCGACGCGCTTGGCTCTTGGTGGTGGCCGAGCGCATCAAGGCGGGCTTGGTGCGAACAGAATCCCAGTGCCCCTGCGGAGAGCACAGAGTGTTCCGGTGATACCCTGCGGTCAGGGACCGTCGTAGTAGCCGATCAGCGGGGGGTTCTCCGGATCGCCCCGACGCATCATCCGGTCCAGGGATGGCGCGACATCGGCTGGTGGCGGCGCGAAGGTCTGGTCCACGATGATCACCTGCCAGTCGGCCAGCACGCTTCCGAGCAGGGCGTACAGGTGGGCGTAGAAGTTCTTGAAGATGTCGGGGTTCACGTCCGGCGTGATGTTTTTCATCGGAGAGTCGATGATGAGCACCCGTGGAACCGGCAGGCGCTGCTCCGCGGCCGTCTTGTGGAGCGCCAGCGCGAAGGCGATCTTCATCAGGATCTTCTTGCCGCCGCTGCCTACGGTGAAGAAGGAGAAGGCCCGGCTTTCGTCGCCCTTCGGCCATACTGCGGGGATCAGGTTGCGGCGTCCGAGCACAACCTGGTCGTCGGCCGAAAACGCCGGGAACTTGATCTCACCGAGCACGTCCGCGTAGTTCGCCTCAAGCCTCATCAGGTTCTGTTCGGCGCCGACGAGCCTGGCTTCCTCCTCCTCGAGCTTGCGCTGCACCGCCTCGATGTCGGCCGACAGCAGGTCCGCTTGGCCATTGAGTCGAGCGATCTCGGCGGGCAGAGCCCGAATACGCTCCAGGAACGATGAGCGTTCGCGAATGACGGCAAGCCGCTGCTCGCCAACACGGCTCCGTGCCAGGAAGTCCGATTCATACCCTTGAAGTGATTCCGATACCCGAACGTCCACCTCTCGCCGGGCTTGCCGTGCCTCCGCCAGTTTGGCTTGCAGCGGGCCGAGTGACTTGCGGTGCCGCGACACCGAGTCCTGAAGGTCGGCGATACGCGCATCCAGGTCCTGGCGCACGACATCCGCGGTGAGCGCCTCCCCGCGCGGCTGCTGGCCGGACGGTGTGTGGCACAGGTAGCAGGCGTCGTCCGTGTGTTCGGCTTTTGCCGGGAGCCCGGACCCGCAGCGCGGGCAGCACTCGAACTCCACGCCGTCGAGGACGCGGTGGGAAATGTCCACCCGCGCCGCTTTCATCTTGAGCTGCATGAGCTCGGCCGCCAACGCCTCCTGTTCGCCGATGCGGGCGCTGACCTCGTCGATCGCGTCCTCAAGGGTCGCCACCTGGGCGGCCAGCTCCTTCAGCCTCCTGCGGTTTTCATCGGAGATCCGCGTGTCCGGCCGATACCCCGCGCGCAACGCAGCAAGCTCCTCTTCGATCCGCCTTGCTTCGGCGTTCAGCTCCTCCAGCTCCGCGGCAATGCGCTCCTCAGAGTCGAACCCGAAGGGGGCCAGGAACGCGCGAACCTTCGTGATGGAGTCGCGTTGGGCGCGCTGCTCCTGCTTCAGGCGTTGAAGCGTGATCTGGAGTTCGTTCAGCCGCTCGCTCAGGTGACCGACGAAGAACCGCAGGGTGTCTTGGCTCTTCTCCTTCCGGATCGGCACGTCGAGCAGGAAGAAGTCCGAGTCGAGGTTGTCCTGGTCGAGATAGACGAACTTGAAGATGTCACGGATGCTGAGGCGCACCAGCGGCGAGTCGCTGTCGTAGGTGCGCCGCCGGACCTTCACGACCGGGATCCCCAGGAGCCGGAGGATCAGGTCGCTGAAACTGAAGACGTCCTCGCCGAAGATCGGCTCCGCCCTCGGCTTTATGGGCGCCGACACCATGTAGGTTTCGCCCGCGGCGCTCTGCCAGGTAACCTGCGCCGAACCGGCGTCATGGGCGACCCGCTCGATGACCACGGTGTTCGTGTCCATCCGCGCCTGCAACGCGACGGAGACGAGCTCCTGCTTGAGCGCCGGGGTGCCCGGGAACCTGCCGCCCAGACAGAAGTCGATGAGGGCCGGTATGCTGGACTTACCGGCCGACATCTCGCCGTGGAAGAACGAGACCCGCTCGGCGAAGCGAACCGTCTCGACGCTCGCCCGACAGCGCAGCTGGAGGTACTCGAAGCGCAGCTTCATGGAGTGATGGCCTCGTCGTAGGCGAGCGTCGCGATCTCGGGGAAGGTTGCGTAGATGAACTTCATGATGTCCGTCGCCCCGATGTCGATCTTCTGGCGGAGCATGCGGGCACGGGCCGCCAACGGCTTGGTGGCGTCTTCGTCCGCCAACGCGGCCGCAACCTCCATCCCGCGCGCCGTCAAGGACAGCCGGACGGTGCGGCCGTCGGTGTCGACCCGTGCCAAGCCCTTGGCGGACAGGATGTTGATGAAGCGCCGATAGCGATGGTCCCACGGCCCGAAGCGGTACCGCACCATCGTCGCTTCGACGCTGCGGCGTTCGTAAGGCTCCACCGGCACGCGCTCGGGCGCCACCCCGCGGGCGACCATCGCGCGCTCGAAGTACGACGGGTACCTGAGCAGGAAATCCAGCTTGGCGAGTTTGGTGATGCCGTGGATCGCCGCGTCATCCGGCCTGCTGAACGCCAGCAGGAGGACGAGCATGCGGGCCAGGTGAACCGGCTCGTCGCGATCGAGGCTGGTCACGATGTCGGCGAGCGTGAGCCTCATCGGACAGCCTTCAGATCGAACCGGTCACTCCACCAGACCGTACACTCCTCGGTCAGAATCCCGGCCGTACCAAGCAGGTGCTCCCGTGCGCAATCGAACACCGGCAAGGTACTCGTACGCAGCCGATCTTCCAGCATCTGCCGAAGGGCTGTGTACATCGCGCTCGCATACTTCTGGCCCGGCTGCTCAACGGACAGCTGAGCTTCGACGCAATCGTCCCTGACCAAGGTTTTCAGATGCTGCAAACGCCGGTTGGCCTCGTCGAGGCCGTAGCGGTGAACCCATTTGACATACAGTGTCTCCATGGACTTCTTGAAGTCCTTCAACGAGTCGACACGCGCCATCTGGAGGCCACCGTGCTCGAGCTTCTCGACCATGACGTCGAACCCTGGCGGAAGTGCGTCTGCCGAGACGCCGCCTGACGAGACCAGAAGGTTGTCGGCCCCTTCGACCAGGGACTGCCGGATAACCTCTTCCACCCGGTCCGCGGTGATCGTCTTGCCCGCCAGCAGCAGGGCGTCCCGCTGAGCATCGAAATCCATCACCAAACTGTACAGGTCCGCGACGCTGCCACCGAGAACGCAGCTGGAGGCTTGTTGGCAAAGGTAGATGAGGTTATCGGCAACCCTGGTGAGGGTGTGGAACGTCTGCGTTCGCCGGTAATCCCGGACATCTCCGACGTTTTCGCGCAGATCCTTATACGGCCGCTCCAGATCCGTTTGCTGACCGAGAAGAAACAGCTTGAGCATGGCGGCAACGACGTGTGCCTCGTCGCAGCCGTGCTCACCGCACAGGCCGGACACGAACTTCTTGAGCAGATGCGCCTTGGTCAAGCCGTCGAGGTTGCCACGCTCGCAGATTTGGGCGCGAATGTAGGCGAGGTTGTTGCCGTTCTCCTTCTCACCCCAAAACCCGTGGTTGGTGATGAAGTGGAAATTGTCAAACCGCGCTGGATAGGCGCTCTCGAGTTTGGCAAAGCGGCCGATGCTGTTCTTGACGGCATCGTCGGTGGCCTTGAAGGGCTCCAGATCGAAGCGGCGTGTCTTGACCTGGAGGGCATCGTAGGTCCCGCCCGGCTTTCGGAGCAGGATGTCTTCGTGATTCTCGCAGTAGACGGCTTCCAGCTGGCCGGACAGCAGCCGAAGGCATTGAAGGGCCGCGAAGCAGTGCTGGTACGAGAACCGCGCTTGGGTGTCAGCGCCAGGGTCCGTCTTGTCGAGCACAGCACCTGGATCCAGCGACGCCGTCGTCACGTACCACCCCTTGCCGTTGCGCCCGTTGGCTCATTCTGCCTTTAGGGCATGCCGCAACTTTCGGGTATGCAGCAGGAGAGCTGAGTTCACAAGAAATTCCTTTATAGGTAGTTGATTGGCCCGCCGGGGCGAGCGGCGTGGGTCGTGTCCCAGCGGCGATCGTAACGGAGCCCGCGTCAAGGGCGACCACGTCGACCCAGCGCCGAGATGACCGCGCTGTTCCGGGACTGGATCGCCAAATACCCCATCGTGTCGTTCAAGGACGGGCTGGCCGAGGACCCCTTGGTGGGCTGCCGCGAGCAGAGAACGGCGCAGGAGAGACCGGACGCAGATCGTCGGTGACGACATGTTCGACACCGACACGGCGTTCATCCGGCACGGCATCGCCGAGGGCAGCGCCACCACCAGCTCATCACGCTGAAGCCGATCGGCACCGTCACTGAGACGATCGACGCCATCGGCATGTGCCGCCAGGCGGGCTGGGCCTACGTGATTTCACACCGCTCCGGCGGGTCGAGGGTGCCTTCATGGCCGACTTTGCCTGGGCGTCGGCCAGATCTATTCCAGATTGGCGTTGCGTAGCGAGCGCAATGCTCGAGCGCAATGCTAAGTACAACCTCTTGCTGGAGATCGAGCGCGAACCCAGCGTCGTGGCGCGCTTCCTGGACCTATCCGCCCAGCGTTCCCTGTTTGGCAGCGAGTAGGGAACCCGCTGCGCCCGTCGACAGTGTCGTTTCACATGGTCTTGGGCCGCCGCGGCGATGGGGTCAAGCACGATCATAGATCGCACAAAACATGTTGACTCCAACCTATGATCGCATCAACATCACGTCCGATGTTGATCTTTGAGCATAGGAAATGCGGAATGATGAAGGACAGAGAAGAGGTAGGCCATCTCCGTTGCGATTGCCCAATGTATCTGTACGAGCAGATTCGAGAATTCACCCACAAAAATCGCATGACGATCATGGCCATGATTGCCAATGCTCTTATGCGCGCTTATCCGGATGACTTTGACATCGCCCCTGAGGACCTCGTCGCCGACAAGCGCCGGTTGCCGAAACCGGCCGCTCCGGAAACGCGCGGGGCCAGCCCGGGGGCGATGCTGTTCCCGATGGCACCGTCCAGCATTCAACTGTCTCGACGCTCACGCCGCGGACGGCGGTGAGAGGACAGCGGTTCGAACTTGACGAGGCGACGTCTTGTTCGAGGACATCACCATCAGGCTGACCGCGCACGCGAACAGGCCGCGTGCCGGATCCGCCGCGCCGACGGGGAGTGCGGCGCCGCCGCAGCCGATGTCGACGCGCGCGTTTTGGGTTGGCGCCAGACCATGGCGGCATGCCAAGGCGGCGTCCGGGTGCCCGCGCTGTCCACTGCCGTGGGTGTTGGCCGCGTCGAGGACGGTGCCGACCCGATGGGGGTGCTCAAGCGGCAGCTGACTGGAGACTCCGACAACGGTCGTCGGCGCCCGCCGACCGGTGGGACGGACAATGCCTGAGCAGGCCCATCTCACGCAACGCCTGACGAACGCGCGTCGCGCGGATGCCGTAGTGATCGGCGATGGCCTCGAACGACCAACCCGCTTCAGCCTTGGTGATGAGCTCGGTCTTGGGCGTGTAGCCGCGAGAACGCAGGCGCGCGAGGTCATAGCCCGCCTGCGCGACGTGGTAGGTCAGAACCCGGACCGAGACGCCGAAGTCGGCGGCGACGTCTTCGCGGCGCTCACCGGCTGCGAGGCGCAGGGAGGCGGCTTGCACGTCGTACGGCGGCGTGCCGCGCCGACGGCGTCGCCACGCTTCGAGCAGATCGCTTCTGCCCGCGCGTTCCAGAGCCGCGGCCAGGCGGGGGCGGCCCACGCCCAGGTGCAGCGAGGCCTCGCTCCACACGACGTCGCCGCGGTCGAAGAGCGCCTCGGCGTGGGCGACCAAGACCGCGTCGGGGCCGTTGGTTCCAGGGGCCCACAGGGCGACTGAATGGCCGCGGGCGAGCAGGGCACCACGCAGATCCTTGTGGTCGACGTCCAACTGGCGGGCGACGTCCGGCAGAGTCAGGCCGTCGGCGAACAACGCCAGGACCGCGCGTTCCCTTGTGTCGTTGAGCAGCATTGCAGATCTCCCCCGTGTGGCCGCACGGTGGACAGCGCGGCCGTCGCTCTCACAAGGAAACGGTAGCCCCGACGCACGCGAGGATCGCGGCGAGCGCGAGCCAGTTCCGCACCGCCCCGCCCGAGCCGTACGTGCTGGGCACGGGGGAGCCGTGGCGGCGGGCCAGGGCCTTCTGCCCCGCAGTGTCCGCCTTGCTCGGATAGGCGGAAATTGGCGTCCTCGACGCCCGCTGCCGATAACGGCCAGCCTTCGCCTCGCTTACGGCCAACCGGGCGCTGACCGCGGCGCTCAGAACCGACAAAACCCACAGCAGCGTAGACACCGCGCCCTCCTGGAACTGACGGATGTCCCAGGGTACGGCGGCCCCGCACAACAAAGTGTAACGGGAAGTGGCGCAATTTACTTATGCGTCCTGTTTGTCAACCGCCCGAGTATTCGCCTTGAGCGGTGTTCTAACCGTTGTCGGCCAGAACCGAGCGCTGTCTGTCCCGCTCAGCGGCGATTTCGGACATGGTTGCCTCGGCTTGGTCGCCGACAAGCGCCTCCAGGATGCGGGCCGCCTGCACCATGGTGACGGGCTGAGCGAAGCGCAGGAACAGCCTGCCGTCCTTCAGGAACGAAGTCTCGAACTGGCGTGGGTCGGATTGCTTGGCGCCACGGCTTTCGACCATCGCCTGGTTTGGCAGGAGCTCGTCCGTCGTCACGCCGAAGGCGTCGGCGATCTTCTTCAAATGGTCGTCGCCCGCGACGTTCTTGCCGTTGACGTAGTTGTGCACGCTGTCACGGCGCAGCCCGGACGCTTTCGCGAGGTCGGCCTGCTTCCAACCGCGCTCCTCCAGGAGCGCCTTGAGCTTGCGGCCGAACGCAATGCGCAGGTACTGCACCGGATACTTCATGACCGGAGCCGCAGGGGCGTTCTCGCGGGCCTCGGCCCTGGCTTTCTCGAGGCGGCTCTGCGGGCGCGAGCGCTTCTTCGGGGCGTCCGCGGCGGCGCGCGTGGTGTCGTCGGTCATGGGTCGCTCCCGTCGGCCGATGGATCCGTTCTCCTTGTCGAGGATAAGTTCGCGCAACAAATCCTTCAATGCAGCAGAATTCCTTGCAGCGACTTCCCGAACCGCCAAGCGGGGATGGGACATCAAAGCCTTCGACCGTATGCGTTGCAGCCAGCAAGCGCGGGGGCTACGATTCTTCTGGGGGTGGAAAACAAGCGGGGCGAGGCCGACGGAATGAGCATTGGTCTGGGAGCAAGGGACGGTGAGGCGCGGGAACGTTTCGAGCTGGTGTTCGGCGACCCGTCGCTGGCACCCGCCCGCCGTTTTCTGGACGCGATCGCCATTCCGCTGCGCCTTGTCCCCGGAGCCGCGCTGCCGCGTTGGGAGTCCACCGACCCGCGCCGACCCTGGGCAGCCTCGACGCTGACGGTCGGATGCGCGGTTGACCTCAGCGCCGCCCGGTGCGCCATCGTCCAGGCGGCGGGCCGCATCGCGGACGGCCTGCTGCCGCGCTCGTTCCGTGACGCCATCCTCCAACGCCTGGGCATCGACACCGCCGTGGCCGACCGCACGTCCAAGGCGGCGGCGGCGCGCGCCGAGCTGGAAACCGAGGCGCTGGCCAGTGCCGTGCTGAGCTCGTGGCGCAGCGACGGCGTCCTGGCCCGGGACATCTTCGACGCGGCCGCCGCGCGCGCCGCCAACATCGCCGCGTCGGGCGCCCAGGCCCTGCGCCAGGCGGCGCAGGCCTTGCGTTCGCCATCTGGAGCGGCGGACACGCTGGCGCGGCTCGACGAGGCCGATGCCGTGGCGGCCGCGGTGGACCGGGGCGCTTGGCGGAAAGAGTCGGAAGGGTTCGCGGTTGGTGCGCGCGCGCACGCGGCGGCGGTCGAACTCCGGGTAACCGTCGACGTCGCCGAGCAGCTGGCGCACGCGGTCGGGCAGGACGCGGCCGAGACGCTGTGGCTGGCCTGCGTGCAGGTCGAGCGCGCCGTGGCCGCGGGCAGAGGCGCCGTGCCCGCAGCCGCTGGCGAAATCGCCGAAGCGCTGCGCATCGTGCAGAACGAGCCGCACCTCATCGCCGTGGCGGAGCGCGCTGCGGCGATCCTGTGGCACCGCCGCGCCGACGGCCCACCGGGCCCTGCCCAGCGCGCGACAAGCGCCCTGCGCCTGTTCATGGCCACGCGGGGCCGCCCGACACGCCTGCCGCTGGCCATCGACCAAGCGGCGGCACCGGTGCTGCGCCAAGCGCTCGCGACCCTGCCGCCGACGCGGCCACGCCTGCTTCCGCCCGAGGTCGAGCACGGGCTCCAGCGGGTCGCTGAGGCCATCCAATCCTTGCGGTGCGGCTTGGTCAGCGAGGACGGCCTGCACGGGCTGGTCGACACCAGCGCCATCCTGATGGCGCGCCTGCGCGAGACCGACCGCCTGGGCGGCGAGGCCGCGGCCGCCGCGCGCCGCGGTGCTGCCGAGGGGCTGGGCGAAGCCCTCAAGGGGCGGGGCACCGAACTCGCGCGTGACCTGCCCGCCGCCGACGCCAAAGAGATCCTTGATCTCATCAAGCCGCTGGCGGCAGAGGACGCTCGCCTGCACCCGCTGACCCACCTGCTGGCGGCACTGGAACGGGCCACTATGCCGCCCAGAAGCCACGGTCTGAGCCGATGAACGGCGCAGGCTCCAGGGGTGGCCTGTGGTGCAACCGTTTACGCTTCGTAGCCCTCCAGCTTGCGAGATCTTGGAGGCGCTTGGCATGTCGGTTGCGCACGGACCTGAGCGTGCGCTGGGCGCCCTCACCAGGGTGCCACCGCGCGCTGCCTTCGGCGCCGGAGGCGGTCCTGGGGCAGCGTCCTACGTCCTGGCCTGGACGCCATCCTGAACGGTGCTGACGAGCTGAAGGACCCGCACTTCGTGCGCGCCGACACCGACCCCCAGCGTCGAGCAGGCGTTCGCCGACGTCGGCATGGTCCTGTGGCGCGGCTCCACCGCGACCTTTCCCGTGGCGGAGACAGGAGCTGCGGTGGCGCCGGACGACTGGCGGTGGGTCCTGGCGCTGGTCCGCACCGTGCCCGAGCTTAACCCCGACACCAACGCCGACGGCGCCGCCGACCGGACCCGCCGCGGCCGGAGCATCCGCGGTCTCCGGGACGAGACGCTCGAGCACGAGGTGGACGGGATGGCTGCCGCGCCGCCTTCCGCGAGGCCGACGAAAAGCGCGTTGCCGCGGTCGTCGCCGTCGTCGGGGCGGCCGTCGGTGCACGGGCGCCGTCGCGGCGACCGGGTGCTGTCCGGTGACTACCAACCATCGGATCCGCCCGCGTTCTCATCCTACCCACCCCGCAGCCGACCGGTGGAAAGCCGACTGGACAAGGCTGGCTCTCCACCAACAGCCCTCAGACGGCGGGATTCTGTTCTCGTCGCGCGGCCGTTACCCTCAGAGCACCGGTTACCCGCGGCATGGTCACAGCAGCGCGCGACGCGCGCCCGTCTCGGACCGGGCGAAGCCCCCCACGCGGAGCGCGCCGCTTCACGGCCTCCAATGGGTGTACCTGCCCCATCGCGGGAGTTCCGTCCTCCAGCCGCAGGGTCGCGTCCCGCGACCATCGGTGCGCATGGTCGGCCGTCCACATGGCGCTCGGCACACGGCCCACTTTCAGGGATGGATTCATCCGGGACCAGGTGCTTGTCGACGGCAAGGGCGAAGCGGCGCTTCGGTCGGTGGGGCCGTGCGCTTCGGGACCGGCGCGTTCCGCGCCGAGGCGGTGAGCCACCTTCGGCGAACAGAACCCCGTGCAGAGGGCGCTGGAGCCATCCAGGAGCGGGATTCCTCTCCAAGACGGCCCCGACATCATTCAGGGACAGACCCGTGCTCAGCGGCCGCGTATTCGCGCTCAAAGGGCATGCGAGCGGCACGGCGGACACGGTCGTCTTCGGCGTGAGGGCGGAGGCACCACGGTGGTCCGTCCTCAACGGGGGAAACGGCCAATCCAGGGGAGTGACATAAATCCCCAAGGGGCACATGCAGTCCATCGGATCACGTCGTCCGGAACCCCGGTCCCCCTTATATTATACCTTGTCGAGGATGCATCGCGTAAGCCTTGGATTTTCCACGCTAATCCAGGATGAGATTCGACGCTGGTGCAGAGTGCGGCACCGCTTAAAGGGCTTCGGTGTCGTGCGGGGGCCGGTGTCATCGGCAGGCTGTCGGCAATGCCTCAGGGACATGAGCAGTCCATCGGATCACGGAGTCCAGTGGGTCTCGGCCCCCATTAATTATACTTTGGAAGACAGACATCGAAGAAGCTCCTGTTCCAAAACGCTTTTCAGGAACGTGATTTCCCGGTGATGCAGGAGTCGCCCTTGCGCTCGGCCGACCCGTGACGCACATCGGTTAAGCTGGAGCGTGACGTCACGCTGGAACGCAGGAGGACCCCATGACGCTGGTCGAGTACAGGAACCTGGTCGGCCACGTGCGGGCGCTGATGACGACGATTGAGATGGGTCTTGCGGGCGAGCCGTTCTTCTGGACCGAAGCCGAGCGGCGGGTCAACACGAGGGCCTTGGCGATGCTGAAGCTGAGCATGCACACGGCGCGCGGTGTCGCCGAGCGGGGGCTGACGCTGAAGCGCGGTGTGCAGCCCGTCGGCGGGGTGCAGGTGGGCGAGCCGATCGGCAGGCTTGATGATTTGTACTTGGTCCCCGTGCAGACCAAAGGGGGTGATGCGGTGAGCATCTCGCCGTCCGCCCTGACGGCCCGGTTCAACGTCCGGCGGCAGATCCTGGACACTCTGGACGAGGGGCTCGATGGAGATCGGTTCGTGTGGTCGGACGGCGAGCGCAGCAACTACATCGCCATCCTGCACCAGTTCGGCATCCAGCTCGTCACCGCGACCGAGGCCAAGCGGCGCGGCCATCGCGTGACCGGTTGTCCGGTCGGCGAGGCCTACTTCAAGGCTCCAGCGTCCCGCTACGCCAACGTTTACATTTTCGGGGTGCAGACGTCTGAGGACGAGCAGGCGATGGCGGCTGCCGCCCGCCGCGCCGCCAGGGACGCCCGATACGGCTACCAGGAGGCGTGACCATGGCGGCCGCCCCCCAATGATCCGGGAACCCTAAACCGGTTGTGGTAGTACGCAGGACGCGCCCTCAGCGGCTGCCGGACGGCGCGCTGGCAGCCCTCTTCGTCAAGGTGGTGGACGCGGCTGGCAAGGCGGCCCTGGAGCGTCTGGCGGCTCTGCGGGCGGACCCTCGGGCGGCCCTCGCTATGCGGGCGGCACCGCGTCAGATTTCTGATGCCGCCGTCGAGCAGCATGCCGGGCTGGCTGTTGGCAGGCTCAATGCGGCGCAGCGTGCTGTCCTCGGCGGCGGTGATGCCGTGGTCGGCCAGCCAGCGGTCGACAGCGGCATGGGGCTGGTCCTCGGTGAGGTCGGGCGGCCAAGCGCTGGCGCGGGCCCGCGTGCTGGCCAGCACGGCCACGGCGTCGTCGAGGTCCCAGCGGGGCGACTGGCCCTGCTCGGCGGCGCGCGTTGTCACGGTCCATCAGGGTGCGCGTCTGGTTGACGTAGGATTCCTTGTACCCCACCCACCTACTGTCTGCACTCAGACGCCGAAGCACGTCTCCGCCAGCCGTGATCCGCTCCAGGGCGTCGACGACGGCCATAGTGACCGCACCCTCGGCCTCGACGGTGCCGCGCACGCGGCGGACGGCGGAGGCCAGGTCGGCCAGCCCGGCGGCGGAGACGGTGCGGGGGCGGTCCTTCGGCGGCTGGGAGCGCCTGGGCGGCCGCGTCCGCCTCGGCGGCGTGACGGCCGACAGCGTCCGTCAGGGCCGCGGTCGGCGGCGACGGGCGCTCGGCGGCCCAGAGAACCACCTGGGCGGCGGCCCTGGTCTCTCAGGCGGCCACGGGCGCGCCGTGGCGGCGAAGCACGCTCCCGGGCGGCGGGCGCCATATGGGCGGCGGATGCGGCCCGCGCGGGCGGCGGGCCGAAGGACCGGCTGGCCGCAGTGGGCGGGCGAAGTCCGCGGCGAAAGCGGATGCTGGGGAGCCCGGAGCGGGCGACCGGGG
>OFDN01000422.1_pt1 | contig 35514 bp, 35 predicted proteins | sample 1520971 | NCBI WGS metagenome assembly OFDN01 (sample SAMEA94257418, study PRJEB24077) | hot springs metagenome | biome: Aquatic biome; feature: Geographical feature; material: Water | place: India | collected 2012-06-12 | depth 5 m | reverse complement strand
TGCTACCTCCAGAAACCGTCAGCTCCAGGCAATGCGGCCTTCACCGAAGGGGTACCCCGGCTCGGGCTCGCTGCCTGATGGCCCACGTCAACAAGGTCCATTCTGTGCGAACCATCGGATTGGTCGCCCAGGAACTCGATAAGACCGAAGATGAGATTACTGTTCTCGCTCTCGGCATGGATATGGAAGATGGGCTGATCTGAGTCTACAGCCCCGAGCACGAAGGCGGCATCATGGCGTTCACCAACTGCGGCATCGAGAACCTCGAGACGCTGATCGCCGACTAGGAAATCGCCAAGAGATAACTTCCCCGCGGCCTTCGCCGTATGGCGACGATGAATCTTGCGATGTTTGGATTATTTGTGGCCGACAAGTTGCAAGGAAATTATAATAAAGGGCTGAAGAGGCGGGCAATATTTTCAGCGCACTTGCGTGCCAGGCCACGGCACTCCCACATACATGTATTGATTTTATCGCTTTGTTGTAATCGATCGCGTTCGATTCGGCCAAGCGCAAGCGCTGCCGCCCGATCATAGAGCACAATGCTGATCTCGGAATTGAGCGCGAATGACCGAATGTCCACATTACACGATCCGACGACAGCCACTGTCTCGTCGATGCTCATGTGCTTGGCGTGAAGGAATCCCGACTTGAAAAGATGGATCGTGACACCGGCGTCGATGAGTTCAGAATAATAAGACTGCTGGGCGAGATGAACCAGGGGGTGATCTGAGTAGGCAGACAACAATAAACTCACCTCCACGCCTCTCCGTACGGCGATCTGCAATGCTTTCAATAAGGGGTCAGTAGGAATGAAATACGGCGTCGCGATCACGACGCGATTCCGCGCTGAGTGTATGAGGGCAACAAATAGCTCATCGACACCTCCCTGCTTGATGTCGGGACCACTCGGAAGAACCTGCCCAAGGCTCGTTCCCGCATCTTCTGCGGGCGGGTAAAGGTGGTGGTCAACAAGCTCCTGTTGCGTCTCGAGGAACCAATCGGCGACGAATACGGCCTGCAGTTCGCCGACTACCGGCCCACGCGCCCGGACCATGACCTCGCGGTTCGGCCAGCCGAACCCATGATCGGCGTCGATCACATTTTGAGACCCGATATAGCCTACGCGCCCGTCGATCACAGCGATCTTGCGATGGTTGCGCAGGTCGAAACGCGAGGAGCGACCAAGGATTCGAATGGGCAGAATTTCTTGCACTTCCACACCCGCCGGTTGGAGCTCGCGTCTGATGCGAGCCGCCCACCTGCGTGAGCCGATCGCGTCTACCAGCAGCCTGCACACCACGCCCCGACGCGCCGCATCACACAGAGCGGCCATCACCCGCCTGCCCGTTCGATCAGCGGCAAAGATGTAAAACAGAAGGTGAACGTGACGCTCGGCGCGCGCGATGTCATCGACGAGACGATCGATCGTCTCGTCATAGTCGGTGAGGAATTCGACCGCATTGCCATGTAACGGGGGCATCTGGCCAATCGAACTGACGAGCGACGCAGTCGATGCTACGTCTTGGGCGAGGGCGGCAGGTCGAGCGACCCGAGCGATGCTGGAGACGGACCGGTGCATGATCGGCCATAGCTGCGCTACCCGCAGGCGGCGCCACTGGGGGTGATATGGACGGCCGATTGCAAGATAGAACACGAGCCCGATCCACGGAGCCACAAAAAAGAGAAGCAGCCAGCTCTGAGTCGCGACTGGTGATCGTCGGAAGGGCACGACGATCAGTGCACCAAGCCGTATGGCCCATGGCGCCACGGAAAACAGCCACTCAAGAGCGATCGCGGGGGTCATCCGAAGGCGATTGGCCGACTGACGCCGCATGCGACGAAGACTTTCGGGAGCGGCCGCGCGGATGCGAAAGTGCTGCTCGGGCGGTAGCGCGCCTTACCGGTACGGCGTGCGCAGATTTCCAAAGCCGCTGAGTCGAGCGAGCGGCAACTCGAGTGGTTCATCGCAAAATTGTTTGGCCCATCGGCTTGCCATTCAAGGTGACGATCGGAGAAGCCGCGCATGTTGCTGCTCCAGTCCCATGAGCTTGTAGGTCCTTGCACGATTGCCTCTCTTCGCGACCGTTCTTGCGTGGCCAGTTAGCAGGTTCATTTCCCCACGAATGCATGTTCGGGCCGGTGAAAATGTCCCACTCTACGATATGCCCCATTCTGACCTGAGTCAGTAGGGAGCCGAACCGAAGTTGCGAGAAGAGGGCAATGAATTCAGGCAATGGCTGTTTTTCAAGGAAAAACGGGCAAGCGCAAGCTCGGATACTTGCGACGCTCCTACCTCGACGCGCGCGGCAAACTCTGACGCCATGCGCGCCGCCGCGGTTGAAGCCAGGTCGGGATGGCCGTGAGGGCAATAGAACGCGGACCGGGATGGTGATGCGTGGATAAGCCGCTTGTCAGGGGCGGCGTGACACGCGGCCACAGCGCGGCTGAGTCTGGAAGAGCGCCCGATACTTCCGCGGTAGTATCGGATCAGAAACTGCCCCGCGCTGCTCGCGGTAGATGCAGGATGACTCGGGTTCCAGCGCCAGGGTCGCTCTCGACCGCGATATCACCGCCAAATTGGGTCGCGAACCTTCGGGCCTGGCCCAACCCGAGACCGGTTCTCTTGAGCGACTGCCTCGTCGTGAAGAACGGATCGAAAACGCGGGTCAGAACGTCGGACGGGATTCCTTCACCGGAATCGATCATTTCAAGCCGAACGAAGTCGCCAGCTGCGCCTGCGCGGCTCGCCGTGCTTCGGAACGTGTTGTTGGCCCGCAGGACCAGCACGCCACCCCTTGGCATCGCGTCGGCGGCGTTAGCCAGGAGATTTGAGAGCGCAAACTGGAGATAATCGGGGAAGACGCGTACAGGCCAGAGATCACGTGCGATCTCTGTCCGAAAGTCCACGCTCTCCCCAAGGATTTCGCGGACCCGTGGTTGCATGTCTTGGATCACCGCTTCAACCGAAACCCGGTTGGTCGTCACGCCGCTACGGGCGCTGAGATCCGCTATATCGTCGGCCAGGGCGGCGGCATTCCGGATGGCGTGCTTCATGCCGCTCACGATGCGCGCCAGTTGCTGTGGATTCGGCCCACGCTCGATCGAGACCAGACCGGACGCGATTACCGCAAGCATTCTATCGAGGTCGTGCGCCATTCCACCCATCAGCATGTCAGGTTGGCCAACGAACGGATCGGTGGGGCTGCTCAAGATTGTCGTGATATCCATGACCACTCCTTCGGTCGCCAGGCCATGCTGGAGCATATCGCGGCCGGCGCCGACCGGGGGCTGAGCTAAATCAGTGCTGGCCCGGTCAGAGCGCTTACCGATGAAACTCGCTGCCGGCCGACGCGGACGAATGAACCGCGCCGGGTTTGCCGGAGGCCGTTGGATGTGAGTCACGCTGCCATATCGATGATGTCCGCGGCAGCATAGTATTGCTCCTCGGCTTCGGCAGGCGGGATGTTGCCGATGGGTTCGAGCAGCCGGCGATGGTTGAACCAGTCCACCCACTCAAGGGTAGCGTACTCGACTGCTTCGAAGTTGCGCCACGGCCCGCGCCGGTGGATCACCTCGGCCTTGTAGAGGCCGTTGATCGTCTCGGCCAAAGCGTTGTCATAGCTGTCGCCGACGCTGCCGACCGAGGGCTCGATCCCGGCCTCGGCCAGGCGCTCGGTGTACTTGATCGATACGTATTGCGACCCGCGGTCGCTATGATGGACCAGGCCACCGCGATGAACCGGTCGGCGGTCATGGAGCGCCTGCTCGAGCGCGTCCAGGACGAAGCTGGCATGCGCCGTCCTGCTGGCGCGCCAGCCGACGATACGGCGGGCATAGGTGTCGATGACGAAGGCGACGTAGACGAACCCCGCCCAGGTCGCGACATAGGTGAAGTCCGACACCCACAGCATGTTCGGCGCCGGCGCACGGAACTGCCGGTTCACCCGGTCGAGCGGGCATGGCGCTGCTCTGTCGCTGATGGTGGTGCGGACCGGCTTGCCGCGGATCACGCCGGCCAGGCCCATCGCCCGCATCAGGCGGGCAACGGTGCAGCGGGCGACGTCGAACCCTTCGCGCCGCAGCTGCCGCCAGACCTTGCGCACGCCGTAGACGCGGAAGTTCTCCTCGAATACGCGGCGCACCTCCGGCCCAAGCGCATCATCACGCCGAGCCCGAGCCGACCTCTTGGTCGGCTCAATCCTTCTGGCTGTGTGAGCATGATAGGTCGACGGGGCGATCGGCAGAACCCGGCAGATCGGCTCGACCCCGTACACCTTGCGATGCGCGTCGATGAACGACACCATCACCTCGCTCGGCGGTCGAGCTCCGCCATCGCAAAATATGCGGACGCCTTGCGCAGGATCTCGTTGGCCTGGCGCAGTTCGCGGTTCTCCCGCTCCAGCGCCTTCATCCGGTCGGCGACGTCGCTCGGCACCCCGGCGCGCGTGCCGCTGTCGACCTCGGCCTTCTTCACCCACTCGTGCAGCGTCTGGCCCGCGCACCCGATCTTCGCCGCGATCGACACCACAGCCGCCCAGCGCGACGGATGATCCTTCTCGTGGTCCAGCACCATCCGCACCGCCCGGGCGCGTACCTCAGGTGAGAACTTGTTCGTCGTCTTGCTCGTCATAGCCCCTTCCTCTCAGGAGTTGGGGCCTCCGACAAACCCGGCGCGGTTCAGAATGATCGGAAGCAGCAAAGTTGCGCCGAGAATTCATGCCTTGGCCGGCGAGACTAAGCAATCACGGATTGGCTATTAGTATGAAGCGAGTGGCCGTCGAGCTCGCGGTCGGAGTGCCAAGCATGTCGGCGGTTTCGCGATGATGTCATTCGAAAAGGAGTTAAAGGCCATGTCCATTCGTGATCTGATCCCCTGGAGCCGTCAGGAGAACAGGGTTCCTTCTCAGGTCAGCGCTGCGGGTGCTGCACGTGACCCGGTGTTGTCTCTGCAACGCGACGTAAACCGCCTGTTCGACGATCTTTTCCGTGGCTTTGGCGTACCCACGCTTGCTAGCGTCGACAGGGGACTCATTACCCCGAGCGTCGAGCTGGCCGAAACGGACAAGGAGATCCGCGTGACTGCGGAACTCCCCGGACTCGACGAAAAGGACCTGGAAGTGATTGTCGAAGACGGCGTCTTGACGCTTCGTGGCGAGAAGAAGTCCGAGGTCGAGGACAAGGACCGGGGCTATTCCGAACGCAGCTACGGGCGGTTCGAGCGCCGCATTGGCCTTCCCAAGGGGATCGAGCGGGACAAGGCAGGTGCCACGTTCAAGAACGGCGTTCTCACCATCACGGTGCCGAAGTCGGCGTCTGCCGCCGAGAGCACCCGTCGCATCGCCATCAATCCAGGGCAGGCATGACGGCGTCCGCCCGTGGGCTGCCTGCCCACGGGCGGAGCCATTGCTACCGCCTCGTGCGCGATCCAGATGGACAGCGGCAGGCAGGGCGGCAGCCTGGAGGGCTGTTATGCCGTCAGGCGGTTAGGATCGCAGCCGCAAGATGCTCCAGCGCGGTCGGATTCAGGATCTCCACATCCCTACCGCTCACCCGCGCATAATTGTGCCGCTGCAGTAGCGTGAAGGTCCGGGTTACCGTCTCGCTCGTCAGCCCCAGATGATCGCCGATATCCGCCCTGGACATGAGCAGGCGGGCGTTGCTGCGCCCGCCCAGTCTCTTCATCAGGTCGAGCAGGAAGAAGGCCAGACGCTCCGCGGCATTCGCCCGGCCGAGCATCAACCCGAAGCGGAGCGCCACATTGTGTGTGCGCAAAAGCGAGGAAGTGATCATAGCGTACAGGTGGGGATCCATGCACGACGGATTAACGAACACACTGCGAGGAATCTTGATGAGCGTGGTCGGGCACAGCGCCTGCGCAATCTCGCTCTGGATCTCGCCATGTTCGAACAGCATGACTTCTCTCGGCAGGATAAAGCCGCTTATCCACCTGCGGCCATCTTCGGAAATGACGCCGCATTGCAGCATCCCAGAGACTACCTGATAAAGACCGTCCGCCTCGGGCCCCATCGGGAGCTCCTGGCGGTCCTTCAGCTCTAGCGTCTTGCCGTTGCGGCAACCGCTGAGGGTTGAAGCAGAAACGTCTCGCAGATGGTTTATCGCTGGACGGCGCGAGGGTTCATCAAGTCCAAGGCGATCCGCAAATGTCGATTTCTGACGTTGAGTATATTGCGAAAGCGCTTCCACCATTGGAACCTCCCTCATAGCTCTCCGCTAAACTGGACTGAGCATCCCTAAGTTCCCTGCACTATTTCCGTCGACTCATGGGGGGGGGCCACCTCCCGATGGCATCGAGTTGCCACAGTAGTGCTAGGCGGTAAACTCATTAATCGGCTTGAGGTTTGCCTGCTTGTGTGATTCAGGCTCTCCATTGCGATAGAAGCTGGATGAGGCAGCGGCGAAACGAACTGACAGACACTAAATTCGATCATCGAGCCGCTGCTGCTGAACAAGCCGCGTGGGGTTGCCCGTGTAGATGATCGTTGGGTTCTGAACAGCATCCTCTGGCGGCTTCGGACCGGCTGCCCATGGGCCGAGGTGCCCGAGTGCTACGGCGACGACACCGTCGAACTCGGCCCTTAACGCGTCACTCCGCAAGAGCATCGTGATCGCCATCGAAGCAAGGAGTAGCGCATCCGCGATGTCATTCGGGACGACGCAGGCTTCGAGGCTCAGGGCGAGCAGAGCGAAAATACCATTGTCGGCTTCGCGTTTCCGCCTCCATCAAACTGCATCGCCTTGCATCGCCTTGCATCGCCTTGCATCGCCTTGCATCGGCGCGCCACGGGAACATGCATCCATCCCGGGTTACGCCGAGCGTGACGGAACTTTGCTCCTCAGTGCCCGAAGATGACCGTTCCGACGCATGGTTTGACCAGCTGAAAGCTGAGCTATGTCAGGGCGGCAGGGGCGCGGGCCTGCAATTCCACGGCCGACCGGAGAATATTGATGCCCACATTGATCAGGACATCGGCAAAGATCGCAGTACCGCCGCCCGTGGCAGCCAAGTCGGAAGGCGGCGGGGCGCTTCAAGATTGGGCGTTCGGGCGGGTGGGCCGCGCCGGGGGAGTCCGTGCACCAGCCTTTACCAAGGCGTTCGAACACTCGCCTGCCTTCGAAGAGCAGAGGCCTTTGGCAGAATCGTGCTCCGCGGACCGGCGACGCAATGTGGACGGTCGATGTTTTTGTGGACCATGAACCTTGGGCCGCGATGCCTTTTCAAAGGAGTCGACTGATGAATCTGGTTCCTAAGCCAGAGTGGGGAAAGTATCTCGATCGGGTTTCCCGGGGCATGGTTGGGTTGCGAGCTGAGATTGAGGTCGCCTCGCTCGAACTCGGCGATCAGATCGAGGCGCAATACCTGCCGATTGCCGGCATCTTCTATGACCACAAGGACGACTTGGTGGGTGTGACGCTCGAGGGACTGGATCACATGATCCGCCACCCGCAATCGATCTACGTCGAAGAAAGCGGCGACGGCGTTGCGGCGATCGCCGTGATCGATGGCGACGGGACAAATCACCTCGTAAAGCTGAGGCGGCCGCTTGCGCTGCCCGCTCCCGACCAATGAACTCGTACCTTCAACAACCAAGGGGAAGATCATGAAACGCAGTTTTTTAGCCGCGACCGCGGCCTCGGCCCTCATTCTGACGGCGGGCTGTTCCAAGCAGGACGCCAACAACGAGGCCGCCACGAATGCCGCCACCGGGGCGGCCAGCGCCCCGGTGGCGGCGACGCCGGCCCCGCCCGTCGACCGCGCAGAACTGCTCCAGGACGCCGTTTCGGCGCTGCAGGAGACGCAGAATGCGCTTGCCGCGCTCGACAACAAGGACGGCAAGGCCGCGACCGCCGCGCTCGAGCGCGCCACCGGCAAGCTCGAAATCGTGCTCGCGCGCAACCCCAGCCTTGCTCTCGCTCCGGTCGATGTCAGTGTGATCAGCTACGACGTCCTGGGTTCTGTGGATGCCGTGAAGGCACTGCGGAAGTCGGCCGAGGAGGCGCTCGAAGATGGACGGTTGCAGGAGGCGCGCCATCTCATCGACGGGCTGGCGAGCGAAACCGTTGTTCGGACCAGTAATCTCCCGCTCGCGACCTACCCGGACGCGATCAAGGCCGCCGCGGCTCTCATCGCCCAAGGCAAGCTGGACGCAGCAAAGGCGGCGCTCGAAGCTGCGCTCGGCACGATCGTGATCCGCGACGTGATCCACCCGCTCCCGCTCATCCGGGCAAGCGCGGCGATCGAAGAGGCGCGCAACCTGGCTGCGAATGCCCAGCGCGGCGCCGGGGATGAGGCGAGAATCAAGCAACTTCTGAACACTGCGCGTGAACAGCTCCGGCTCGGTCAGGCGTTGGGCTATGCGACCAAGGACCAAATGAAGGAGCTGCTGAAAACGGTCGACGAGATCGAGGAGGGCACCAAGAACAAGGGCGCGGCAACGAGCATTTTCGACAAGATTCGCGATTTCTTCAAGAAAGCAACTCAATCGAGCCAGCCTGCTCAGAAGAAGTGAGTCAGCGCAATCTGACAACACTGCCAGTGCCGGCGCGCGCGGGTTCGATGTGGCTGCGGGTGGATAGCTACTGAGACCATAGGACGAGGAGCGCGGACTTTGCGATCCTGCAAAGTCCGCACTCCTCAAGCCCGACTGCCGAAGGACGGTTATATGATCGTTCATGCCCCTCGCTCGCCAAACGCATCGGGGTGGGATCCGGGGCGGGCCGAACGGATTGTCGGACGGGTTCGGCGATGGAATAGACGGAAGCCGAGGCGGACAATGCCGCGGTCCGCCGCACCGCAAATGACATGAGTCAGCCAGCCGGAGCGCTCTCCCGCTCACGGTCGCGTCTTGCCGGGCTGCGGAGGAGTGCGGGATTCGCAGGCGGGCCCACGCCGTGCGAGTGATGTTCGTCATCGATGCTTCCGATGGTGGCGATGCCTCCTCGGAGGGCCGCATTATGTCCGACCTGACCGTTCGAGCAGCCAAGAGGAGGGCGACATGCCGGTCATACGATTGGAAACCAAAACGGTCGCCAAACCCTGGGGCCGATGGTCGACTGGACCCTGGTTCGATGACGTGGCCGCGCGTGAGGAGCCCGTCGGCGAGATCTGGTTCGAGCTGCCGCCGGGAAGCGGGCTTGATGACCCCGAGCTGCTGGTCAAGTACCTGTTCACGAGCAGACGGCTCTCGGTCCAGGTTCATCCTGACGACGCTACCGCGAAGGCGTATGGGCTCCCCCGGGGCAAGAGCGAAGCCTGGCAGATCCTCGAGGCCGAGCCGGGGGCGAGCGTCGCGCTGGGACTGCGGACATGGGTTACCAGGGAGCGGTTGCGCGCCGCGGCCAGGGATGGCTCGATCGTCGGCCTGCTCGACTGGAAGCCAGCGCGGGCGGGTGACTTCTGGTACGCGCCGGCAGGCACGATCCACGCCATAGGCGCCGGTCTCAGCCTGATCGAAATCCAGCAGAATGTGGACGTCACCTATCGGCTCTATGACTATGGTAGCAATCGCGAGCTCCATCTGGACGAGGCGGTGGAGGCTGCCCGCCCGGCGCCCTACGAGGCTCCATTCGCCCCATTCGAGTTGGCGCGGGGCAGGCGGGTGCTTGCCGCCGGAGGGCCGTTCGTGGTGGAACGCTGGGCCGACGCTTTTACCGGCATTCTGGCGCCGCGGCGAGGCGAGCCGGTTTGGCTGATACCCCTCCGGGGCGAAGCGGTCGTGGGATCGGAGCCGATTGAGCCCGGCGGCGTGTGGATCGTCGCTGGCGATGCCGGCGTCAACTTCACCGGCTCGTGCGATCTTCTCGTCGCCTATTCGGGCCGAGCGGTGCACGAGGCGCTCATCGGCTGATCTTGAAGTGGACCGGCAACCCTGAAGCGGGCTCCCGATCGAACCGAAAATGGCTTGTTGAAGTGAGCTAGATCAGTGCCGGACGGAGGTGCTGCGCATAGCGAAGCCGATGATCCCGCCTCGGTGGGCTTCTCCAAGGATGGGCCTTGAAATGCCTGCTAGCCCGGTTCGCTGCACCACAATCCTGACATTGCTTCTGGCCTGCGGGAATCCCGCGATTGCGCAAACTTCCACCCCTTCGTCTTCAAGCCCAACCGAAGGCCGCAGCGAGCAGTACAACGTACCGCCGCCGCCTGGCTACAAGCCGCCTCCTGGCCGGTTCGTGCAGTCGGATCGCGAGCGCGAGGAGGATGATCGCTACAGCCGCGAAGCCGAACGGTGGGCGGCAGAAAATTGCATAGCGGACCGTCGGAGCAACATCGCTGCAGGCGCGGTGATCGGCGGGCTGATTGGAGCGCTTGCCGGTTCAGGGCTCGCCGGTCGCTACGATAGAGCCCCGGCCACCGTCCTTGGCGCGGGTGCAGGCGCGGTCGCGGGCAGCGCCATCGCGAGGAACGCCAGCCCCGACTGTCCGCCCGGGTTCGTGGTCAAGGCAGCGCCCGAGCCTTTCTATCCGCCACCCGTCTATCCGCACGTCTATGTGGCGCCGCCGTGGTATGATCCCTGGGTATGGTACGGGGGCCACTGGATCTACAGGCCCTATCCCTATCACCGATACTGGTACAAGCGCCACTGGCGACGCCGCTAAGTGCCGGAGGAGCCGGAAGTCCTTGGTGTGCCTGAGCCGCTATGGCATGGGTTTGCCACTCCGGAGCATTTGGCCGAGAGCCTGGTCCGAGAGGTGTCGGGCATCATCACCGATCGTCTGGAAACGGAAGGCGCCGCCTTCGTCGCCTTTCCAGGTGGCCGGTCGCCTGTGCGCGCGTTCGAATTCCTTGCCCCGCGAGCGAGCGGGTGGCGTGGGGTCACGATCATCCCCACCGACGACCGCCTCGTGCCGCCGGGCGACCGGCTGTCCAACTATGGTCTGCTGGAGAGATGTTTCGCCGCGGGGCAAGCACGGCTCACCCCTCTTGCAAGACCACCATCCGATGATCCTGCCGCAGCGGCGGACGCAGCCGAGCTGAGGCTTTCGGACCTGGCTTGGCCGCAGGATCTGGTCTGGCTAGGGTTCGGTCTGGACGGGCATGTTGCCTCGCTCCTCCCGGGACCGGACCTTGCCGTTGCGATGCGTTATCCTGACTGGAGGCGCGTCGCCGGCATCAGGCCCGTGCCGCTTCCGGCCGAGGCGCCGGTGCCCAGAGTGACGTTGACGCTGAGCGCCATTCTCTCGGCAAAGCGACTGCTTATTTTCGGCAGCGGCCAGGACAAGCTGAAGGTCGTCGAACGGGCTCTGGAAGAGGGTGCGGAGTCGCAGATGCCGCTCGGCATCGTCTTAGCTAAAGCAAAGTGCCAGCCCGAACTATTCTGGAGCCGATAGCTTCGAACTTTGTCGCTGGATCGGCTCGCTTCGCGACGTCTCTCGGGCAGGGCCGACGCAGCAAGCTCTTTGCGAAGGGGCATGGGAGCGATGGCTGGCAAACGCGTAGAAGATGCAGGAGCGAGCCCGCTCCTTCAGAGCACTGACAAAGATCAGCGTTTCGCCGAGCCGCCACGTTTAGATTGCCCAGGTCTTTGGTGCTCGATCGGCTCGCCGGAAGGCTGGTCGAGCTGAACGACGGGAGATCCTGGATGCGGAGGCTCGTTTTCGTTCCCGCGTTGCTGCTGGCAGTCGCTTGCGATACGCGTAGTCACGCCCGACGGCACCGCTGAATGCGGACGGTTCCGGTCGCCTGGAGTCGGCCCGTGGCGCGCCCCCGAGCTTCGCCGATCTTGCCGCCCGTCTCTTCCCGGCTGTGGTGAACAGCTCGACAACGTCGCGTGTAAGGGTGCGGAGAATGCCCGACTTTCCGGGCGGCCTTCCGTTCGGCGGCCTGTTTCCCTTTCCGGAACTGGGCCGGCCGCCCGCTCCCCTTAATGCCACGTCGCGCGGATCCGGATTCCTCATTTCGACAGATGGCTACGTCGTCACGAACAACCACGTCGTCGCGGGTCGCGGCTCGGGCGTGCAGGTCCAAGCGATCAAGGTCACGCTGACCGGCGGGAAGGAATATCCAGCTCGCGTGGTCGGGCGTGACGAAGCCTCAGACCTTGCTGTCCTCAAAGTCGAGGCTAATAACTTGCCCTTTGTGCGCTTTGGTAACTCGCCGGGCGCGCGCGCCGGCGACTGGGTCCTCGCAATCGGGAATCCCTATGGCCTTGGCGGCACGGTGATGGCCGGGATCGGCCGCCACTTGTCGACTCCGGCTGTTGAACGAGAGGAATTCGAATGAACCTTGAGAAATATACGGACCGCGCAAAGGGCTTTCTTCAGGCCGCGCAGACCGTGGCGATAAGACTTAATCATCAGCGCATCACGACGGAGCATATTCTCAAAGCCCTGCTCGAGGACGAGCAGGGCATGGCAGCCGGCCTGATTCGCGCTGCCGGCGGCAATCCGGATCTGGCGGCTAGCGAAGTGGACGCTGCGCTTGCCAAGCTGCCTTCAGTCACCGGAAGCGGGGCGTCCCAGCCTCCCGGACTCGACAACGATGCCGTCCGGCTCCTCGATCAAGCCGAGCAGATCGCCCAGAAGTCCGGGGACAGCTATGTGACGGTCGAACGGCTACTGCTGGCGCTCACCCTCGCGACAGGCGCGGCGGCTGGCAAGGCTCTGGCGCGAGCGGGCGTGAAGCCCGAGGCGCTGAACGAAGCGATCAACCAGCTTCGCGGCGGGCGCGCCGCGGACACGGCAAGCGCCGAGGATCGCTACGATGCGCTGAAGAAATTCGCCCGCGACCTCACCCAGGCCGCGAGGGACGGGAAGCTCGATCCGGTGATCGGCCGGGACGAGGAGATCCGACGCACGGTTCAGATTCTGGCGCGTCGGACCAAGAACAATCCCGTGCTCATCGGCGATCCCGGCGTTGGTAAGACCGCGATCGTGGAAGGGTTGGCGCTCCGCATCGCCAATGGCGACGTTCCCGACACGCTCAAGGATCGCAAGCTGATGGCGCTCGACATGGGGGCGCTCATCGCCGGCGCGAAATATCGCGGCGAGTTCGAGGAGCGTCTCAAGGGCGTGCTCGACGAAGTGAAGGGGGCCGAGGGCAACATCATCCTCTTCATAGACGAGATGCACACGCTGATCGGCGCAGGTAAGACGGAAGGCGCGATGGATGCGGGCAACCTCTTGAAGCCCGCGCTTGCCCGCGGCGAGCTGCACTGTATCGGCGCGACCACGCTCGACGAATACCGTAAGTATGTCGAGAAAGACGCGGCGCTCCAGCGCCGGTTCCAGCCAGTGTTCGTCGGCGAGCCGACGGTGGAGGACACGATCTCCATCCTCCGGGGTCTCAAGGAAAAGTACGAGCTGCACCACGGCGTGCGGATCACGGATGGGGCGATCGTCGCGGCGGCGACGCTCTCCAACCGCTACATCACCGACCGGTTCCTGCCCGACAAGGCGATCGACCTGATGGATGAGGCGGCAAGCCGGATCCGCATGGAGGTCGAATCCAAGCCGGAAGAGATCGAGACGCTTGACCGGCGCATCATCCAGCTGAAGATCGAGCGGGAAGCGCTCAGAAAGGAGTCGGATGCCGCATCCAGGGATCGCCTGACGCACCTCGAGCATGATCTCGCGCAGCTTGAGCAGCAGTCGGCGGAACTTACACAGCGCTGGCAGGCGGAGCGGGAGAAGATCCAGGCCGAGGCCAAGCTCAAGGAGCAGCTCGACCAGGCTCGCCTCGAGCTTGACCAGGCGCAGCGACGCGGCGACCTCGCCCGCGCTGGCGAGCTGAGCTATGGCGTCATACCGGGTTTGGAGAAGCAGCTGGCCGACGCTCAGACGGCGAGCCAGGGCGCGATGCTGCGCGAGGAGGTCACCGCCCAGGACATCGCGGCGGTCGTCTCGCGCTGGACGGGCATCCCGGTGGACAAGATGCTCGAAGGCGAGCGCGAAAAGTTGCTCCATATGGAGGAGGCGCTCGGCAAGCGGGTCATCGGCCAGCGGCAGGCGGTCACGGCGGTCAGCCGCGCCATCCGCCGTGCCCGCGCGGGCCTGCAGGATCCGGACCGGCCGATGGGCTCGTTCCTGTTCCTCGGCCCGACCGGCGTCGGCAAGACCGAGCTCACCAAGGCGCTCGCGGGCTTCCTGTTCGACGACGACAGCGCGATGGTCCGAATCGACATGTCGGAGTTCATGGAGAAGCACTCGGTCGCGCGGCTTATCGGCGCCCCGCCGGGCTATGTCGGCTATGAGGAAGGCGGCGTGTTGACTGAGGCGGTGCGGCGGCGGCCCTATCAGGTGATCCTCTTCGACGAGGTGGAAAAGGCGCACAACGACGTCTTCAACGTGCTCCTGCAGGTGCTCGACGACGGCCGGCTGACGGACGGACAGGGCCGCACGGTCGATTTCAAGAACACGCTGATCATCCTCACGTCCAATCTCGGTAGCCAGTACCTATCCAACCTGGCGGAAGGGGAGACGGTCGAGAGCGTCGAGCCGCAGGTGATGGAGGTGGTGCGCGCGCATTTCCGGCCGGAATTCCTCAACCGGCTCGATGAGATCATTCTGTTCCACCGCCTCGGCCAGGCCGACATGGGTCCGATCGTCGACATTCAGGTCTCGCGCGTCCAGAACCTCCTCCAGGATCGGAAGATCATCCTTGACCTCACCGAGCGCGCGCGTGCCTGGCTCGGCCGCGTGGGGTATGACCCGGTCTACGGCGCACGTCCGCTTAAGCGCGCAATACAGCGGTATCTTCAGGATCCTTTGGCGGACCTCCTCCTGCGGGGCGAGGTCCCGGATGGCTCCACTGTCACCATTGATGAAGGGGACGGCGAACTGGCATTCACGATCCGGATGAAGGGGCCCGCCGAAGGGCAGGCTGATTGAAAGGCACTTCGCGGCGGCGATCCGCTGCCGCGAGGACCTGCAGCGAACGAGGATTTATCGATGGCTGAAAAGCGAGGGGTCGTCTGCCCCCACTGCGATGCCACGAACGCGGTGCCGACCGACCGTGAGCCGCTGGTCGCCAGATGCGGTCGTTGTCATCAGAAGCTGTTCGAGGGCGTCCCTGCCGCTCTCGACGCTGCGCGAGCGCGCAAGCATATCCGCAATTCGGATCTGCCGGTGATCGTCGATTTCTGGGCGAGCTGGTGCGGCCCGTGCCGGACGATGGCGCCGATCTTCGAACAGGCAGCGCGCTCGATCGAGCCGAAAGCGCGCTTCATCAAGGTCGATGTCGACGCAAATCCCGACATCGCATCCGAGTACGGCGTCCAGGGGATCCCCGCGTTGCTTGCCTTCAAGAATGGCAATGTCGTCGCGCGCCAGGCTGGCGTCACTGATCTAGGCACGCTGAGAGGGTGGGCCGAGCGGTTCGGTGCTTGAATACCGGCATCGCAGCTTGATCGGTGCCTCGGGTGTGGCAATGTTAGCGGCCGGCGCATCGAATGCCGGCCGACCCCATGTCACGAGCCTTTCTGTCCCGAGGCGTCGCCTGGCCAACCCCGGATAGGAGCATCGTCGAATTGAAAACGCTGCTTGTTAAGGGGTGCAGCCCTTTCCCGGGGCGGCTCGTGTACCTCATACGGCAAGTCAATCCGCTCGCAATAACGCACCGCAGCATCACGACTGTCGAAGCGAAGATCGATCTGAAGCAGGGGATCTTCTCCGCCGGTCCAACCTGTTAGCCAGTCGACAAAAGGCCTTTTTCTCGGCTCAAACCTGAGCCTCCACTCATTCTTATGCGCGCGGCCGCCTCGCCCATGGTTGGAGGCGCTGGGATAAGGCTCGATGATTGCACGAGCATCATCAGGCAGCGAAGTTAGGTAGCGGCGCCACCATCGCCCATCCTGCGCGACGCGACAGTTTGTGGCATGCCTATGATCGAGCTTCTGCTGTCGCATGTTGCGCAAGCGAATGCGACGCAGGCGGCTCCGGATATAACCGGCCGAGCATGATCGATTTTTATAGAGACGCGAGCCCATATTGACATCTGTCCTTGCCGATGCGGAGCTTGCGGTATTTCATCGGCGATAGGTCTGAGCTATGTCAGGATGCTGCTTCTTGAATTGCGGATATTCTGTTCGTCCAGCCCTTGATGGAGATCAACGTGCCAGAAAAATTCGAGCAGAACGTCCTCGAGCAGGTACGAGTGAGGGAGGTTGTCGGCACCGTGCACAACCTCGAAATGCTCGAGGAATTGGTTGTTGCGCTCGGAGCGGCAGGAGTCGACAAGGGCGACATCGACTTGATGGCGAGCCGCGAGGCGGTACTTGCGAAACTTCCCGCAATCTATGGCGACCCGATAAATCTTGCGGAAATTCCCGACCTGCCGCGGCGCGAGCTGGTTACCCGAGATGAAGGGGCGACGGTCACCGGGGTTGTTTTCGGAACGCTAATCTCGCTGGCTGCGCTTGGCGCAGCCCTGCCCGTCGTGGCATCAGGTGGCGCCTTGGCAGCGGTGCTCGCCGCAACTGCGGCAGGCGGAACGATTGGAGCGGGTATCGCGAAGGTCGTGCGCAGGGCCATCCTGGGTGGCGTCGGGGCCGATACTCTTGAGCGCGATATTCGTTCCGGTGGATTAGTCGTCTTTGTTCGAGTGCGGGATGACACCCCCGAATCCCAGATTCAGGACATCATGCGAAAATCCGGCGCGCTGAACGTGCACGTGCACGAAATCGAGCTGAAGAAGACGCTGGACGAGTTGCCGCTTGCCACAATCCAACCTGATCCATGGCTCGCCACCTGATCAGCGCGGGCTTGGCGGCCCGGCACGCCGAGAAGTTAGAACAGGTCGCGATCTAACCCTGATCCCATTGCGTGGCTTCTCGGGCGTTTTGCAATAAACATTCGCGTGTCGGCCGCGGCATCATGCTCAATCGCGTGTGAGATACCGGTACACCGTAGATTCGTTGGTAGGTAAGGGCACCGGACAGCGTGACGGGCGGAGTAATAGTATCACGCTGCCCGGTGCAACGGCTCGGCGGCCGGGGGGGGGCGAGTGGTCCGTCCGAGCCGTATTCCTAAAGCTAACCGTATCCTGCGCGGGCCAGCGCCCATTCGAGTTCGCGCATCGAGGGCTGCACGAGAACCTGTCCCCCGAGCTTGATCGTGGGACTGGCAAGCCTGCCTCCGGCGAGCCATTCGAGCTCCGACCGCACTTCTGGATGGGCTTCCCAGTCGACGAAGCGATACGGGATCCCGGCTCGGTCGAGATACCGCCGAATCATCATGGTGATGCCGCACCAACGGCTTCCGTAGATGACGATCGGAGCGGGAGCTGGGCCGCGTGCTCGATACGCGGACGCCATTATTCGCGTCCCGCATTCGCTGGCGTTCCAACAATCTCGTCGAGCTTGGCGAAGAGCTCATAGATGTCGGGGACATGCTGGAGCTTCGGCGAGATGTGGGCGTAGCGGATGACGCCCGCTCCATCGATGACGTAGAGCGCGCGCTCGGAAAAGCCATCAGCGTCGCGCCATACGTTATAGCGGCGCGCGACTTCTCCCTTGGGATTGAAATCCGCGAGGAGCGGCATCGAGAGTCCGCGAGCGGCTGCCCAGGCGCCGTGGCTGTAAAGGCTATCTACCGAAATCCCGACGATCTGCACGTCGCGCTTCTCGAACTCGCTCCATTCCTGCTGATAAAGGTCCAACTGCTTGCTGCAGCCTGGGCTCCAGTCGAGCGGATAGAAGGCGACGACGATTGTTCGTCCCGCATAGGATGAGAGGGTGACTTCCCGGCCGTTGGCGTCCAGCAGGGCGAACTCTGGCGCTTTCGCTCCCACGCTGAGAGGAGCATTGACCGCATCCCCCTCCATCGCAGGCGCATGCTCGTGGAGGCTTTTCAGATCATCCAGAGTCGCGCCGGCCGGTGCCTCGAAGGCAGGGTGGGCCGAGCCGGCGGAGCGCCACAATTCCTGAATCAGGCCGTGGAGCAGCGATAGAGCCTGCTTTTCCGGGCCGTCCGGAAGCTTGGGCGCCAGCGCCGCAAAGTCGGTGCTGAGCTGTTCCAATCGACTTGGCTGGGGGGCCAGTGTGCCTGCGTTTCTATCCAAGTTGGGACTCCTTGCTGCACGTGGTCCGCCTTCGCGAGGAATGGCGCGACGAACCTTCCTGATGTCGCCGACCCAACCTAATCGGGTTGCTTGGCGGCGGGCTGAGATAGATCAGAGCTTGGCTCGGCCCTGCGACTAACCCGAGACCGCCGCTCAAGGTGCCCCGGCCGCAGGAGGTCGGGGCACCATCGACGAAGGAGCAACGATCAAAACCGTGGAGGCTTAGGTTGAGATGAAGAAAATGGGATTCAGTTTTGCTCTCCTGCCGGCAATGCTTCTTGGCATAGCCGGGTGCACCACTACGGGGTCCGGCATCGGCGTTGCGAGGAGCGGGACGACGACAGCGACGTTCGTGTGGAAATCGAGCGGTGCCCGATCGGGCATTATGACCGCAAAGCTTAGCACGGGCGCCACCTATGCAGGCCCGTTCTTCCAGATCACGAGCGAGACAACCATCGAGGAGCTTACTCCGCTATGGACCGGGTGGGGCGATCGGTGGAGGTGGCGTGGTTGGACGTATTGGGGACCAAGCCAGAGCACGCTCACCCATTACAGCGGGAGGGTGCTCGCCAACCTTACCGGCGCAGACGGGCAGATGCGGTGCCATTTCCGGCTGATGCGGCCGAGTGCAGGGATGGCTGGCGGTGGGCAGGGACGCTGCCAATTGCCGGGAGGGACGATCATCGACGCGACCTTTCCGCCGACCTGACGGCTCTTGCTCAATTCGGTCGGCAAGGTTACGCCGGTCGGCGATGGGTTCGTGCGGGTGGATGTTGTGCAGCCGGCGAAGGCGGGGATAGCCATCGCCATCCCCGCCGATCGCATCAGGGCAGGATCCTGATTTGATTGTCAACGCTCGTCACGCCAGGTGCGGCCCATGCCGATCTTTCGGCCTCCTGACGTTCGGCCCAGCTCCTGACCGTACCCTTGAGCGTGACCTTGCCGCCGTCGGCTATGACCTCGACGCGTTGCGCGTCGACCTGGGCGCTGCGGACGAGGGCGTCCTCGATCTTCTTCTTGACGTCGCCAGGGTTGACCCTGGGCTCTACCGTGATCAAATTGGTGACGCCCTTTACGCCGCTGATCGACCGGACGGCGCGTTCGGCCCATTCCTTCTGAAAATTCCATTCGACATGGCCCTCGAGCGTAAGCCAGCCATTTTTGACGACGACCTTGACCTTTTCGGCGCTGCTGGGCAGTTCGCGCTTCAGCGATTTTACCGCGTCTTCGGCAATCTCGGGATCAAGGCGCTCGGTCGACAGCTTGACCTGGATCTCGTTGGCGACCGCCTTAACCCCCGAGACGCGTTTCGCCGCCTTCTCGGCATAATAAGAGTCCATATAGCTCTTGGTCACGCCGCTCAGCGTCACGATCCCGTCCTTCACGGCGACGGCGATCGTCTCGTCGTGCTGGATCGACGGGTCGTATTTGATCTCGTCCTCGACGTCCCTCTTGATGGTGGAATCGGTGCGAAAAAGGGAAACCATGGTGGATCCTCCTAGTCATTGCGGGCCAGCAGCCCAGGTTGGCACTCCGCCCCAGCTTTCCTATTCAGCGAGTCGCCGATGCGCGCTGACTTAGGTCAGGCGAAAACCGGTGGGACCGTTCCCGGCCCGGTCGCGGTCTGCGACCGTTACATTGCCGTCTGATGTGGGTCAGTTCATCGCCGCGGTGCCGCGCTATCCTCCGCAGTGCTTCACCAACCGCGCTTGCGGCCGAGGCGCAACCCGCGACCAGACCTCCGCCCGCCTAGCGCGGCGGATTAACAGGATGACAGGAATGGCCATCGAGATCGGAATTGACGATACCAAGAGGAAAGAAATAGCCGAGGGTCTGTCGCGCCTGTTGGCCGACACCTACACGCTATATCTGACGACTCATAATTTCCACTGGAACGTCACTGGGCGGATGTTCAACAGCCTCCATGCGATGTTCATGGTCCAGTATACTGAATTGTGGAATGCGGTTGATCCGATCGCCGAAAGAATTCGCTCGCTCGCTGAGCCAGCACCTGGTTCATATGCGCAGTTTGCGAAGCTGAGCTCGCTCGCTGACGCGCCCGAAACTCCCCCCAGAGCCGAGGCGATGATCCAGATTCTGGTCGACGGACACCAGGCGACTGCCCGATCGGCTCGCAGCCTCTTTCCTGTGGCCGATGAAGCGGGCGACCAGGCGACCGCCGATTTCGCGACGCAACGCGTGGCGGTTCACGAAAAGGCGGCCTGGATGCTCCGCGCGCTCCTCGACGAGTGAGCTTACCTCCACAGCCCACGCTTTCGGCGGCAATGATCGGCGGGCGCCGCGTCTGACCTATGTCAGCGTCCGCGATCCTTCCGCTGCTTACCCTTCCGCTGCTTACCCTTCTGCTGTTGCGGCCATTGCCTTCGGCCGACCACCCAATCGAAAGGATCGGTAGATGAAAACAGGATTGCTCCACGTGGCCGAGGACAGGGGCGGAGACGCGCGGCTTGACGCGGCAGTCCGGCTTGCCCGGGCATTCGACCTTCATCTGACGGGCGCGCAGGCTGCGCCGCTGTCGGCCTACGCAATGGCCGACCCCTTCGGCGGGGTTTACCCATCGGTGAAGCTCTTCACGGAGCATGAGAAACGACAGGATGCCACGCGCGCGGCCGTGGAGGCCAGACTGCGCGACGAGGGCGTGGCGTTCGACTGGCTCCGCGGAGTTGGTTCTCCCGCGACGGTGCTTCTCGATCAATCGCGGCTGAGCGACGTGATCATCCTCAGTCATCTCGAAAGCGACGAAGGCGGCTGGGACGCGGAACTCGACCTCGTCGGCGATGTCGCAGTCCATTCGCGTGCTCCGATCCTCTCGGTGCCTTATGACAACGGAACCCTTGACCTCGAGGGCGCTGCGCTCGTCGCGTGGAACGCTTCGTTCGAGGCCGCGCAGGCGCTGCGTTTCGCGGTTCCGCTCCTGAGCCGGGCGGCGCGCGTCCAGATCGTGACGATCGGGGAGGACGCTCCCGAGTTTCCCGCCGCCGGCGCTGCCGCCTATCTCTCGCATCATGGCATCCAATCGGAGTTGCTCTCGGTGCCCCGCGGTGAGCTCAGCGTGGGAGAGGAACTGCTGAACGTCATCATCGACTCGCGGTCGAGCTTCGCGGTTCTCGGCGCCTATGGGCATTCGCGCATTCGCGAACGTATCCTCGGTGGGGTCACGCGCGAGATGTTGCTGCGGTGCCCGAAGCCGCTGCTGCTGGCCCATTGAGGAAGGAGTTCGATCGATGCGCGGCATCATCGCAGCAGTGCTGTGCGTCGCTCTAGCTGGATGTGGGACGCAGAAGGCGGAGCAGCCTAGCGGCGATCACCGCGCATAGCGCCTCGATCAACACTACCAACAGGCGGTGATCAACCTGAACGACGCATCTAGGCGGTCTGCGCTCTTCCGCGCGATCCGAGATGCCGGTCTGGCGTGCCAGAATGTCATTCAGGCTGAGCGGCTGCCGGACGAGAAGGAAGGACCGGTTTGGCGGGCGCAGTGCGAAGACAAGTCCTATCATCTCGTCATCGTTCATGCCGATGGCACGGCCAATGTGGTCAGCCGAACTCGGTGATCCCTTCTTATAACTCTTGTGTCGACCCAAAGCCAACGGTGACGGTGTGAAGCAGCTGATCGCTTTCGATCTCGACGGCACCTTGGCCGAAAGCAAAGCCCCGCTCGACGACGAGATCGCCGGGCTGCTGGCAACGCTCCTCACCTTTGCCCAGGTGGCAGTGATTTCCGGGGGTGACTGGCCCCAACTGAAGAAGCAGGTGATTGATCGCCTGCCAAGCAATGCAGAGCTGGCCATGCTCTGGATATTGCCCACTGCCGGCGCGAAGCTGTTCCGCTTCACCAAAGACTGGCAGCTGGTCTACTCGCAGGCAATCACGCCGGATGAGAAGTCGCATATCCTGGGCGCACTGGAACGGGCGATACCGGCGGCGGGCCTCAATGACGATCCTGCGTGGGGACCACGGGTCGAGGATCGCGGAACGCAGATAACCTATTCAGGCATCGGGCAGAAAGCGCCGCTGGATGCCAAGCGGGCCTGGGACCCGGATCGTCGCAAGCGGCTGCAGTTGCAAGCCATGCTAGAACAATCCTTGCCTGGCTGGTCGATCAACATCGGAGGAACCACATCGGTCGACATTACGCGGGAAGGGATCGACAAGGGATTTGGACTGCGCAAGCTGGCAGAGGTTAGCGGCGTCGCCTTGAAGGACATGATGTTCCTCGGCGACGCAGTATTCCCTGGTGGCAACGACTACCCTGCGGTTACGACCGGCGTCGACACAGTCGCTGTTCGCGACGTGCAGGAAACAAAGAGCATCCTGCATGCTCTCACCCTATGGTTTGGTGCATGATCTCGCTGGAACGCGCCGTGGAGCGGGATGCCGATGGGGAGTTCGGAGTCGCGCACCTTGCAAGATGCTTCCGGTAATAGGATTGGTTATCTCATTTTCGCCGAGGCGTAACGGCAGATAATGAACAACCGACATAGGGACTGAAACAGAATGGCCGATCCATACCAGGCCTTGAACGTGCCGCGCGATGCTGACGACGTCACGATCAAGAAGGCCTATCGAAAGCTCGCCAAGGAATATCATCCGGACCGCAACGCGGATAAGCCGGGAGCGGCGGAACGCTTTTCTGCGATTACAGCCGCCTATGACCTCCTTACCGACAAGGAAAAGCGCGCGCGCTATGATCGCGGTGAAATCGATGAGAATGGCAATCCGAAGGCTCCCTATGGTTTTTCCGACTTCGATGGTGCCGGACCCTTTGCCCGCCGTGGCGGCTTTCGTGCCGGTACCGATGGTGGCGGGACGACATTTGAATTCAGCGGGGACGAAGCCGATTTCGCGAGCATATTTGGCGATATGTTCGGCCGCGCGGAGACCGCCGGGGGCGGTCAGCGCCGATCATATCGCTCTCGGGGAGCTGATGTCGCCTATCGCCTGAACGTCAGCTTCGAAGATGCAGCGGCGCTGCGTCCGCAACATGTCGAGCTCAGAAGGGGGAAGGCGGTCGACCTGAAGCTGCCGGCTGGCTTCGAGTCGGGGACGCAAGTGCGCCTGCGTGGCCAGGGGGAGGAAGGCCCTGGCGGACCCGGCGATGCCATCGTGATTCTCGAGATAGAGCCGCACCGCTTCTTCACGAGGGATGGAGACGATGTCCGTTTGGAGTTGCCGGTGCGCTGGGACGAAGCCGTGCTCGGCGCCAAAGTGCGGGTTCCGACCGTCGACGGGCCGGTGTTGCTGACGATCCCTAAGGGATCGAGCTCGGGGCGCACGCTGCGGATCAAGGGCAAGGGATTCCACCGGCGGGACGGTTCACGCGGCAATCAGTTGGTCCGCCTGATGGTGCATCTGCCTTCCGGCGACGCTGAGCTTGAGGAGTTCGCCCGGACCTGGGCTCAGCGTCATGACGAAAATCCGCGTGCCTCCTTGGGAGTCTGAGGCGGCCTTACGCGACAACTGATCCAGGTCAGGACTCACGAGCGCGAGACCCTTCATCGTCGTTGTTCGATTTTCTAATTCGGAGGCTAGCATGGCGAAAGCAATCGGCATCGATCTCGGCACCACCAATTCGTGCGTCGCGGTGATGGAGGGCAAAGAGCCCAAGGTCATCGAGAATGCCGAAGGTGCCCGGACCACCCCATCCATGGTGGCCTTCCGCCCCGATGGCGAGGTACTGGTGGGAGCCGCCGCGAAGCGTCAGGCCATTACCAATCCCGAGCAGACGCTCTTTGCGATCAAGCGCCTGATCGGACGCCGCTACGATGACCCCATCGTTCAGAAGGACAAGGGCATGGTGCCCTACAAGATCGTGCCCGGTGCCAATGGTGACGCCTGGGTAGAGGTAAACGGGAAGAAGTCGAGCCCCAGCGAGATCTCCGCGCACATCCTGCGCAAGATGAAGGAGACTGCCGAGAAATATCTGGGCGAGCCGGTCACCGAAGCCGTCATCACCGTTCCGGCCTATTTCAACGACGCCCAGCGGCAGGCGACCAAGGATGCAGGGACCATCGCCGGTCTCGAGGTTCTGCGCATCATCAATGAGCCAACGGCTGCCGCCCTTGCCTATGGGCTGGAAAAGAAGAAGGCAGGCACGATCGCGGTTTATGATCTTGGCGGCGGCACGTTCGACGTATCCATTCTCGAACTCGGCGATGGCGTGTTCGAAGTGAAGTCGACCAACGGCGACACCTTTCTCGGCGGCGAGGATTTCGACAAGCGGATCATCGACTTTCTCGCGGACGAGTTCCGCAAGGAGCAGGGGATCGATCTGCGCCAGGACCGGCTCGCGCTCCAGCGCCTGAAAGAGGCGGCCGAGAAAGCGAAGATCGAACTCAGTTCGGCATCGCAGACGAGTGTCAACCTGCCTTTCATTACCGCGGATCAATCCGGTCCGAAGCATCTCGACATCAGCCTCACGCGCGCCAAGCTCGAGGCGCTGGTCGATGATCTCATCTCCCGCACCATGGGGCCGTGCAAGGCAGCGCTGGAGGATGCAGGGCTAAATGCCGATCAGCTCGACGAAGTTGTGCTGGTCGGCGGGATGACCCGCATGCCGAAGGTCGTCGAGGCGGTGAAGACTATCTTCGGGCGCGAGCCGCACCAGGGCGTCAACCCTGACGAGGTCGTGGCACTTGGCGCAGCGATCCAGGCGGGCGTGCTGAAGGGCCAGGTCGAAGACGTGCTGCTTCTCGACGTCACGCCATTGTCGTTGGGCATCGAGACGCTCGGCGGCGTGATGACCAAGCTCATCGACCGGAACACGACGATACCTACCAAGAAGAGCCAGACCTTCTCGACGGCGGAGGACAACCAGCCCGCTGTGACCATCAGGGTCTTCCAGGGCGAGCGGGAAATGGCCGAGGACAACAAGCTCCTCGGCCAGTTCAATCTCGAGAACATCGCACCGGCGCCCCGAGGCGTGCCGCAGATCGAGGTGACGTTCGATATCGATGCAAACGGCATCGTGAACGTTTCCGCGACAGACAAGGGGACCGGGCGCGAGCAGAAGATCACCATCCAGTCGTCGGGCGGACTGAGCGAAGAGGACATCAAGCGTGCGGTCAGGGACGCCGAAGAGCATGCCAGCGAGGACAGGAAGCGGCGCGAACTGGCGGAAGCGAAGAACCAGTCCGACGCTTTGATCTTCCTCTCCGAAAAGACGCTTGCGGATGCAGGGGATCGCGTTGCGGCCGCGGATCGGCAAGCCGTCGAAGACGCGGTTTCGAACCTGAAGACGGCCATGCAGGGCGACCAGATCGAGGACATCCGCGCGCGCGGCGAGGATCTGCAGTCTGCGACCCAGAAGGTCGCCAGCGCCCAGCGCGCCGAGCCGGGCAGCACATCGTCGGCTGATGACGGGATCGTGGACGCCGAGTTCGAGGAGGCGGACGACGCGAAGAAGTGATCCGGTCCGTTCCGCTGATCACAATTTGGTGAAGTGGCGCCGCCGCTTGCACGGATGAATGAAGGCTCGGTCAAATGAACCAGGACGACATCGCTGAAGGAGGACAGTCTCCGGCGCCGCAGGAGCAGGAGGTGGAGAAGCCCGAGTCCAAGCAGGCGGCCGCATCGGAAGCCGACGAGCTGCGGGAGCGGCTCCTGCGTGCCCTGGCCGATGCCGAGAATGCCAGGAAGCGAGCCGATCGCGCGCGTGCCGAGGGGCGCGAGAGCGGGATTGCAGACCTGGTCTCGAAAATCGTTCCCGCTCTCGATAGCCTCGATCTCGCCATCGAGGCGGCCGGCCGAACCGAGGAAGGAACCCAGCCGAGTGTCGATGCCCTGCTAAACGGGCTGCGGGCGACCAGTCGCGCGTTTCTCGATGCGCTGATCAAGGTGGGCGTCGAGCGAATATGCCCCGGCACGGGCGAGGCGTTCGACCCGAACATCCATGATGCGATCGCATCGCGATCTGATGACGAGACAGGTGACGGGCTGGTCCTGGAGACCCTCCAGCCCGGATACAGGGTTGCAAGCCGACTTGTGCGGCCCGCGCGCGTCGTGATTGCAAGGGCGAGCTGAGCGGGGAGATGGATCCGATGGTACAGTTTGCCTCCGCCGCTGACGCCTTCGGACCACGGCAATGCTCGGCCCGGTCCACAAGGGGCTACTGGTGGTGCGGCGTGCTCGCCCTAGTCTCGGCCGCGCATGCCGACTCGGCGCCTGCGCAGAGCGGGCCCCAGCTCCCAACTTACGAAGTCCACGAGGTCGGGAGCGGCGATCCGCCGAGCTATGAAATCGCAATCCTCGCCCCGACACGCTGGCCTGACCGGTCGGTGCGGACGGGGTTGTTGAGGAAAGCGGCGCAAGTCGCTGCAGGCCGTGGGGCGCGCTGCTTTGCGATCGAACGCGCACAGTTAAGCCGCGATGTGTCGTATGTGCCGCTCCGATCCGGTCATATGACCATTTCGATGAGTGGAAGCGTGGCTGAATGGCGCCGCTACTGGCGGCTTTATCAGCATGTGTTCGATAAGCCCGGCGTTCATATTGGCCTCGGATCCGCACCTCGAATAGGAAGCAAGGTAATCGAGGGGCGAATGATCATTCGCCTCTGCGGACCTGGTGTGGAGACGTCGGGCGATCTCTTCGAAGTGGAGCAGATTTTGTCAGGCATTCGCACTTCCGATGCAGCCGGAAGCCGTTGATGGTCTGACCCTCTCCGCGACCTCGTCTTTGCAGATGTTCTCGCGAGGCAAGGTGGCGAGTAGGCGTATGTCCGTTGTCGTCCTGATGATCGAGCACCTCGGAAAGGTCTTCCTTTCGACGCATCCGAATCATGCAATCGCCTGGTCCACGCTTTTGTCCTACGTGAACGGCACCTGGGCTGAACGTTTCCCCGACCGGCCGCCTCCAGAAAACGAGGAAGAACGCGTCGCGATGTTCTTCGTGGGGGAGGGGGACGAGTATGTCATCGCGGAAGCGGACGTCGAGACCGACACGACGCTGCATTAGGGAAGTGCCTGCTGGTGCGCGACTGACGTCCGCTGCGCCGTCATAGCGAAGGAAGGATCACGCGTCCGATCGGTCCCGGATCGGCTCCACATCCTGGGCGATTGGGGACCGGGCGGCAGCTGGCGGCGACAGCATCGCCAGCAATTCCGCGAGGTCCATCGACGCGAAGCTCACGGAACTGTCCGCCACGCCATACGGCATGATCAGGCGGCCGGCGTGCGCCAACGCACCGCAGGTGTAGACGACGTTGGGGACATAGCCTTCGCGTGCTTCATCCGAGGGCGAGAGGAGCGGGACTGCGGTTCGGCCGATGACGCGGCTCGGGTCATCCCGATCGAGCAGCAGCGCCCCGATGGAATATTTGCGCATGGCGCCGACGCCGTGGGTGAGCACGAGCCATCCTTCTTCCAGTTCGATAGGCGCTCCGCAGTTGCCGATCTGGATAAGTTCCCAGGCATATTCCGGACGCGCAAGAATTTCGCCATGCTCCCAGGAAAGGAGATCGGTGGAGCGCAGTAGATAAAGGCTCTCGCCGTCCTGTCTCCCGAGCATCACATAGTCTTTGCCAAACTTGCGAGGGAAGAGCGCCATGCCCTTGTTGCGCGCGGCGCTGCCTTGGAGTGGGCGAAGCTCGAAACTTTCGAAATCGCGAGTTTCCAGGATCTCAGACGCGATCGTCGCGCCGCTGTAAGCAGTGTAGGTGCCGTAATAGACCCTACTGCCGTCACCGTTCTCGAACCTTACCAGGCGCAGATCCTCCAAGCCGTTGCGCTGCGCGGGCGTATAGGGAAACAACACCATCTCGTCGAGACGGCTGCTGCAGTCATGGCGCCGGAAGGTAACGCTGCCATCGTCATGGCTCTCGGCTCTGGCCGCGATCGCGAGATCCGGTTCCGGCTCGAGTTCGAGCGAGCCGTCTGAGAGAACGACGCCCTGGCGGAATGTGACCGACGAGATGTGGCCCTCGCCCACTGCTCGGAGCGACAAGATAAAACGTAACGCGCCCTGCGAAAGATTTGTTTGATCCGGGTGCGGCACGATGCTCGGGTTCATTAGCGCGGCAGCGCCAACCGAATACTCGTGGCAGAAACAGGCACCAATAAGTTGGCGCTGAGCCTGGTCTAGGGGAGCAGCGAAGCCAATGTCCCTCGCAACCTGCTCATAACGCTCCTCGAAGACTTTCCTGATATCATAATGCCGATTTTCGAAGTCGTTTAAGACCAAAACAAGCTCCGCCTTCACCGTGCGCGTGTCCATCGCGCGCACGGCAGCGATGATACGATGCATGCGCCAGTCGTCTACCGGATTGAGTTCTCTCGGCTCTGAGGCGAGTTTCAGCGGCCGAATGACCACTCTGGCTGGGTTTGGAAGGAGGTGCAGGCTGGATTGGATCAGCGGCATGCCTTACCTCCAGACGCGGCCACCGGGCGCTCTTCGCTTGTGTTCGAAGCGGCCGCCTTGTTGCGCAAGCGCGCGATCGCCAGGGCAGCAAACTGGTAGGCGAGGATGGATTCCGCGCCTTGGTTGAGGTTCACCCGATCGACCTGCAGCCCATCGTAGCAACCGCCATCGGGGCTCGCGATCCGCACGCCGAGGTCATTTGCGCCAAGATACCAGGCGAACGCGGCTTCGGCATGATCCCGCCAGCGGCGATCGCCGTCCTGCGCGAATGCGAGCGTGAAGGCATCGATGGTCGCCCAGGCCTCGAGCGGCTGCTGATCGAAGGCACGCGGCGGTTGAAAGGCCGCGCCGAAGCTTTGCGTGCCGACCGGCCGGAAATGGCCTTCCGGAGCGGTCTGCTGGCGCCGGAGCCAGTCCAGCGCCTCCAGGGCGTCCTGTCGCATCTCCGTGCGGCCAAGAACGGTACTCGCCACCAGCAATGCTTCCGGCAGGCGGGCATTGTCATAGGCAAGGACCGGCTCGAACCACGTCCAGGCGTCCCGCCTTACTGTACGAAGCAGGTCGAGCAGCTCGCCGGCGAACGATTCAAGTTGAAGCCTCGCCGGTCGGTGGCCCGGGTAGACGCTGAGATGCGCGGCTAGGCCGAGAATGGCGAAGGCGCGGGCACGGGGGCTGGTGAGGAACGCGCTTGCCGGGATCACCTTGTTTGCGAACACCGTTGCCCAGAGCTTGAGACCGTGATTTCGGGTGAGCTCGGCCGTACGGCCGATCGCCCAGACGGCGCGGCCGAAGCTGTCCTGTGAACCTTCCTGTTCGAGCCAGTTCCGGTCAAAACCCATGAAGTTGCGAAAGCGCTGTGACTGCTCGTTCCAGGCAAGGTCGACGAACGAAGCGTAGGTAGGCGCCAGGGCGAGCGCGCGCTTGGCCTCGATTCGCTCCGCTTCGAACTGCGCGGCGAGCATCAGCGCGCGGGCGTTATCATCGAGGCAATAGCCATGGCGCCGGTCGGGGACGGTGGACCGGCTATGCTGCAGCATACCGCACCCATCGCTCATCCGCGCCACGGCGCTAAGGCTTGGCTTCGGCGGCTTCGACTTGGAGGCGTGGAGCTGCACGATGCCCGTCTTTCCGAAAACCTTGATGCGCGCCCGCTGGAAAAGCGTCGTATAGCGCTCTGCCACCACCGGCCAGATCATGTCACGGCCGGCTTGATAAGCGTTGCGCCGCATCTCGTCGCGAAGGTTCCTGTCGGACAGAACGGCGCCCACGGATCCGGCGAGCGCCTCGGGCGAACCGAAGGGGACGAGCTGACCGCGACGCCCGGCGAGCAACTCCTGCGCGTGCCAATAGGGCGTAGAGATCACCGCCTTGCCCAAGCCGACAGCGTAGGCGAGCGATCCGCTCGTGATCTGCGCCTCGGAGAGATAGGGCGTCACATAGATGTCGCAGGCCGAGAGCCACGCCTGCAAGGTCAGCGCGTCGACATACTCGTTCACGAAGCGCACATGGCTCTCGAGACCGAGGCGGCGGACGCGACTTGCCAGCTCGTCGCGGTAGCGTTCGCCCTCGCGCGCCGCCAGATGAGGGTGCGTCGCGCCGAGGACGATGTATACGAGATCTGGATGGTCCTTCACGAGGCGATGAAGCGCTTCGATCATCACCTCGATGCCCTTGTTCGGGGAAAGCAGGCCGAAGGTCAGGGTGACGCGATGGCCGTCGAGCCCGAAGCGGTGCTTGTGGAAGGCCGGGTCCAGGAAGGGCAGATCGGGGATGCCATGCGGGATCACGGCGATCTTGCCGGCCGCCACCTCCATGTCGCGGGTAAGGATCGTTCGGCCCATCTCGGTCATGACGACCAGGCGAGATGACCGCTCGGCGAGAGCGCGCATCACCCGTCGTTGATCCGGGTCGGGCTGCGTCAGCACCGTGTGAAGCGTCGTCACGACCGGCGCACGAAGCCTCTCGAGCATCGGCAGCAAGTAGCCGCCTGCCTTCCCACCAAAGATGCCAAATTCATGCTGAACGCAGATGACGTCCGGATTGAGCGCATTGAGGTGGTCCGCGGCCGCCAGGTAGGCGTCGGGATCGTCCTGCGCGATCTCGTAACCTACTTCCTCCGGGTATCGGTGCCGCGTCCCAGGATCGTTCATCGCGACAGTGGAGAGACTGGCGTCGGGCGATATCTGGCGCAGCGCGTCGTGCAGATCGGCGGTGAAAGTCGCGATGCCGCAGCGTCGAGGAGGGAAATTGCCGATCAGCGCGATGTGGCGAACCGGCGGCGTCAGAGCATAGCCGTTCATCTTACTCTCCATTCCGGGCGTCTTCGAGATTCGTGTTGTCGATCCCATTTCCTGCTCAGGAGGCGGCGGGCGTGGCGATCGACAGGGCGGCGGTTCGCTGCGGTCGTCGCGGTGGCGGAGGCGTCGCTTGGCCGGCCCGTTGAACCAGTCGGCGCACCTCCTGAGCACGCTCCCGCGGGATCACCAGCACGACGTCATCTGTGGCAACGATGACGAGATCGGACACGCCCAGCGCGGCAACGTGGGGCCCGCTGGTCCGAATGAGGCATTCGTGGCTTTCCAGCGCCAGGACATCGCCGTGTAGCGCATTTCCGCTGTCGTCCTGGGCTTCGATCTCATGAAGCGCATCCCAGCTCCCGATGTCGGACCATCCCACGTCGACGGGAACCACCGCCATGCGCGCGGCGTGCTCCATCACGACATAGTCGATCGATTTCGCCTCCACGGATGCGAAGGTGGCTCTATCGGGAGCCACTCGATTGCCCTCGCGATCGGCGGTCGCCAAAGTCTTGCGAACCGATCCGAGAAGCCCCGGCGCGTGAACCGCGAGTTCCTCGGTGAGGCGGTCCGAGCGGAGGAGGAAGATGCCTGCGTTCCAAACATAGCGGCCATCGGCAAGCATGCGTTCCGCGCGTGCCGCCTCCGGCTTCTCGACGAAGCAGTTCACCCGGCAAATTTCGCCGGAGAGCGGCTCTCCCATGTCGATATAGCCGTAACCGGTCGCGGGGCGGTCTGGAGTGATGCCGAACGTCTCCAGCCTGCCATCCTGGGCCAGGGGAAGAGCCCGATGCACGGCGTCGCCGAAGGACTCCACGTCCCTGATCACATGATCGCTCGGCATGACCAGCAACAAGGCGTTCTCGTCCGTGCACTCGAGCGCCGCCATGGCGAGGGCGGGGGCGGTATAGCGCCCGATCGGCTCGAGGAGCAGCCGGGAGGGTGGGCATCCCACCGCTTCGAGCTCTCCGAGGATCTGCCGCTCATGGTCCTGGTTGGCGACGACGATGGGGGAGCTTGATTGCGCGATGCTCTTGGCGCGCAAAGCCGTCTGCTGAAGGAGGCTTTCTTCGCCTGCCAGTAGAAGGAACTGCTTCGGCGTTTGCTCTGTTGAGAGTGGCCACAGTCTCGCCCCTGCGCCGCCGGAAAGGATGACGGGGATGAGCTGCATGAATCAGGCCCTTGTCGCGAAGTCCCGCCATGGGAGCAGCGCGCTCCAGGGACACTTTTCCGGTTTCCTTTCAGCGTCGGGCGCGATCCTGAAGGCTGCATCCGCCGCCAAGGCTACGTGAGGGTAAGGAGGGGGCGGCTGCCCCGCCCTGCGCTAGATCAGTCGCAACATCACTGCCTGCTCATCACGCCGGCTGTCGTGAGCGGCAGCGCTCTGATCAGAGAAACCGCTCGCCGGCATGATCGCGGAACCGGTCGGCCGAGCGGACATAGTCCGAGAGGACTTGCACCGTCTTGTGGCGGCTGACCTCCTGCATCTTGAAGATCGTCGCGCCCTGATTGGCTGCTTCGGTCAGGAACCCCGCGCGCAGCGAGTGACCGGAGAATTTGGCGGCGTCGTAGCCGGCGGCGCCGGCATAGCGCTTGACCAAGCGCGCGACTGCCTTGTCGGACATCGGCTCGCCGGTAAGCTGGTCGCTGCGGGTGAGGCGGCGGAACAGCGGGACCGCCGCTTCCTGCGCGGGCGTGCGGACAACTCCGGCCTCCAGCACCCGCACGGCGCTGATCCAGTCGAGCAGCAGCGCCTTCGGGCGCAGCCGGGTACCTTCGGGGATCGCGATCGTCGTGCCCTCGCCGGCCTGGTCCGTTTTGGTGGCGCCGAGGTAGAGTTCGATCCCGTGCTCGAGGATGCCGACATTCTCGAGCGTCAACGCCACCAGCTCGGAACGGCGCAACGCGGCGGCCATGCCGATCGCGAGCGCGGCACGATCGCGACGGGCGCGCAGACCATCGCCCTTGATCTGCGCCAGCATGTCGCGGAGCGCGGTGGCGTCAGCGGGCTCCTTGCGGGTTTTCTTGGCCCGCTTTTCGTTGCGGATGCCGGCAAGCGCCTCGCGCAGGCCGCCCGCTTCCGGGTGCGCGGCCGGCGCTGGATAGTTGCTTGTGCGATGATGGTGACCGATCGCGGCCACGCGCCGTTCGATGGTGCTTGGCTTAAGACCGGACGCGGCCTGGTTGGCGACGAACGCGGCAATCTGTTCCGGATGTGCCGGCATCGCCTCGAGGCCGCGCGTGCGACACCAGTCGGTGTAGATGATCCAGTCGGAGTTATAGGCGCGATGGGTCGCGGCGGCGCGCGCGGCTTTCTTGTAGGCGGCCGCGCGTTCGAGATCCTCGTGGAGCACGGCAAGCATGGCGGAATCGGGCGCCAGGGCCGGTAGCGTTACTGGCTCGGGTTTGAGTTCGTCGGGACTTGGGTCTTGCAAGATCAATGCCGCGCTTCGATGGACTGTCCGAGCCGGTTTGCCACCCCCGCCCGGCAAGCTCAAGTCTGTCCGATAAGAAAGATTATCGGACAGACTTGGTCACGTTGGGGAATGGTCGTGAGATCGCCGGACTCGCGAATAAGAGCAGCGCCGTCCGTCCAGAACGGCGCTGCTCCGCTTTCCGGACCCCAGGTGTCCAGGGGCCGGTCATTCCTCCCGCTGCCCGAACAGGCTGAGCAGCAGCTGGAAGAGGTTCACCAGATTCAGATAGAGCGAAAGCGCACCCATCACAGCGAGCTTTTCGGCCTGCTCCGATCCGGCGTAGGCGAGATATTCGCTCTTAAGGCGCTGCGTGTCCCAAGCCGTCAGACCGGTGAACACGAGCACGCCGACAATCGAGAAGACGAGCTGCAGCGTCGACGAGCCGACGAACAGGTTGACTATGCTCGCGATCACAACGCCGATCAGGCCAACCATCAGGAAGGTGGACCAGCGCGACAAGTCAACATTTGTCGTGTAGCCCCACAGGCTCATGGCAGCGAATACGGCCCCCGCGCTGAAAAAGGCCAGCGCGATGCTGGTACCGGTGAACACCAGGAAGATGCTGGCCATCGATACGCCCATCACGGCAGCGAAGGCGAAGAACGCCGTTCGTGCCTGTGCCGTCGTCATGCGCTCGACCCTGAACGAGAAGAACAGGACGAACGCCAGGGGCGCGAAAATAGCGACCCACTTGAGCGGTGTGCCGAAGATCGGCTGGTAGAGCGCCGGCACGCTGGCGACGAGAGACGCCACCAGCGCGGTGATGCCGAGGCCGAGCGCCATGTTGCGATAGACGCCGAGCATGTGCCGGCGCAGGCCTTCATCATAGACGGCCGTGCTCGTGGCTCGGGCCGACGGGATAGGCCGATAGGTATTCGGTTCGAACATTCTGTTCATGCCTCACTCCATTGCTTCAATGTCAATGAGGCACTCGGCCGGCTTCGCTTCGGAAGCCGCGATCCTGCACCGAGCGCACTCGATGCGGTCCGACATGACGGTAGCGTAGCGCCGCCGCCAGAGGGGCCCGGTCCGCAAGACAAATGTTGTATTCGCCCGCGCGCCTTTCAAGGGGCTGAAAGGCTGTCCAAGTGCTTTGATGATTTCGTTCACTAGCCCTTGAAACCTGTTGGCTCCGAACTAGTTTTTGCAGTGCCGGACGCCGTTCGGGTCCGGTGGACATAGAGGGCGTCGGCTCTCCCGTACCGACGCTTCTCATGCCCAGATTGCTCACAGGAGGATTTGGCAATGAGAACCAACTTCGACTTTTCGCCGTATCGGCGATCGACGGTCGGTTTTGACCGTCTCTTTAACCTGCTCGAGGCAGGTGCCCGCGACGACGATGGCTATCCGCCCTTCGACATCGTGAAGGACGGCGAAGACAGCTATCGCATCACGCTTGCAGTAGCCGGCTTCCGTCCCGAGGACATCGAGATCGTCGCGCAGCAGAATCTACTCAACGTCACCGGCAAGCGTGCCGAGGATGACGGCAAGGGCGAGTTTCTGCACCGCGGCATCGCTGCCCGTTCGTTCGAGCGGCGCTTCCAGTTGGCGGACTTCATCGAGGCCGGAGACGCCCGGTTCGAGAATGGCCTTCTGTCGATCGCGCTGAAGCGCGTTGTCCCGGAGGCCATGAAGCCGCGCAAGATCGAGATCGCTGGCGGGTCTGGCGACAACGATCGGCTCGAAGCGCCCAAGACCGAAGACAGCGCAGCGGCCTGATACCCCGTTAGGAGAGGCTCCGTCGGCGCGCCGCTTTGGCGGCGCGGCCGACGGACCATGTCCAACGCCTGCCAGGAAAGGAGGATAATCATCATGGCAATTCGTGATCTCATTCCCTGGGGCCGGCAGGAAAGCCGCGCTCCAGAACGGACCGAGGACAGGTCCGACCAGCAGCACCCGCTTGTGTCCCTGCACCGCGACGTGAACCGCCTGTTCGACGACGTCTTCCGAGGCTTCGGCGTACCGGCTACGAGCGGCTGGGGGCGCAGCCTCGAGTGGCCGACGATCGAGCTTTCAGAGACCGACAAGGAGATCCGCGTCACCGCCGAACTGCCCGGGATGGATGAGAAGGACGTCAACATCAGCGTCGACGACAATGTCTTGTCGATCCGCGGTGAGAAGCGTTCCGAAACCGAGGACAAGGAGCGTGGCTATTCGGAGCGGAGCTATGGTCGCTTCGAGCGGCATATCGGGCTGCCGCGTGGGGTCGAGCAGGACCGGGCAAGCGCGACGTTCAACAAGGGCGTGCTGACGATCGTCCTGCCCAAGTCCGCGGAGGCGATCGAGAGCCGGCGCAGCATTCCGATCAACGCAGGCTGATGAGACGTCGGGCAGCCGCCGTCGGCGGCTG
>OFDN01000420.1_pt1 | contig 35547 bp, 29 predicted proteins | sample 1520971 | NCBI WGS metagenome assembly OFDN01 (sample SAMEA94257418, study PRJEB24077) | hot springs metagenome | biome: Aquatic biome; feature: Geographical feature; material: Water | place: India | collected 2012-06-12 | depth 5 m | reverse complement strand
GTGAAGGACTTAAGTCCTTCACGACACGGTAATTGTATTAGCAGGGGGTTGAAAACCCTTGCCTTTTGGTACAGCCCCTTTACTTTTTATAAAGACCTGATTTTATATTAAGGCTAATTTTTGTGCTTAGCAGTGCTTCTTTACGATTGGGCGAACCGGATTTCAATTCGGGTTCATTCACTTATTTGATAAATCTTACATTAAAATAGTATAATAAAACGGTTGCGTGACGTTAACATATTGAAACTTCACCAGTGAATAGCTATTTTCGCGGTTTCCTAAAAAAACACAGGTACCTTGAGTAACAAATTAGTAATCATACCCACGTATAACGAAAAGGAGAACATCGAGAAGATGATTAAGAGGGTGTTGGCTCTTCCTATGGGGTTTGATTTGTTGATTGTTGACGATTCTTCGCCCGATGGTACCGGTGCTATTGTAAAGAAACTTATCGGTGAATTTGACCACCGGTTGCATATTCTTGAGCGCAAAACTAAAGACGGTTTGGGTCGTGCTTATATAGCAGGATTTAACTGGGGCTTGCAACGCAGCTATGAATACTTTTTTGAAATAGATGCTGATTTTAGCCACAATCCTGATGACTTGGAGCGTTTGAGCAAGGCTTGCGAAGAAGAAGGGTATGATTTGGCTGTGGGTTCACGTTATGTGAAGGGTGTGAACGTAGTAAACTGGCCGATGGGCCGTGTGCTAATGAGCTACTTTGCCAGCAAATATGTACGCTTTGTTACGGGTATGAACATCAGCGATACCACCGCAGGGTTTGTTTGTTACCGTCGCAAATTGCTGGAAGGTATCGGCTTAGATAAAATAAAATTCAAGGGCTACGCTTTTCAGATTGAGATGAAATTCAGAGCGTGGAGACGCGGTTTCAAAATAACCGAAGTGCCTATAATATTTACCGACCGTACCGAAGGCCAATCTAAAATGAGCAAGGGCATCTTTTGGGAGGCTATCGTTGGCGTAGTGCAAATGAAGGTTTCAAGCTGGTTTGGTCGCTATTAATAGCTTGTCAACCACTATTTCCATCTAAAAAAAAGTCTTTTCCCATATCTTTTCAGGGTAAAAAACTACCTCTATCTAACAGGAAAAATAATTTTCAATAGGTTGTTGAGTGTATGTCGTATAGCTTGCTAAAACAGCTTGCTGCAAGGCTATTTTAGTTTACAAGCTGTTGCACAGGCACTATTGTTGCGGTGTTTAAGGTTTTTTACAGAGGCCTGTTGCAAGCAGGCTGAGCGTTTACAAAAGGAAGGCATACAATGAGAAAGATGTTTTTTAAAAGTTTTGTTGTTTTGATGGCACTATTTTTTGTGCAGAAAGTGCAAGCACAAAAGAAACCCGACAGGGATTTAAGGTTTAATCTTAACGACGACAGTACCCACTATATAAAAGCTACTTTCACAGCCCAAGTATGGGCGCGATATACCCAAAACAACCCCGGCAGTACAATTTTCGGGTACGATGCTCCCAATACTTTTGATATAGGATTGCGCCGTGTGCGTGCCCAATTATTCGGGCAAATAAGCGACCGGGTATTTTTGTACACGCAGTTTGGCATCAATAACTTCAACGCCATTTCAGCGCGTAAAACACCCATTTTCTTTCACGATGCGTTGGGCGAGTATCACATTACTAAGCGCAGTTTGCACATGGGTATGGGGTTAACTGCTTGGACGGGCTTTGCAAGGTTCTCATCACCTTCGGTAGCCTCAATAATGGGGTACGATGCGCCGCTTTTTGAGCAATCTACCAATGATGCTACCGACCAGTTTTTGCGCAAGTTGAGTATTTATGCAAAAGGTAAACTGGGTAAACTGGACTACAGGGTAATAGTGAGCAATCCGATGGCAGCACAAAACAGCACGGTGATTGCCCCGTTGAATGTGAATGCAGATTTTTCGGGCAAGCCTGCTAAGTTGCAATACGGCGGGTATTTTATGTATCAGTTTTTGGATGAAGAAAGCAATACAACCCCTTATATGACAGGAACTTATTTGGGAAAAAAGAAGGTGTTTAATATAGGTGCGGGGTTTCAATACCAGCCACAGGCTATGTGGAGACTTAATGGTGCCGACACGGTGTATGAAAACATGGCTCAGTTTGCTGCTGATGTGTACTACGATCATCCTGTGGGTAGCAAAGGAGCAGCTGTATCTGCGTATGCAACTTTTGTAAGCATGGATTTTGGCAAAGGTTACTTGAGAAACCTCGGGGTGATGAATACAGCCAACGGGGTTGCCGCAGGCAGCAATAACCTTAACGGCGCAGGAAATGCTTTCCCTATGATGGGTACGGGTAATGTGGTGCAGGCACAGGCGGGCTATTTATTTCACAAAGATGTTTTGGGTGAAAGGCACGGCCAATTAATGCCGTATGTAATGGTAATGGCTGCCAAATTTGACCGTTTGGCCGAGACCATGACGGTGTATGATGCGGGGCTCAACTGGTTCATCGACGGATATAAAGCAAAACTCTCTCTCAACTACCAAACCCGCCCTGTATTCAGAGCTACCGACCAAAAAATGGTAGAACGCAAAGGCATGGCGGTAATGCAGTTACAAGTTGCTATTTAGAGGTTGTTGTGTGTATTGGTTTATTGCAGAGCGTGTTACGTCAGTCGTGTTATAATAATTTGTATAAAATTACTAAATAATACAAATTATTATAACTTTTGTTAAATTCTGTTTGCATTAAAAATACCTCCGTTTACATAAGTTATACTGCCATATATTAGATTTAACAAAGCGGTTTTATTACTAAGGGGTATTATTGGTGAGGATATTACTTAATAGTTCTCACCTTTATACACAAATAATGAACCGTATTAAAATAACGGGATTGCTTTGCGCAACCTTAGTTTTGATTGCAAGTTGCAAGCGCGATGCACCGCAAAACGACAATCCCTCATCTGCCAATGCTTCGGCAGTAACTATCGAAGCCAAAGACTTGGTAGTACCAGCCAATTTTAACTTTTCGTCTGAAAAAACCTTAAATGTACGCGTTAAAGTAGCTGATGCTAAAGCCGGCGAGCGATACGTGATTAAAGTGTACGGTGATGTTCCCTCAACCGGTAAACTGATAAGCACGGGAGCAACCAATGCAAACGGCGAATATGCTACTACCCTGCAAATACCTGCATGGGAAGAGTTTATCTACATAGAAAAAATAAATCCCGACGGCAGCAGCCAGTTTGAGAAGGTGAAAGCTAACCAATTTGCAGCAGCAGTATTTAATGGCAGCCAAACAAAAGCACCGTATATAATTACTAGGAAAAGCTCGGGCATGGATTGCAGTACAGGATGTACAGTTATCTATAATAATCCTAGTAGTGATATTACTGTGAATAGCGGGCAGGTTGCCTGTATTACCGGTACTATAAGCGGTAGTGTTATTATCACAGTGAACAATGGCGGTGTGGCAAAAATTTGTGCCAGTGGTAACATAAATGAGGTGCATGTTAATACCGGCGGCGAGCTTTATGTTCTTGAGAATACCATATTAAACCTAGGTTCTACTTTCGTGTTTGGGGGTAAGTTTGTGAATTATAGCGATAGTTTAAAAACAGGGGGGGCTGATTTTGACTTTTTCAACAGTGGTGTAGGTATTAATAATGGTAAAATTTACGGCGGTGTAAAAGTATTCGGCGATGCTGTATTTACTAATAACGGAACAATCAAATCAACCAGCCTGCCTGTTTTTGTATGGGGAAATTCAGGCTGTAAGTTTGTTAATAATAACTATGTAAGCGTACATGGTTTGTATGTTACAGACAGAGCAGTGTTAGAAAATAATTGCTTCTTCCAAAGCACTCAAGACGGTGTATCAAATTCAGATATAATCAACAACGGGTATTTGAAAATTACAGGCTATTACCAGCAAGAAAGGTGGGATGTTGGCTATCCCGACCCAACACTAACGCTTACTAACGGTGCACTATTGAGTGTAAACAGTATTCAAATAACACACGGTACAGTTTCAGGCACAGGAAGCACAAGAAGCAAAGTGAAGGTAGCCACAAATACTACAATCAATGCTGATGGTGTGTTATCAGGTAGTTTAGATTTATGCGATGTTGATGGTATAGAGGTTAATGTTGGAAGTATCCAGTCGCCTGCATTAGCAAGCTGTGCGGGATATATCCCAACCAGCACTTGCAACCCTGAAGGTTTTGGGTCATATAGTTCTAACGATACCGATAATGATGGTGTGATGGACAGCCAAGACGAGTATCCTAACGATGCTACTCGCGCTTTTAACAGCTACTATCCAAGTGCTGTAACAACAGCCACGCTTGCTTTTGAAGATTTATGGCCAACTCTTGCCGATTATGATTTTAATGATTTGGTATTGGCATTTAATATTCAACAAATACATAATGCCGAGAACAAGGTAGTAGATATTAAAATAAAGATGAAAGTGAAAGCCATCGGGGGTTCGTATGTAAATGGTTTTGGTTTTCAATTGGATGAGTTAGTGCCTGCTGATATTGCCAGCATTACCGGTCAAGTGCTTACCCAAAACCTGATTACCCGCAACGCTAATAATACCGAAGCAGGGCAGAGCAAAGCCGTTATTATTTGCTACGATAGTCCTGAGCCTACTTTGCATCGCATGGGTGGTTCGATGTTTAATACCATCAAAACAAACCCTCTTTACGCATCGGATTCTATTTACATTAACATCGCTCTTAGCACACCGGTAGAGGGAAGCAAGTTGAGTATTGGTAAATTTAATCCCTTTATGTTTACTAATAAACGTAGAGGATATGAAATACACTTGGGTAATTTTAAACCAACTGACTTAGCGAACACATCGCTATTCGGCACTTATGTTGACCGCACAAACCCCAGCAATAATATTTATTACAAAAACAGCAACGGTATGCCTTGGGCAATACTAATACCTGAAAACTTTGTATATCCGATTGAAAAGACACCTATCACCGGCGGGTATAACTTTTTTGACGATTGGGCCATATCAGGCGGTAGCGGTTACACCAATTGGTACAACAACAGTCCCGGTAATAGAAACACGAATAATTTATATTAAAGAACATAAGCTATATGAACCGTATTAAAATAACGGGGTTGCTTTGTGCTACCTTAGTTTTGATTGCAAGTTGCAAGCGCGATGCGCCGCAAACCGACAATCCCTCATCTGCCAATGCTTCGGCAGTAACCATAGAGGCTAAAGACTTAGTTGTACCAGCCAATTTTAACTTTTCGTCTGAAAAAACCTTGAATGTAAGCGTTAAAGTAGCCGATGCTAAAGCCGGTGAGCGATATGTGATTAAAGTGTATGGTGATGTTCCCACAACAGGTAAATTGATAAGCACAGGAGCAACCAATGCAAACGGTGAGTATGCCAATACCATTCAAATACCTGCATGGGAAGAGTTTATCTACATAGAAAAAATAAACCCCGATGGCAGCAGTCAGTTTGAGAAGGTGAAAGCCAACCAATTTGCAGCAGCAGTATTCAATGGTAGTCAAACCAACTCACCTTACATCATTACCAAAAAAAGCTCGGGGACAGACTGTAATACAGGTTGTTCAGTAACCTATAATAATCCCACCAGTGATATAACCGTTGCAGCAGGGCTTACTGCTTGCATAACAGGCACCATAGGAAGCAATGTTAAACTTACCCTAGGCAGCAATAGTAAAGTGAAAATATGTGCCAGCGGTACTTTTAAAGAAGCTATAATATCCAGCGGTGCAGAGTTTTATATTCTTGAGAATGCTACAGTTAGAATTAATAAATTTACAAATGGCTACTCATATTTTAATGTATATAACTGGAGCGATAGCGTAGTTATAGATTCTACAACGGGTTACAGTTTTGCCCCTAATTTAATGGATAACTACGGTAAAATATACACTCCTAGGTTTGGGGTAGGTACAAGAGTTAGAAATTATGGAAAACTGGTAGTTACAGGCGATTTTAGTATTGGAGCCTACTCTACAATGCAGAACGACGGCTTTTTTAAGGTTACGGGAAACATGGAGATAGGAACCTTATCGGATTTCTTTAACAACTGCCGTATAGAAGTGGGGGTGAACCTTACCCAGCAGGGGTATTTTTATCATAACGGATACGTTAAGGTAGGAGAAACCTTTATACATACTACACCCAACACTGAATGGCCTAACGGAACTGCTTTATACTCGGGGTCGTTAATCAGCACTAAAAACTTTTTATTGGGTTATGGTGGTATAGGGGGGAATAACAGTTTTATAAAAGTGAGCAACACCACAACTATTACAGGTGGTTCAATGAATCTAAGCACATTTTGTGATATTAATGGCATCGAAACAAAAACAGGAGGCGATATATCGGGCGCTATACTAAGCTGTAGCGGCTACCTATCCACCAGCACTTGTAATCCTGAAGGTTTTGGTTCACAAAGTACAACCGATACTGATAACGATGGTATTGTTAATGCTTATGACGAATACCCTAACGATGCTACCCGCGCGTTCAACAGTTTTTATCCTAATGCAAGCACTACGGCAACCGTTGCTTTTGAAGATTTGTGGCCTGCAAAAGCCGATTATGACTTTAATGATTTGGCACTTGCCTTCAACATACAACAAGTATTAAATGCCAACAACGAGGTAGTTGAATACAAAGTAAAAATGCGCGTAAAAGCCATCGGAGGTTCGTATGTAAACGGTTTCGGTTTCCAATTAGATGAGTTAGTTCCTTCGGATATTGCCAGCATAACAGGTCAGGTACTTACCCAAAACCTGATTACCCGCAACGCCAACAATACAGAGGCTGGCCAAAGCAAAGCAGTAATTATTTGCTACGACAGCCCCGAACCTACTTTGAACCGTGTAGGCGGCTCTATGTTTAACACCGTTAAAACCAATGGAACAGGCTCGTCCGACTCTATCAGGATAAACATTGTGTTCAGCACCCCGCAGGCAGCCTCTAAACTAACCTTTACCAAATTTAACCCCTTTATATTCACCAATAAGAGGAGGGGATACGAAATCCACATGGCTAACTATCGTCCAACGGATTTGGCAAACACCAATTTGTTCGGAACCTTTGATGATAGGACAAACCCAATTAATAACGAATTTTATAAAACAACCAACGGTATGCCTTGGGCAATACTGATACCTGAAAACTTTGTATATCCGATTGAGAAGACACCTATCACCAGCGGATATAACTTCTTTGACGATTGGGCCATATCAGGTGGCAGCGGTTACACCAATTGGTACAACAACAGCCCCGGTAATAGAAACACGAATGTTTTGTATTAATCAAACTACGGGTAAAACGATAATAAAAAAACCCACCTGCAAAACAGGTGGGTTTTTTGTTGCGTATAAAAACAGATTGTTATCTATCAAACAAAGACTGACCGTCAACTCCGCCGTCGCCTGCCTCGTCGTCTTCTTTTTTGCAGTCATAAATCAGCCCCTCGGTATCTTTGGGCGGCTCAAAGTCACCTTTACTTATTTTAATCGACTCATCAGCATAGGCACTCTTCATATAATACGCAAAAATGGGTAGTGCCATAGCCGCACCTTGTCCTAAATCGGTGCTGCGGAAATGTATTTTCATGTCGTCCCAGCCTACCCAAGCACCAGAAACCAAATCGGGGGTAACACCAATAAACCAACCGTCGCTGTTATTTTGTGTAGTGCCTGTTTTGCCTGCAATAGGTATGTTGTAATCAATACCGTATTTGAAGCGTAAACGCGAGCCGGTACCTCCTGTGGTAACCCGTTGCATCATTTTAAGCATCAAAAATGCCGTTTTTTCATTCAGTGCTTCGTGGGTAGGGGGCATCACATTACCGGTAATCATTGCGCCGCTTTTATCTTCAATCTTGGCAATAAAATAAGGCTCGGTATAGCTGCCCTTGTTGGCAAAGGTTGAAAAAGCACCCACCATTTCATACAACGAAAGGTTAGATACTCCTAAACAAATCGAGTACACATCTTCCAAGTGGTTGCGTATGCCCATACTTTGTGCGGTTTGGCGCACCACCTTGGGCGCATTAGGATCAAGCTGCTTCATAATGTTTACAGTAACATTATTCAGCGATAGTGCCAAGGCTCTGTACAGCGGTTCTGATTCAGTTTCTTTACCGTCAGAGTTCTGCGGTTCCCATACCGTACCATCATCCAATATTATGCTTGATCGGGTGTTGGGCAAACGCTTGCAGATATCTTTAGTTTCAGAAACATATTTTGCATACACAAAGGGCTTAAAGGTAGAACCTACCTGCCTTGTAGCATGAATATTTACGTGGTCAAACTTAAAATACTTATGGTTAATACCACCCACCCAAGCCTTTATTGCCCCTGATTTCGGGTCCATCGACATGAAACCCGTTTGGGCAAAATACTTGTAATATTTTACAGAGTCTAAAGGGGTCATTGTGGTATCCTTCTCGCCGCTGTGGGTATAAACCCTCATTTTACTTTTGCGGTTAAAGGCTGTGTTAATCTCTTCCTCGCTCGCACCGTCGGCTTTCATCAGTCGGTAGCGTTCAGTACGTTTAATAGCCAAGGGGATAAAGTCTTTATCGGTACCCCAAGGGGTACTGTTTTTCCAATGCTGGTTAAACGATTTTTGCAAATCAGCCATGTGTTGGTCTACCGCCTTTTCAGCATAGCGTTGCAGGCGGCTGTCAAGAGTCACATATATCTTCAAGCCGTCTTTGTACAAATCATATTTACTACCGTCAGGCTTTGTATTTTTGTTTATCCAGCCGTAAAAAGGATTGTTTTCCCAGTAGTACTTATCAATCTCGTAAGCATACTTGTCTAAGTAGTCGTCCCTTTGTGGTTCTTGGGCGTTTAGGTATTGTCTAAGGTATTCACGGAAATAAGTCGCTTGCCCCTCGTTGTGTGTGTCGTCTTGGTAATTAAGGGTAATGGGTAATACTTTCAGCGAGTCGTATTGTTCAGCGCTAAGGTATCCGTAGCGTTTCATTTGATTCATCACCACGTTGCGGCGGTTTAACGAGTTATCAGGGTTAAGCTTTGGGTTATATTTAGAGATGGCTTTCAGCACTCCAACCAATACCGCAGCTTGGTCTACAGTAAGTTTATCGGGTGATGTATTAAAAAATACTTTGGTGGCACTTTTTATCCCGTAGGAGTTGCCTGAAAACTGTACCGTATTAAGGTACATGGTAATAATCTCTTCTTTAGTATAGCGTTTTTCGAGCTGTATGGCAATCACCCACTCTTTCAGTTTTTGTTTAATACGACCAAAAAGGGTGTTTGCCCTTGCATCAGAAAAAAGGTTAAGAGCCAGCTGTTGTGTAATAGTACTACCGCCGCCTGAACTGCGCTGACGCAGAATTACGGTTTTAAAAAACACCCTGCCCAACCCGCGTACATCAATACCTGCATGTTTGTAAAAACGTGCGTCTTCAGTAGCCACCAGTGCGTTTAGCAAATTGGGGCTAAGTTCTTCGTATGTAGCGTTTGAGCGGTTTTCGTAATAGTATTTACCCAGTAAGGCTCCATCATGGCTATAAACTTCTGACGCCAGAAAAGTTTGCGGGTTTTCAAGCTGTTGTATATCGGGCAATTTACCCAACATACCAAAACTAATACCTGCAAACAGCAGCAGTATAAAAACTGAAAGGGCCATTAGCCCTATCCAGAAAAATATTGCAAACCTCACCAATGGGTGACGTTTCTTTTTGGGTTGCTTGTCAGCCATAGTTATTTGCTGTAATAGCGTTTATAAAAACTTAAGTACGGGCCTAATTCTTTCATTTTTAACAACTCTGCATAGTTGTTGGGCGTAATGGTAAGATATTCTGTTTCCTTTTTATCTATGGTGCCTAAAAACATTGCATGAAACTTTTCAAGGTCTTTTGCGTAGTCTTTTGCTTTATCACGGCTTTCAAAGGTACGTATTAATAAAATGCGGTAGTTTGCATTAAGAAGGCCGGCCACTACTTCAAACTCTTTACCCGGATAGGTTGATTCATTGTAATTTGCGACTTTTATTCGGATTGAATTCATATCGGCTTTTGCACCGGGCAATATCACAATGGTATAATGTTGTCCATCCTGTTCATATTTAAACAAATCTTCACGCGTATCGCGCACAGGCTCAGTACTGTTGTTTGATGAACTGTCTTTTGCTGCCTGCTTAGTAATGGCCTCCAGTAAATCTTTTGCCCGTTGACCAATTTCAGTAGCAGGGTATTGTTCAATTATTTTTTCAAGCTCTTTACGATAGTTCTCTCGGCTTTCGGTTTTGGCCACACTCATGGCATACAACAACTCAAACTTAGGCATCATAGAGGTACCTGCCAGCATGGTATCAGCAACTGAGCGGCGGCTTTTTACTTCTGCATAACGGCCACCGGTAAACAGTCCGTATGTAGTATTGTAAAAATCAGTTTTGCGCCAATCAACCCCTGCAGTACTTTTATTAGTTATTGCCCCATCATTCACCAGCAAGGCATAGTCGGTATCGGGGTATTTTGTTATCAGTAGGTTCTTGTACTCTGCTGCTTTTGCCGGATTATCGTTTTTATAAATTTTATGCAGATAATAATAAGCACGAGGTTCGTACTCGCTCCCTGCAAAACGCGAAATCAGGGTTTCAAATGCTGAAATGGCTTCGGGTATATCGGCCAGTTTCTCAAGATAAATGATGCCTATGTTATACAATGCATCAGCAATCTTAGCGTTTGAGCGTGCCTTTTCATCGTCAGTAAACGGAATGTCTTTATAAAACCTTCGTTTGGCTTCAGGTATATTGGCAAGGCGTTTATCCAGCTCTGCATCCTTTTCAGTGGTGTTGCCCTGTGCATTAGGGTTGTCGGTGTTATTTCCTTCAGGGTCCTTTTTAGCGGGGTCGCCGGGCACCGTTGTAAACATATCCTTCTCTTTCTGGCTGTAACGCCAGTCGTCAGTCATTTTACGGTTACCCCACTTACGTATAAAATCAGTATAGCCTATGCTAAGTTGTTGCTGGCTATAAAAATACCAGTTAGAGCCAGAACCTTGCGATTCCGGTTGTTGGCTTAGACCGGGTTGGCCCGGAAAGCCTGGCAAACCACCTCCGCCACCGGGGTTCGCGTTTTGCTTGTCTTTTTCTTTTTGCTCCTCAGATTTTTTGCGTTGTTGCTCTTCTTCTTTTATCCAGCGGTCAACTTTCTTATCAAGGTCAGAAGGAGATAGGGCAGCCAGTTTTTGCAAACTGTCTTCGCGCGCCACAATCACTTTGTATTTAATCAATTCAGAAAGAACCGACTGTTTTTTGATGATGTTTTTATAATCGTAAAAACCGGGCTCAATAACGCGCACCGTGCTATCATAATAAAGCTGCGAAAGCGTGTAATCGGGCTTGTTAAAATAAATATCAGCCATAGCCAAATATGATAAGGCTTGTTGATTTTTATTGCTTTGTGAGTTTTGCAGCGAAAGGGTAAAATTATCAATGGCTCTATCCGTATTGCCTTCGCTTTTATCAATCATTGCCAGTTGATAATAAATCTGGTCAAAATAGCTAATGTTCTTATCGTCCCTCAACATGCTCCGTAAGTAGCGTCGGGCACTGCGCACCTGTCCGTTATCTTTCGGGTCGTAATTCCGTGCAAGGCTTATCTTGGCATTAAATGCCATGTCGTAGGTTGGGTTTAACTTGAGCACCTTTTCCAAATAGTACTTTGCTGAGTCTGACCGGCCCAGGCGTTCGTGCAATTGTGCAGTTATGTAGGTATAACGGGCCCTAACTGAGCGCTTTTTGGTTTTTGAAAGCGCAGTACGCATTTCATCCAGCGCAGGTTCGTACTTACGTTGCTTATTATACACCTCAGCAGTGGCGGCGGCAAACATACCTACCAATGCAGGCGGCAGCGGGGTACTTCCATTACGTATCAAGCCGGCCAGTGCCTCTGCATCGTTGTAGCGTTTTAGCATTATGTACGATTTCAAAATCCATACAGTAGCTTCTTGGGCAATGGGTGTGTTTTTATACCTTGTATTGATGTACTGAAAAGTTTCAATGGCGGCGTAGTAATCGGCTTTAAAAAAGTAGGCTTTGGCTACCAGCAAATAAGCATCATCTACCCATTTGCTTACGGGGCGGTTAAGGATAATTTTCGACCCTTTTTTTATTACCTCATCAAGTGTGGCCTCTTGTGCTTTGGCTTGTTGCTCATCCCCGTAAGGGAAAACATCCAATACTTCAGTATAATTGTCTTTGTGGTTAAGAGCAAGATTAAACTGCACTTCTTTAAGCTTCTCAGTACCATTGTAATATATGTTGTACCGCGATACCATGTTTTGGTATTTACGATTGGCCCAACTGGTGCTGTTTTTGTTACAACTGACCGTGATGATTAGCAATGCCGCCAGTCCTAAAGCTTTTATATATGTTTGTTTAACTAAGTTCAAAACCTCTTGTTTTCCGTCCGTAAGTACTAACTGTAAAGCTGCAAAATTATTTCATTTGAGCAGATAAATATACTACATAACGATACTTTCGCAATATTAGTTTAGGGTATTACCTTATTATTGCCCAAAATACGTAGGTTTGAAGAAGTAATCATACCCAACGGTTTTATACTAAGTAGTGGCAAAAGGTAAAAACAAACGTTTTATAAGAAGACTAAAGAATAAGTACCGATTGATAATAATGAACGATGGTACTTTGCAAGAACGTGCATCAATAGTATTGAAGCCGATGAATGTTTTTATTCTTTTTAGCATGCTGCTGGTTGTGTTTACTACACTTATTGTATTACTGCTTTTTTACACTCCGCTGAAAGAGTATATACCCGGTTTTGACAAAACAGATTACTTGCGCATGCAAATGGAGCAGGAAGCGCGCATAGATTCATTAGAGCGTGCTAATAACCGTTGCTATGAGAAGTGGCAGAACATGGAAAAGGTGCTGGAGGGGCGTTTTGAGCGTGCGGATAGTATTAAGCCAACCCAGCAGGTGCAATAGTTAGCGGGGTGGGGGAGTACCTTTGCCAAGCTTTGTTTTGTTTGCGGGTTTATTTTGCTATCTTCGAAATCCCTTTCAAAAGGGAGATACTTAACACACACACTTCGGTCAATCTTTTTTAATGATGTTTACTAAAGAAACTAAAAGCCGCAATGCGGATGCACCATCAGCTTCTATTAATATTATTGGTGTAGGTACAGATATTACCGGCGACGTTAATTCTAACGGCGATATTCGTATTGATGGCAACATAAAAGGCACCATACTATCAAAAGCACGCGTTGTAATAGGCGCATCAAGCGTTATTAAGGGAGATATTGAGGCACAAAACGCCGATATATCGGGTACGGTTACAGGTAAGATAACGGTAACTGAAACTCTTTTCCTAAAGGGTACTGCCAAAGTTCACGGTGATGTAACGGTGAATAAGTTGGTGGTAGAATCGGGTGCTGAATTTAACGGAAACTGCAATATGTTGTCAACCAAGCATATTCCGGCCGATAATACAATGCAACAACATGGAAGGACAGCCCCCAAAGCCATCAAAACCGAAGCGGAATCTTAACGTTTACGCGTATTTTTCTTTGGGCTTTCAATTAGTGGCAGCCACAGGTTTAATGGGCTTCTTGGGTCATTATTTGGATAACCTGTTAAAAATTAGTTTTCCATTGTTTCTTATGTTGGGTATACTTGCAGGGTTAACTGCCTCTGTAATAAAAATATTGAGAGAGTTGGATAACAACAAAAAAAACTAAGCCTGTTTACTTGATTTGAACCCGTCGAAATTTTTTGTACGACTGTTAATATATTCAGTTCTGCTGGCCGTTGTAATCTTTGCATTGCAACAGGTGACTACTATCATACCCCAAGGCACGTGGGGAGTGTTTGCTTTCTTTTTTAGCATCTCACTATTTATATACATACTTTCTAAAACAAGTTTAAAGGCATCACCTGCCGCAGCACTAAGGCTGTTGTTGGGTACGCTGATACTCCGTTTGTTCCTAAGTTTCGGGTACTTTGTTTTATATGTTTCAGTATCAGGCAATTCAAGTATTTCCTTTGCGCTGATGTTCATGATTCTTTATTTATTATTCACTGTGTTTGAAAATTACCATTTAGTGATTAACTTGCGCCCCGATTCGAAAAATGATTCAATCGGTGATGAGTAGCGTCAATAAAGGATTTTCAAATTTTAAAGCCCTAAATTTTTTAGTGCTTTTAGCGTTTTTTGTTACTTTTTCGTTAACAAAAGCCAGTGTTCCTCATGAAAATGTAGGTCACCATGATTCAACTGTTGAAGGTGCGGCTCATCACGATGATGCCCATGCTCACGATAGCGGTCATGCAAAAGAAGCTAAGTACGATGCCAAATCGGTAATCATGCACCACATTAGTGATGCGCACGAGTGGGAATTTTTTGCCACTAAATCATTCCACGCAACCCTTCCTTTGCCTGTTATATTGTATAGTGCAGAAAACGGTTTAGACATTTTCTTGTCTAGCGCGTTTAAACACAAAGAGGGTGAGCATGACCACGACGCTCCTAAATATTATAAGAACTACGTGATGCATCACGAGAAAATATATTTAGCAAATGCTGATGGCGGACTTACTATGGATGAGCATCACCATGCTACCAACCCTAAGCCGATGGATTTTTCACTAACCAAAAACGTAGCTTCAATGATTGTATCATTGGTTCTATTGTGCCTTATATTTATTACAGTGGCTAACGCGTATGTTAAAAAAGGACAATGGGTACCCAAAGGTTTGCAATCGTTTATGGAGCCTTTGATACTATTTGTTCGCGACGATGTTGTGCGCCCTAACATGGGTAAGAAAACAGGCGATGTATTTATGCCTTACATGCTTACCTTGTTTTTCTTCATTTGGTTTAACAACTTATTAGGTTTGTTGCCCGGTGCAGCTAACGTAACCGGTAACATTGCAGTTACTGCAGTATTAGCAGTTATCACCCTTGTAGTTACCAACCTTAAAGGTAACAAACACTACTGGGGTCACATTTTCAATCCTCCGGGAGTTCCCAAGCCACTACTTTTGATTATGTGGCCTGTTGAAATATTAGGTATCTTTACTAAGCCCTTTGCGTTGATGATACGTTTGTTTGCAAACATTACTGCAGGCCACATCATCATCCTAAGTATTCTTGGTTTGATATTTATGTTTAGCAATGGCGGAGCAAACGTAGGAGCAGGTTTTGGTGTATCGTTGGCAGCATTGCCATTGGCACTGTTCCTGTTTTGCCTTGAGTTGTTGGTTGCCTTCCTTCAGGCGTTCATCTTTACCATGCTTACCTCTTTGTTTATCGGTCAAGCAATGGAAGACCACGGACACCATGATGATGAGCACGCCCATTCAGCGCACTAATAGTTAAAGAATAAAAAGAAACCCATATAAAATCGAACATTAAATAAACACAATTATGTTATTACAAAAATTGCTTCTTGAAATTAACAGTTATGGTCCTTTGGGTGCCGGTATCGGTGCAGGTCTTGTTGCCCTTGGCGTAGGCTTGGGTATCGGTAAAATTGGTTCAGGAGCTGTTGAATCAATCGCCCGTCAACCTGAGTCATCAGGTGACATCAGGACTACTGCGATCATCTTGGCCGCCTTTATCGAAGGTGTGGCTCTGTTTGGTGCAGTAATCTGTTTCCTTGCCATGTCAGCTTAATTTCAAAACAAAAAATATATACCAACACGCAGGCCGGGCAAGGTGGCCTGCGTAGTTGTGTTATTTAAACTCAAAAAACCGTATGGAATTATTAACCCCGGCGCTTGGATTATTTTTTTGGACCTTAGTGGTTTTCGCAATCGTATTCTTTGTATTGCGCAAATTTGCTTGGAGGCCCATATTGCAGAGCCTGAAAGATAGGGAAGATAAAATTGAAGGCTCATTGCAGATGGCAGAAAATGCCCGCAAAGAAATGGAGCTTTTGAAAGCAGATAACGAAAAACTGCTGAACGAAGCCCGTGCAGAGCGCGATAAAATTTTGAAAGAAGCTAAAGAAATCAGCGATACGATTGTAGCACAAGCTAAACAAAAAGCTGATATCGAAGGCAAGCGTTTGATTGAAAGCGCACAGGATAGCATAAACAAAGAAAAAGAAGCTGCCAAAGCCGAGATTAAAGAATTGGTTGCTGCTCTTTCTATTGAGATGGCTGAGAAAATCCTGAAAAAGAAATTTGAAAATCCTGCTGAGCAGGAGCAATTGGTGAAAGATTACCTGCAAAACGCTACTTTAAACTAATGTCTGAAATCAGAATAGCAGCAAGGTATGCCAAATCGCTGATGGAATTGGCACAAGAGAAGGGCCTGCTTGAGCAGGTGAACTACGATATGCGCAACTTGCAAATTGTGGTAAAAGAAAACCCAGCTTTGTTAAATGTGCTTAAAAGCCCCATCATTAAAAGCGATAAAAAAGCTGCCGTAATGAACGCCGTTTTTGGCAACACTTTTAATAAACTAACCATGTTGTTTATTGATAAAGTAACTTCAAGGCGCAGGGAAATGTTATTGCCCCTGATGGCCGAAGAGTTTTTGCGCCAATACAATGTGCTCAACGGTATACAATCGGCCACGGTTACCAGTGCATCTGTACTTAATGCAGGTATGCAGGCAGCTGTGAAAGAATTTATTGAAAAGGAAACAAATGGAAGGGTTGACCTGAAAGCAGTTGTGAACCCTGATATAATAGGCGGTCTTGTAATACGTATCGAGGATAGCTTGTACGACTCAAGTATCGCGAAGAAACTTAACCGTTTGAAAAAAGAATTAATTCATCAAAACTAAATCGACAATAATTTAATATGTCAGTAACAGGAATAAGGCCCGATGAGGTTTCAGCCATCATAAGGGAGCAGCTTTCAAACCTGAAAACCGAAGCCCAGCTTGAAGAAGTTGGTACCGTGTTACAGGTGGGCGACGGTATTGCCATTATATACGGCCTAAGCAAAGTTCAATATGGCGAACTTATTGAATTTGACGGTGGCTTGCAGGGTATAGCCCTTAACCTTGAACAAGATAATGTGGGCGCGGTATTGTTGGGTGGATCTGACAAGGTAAAAGAAGGCGATACTGTAAAACGTTTGAACCGTATTGCCTCTATTAAAGTAGGTGATAGCATGTTGGGTCGTGTAATTAACACACTTGGCGAACCTATCGACGGTATGGGACCCCTTTCAGGTGATTTGTATGAGATGCCTTTGGAGCGTAAAGCACCCGGGGTAATCTTCCGCGAGCCTGTACAAGAGCCTTTGCAAACCGGTATTAAAGCGATTGATGCGATGATTCCTATCGGACGTGGTCAGCGTGAGTTGATTATTGGTGACCGCCAAACCGGTAAAACGGCTATTGCTATCGATACCATTATTAACCAAAAAGAGTTTTACGATAAAGGCCAGCCTGTATTTTGCGTGTACGTAGCTATCGGACAGAAAGCTTCTACCGTTGCACAGGTGGTAAATACGCTAAAAGCTAAAGGCGCTATGGATTATACCGTAGTAGTTTCGGCTTCAGCATCTGATCCTGCTCCTTTGCAAATGTACGCTCCAATGGCGGGTTGTGCTATTGGTGAGTTCTTCAGGGACAGGGGTAAACCTGCTTTGATTATTTATGATGACCTTTCTAAACAAGCGGTAGCTTATCGTGAAGTGTCATTGCTACTTCGTCGTCCACCAGGCCGTGAAGCATATCCCGGTGACGTGTTTTATCTACACAGCCGCTTGCTTGAGCGTGCTGCTAAGGTGAACGCATCTGATGAGATTGCACAAAAAATGAACGATTTGCCGGAGTCAATCAAAGGATTGGTAAAAGGCGGCGGTTCACTTACTGCACTTCCCATCATTGAAACACAAGCGGGTGACGTATCTGCATATATCCCAACCAACGTAATCTCTATTACTGATGGTCAGATATTCCTTGAGTCAAACTTGTTTAACTCAGGTGTGCGTCCTGCTATCAACGTAGGTATCTCGGTATCACGTGTGGGTGGTAACGCTCAGATTAAATCAATGAAGAAAGTTGCGGGTACATTGAAGCTTGACCAAGCACAGTACCGCGAGTTGGAAGCGTTTGCAAAATTCGGTTCTGACCTTGATGCGGCTACTAAATCGGTACTTGACAAAGGTTCTCGTAACGTGGAGGTTTTGAAACAAGGACAATACCAACCTGTGCGTGTTGAGCACCAAGTTGCTGTTATTTACTTGGGTACCAAAGGCTTGTTGCGTAACGTGCCTGTGAACAAGGTAAAAGAGTTTGAAGCTGAATTCATTTCTTACCTTGATGCTAAACACAGGGATACACTTGACCTATTGGCCAAAGGTAAAATTGACGATGATATAACCGCTGTACTTGAGAAGGTTGCCGCAGAACTTACGGCCAAGTACAAAGCATAATTAATTAAGAAGATTCAAACAAATGGCGAATCTTAAAGAAATACGCATACGGATTAGTTCCACCATCAGTACACAGCAGATTACCAAGGCAATGAAATTGGTATCAGCTACTAAACTGCGCAAGGCTCAAGGCGGCATTATGCAAATGCGCCCCTACGCCAACAAACTGTTTGGTATGCTGGCTAACCTTGCCGGAAGTGTTGAGGATGAGAGCTTGGCAAAGTATTTTGACCAGCGCGAAACCAAAAAGCTGATGTTGGTGGTTTTAACTTCTGACAGGGGATTGTGCGGCGCTTTTAACAGCAACGTGATTAAGAAAACCCGCAGCTTGCTTGAAAACAAGTACGCTCACTTGGGTAAAGAAAACATTACGCTGTTGTGTATTGGTAAAAAGGGTTCTGAGTTTTTTGGCAAAATGGGATACAAGGTGGATAACCGTTTCCGTGAGTTGTTCCAAAACCTGAACGCTGATACAGCATTTGAAGCCGGTAACTATGTATTTGAAGCTTTTTTGAGCGGCCAATACGATCGTGTGGATTTGGTGTACAACCAATTTAAAAACGCGGCTACACAAATATTGCAAGATGAGCAATACCTGCCTGTGGATATGGAAGAAATGCAAGGCAGCGATAGCAATGTAAACTACATTTTTGAACCCGGTAAGGTTGAAATCTTAAACGATTTGATACCCCGTGCGTTGAAAACTAAGTTGTACCGTGCTTTGCTTGACTCGTTTGCATCTGAACACGGCGCGCGTATGGTGGCTATGGACAAGGCAACTGAAAATGCAGGCGAACTGCTGAAATCGTTGAAACTTACCTACAACCAAGCACGCCAAGCGGCTATTACCAACGAGATTTCAGAAATCGTGGGTGGTGCTGCTGCACTTGAATAGTAATTTAAGTTACCCTATTAACTATAGAAGCCATTCCGATTTCGGAATGGCTTTTTTTTGGTTTCTGTCCGATTTGCGTAAATTTAGATTTCTCTAAACTAAAATGGCCATTAAAATTTCACATAGATTTTTAGATAGGCTTCTGCCTACTAATAATATTAAGTTTATTGACACTATAATAATAGGCACATTTAACCCAGGTATTCCAGATTTGGACAAATTAACAACACAAGAGTGGCAAATATTTGAAGACATTTTAGGGTCAAAGAAGTTTCAGAAATTTAACCAAGTGAAGAATTTTTATGACAGACCTCAAAATAGATTTTGGAAGATAATGGATGTTATTGCCCATCCTGATTTCTATTTGAATAGAAACTTAAGTGATAAAAATCCACATGGATTAAAATACTTTGCCAAAATGGATAGGGATACTGTTTTTAAGAGTCAACAAATATTTTGCGAAACACAAGGTATTTTTATAACCGATATTGTAAGGCAGATTGAACCCAAAACATTCGATAATATATATAATAATTTTCCTGATACGGCAATTGAAAACTCATCATGTGTTTGGAATACACTAGGAATTTTAGATGTTGTTGAAAAATATAGACCCCAAAGAATTTTAATTAACTTTAGTCAAAGTAGATCTATTCCTACCATTTCACAAGAAATAGGGAAAATTCAACATCTATATTCAAATATTACAAAAACTGTTCTCTCAACATCAGGAGCCGCAGGATATAATTATGAAACTCTAATTAATCATTGGGTGCCGTTGTTTAATTGAATTCCAAAGTCCATACTTAGTTCAGACAATTATTACATTGAGATGCCGACCTTCGTTGGTATGGCTTAACTGTGGGGCTATATACTGTTCCGCAGTTTTAAGCACCCACAACTCTAGGTGCTGCTGAGTCACATCAACGTCTTGTAGGTCATGGACACTAAACATCTAATTCATCGCCCAATCATCAGCTTTGCGTAACCTGATTGGTTTTGGGTGGTGAGTTGGAGGGTGTACATTCCCGCTGGCAACTGTTGGGTATTGATAATTTGGTTGGTTTCGTCAACGGTTCCGGTATGTAGCAACTTACCTTGCATATCAAACACATGTGCTAGGGCAGGTAAATCAACATTTTCGGGCAACTTCACCTCTACATAATCAGCCGCAGGGTTTGGGTACACTCCAAATTGTAACGGTTGGGCAACATCCACACTGCTGATAAATTTATTGTAATAAGCTTTTACCGCATCCAATGTGTTATTAAGCTTGCAAATACTTTCAAGCGGCCCGTTAGTGCCCCGCTCCCATACATAAGCTAATTCAAGCCTTAAAAAGCCATTTGAAGGCAATTGCACAGGACCTATGCTTCCCATCATACTACGTTTGCCCGGCGATTGTGCTGAACCTATTTCCGTCCATCCCGGGTTGCCTTGGTCGCAAGGGTCGCCGTTATAAATAAAATCAGTAAGAGTGGGGCTGCTCATAAACCCATTGGCACCCTCGGTCAATTGGGTATTATTTCTCCATTTGCGGTGCAGGTAATTATAAAACTCCTGCGCATTGCGGGGCAGTCCTCGGTTGGCTACTCCGCCATTCGCATCAATTTCAATTGTGTATTGCAAGGGTCGGTTCAAAAACAGTACTCCTTGTACCGGTGGGTACGTTCCGTAAAGTGCATCCGAAGTATCACTGTTATAACCAAAAAAGGCATTTTTTGAGGGCAAAGAACTAATATACTCATCACCCTTAGCGCCCAGTTCAAAATCTGTCCATACACCTGCAAATACCGAATCGTAATTATTAGTAGAGCGGTTAATAAAAGTTAATTCTAAAAAAACAGTGTTGGCTAATGCCGGATTATTGGCATACACATAGGCTAAGCCCTGTACTTCTACACCCATTGGCATACCGCCGCTTGCAAAGTGGGTATTGGCCTTATCGTTTACAATAAAATAAGCAGCTTCGTCGCCCTTTATAAAAGGGTATTCGCCCATTTCGGGCTCGTAAATACGGTTTGCATTATAATCAACAAACTTTGCCAATACCTGCTTAAAAGGTTGCTGAGTGGGGTTGCTGCCCGGCCAGTGCTTAATACCATTGGGCATTATGTACCCGTTTTTATTATAGTCGGTTTTGTGCGTAGCTATTTCAGCGGCAGTTACTTTGTAAATCTTATTCCAAAAAGTACTGTCGCCGGCATTACCGTTAACAGTATCAATGGGCCCGGGCCAGAAATCGTTTTTAAGACTATCGTTTAAACGGGCAGCAATGTGCAGGTTACCGTTGCTTTTTCCACCAATCCAAAACTGCGAGACACTGATGGATTTTGTACCTGAGCCTTTGGGGGCCTCAAGTCCGTCACTAAACAGTGTACCATTTGCGTTGATGGTAGCATTGAGGTTGTTGGCCGTAAGGGTTGTAAAATGGGATTGCCCCGCCAACTTGGTTAGCGAGGCAAGAGCCAATATACTTAATGCCGCTTGTTTTAGCATAGGGGCTAAGTACGTATTTTTTTGTTAGAAACGGTAGCGAAGGCCTACACTGGCGTTAAATGTGCGGAAGTTTTGGCGCATACCTGCATTATTCTGCATCACGTTGTTGAGACCGTGGCTATAGGTACCTTCTGCAATCAACGAGAACTTACACAATGGGCTAAATTTATACTCACCGCCAATACCTGCCAACAAACTAAGCCCTGTAGTAGGTTTGTAAGGGTTGTTAGCGCGTATCTCATGAGTACCACTTAAATCAGTGTTTAATTGGCTGCCGCGTTGTGAGAAGCGAAGGTTTGCACTGGCACCACCTGTAGCAAACAGGCTGTATTTTTCAGTTCTGAAGAAACTGTACTCTAACTGAACGGGTACATCAATAAAGGTGTACGAGTTATTAGCACTTACAGCAACCCTGCGGGTTTCAGTAACTTGCCTGTATTCAGGGTCGGTGTGGCCAATTACTTGTCCGGTTACAGGGTCGATAATATCACCGATATAAACTTGAGTGCGGGTATAGGTTTGCTCAGCGTTGTAGTTCAATTTTTCACCTACACGGGTGTATTGCGAACCCACACGCAGTTTCAGAGTTTTTGATTTATTAAGGTCTAAGTTAAACCTTGCGCCTACAGTGAACGAAGGGGTGTAGCTTTCAGCTTGTTTTTTAGCTGCAAAATATCCTGCGCCAACACCGTTTGCGTTTAAGCTGCGGCCTGCAAAACCTATTCCTGCATACAAATCAGCGGTTAGGCTGTTACAACGTTGTTTTTGAGGCTCAATAGCTTGTTTGTTAGCTTTTTCAGCCGCATCAGTAGCTTCGGTGCCTTCGGTTTCATCAGTAATGGTTGCCACAGGTTCAGACACTGGTTGTGCATCGGCAACAACTACTTCTTTTTCTTCATTCGTAAGTGCCGGAGTACTGTTATCAGTTATTGTAGTAGTAGAAGTTGTAACTATAGGGGTTGTATTATTATCTGTTGAAGAAGTTGATTGTGTTGGGTTTGTAGCGGGTGTTAGCGTGTGAGAAGTTGCATCGGTACCACCGCCGTTGTTGCCACCGTTGCGGGTATTACCTCCATTGTTGGTATTTGTGCGGTTTGGTGTTGTATAAACAGTAGTACTGTTTGTGGCAGGCGTGTTAGTGTTTGCAAGGTTTTCAGCAGAAGTAGCGGATGGAGTAGTAGCTACCGCTGCATTGCTGCCGCTTGTTTCGCTATTAGCCACAGGGGTTGTGGTTGTTGATTGCGAAGTAACTACAGCCGTTTGCTGTGTATCAGCAGTGGGGCCAAACCCAATAAATGCTGCAGCACTAATGCCTGCAATTAGCAAGAATGCACCGACCACAGCGGCTTTTCTACGTTTAAAGTAGTTTATCGCTTTGTGCAGCGGTGTACGTTTTGCATCAATACTCTTCCAAACATGGTCAGGTGCGTCTAACGAATAATCGCCCAACTTACTCCTGAACAGTTCATCAATCTTATTAGTCTCCATACTCATTCTGTCAAAATTTTATCTGCTTGTTCAGCAGGTTCCTTAAAGCCTTTTGTATCGTATAATTTTTTTTGCAATTGCTTACGTGCCTTATTTAATTGCGAGCGCGAAGTACCTTCGTTTATGCCCAGCGTATCAGCAATTTCTTTGTGACTATATCCCTCAATGGCATAAAGGTTAAAAACCATTTTATACCCTTCGGGTAAGTCGTTTATCATCACCATCAACTCCTTTTCCGATAACTTATCATATACTCCTGTATCTTCAGGTATATCGTAATCATCGGCTATTCCAATCTGCTCTTTTTGATAACTGCTTTTGCGATAGTTGCGCAACGCGCAGTTAATCATTATCCTTCTCACCCATCCTTCAAATGATCCGTTGAAGGAGAATTTTTTTATGTTGTCAAATACCCGTATGAACCCGTCTTGCAAAATATCTTCTGCTTCCTGCCTGCTTCTGCAATACCGAAGGCACACCACCAACATCTTGCCTGCATAAGTTTTATATAACTTTTGCTGACAAGTGCGGTCTTCCCGTATGCATCCTTTTATCAACTCCTCTTCGGTCATGAGCTCTTTTCCCCAGGGTAATTTTCTACAAGATACAACAAAACAGGTAAAATGTTGCCTGTGAAACAGGGGATTAAATACAAAAATAAAAAACCTGCCCCATAGAGCAGGTTTTAAAGAAACCAATAAGAAATGAAAAATTTACTGAACCAGTATTTTTTGGCTGATATAGGTATTGCCAGCAGTACCGCGTACCACATACATACCTTTTGCTAAGCCTGAAATATCTATTGTTTTTTGGGTGGATGATAACACCTCACGACCACTAATATCAAACAGTGAAACCTTAATATTTTCTTCCTCGGTTTCTATGGTTACTGCACTTGTTGCAGGGTTGGGATAAATTTTAACTGTTTCTGTTTGTGGATTTTTTACGGAAAGGGGAGGGTTGTTATTTGTCCAGTTGATAAGGCTATCGGCTTGGTCAAACATTTTACAAAGGCTGCCTATCGCACCGCCTGAATTGGCCCGACTCCACAAGTAAGCCAAGGATATTTTTTTAACTGCACCGGGCAACAGGGTATCTAAGTTTACCGAGCCAAGCATACGCCTGTCCCCGGCTCCAACTCCTGAATTTTGTTCCGTCCAACCGGTATTAGCACAAGGGTTTCCACTAAGCGTATAACGTGTGCGTGGGCCTGTGTTGTAGCCATTACCTCCGTAGGTAAGCGGGCTGCCGTCTTTCCAAATACCGCGTGTGTAGCCGTAGTACTGTTCGGCCAATATAGGGTTGCCAACTACACTAAAGTCGCTACCGTACCCCATTGTGGCATACATAGGTTGGTTAATAAACATCACACACATTGCAGCAGGGGTATTACCATACCCTGTTAGGCCTTCGTCGTTATCGTCGCCGTTGTAGGCATAATACATATTGCGTGCAGAATCGGATCCGATGCGGTCATCAGCATAATTACCCAAATCAAAATCTGTCCAAATACCTGCAGATACATCAAAGTATGTGTTTGAGCTTTTGTTGGTTATGTAATAATCTACAAACACAGTATTGTTTATATACTCATTAGTGTTGCTTTTTATTTGATACATAAAACCGGCTACTTCAACACCTAATTGGCTGCCGCTTGTTTCTCCGTGAAGGGTTTTATCATTATATACAAAAAAGAGTGCTTCATCACCGGGGAAGATGGGGTATTCTAAACCACCGCTAACATCCATTTTACCATCGTTATTGGCATCGTGAAAAGGAGCTAGTTTGTAAGTGCCATTAGCAGTAGTGTATGATACAGGCCATCTACGCAAGTTGTCTGTCCAAACCCCTTGACGGGCAGAAAGATAATCGGCTTTTGTAATGCGCCATAAAGAATCAAAAGCTACCGAATTCACGGGTGTTCCTGCTAGTTGATCAATAGGTCCGCTGTGGAAATCGTTTCCCGCTTGGCGATAAGTTTGCGCAGCCATGTGCAGGTTGCCGCCGTTATCAAGCCCGCCTATCCAAAGCGTTGAAGCGTATATTGATGATGGGCCGCCGGGACCTTTTGGGGCTATAAATGCCCCACTGCCTAAACCTATATTATTAAATAGTAAGCCTGCTGTATTAGCTTGGGCTTTTACATTATTTGCTTCTATTGTGGCCGAAACAACAGGTTGGGCTACGCCTTGTATTGTGCCAATTACTAAGGCGAAAAGTAATGCAGATAAAGAATAGAGCTTTGTCATAATAGGTAACAATTAGTTTAATATGTCCCTATAACGAAAAAACCCCGTCACATGGTTGTAACGGGGAAACTAACCTATAAACCAATTACTAAGCTGATTGTTGCTTAATAGTTTAACGGGGCGATATCCCATCGAACCGTTGCATGGTATATTTCAAATTGAATGCCAATCTTATATGCCAAACCAAAAAAATATTTTCAAAAGGGGTGAGAAAAGAGATTCATTTTCTGCCACATCCTTTGATAGTTAAGGGTTTGAAAGATTTTTTACTGAAAAGCAAAACGGCATAGAAAATTTTTTATCGGATGAATGATTGAAAAATATCTATTAACGGCAATTAATGGTTAACCACCGCAATAGCCATCCCATCGTATTCCTTTGCTCCAACGGTTTGCAATATGGTGGCTGTAACTTGGGTGCAGTTGCTAAGCCATGTATTAAACCGCTGTACGCCTTTTACTTTCTCATCGGTGCTGTTTGCATCAAGCACTTTGGCATTGCGTATAATATTATCGGCAACAATGATGGTACCGGGTCTAGCCAGTTTTAATGCCCATTCAAAGTACTCAACATAAGGGGGTTTGTCGGCATCAATAAAAATCATATCAAAAGGGGCACGCTGTTCAGCGGAAATTTGAGGAAGAATATCCATGGCATTGCCCACACGAATTTCAACAGTGTTTTCAAGTCCTGCGTTTTTAATGTTGTTTTGGGCGATGAGGGCGTGTTCTTCGCTGTACTCAATTGAGACTACTTTCCCGTTTTGAGAGACCGCTCTTGCCAGCCAAATGGTGCTATAACCACCCAATGTGCCCAGCTCTAAAATGTTTTTAGCATTGCACATTTTGGCCAATACTTGTAACAGTTTGCCTTGCACGGGCGAAATGCTGGCGTTGTCAATATTATTACTGGCTAATGATTGCAGGGTGTTTTTTAAAGCAGAGTCTTCAGGGGCAAGTAGTTGGCCAATGTAGCCATCTACCTGTTCAAAAATTGTAGTATCCATAGTTTGCAGTTGTTACTGCAAATGTATTGAGAATGGATTTATCCGGCTGCAATATGTTTTGCTTTAAGATAGTTAACGGCCATGCGTATTTGCCCGTACGAAACCGAATCTCCTAATTCTTCTTTAATGGGTTTTGCTTGGTCGCCACCCAGTTCATTAATCAAGCGGGTCAGCTGGTCAAGCAATTCATTGCTCATAAAATCAAGAATATTCACCTCGCCAGTGCTTATGTATTCGGCCAAATGGCCTTCGATGGTGCTTTCGGCCATGCTACGTTCTGCGGCAATTTCTGAGACTGTTTTCCCTTCTTTGTATAGCCCCAATGTGATGCGGTTGCTTTCGCCCTTCTCTGCTTTTTTACCTTTTTCTACGGTGATTTTTTCAACGGGTGCTTGCAGAGTAGGGACTTCAAAGTGCATATCGCCGAAAGTTATTTTTTCAATATCGCGTATTTTGGCCCATACCAGTTTCTCCAGCTCAGCCAAATCGCCTAAGTATTGTTTCACCTTGGGTTTCAATTTCAGCAGTGAGTGTATTTCGGTAATCACACTCACAATATCATTGTTAAGGGTGTTTGCAAAATACTGTTTGGCTTTGGTAACGCGCTCGTTTAGCAGGGTCTCGTCAATAGGCTTGTTATGGAAAATGTATTTTAACTGTGCCATAAACTTGCCCGCTACCTCGTTCTGTTCGGCGGCTTTTTCAACCATACCGCGCACCAGCACGTGCAGTTTTTCTTTTTCAGGAAGGTTTTTTGCACGGGTGATTTCGTAAAACGCATTTAAGCGGCTAAGCAGCTTATCCCAGCTAAAGGTATTTATAAGCACTTGGGCGGCATACGCAGGCTTTTCTTGCTCCAGTACACGCAATACCTCGTCCATGCTGTTTTCTTGGGTGGCAAACTGTATAATGCGTTCGTCGCTTTTTATACTTTGGCCGCTAATGCGCGATAGCAGGGTAACGCCGTCAAGTGTGCGACAACGGCTTAGTGCCACATATACTTGCCCTGCGGCAAACGACTGGCCTGCATCAATCACAGCCCTGTCAAAAGTTAGCCCCTGACTTTTGTGAATAGTGATGGCCCACGCCAGCCTAACGGGGTATTGTGTGAAACTGCCTATTTCTTCTTCTTCAATTCGGTTGGTATCATTGTTTACTTTATAGCGGATGTTTTGCCACTTCTCTTTTTCAAGTTGTAATTCGGTGCCGCTGCCTTCAAGTTCAAGGGTTATTTTGCCATCGCTGATTGCTTTAACCGTAGCCAGTTTGCCGTTGAAATAGCGTTTTTCAACATCGTTTTTAATGAACATTACCTGTGCCCCAACTTTCAGCGTCAGTTTCTCCTCAGTAGGGTAGGCCTTGTCTGAAAAATCACCTTTCACATCGGCAGTAAACGTGTACAGTTCTCCGTCTAATTGGTTAAGCTGTTGCTGGTTTATTTGGTCGGCTTTATAGTTGTGGGTGCAAAGGGTAATGGTATTTTCCGAAGCATCCTGCATTTCGGGCTGGTAGTGCTCTTCCAGCAATTGTAAGTCCCATTCTTCAACCTCGTTGTTTCGTATATTATTCAGCAGGTTGATAAAACGTTCCTCGTTTTGGCGGTATATCTTTTTCAGTTCAATAAATAGCGGAGGGTTATCACGTATCACCTTTGCGCTAAAAAAGAAGGGACTTTCGTATTCGTTGCGCAATAAAGGCCACTCGCTATCACTCACCACGGGTGGAAGCTGAAACAAATCACCTATTAATAACACTTGCACACCGCCAAACGGGGTGCTTCGGTTTTGGCGATAATGACGTAAAATATCGTCAATGGCATCCAGCATATCCGCCCGCAGCATACTCACTTCGTCAATAATCAGCAGTTCAAGGTCTTTGAGCAGGCCTATTTTATCACTATTAAAACGGATTTTGCTAAGTAAATCGTGGCGGTTGGTAGTTGCTCCGTTGTTAAAGAAACCTTCGGAGATATAGGGGATGAACGGTAATTGAAAAAACGAATGTAATGTTACCCCACCTGCGTTGATTGCTGCAACTCCTGTGGGAGCTGTTGTTACAGTTTGTTTGCGGGTATGTTGCTGTACGTATTTAAGAAAGGTGGTTTTACCGGTTCCTGCTTTTCCTGTTAAAAAAAGGTTGCAGGCAGTATTGTTTACAACGTCAAAGGCTATCTCAAAAAGGGCGTTTTCTGAATCGGGCAACATGGCTCAAAAGTAGTGGGATTAATGGCGGGTGTCAAGTGCATAGCTATTTATGTGCCAAGTGGCAGCTAACTATTGCTTTATTACTAATGATTTCAGAAAAGTAAATGAATCTTTTGCAAAAACAGGAGGGGGAAGTTTTAACAGTATTGCAGTAGGTTATACAATTTTTACAATGCCGTTTTTAATGGCAAAAATTACTAACCCAACACGGGTACGAACGTTTATTTTTTGGAATAGGGAGTCGCGGTAGCCATCAACAGTACGTACGCTCACGTTCATACGTTCGGCAATATCCTTGTATGAGTAGTCGTGGCAAACAAGTTCTAAGAAGTTTATTTCACGCTGGGTAAGTTTTTCAATGGTACTGGCCTCTTTGTCCCACTTGGTGTGGTAGTTAATAGAGTTGGCCATTGTTTTAGATACGTAATCAGAGTAGTAATATCCTTTGCTGTGCACATCTTCCAAGGCCGTAAGCAGTTCCTCAGGTTCTGAGTCTTTTAATACGTATCCCCTAGCCCCCAGTTTTATCATTTTGATGATAGCAGGCTCATCATCGTTCATAGTTACTGCTATAATACGCACCGTTGGGTTGTTTTTGCGCAACTTTCCGGCAACTGTATAGCCGTCTTGTCCGGGCATATTCACATCCAAAAGCACAATATCGGGTTCTCCCTTTTCGTCAATCAAATCAAAAAGTTGGTTGCCGCTTTCGGCTTCAAAAAGTATTTCGTATTTGTCGTCAGATTCTATTAAACCGGCCAACGCCCTACGAAACAAGGTATGGTCGTCAACCAAAGCAATTTTTATGGCCATATAGGTACTATTATTTAGTTAGGCTGCACAATGGGACTTTTTTGGGTGTTTATCTCAATTTTTACCCTTGTGCCGGCATCACCTGAACTCTCCAAAGTTAATAATCCGCCGATAATTTTCACCCTGTTCTGCATATTCTTTAACCCATTACCGCTATCGCCTGCTGCCCTTTGTGTAATTGCTGCTGGGTCAAATCCCTTGCCATCATCGGCCACGTTCATTATCAACATATCCTCGTTATAGGCTAAATTAATTTTAAGCGTAGTGGCCTCGGCGTGTTTAATAGTGTTATTAATAAGTTCTTGTGTTATCCTAAAAAGTACAATCTCAATTTTTGGGTTAAATTTTTCGGGTTCACCTTCAGTGGTTAATTCAGTTTTTAAGAACCCTGTATTTTGTACCCTATCCATTTCAAGTTTAAGGGCTTCATATAAACCAAAATCCGATATAAAATCTTGTGATAGGGTTTTTGATATGCTGCGCATATCACTAATTACGCCCGATACCTGATTGCGCACCAAACCTATCAGCTCTTCTTCTTCGTGCCCTTTTACCATTCGGCTTAGCTTGGACAGGTTGAGTTTTATTACAGAAAGCATTTGACCTAAGTTGTCATGAATTTCAGCTGATATGCTTCCCAGCACTTGCTCTTGCAGCTCTATTTGTGCTTGGCTAAACTCTTCCTGTAGTTTTTGTACTTGACGTTTGTGGTTAAAAGCCCGCCTTTGGTGAAGGAATAAAAATAACACGATAAAGGATACCAACAGCAAAAGCAGTATGGTACCGGCTATAATGGTTACTATTATTTCTGACTCTGGGGTTTGCACAAAAAAGCGATACTATAAATGAGGTTTAAAAATAAATTCAATATAGAGTTTATGGCCCAAATTTTCCTACTTAAATCAGGAGGAAAGTTAGAATGTAAATCATACAATCCGTGTATAAGAAATGAACCTATTGAATAAAATAACAATCCGGTGCTAATCCATAGCATAGGTTCGCGGTACAGGCTGGTGGTTTCTACTTTTTGTAATAATTCAAAAAAGTATAAAAGTGTTATGATAATAAGCGAAATGCGGCCTGTAATAATTGTGTATGTATTGAATTTGAAAGGACCTTGGATAAAAAGCAGGTTTACTAAATATACCGAGATAATAAGTACTATGGCGTATTTGGTTATTTCTTTAAACTTTTTATTTGTGAAAGACTTGTAATAAATAAAAGGCATTATAAAAAACTCAACAATCCTAAAAGCATTGTAAATATGGATATTATGCCACTGGTTGTATGAGTAGTAGATGCAAACAAATTCTTTAAGCGTTGTAATAGTTAAATATAAACTCAAAAGCCTTAAACTGGTGTCAAGGCTTTTGAGTTTAAAAAATGCTAATAAAGTCGGGATAATTACCGACAACGTTGTTACATATGCAAAAATAGAATAGAATCCCAAGAACTTAGTTAATTAAAGGGTTGTTACAGTTGCCGGGTTTAATGGGTTTGCCATACCGCATTGTGCAGGGCAGGGAACACCATCATCCAAAATTTTGTCCATTTCGCCTACCATGTCATTTTCATTAGCTTTAGCACCAACTAAAACAAGTGAATAATCAACCACGCTCGATTTAGGGTCAACAGTTGTAACTACTCCGCCAAAATAGCAGCGGATACCAACGCAATCAGTTTGGTTTAAAAGTTCCATTAGTTTGTCTTTACCAAAAAAAATCGCTTTTCTTGTTCTGCCATTGCCCAAAAAAGTGTTACGAAAAGTTTCTGTCATTTCTGCTCCGTCGGCTAGAGAGATAAAAGATCCTTCAGTTCCGTTAAATGCCATAATTTTAAATATTAAGTTATTAGTTTTTCCGCCCACTAAAGTATAGAATTTATACGTAAAGTTGCTAAGTTTTTATTCTTTATTTAAAATCTTGTTTTTTGCAAAATACTGATTTTCAGTAAAATGAAATATATTTCATATTAAAATTGGGTGGTTACACCCAATGCTAATACCGTGTTTTAACGGTATGGTTAAAGTTATTTAACAGGCGTTTTATTAAATGAATGTTATTTTAATCCTGCCGTAATTTCGTCGAATAGTTGCATTTATTGCAAATAGAATTTAATATCTGTTTTTATATTCGCGGTTTAACCAATATATTCTTAAATGCGTAAATTATCGCTACTCTTTTTGGGGTTATTCCTCACCTTAGTTTCTACGGCACAAAAGAGCAAAATCGACGAAGGCTGGCAACATTTTTATAATAATAATAGTGCTAAAGCTATTGAATTATTTAAGCAAGCAACCAATGATGCGGCTACAGCTGAAGATGCACACCTTGGGCTTTGTTTTGTATACAACGATGAAGGCTATGCTGATTATGCCTTAGAAAGCTTCCAAAGTTTTTATAAGATATCTGCAAATCCCTATCCCTACATGGATGTGTTGTGGAATACTTCAGCCGTTGCTAACGGCAGCGGTTTAAAGGATAAAAAAAGGTTGAAGTTTTTGAAAAGCTTGCTGAAAGATCCTAAACTGCCCGGTGACTTAAAGGCGCGCTTGCATTCTTCATTGGGCGATCATTTTGAAGCACAAGGTGAGTTTAAAGACGCTAAAGAAGAGTTTGAACAAATAGGCTCAGTCACTAAATGGATGTGCGTGGGGTCTTTCGAAAATATTTCAGCCAGTGGATTTGATAAAGGTTACGAGCCCATTACTAATCCTCAGGTTAATACCCAGTTTAAAAACAAGTTAGGAGCCAATGTTAACTGGTTTACCTTATTTGATGCTCGTTTAGACCGCTGGGTTGACCTTGAGTATTACTTTTATGCAGGCAACTCAATCATCTACTCGCAAAACTTTGTGAACTCCCCTATTGAACAAAAAGTTCAATTACGTTTTGGCGTTTCGGGCTCCATTAAAGTGTGGCTTAATGACCAATTGATTTTGAGCGAGTCTGAAGAACGCAACAATGGCTTTGATAGTTACTGGGTTGAAACTACGCTGAAAAAAGGCTATAACCGTGTTTTGATTCAAATTGGTGAAAGCGAGGCCGATAACTCTAACTTTATGATGCGTATAACCGATGCGAATGGTGAGAACATACAAGGCTTGACCTTTGAGGACAGGAATTATAAAGAGTATGATAAATCAGCCGTATCGTTTAAGGCAATCAACCCTTCTTATTTTGAGTTTTTTGAAAAGAAAGTTGAGCAAGACCCCTCGTTTGTTAACCTTGTTTTATTGGCCAAGGCATACAGTGACCGCGATATGCGCTACCAAGCCCGTAAAGTACTTAACCGCGCCCAAGAGATGGCCCCAAAAAGTAGCTACGTTGTGCTTAAGTTGATAAATGTGTATCAAAGCGAAGGGAATAGGACTGCAATTGCAAAGGCTATTGAATGGTTGAAAGAGAACGATAAGGACAATATTGTTTCGTTGGATATGTTGTACGATGAAGCGGTAGAAAATAAAAACTACGCTAAGGCCGACTCTTTGCTAAAGCGCATAGAGGCGGTAGTGGGTAGTAATGCGGAGATGGTGTATGAGAAGAAGATGGATTTGTTTGGTGCTCAAGAGAAAAACGAGGAATTAATCGGGGTTATTGAAACAGCATATTCACGCTACCCTGATAATTACCTTTTTGTGTTTTACAAATCGTTAGTTGAGAAATCTAAAAATAACAACGCAGGCGCGATTAAGGTGCTTAAGAAGTACGCTAAAAAATACTACAACATCAGTATTTTAAAACAAATAGCTCAAATACACTTTTCAAGCGGTAGCGTTTACGAAGGGTTGGATGTATATAGACAGCTGGTGGCTGATAATCCGATAGGTGTAGGTTTGCTGTACGAGCTGGCTGATATATATGTGATAATGCAGAATTATAACGAAGCTATCAGTCTATTGAATACAACTGTAAGAATAGCCCCAACCATAAGTAAGTACTGGGAGTTAAGGGGTAAGTGCTATGCAGAAAAGAAGGATTACATATCAGCTAAGACTAATTACAAACGGGCACTTGAATTAAACCCCACTAACTTTGATGCCCGCACAAAAAGCAGAGAGTTGGAAGGATTAGAGGCCGATGTTTTTAAAAACTTTCCTGAAATTGATGTTTACAAAGCATTTAATGAGGGTGGTAGTGCAACAGACTATCCCGACGATAATAGTGCAATATTGGTAAACTCGGTTCAGCGGATGGTATATGGCGACGGGGTTTCGGAAGAAAAGCACACATTGGTGGTGAAGGTATTTAACAAAGCCGGTATTGACAGATGGAAGGAATACCGAGTGCCTTATTATTCAACACAAGAGGTTACGATTGAAAAAGTGGAAGTGCTAAAAGCAAACGGCACTAAACTTGAAGCTGAGAGAAACGGCGCTAATATCGTATTTACTAACCTTGAAGCAGGCGATGGGATACATATTACTTATAAAGTTGAGAACTACCAAACCGGTAAACTTGCCCCGCATTTTACAGATAAACACTACTTTGATTTGTTTTATCCTGTTAAATACTCATCGTACTCGTTGTTGATTGACACAAGTATTAAGTTCAGGCACAAGTTTTCAAACAAAGGTTTCGCGCCTATTAAAAACTTTGTTAAACCAGAGTTAGACACGGTAGTTAAGTCTAAAGAGCTATTCTCAGGAGATTTAACTTCAAATAAAACTGTGATGGACGGATACACCATGTACCAATGGGAGCGGAGAGACATACCCGCCATTAAAAGTGAATCGTATATGACTGATTTGGTGGATTATGGTGAGGTGTTGTTTATCTCATCATTCCCTGATTGGAAGTTCATATCAAACTGGTACTCTGATTTGGCTAAAACAAAAGCAAAATCTGACTTTGAGGTGAAGGAAACTGCGCAAGAGTTGTTTAAGGGTAAAGAAAATTTAAGTAAGTTGGAGAAAGCTAAGCTAATCCATGAGTACATCGTTAAGAATATTCGTTATAGCTCTGTATCATTTCGCCAAAGCGGTCTAATCCCTCAAAAGGCATCTAAAGTTATTAATACTCGTGTGGGCGATTGTAAAGACGTATCCACCTTGTTTGTTGCACTTTGTCGTGAAGTTGGCATTGATAGTGTTCGTTTGGTGTTGATTAATACTCGTGATAATGGCCAAAAAGACCTGTTGTTGCCTTCCATCGATTTCAATCACTGTATCGGTAATGTTACGATTGATGGTAAGGAATATTTTGTTGAGTTGACTTCTGAAAAAAATGGTTTTACATCACACCCCACCATACTTAAAAACTCGTATGCGTTAAAAGTGTATGATGAATTGGAAGGTACTAGCCAAGAACCCTCTTATTTAGCCCCGGCTACAGCAATGCCTGACAATATTATTCGTGTTACTGATGCACAGTTTAGTGGTAAAGAGATGACGATAAACACAAAAACCACTAAATACGGCGATTGGGCCAGTGATGTGCGTCATCAATATGCCGACATACCGGAAACCGAGCGTCGTAAAAAGTTGTTGCAGAACCTAACCGGCAATAACTCAAGTATTAAGTTGAATACCTTTAAATTTAATAATTTGGATGCCATTAGTGATTCTATTGTATATGATTACAACTACACTATAGGTAATACTGTTACCCAAATAACAGGGTTAAACATCTTTAACCTGCCCTGGTCAACCAAGTTTACATCAATATCATTCCTGTCTAACGAAGAGCGAAAATATCCTGTTAAAGTTTGGGGTTACTTGCAGTACAACGTATCAGAAGAGGTGATTACCTTAACTCTTCCCGAAGGGAAAAAACTGGCAGAATTGCCCCAAAACGTTCACTTAAAATGTAATGCTGCTGATTATACAGTTACATATAAAGCAATAGGCAACAAAATTGAGGCGAAACGCACAGTACGAATTTTGGCTGATATAGTACCTGTAGCAGAATACAATGAATTTAAGAAGTTTTTTGAAAAGGTGGTAGAAGAAGATACCCGCCAGTTAGCATTTAAATGATAATAATGTCTCTTAAACAAAAAGCC
>OFDN01000419.1_pt1 | contig 35682 bp, 22 predicted proteins | sample 1520971 | NCBI WGS metagenome assembly OFDN01 (sample SAMEA94257418, study PRJEB24077) | hot springs metagenome | biome: Aquatic biome; feature: Geographical feature; material: Water | place: India | collected 2012-06-12 | depth 5 m | reverse complement strand
CTCCATTGGTAATGGAGAGGTCGAGAGTTCAATCCTCTCTCGCAGCACCAGCCCATCCCCTTGATGTGGCTGAGACTCTTGACGAACAAGGCCTTGTGTCCATTCTGACGTTACAAATCGCGTAACAAATCAGTTGGACGTTGATGCCTCGCAAGGCGCACCAGTATCTGCTTAACAGGGACGGTCGCTTTTTCGCCCGCCTCGTCGTTCCAAAGGAACTCCGGCCGTTCATTGATGGCAAGACCGAGTTGCGGCGAGCCCTCGGCCCTGACCGACAGGACGCTGTCCGCAAGCTCCACGGCGCCGTCGCGCTGCTCCAGCACGAGATCGCGCTCGCGGAACGTCGTGCGATAGAAGCCGGCGATCGCAAGATCGACCAAGGGCGATATCCGCTCGCCGTCGACCAGATCGCTCTTCGCAATTACCAGTCGCGGCTCTCGTTCGACGAGCAACTCAGGAGCCAGGACGCACGCTATGCGTCAGTCGGAGTCGACGATGTTCTCGCTACCAGGCTCCGGGACGGTATCGCCGGCCGGTTGACGGACGGCGAGCTGGCCGAGCTCGTGGGAGGCCGGATTGAGCGATACCGGCGTCTTGGAAACACGACAGCCAGCTTCGGCACCGATGATTGGCGTGCACTGGCGCGCGGGATGTGCGTGTCTGAATACGAAGCCCTGTCGAGGATGGCCGAGCGCGACGAAGGTGACTTCAGCGGCCAGCCTACGCATCCTCTTATCGCTCATGCGACGCCTAAGGTGGACGAGAAGCCGCCGGTTTCCATCAGGGCGTTGGTGGCTGACTATATCGCAGCCAAGCAGCTCGTGGGTAAGGGTTCAGAGGCGGAGCGTCGATGGGGACCGGTCTTCGCGGATTTGCGCAAGACGATTGGCCATGACGATGCGCAGCGGCTGACCAAACAGGATCTCATCGCCTGGCGTGATGCGCGGCTGAAGACGCACTCGGTCAAGACGGTGGCGGACGTCTATCTGGCTGCGGTGCGCACTGTGTTGACCTGGGCGGTCCAGAACGACAGACTCGAAGTCAATGTCGCCGACCAGGTCAGGCAGGAGGTCCCCAAGCGCCAGCTGAGCCGAGAACAGGGCTTCACGCTCGCCGAAGCGACGGCGGTTCTGAAGGCGTCTCGTGCCTACAAGCCGGTTGAGCGCGACAACCTGGTCATCCGCGAAGCTCCTCAGACAACGGCAGCCAAACGGTGGGCACCCGTCCTTTGCGCGTTCACCGGCGCTCGCATTGCCGAGATCACCCAGCTGCGCAAGCAGGACATTCGCAAGGAGGGGGAGATATCAGTTATCAGGATCACGCCCGCCGCAGGCACCGTGAAGGCCGGTGGCTACCGCGACGTGCCCCTGCATCCGCAGGTCCTCGAGCTGGGGTTCCTGGACTTCGTAAACGCATCCCCCGAGGGTCCCCTATTCTACCCTGCCCGCCAGGACAAGGACGCCATCGTTGGAGCACGGACGGTGGCCGGGCGCGTCAGCCAGTGGCTGCAAAAGCTCGAGGTCGTTCCCACCGGTGTTAGTCCAAACCATGGCTGGCGGCACCGGTTCAAGACGGTCGGGCGCGAGGAGAGCATCTCTGATCGCGTCATTGACGCGATCCAAGGTCACGCTGGCAGAACCGCCGGCGACAATTACGGAGACGTGACCCTGAAGACAAAACAGGAAGCGATCGAACGCTTTCCCAGATACGACCTTTAATCCCGCCATACATCAAATGCAAATCCCACTCAAATCCGAGCTATAAGATAATCGTCAGCGCATTTGCTGATGATTACTATGGCTTAGTGAGAATGAAAGCACGCTCAAACCGACCCTTCTCCGACACTCGACTTCCTGCATTTCTAGAAAAACGTATCCTGGAGCTGAGGCCCCGCAAAGCGCAGCTTGAAATCGCAAAGGAGTCGGGCTTCCTCAACCCCAATATGCTGTCGCTCCTCAAGAGCGGTGCCTGCAAGCTGCCGCTGGATCGCGTTGTGAGCCTTGCTAAGGCACTTGAGTGCGACCCGGTCGTGCTGTTCACCCTTGCCGTCGAACAGCTCGACAGGAACACGACCGAGCTGGCCATCCGCCAGATTTTCGGTGCTCTGATCACCCAGAACGAGGTCGCCTGGCTCGAGGAGATCCGGCGCGCATCGGACCACAGTAATCCCGCCCTTACTGCTCGAGGCCGTTCGGCCATTCGCGGGATCTTTGGTCGATGAGCACGCGGTTCCCCGACGATGAAAGCCCGCAGAACCCGACCAGGCAGGATCTATGTCCGCTCACGCCCAACGAGCGCTTCTGGCTGGAGGTGATCCGGCTGGCGTCCTGGGACTCAGATCCCGCGCCGACTCTGGAGCTGGTGCAGGAACTCCGCCGCATTTTCGAGCCGGCCAGCCGGGGATCTGCGCGATGATCGTCGATGATGACTTCGATGCGCGCTGGCTCGGAAAATCAATCCCGCAGCGACACTGGCACTTCCACCGCCGACTCCTTGAGCGCTATGACATCGTCCTGGCGCCGGGAGAGTTCTCGGCGATGCTCAAGGACATCAACACTGGCAGGGCGCGGCTCGTTCAGCGAAGGTCGGCCAAAAGCGCGGTCTACCTGGTCCGAAACCGGCGGCTCTTCGAGCGCTATTTCGTGCTGATCACCAGCGGCGAGATCAGGACAGCGCTTCCGCCGAGCAAAGCGCTCAAGCGCCTGCGACGCAATTTGTCGAAGGGGGAGTAGCGCAAGCTCGCATTGGCCATACGAGTTCCTGGCTAGTCGAAATCCAGCGAACCATCCTTCCCAAAAACAGCGGTGCGCAGCATGATCGATTTACGCATCTGCTCGCTCTGGATCAGTGGTCTTTTGGCAAGCTTCATGTGACATAATGGGCGAGTTTGACCTCACGGCGCGCCCGCGATCATGATCTCCTACCGTTTCATTCGTTGTTTAGCATCGTTGCAGGATGACTGAGCCTTTCCAAACCTTCCTGCACCGTTGCGTTTCGATTGATCTGGAAGTGGATCCAAAAACCGCGACGATCTTCGCTTTTGCGGCGGTGCGCGATGATGGCCGTTCGCCGATCCTGGCTAAAAGACGCGATCTGGTTTCTGCTCTCGATCGCTTGGAAAAAGCGTCGGTCGAGGCCGAGCATCTCATCGGCCACAACATCATACGGCACGACCTGCCGCACATTGCCGCGGTGCGGCCCGGGTTGATGCGGATTTCGCAATCTCCGATCGACACGCTGTGGCTCAATCCGCTCGCGTTTCCACGCAATCCCTATCACCACTTGGTCAAGCACTACCACGACGGGCGCCTGCAAGCGGGACACGTCAACGATCCAGAAATGGATGCACGGCTGGTGTTTCAGGTGCTGCGCAATCAGCTGATGGCATTGACACAGCAGCATGTTGACCAGGCCGAGGCTGTCGCGGCGTATCACTTCCTTACGACAAGGCGCGAGAACTCAGGCGGCTTTGACGCGGTGTTCCAAGCTGTGCGGATGGCGCCCGTGCCCGCCCCCCTAGAGGCGAGGGAAGCGATTTCCAGGCTGTTGAAGGGGCGCGCATGCAACAGATGCGCTGACCAGACATTAAGCAGGCTTTCGAGCCCGCCGTTCGGGTGGCCTATGGCCTATGCCTTGTCTTGGATCCTGGTCGCAGGCGGAGATTCGGTGATGCCGCCTTGGGTTCGGCACGAATTCCCCGCGGCTGCTCAAATTGTGCGCGAACTGCGCGACGCCGATTGCAGAAGCCCGGATTGCACCTGGTGCCGTGAGAAGAATGATCCGGTCCGCGCGCTCTCTCGCTGGTTCGGATTTGAAGCCTTTCGTGCACAGCCTGTCGACGATGGGGGCCGCCCCCTACAGGAGCGGATCGTCGATGAGGCGATGCGGGGAGCGAGCCTCCTAGGCATTCTGCCGACCGGGACCGGCAAATCGGTATGCTACCAAATCCCAGCACTCTCGAAGTTCGACAAGACCGGGGCGCTGACTGTGGTGATCTCGCCGCTGGTGGCGCTGATGGCAGATCAGGTGCAGGGAATGGCACGGGCAGGAATTTCCTCGGCCACCACTGTCAATGGAATGCTGTCGATCCCGGAACGGCAGGAGGCGCTGAACCGTGTCCGCATGGGAGAGGTGGCGATGCTGCTGATCTCTCCTGAGCAACTGCGCAGCAATTCGGTGCGGTCGGTTCTGGCTCAGCGTGAGATAGGGCTCTGGGTGCTGGATGAGGCCCACTGCGTGTCGAAATGGGGCCACGATTTCAGGCCCGACTATCGGTATGTGAGCCGCTTCATCAAAGAGTCATCGGGCGATAACGTGCCGGCTCCAGTGCTTTGCCTGACCGCCACAGCGAAGCCAGAGGTAATCCGCGATATACGCGACCATTTCCAGTCTCGCCTTGATCGCAAGCTGTTACTGTTGGATGGCGGCGCAATTCGCACCAATCTCAGCTTTGACGTCAGGCCGACGCAGCGCACGACGAAGCTGACTGACATCCTGGACGTAATCGAGGCCAAACTGCCGCGAGAAGGCGCTTCGGGCGCCGTGGTGTATTGCGCTACCCGAGGTGAGACGGAACGCGTTGCCGACTTCCTCAAGCAGCAGGGTCTATTGGCGGAACGATTTCACGCGGGGCTGACGTCCGAAGAAAAGCGAAACATACAGGAGCGATTTCGCGTCGGCGAGTTGCGGATCATTGCGGCCACCAACGCTTTTGGCATGGGAATTGACAAGCCCGATATCCGGCTAGTGGTCCACGGCGACATTCCGGGATCACTGGAGAACTACCTCCAAGAAGCTGGACGGGCCGGACGCGATAGGGCTCATGCCCATTGCGTCTTGCTGTTTGCGACCGAGGACGTCGAGCGGCAGTTTTCGCTTTCAGCACGTTCGCGATTGGCTCGGCACGAAATCGGAGCCGTTCTCAAAGCCCTGCGACGTTTAAACGACAGGCTGAAGAAAACCGGAACCGTGGTTGCCACATCGGGTGAGATTGTCCGAGCTGAACGCGACCAGGAGTTCGAGCGAGACAGTGCGACCGACGACACAAGGGTCAAAACCGCAGTGTCTTGGTTGGAAGAGGCCGCACTGCTGAGCCGAGAAGAAAACCGCGTTCAAGTCTTTCCCTCGTCAATTACAATCCGCACGCTTGCGGAGGCCGAGGCCATACTTGCCAAGGCTGCGATTACCGGAACGCGCCGCAAGCAACTTCTGGATATCACCCGCCACCTGATGAATGCGCCTGCCGATCAAGGCATTTCGACCGATGAACTGGCCGGGATCAGCGGATTGACTGGGACCAAGCTGAACCAGGGAATGGCTGATCTTGAGGCCCTCGGGATCGCCCGTAACGACGTAGTAGTTACTGTTTTTGTCCATTCGGCCGTTGAGGGCCATTCGCAGCAACGGTTGGCGCAGGCGGCCCAGCTTGAAACCGCGCTGCTTGCCCTGATGCGAGAAGCGCATCCTGACGCCGATGGCGCCGAGGGCGCTCCCCTTCACCTGGCAGAGACCTGCCAGGCGCTACGCAACCAAGGACATGGAGCAATTCGCCCCGACATCGTGGAAAAACTGCTTCGTAGCATCGGGAGTGACGGCCGCGATCAAGACGGGGGCAAGGGCAGCCTGCGGTTGCGCAAGGTCTCGCGCAATACGTTAGCGGTTACGCTACAAAGATCGTGGCAGGCGCTCGAAGAGACGGCAAGGCTGCGACGGCAGGGGGCCGAACTGTTGCTGGCCCATCTTCTGGGAAAGCTGCCTAAAGGCTCCCGAGGCAAGGACATCCAGGTTGAAACCACAATGGGCGATTTGCTCGCGGCTTTGACTGGAGACGCCTTTCTCCGCAGCAGCGGCATTGAGAACATGAGCAAACTCATGGATCGCGCCCTTCTGTGGCTTCACGAGCAGGAGGTTGTTACCCTCGGCAAAGGACTGACAGTGTTCCGGCAGGCAATGACGGTGCACCTCAATCCCTCCGGAGGCCAGTTCAGTGCGCAGGATTTCGTTCCGTTGGACGAACACTACACCGAGCAGACCATCCAGACCCATGTGATGGCAGCGTATGCCGAACGCGGTCTTGCGGCGATGGACCAGGCAATGCGGCTGTCCGAAGACTATTTCGTGCTAGAGCGTGACATCTTCCTTAACCGCTGGATGCCTGGAAAAGCCGCTGAGCTACGGCGCCAGACGACTGGAGCGTCGTGGAAAGCAATCGTCGACTCGCTCAACAATCAGAAGCAGCAGAAGATCGTCTCGGATCCTCGTGACGAGACAAACGTGTTGGTTTTGGCAGGACCGGGATCGGGCAAGACCCGCGTTCTGGTCCACCGGATCGCCTATCTTATTCGTGTCCGCCGCGAAGACCCGCGGGGAATCCTCGTGCTTACCTACAACCGTCACGCCGCCGCCGAGATACGCATCCGGCTGCGACATCTGATCGGCGATGACGCGAACGCGGTGACGATATCCACATGCCATGCACTCGCAATGCGACTGGTGGGAGCCAGCTTTGCAGGAGCCAGCGGCGAGACGACGCACGACTTTGATAGGATAGTCTTGGATGCGGTGAGGCTGCTGAACGGCGAAGGCCTCAGCAAGTCTGAGGCGGAAGCCCAGCGCGAAACGTTGATTCAGGGGCATCGCTGGATTCTCGTGGACGAATATCAAGACATCGGGCCTGAGGAATACGCGCTGATTGCCGCCGTTGCAGGCCGCTCGCTGGATGATAAGGATCTTCGGATCAGTCTATTCGCGGTTGGAGATGACGATCAAAATATCTATGCCTTCGCCGGAGCCTCGATCCGCTTTATCCGCCAGTTCGAGGCTGATTATAATGCGCGCGCCGAGTTCTTGATCGAAAACTACCGCTCAACTCGACATATAATTGCAGCCGCCAACAAGATCATAACGCCAGCCGCTGCCCGCATGAAATCTGCTCACGACATTGCAATCGACCGACAGCGCACGAAGGCACCGCCCGGCGGAGACATGGAGGCGTTGGATCCTGTAGCCCACGGGCGGGTCCAAGTGCTGGATTGCCCAAGCGGAGATCTGGCGCAGGCGATGGCCGCTGTTGATGAACTCGTCCGGCTGTCGCACCTCGACCCCGAGTGGAGTTGGTCGCGCGCTGCAATCATCGGGCGCGACTGGCGGCGTCTGATTCCAGTGCGGTCTTATGCTGAAATGCTCGGCATTCCGGTGGAGATGGCAAACGAAAATCTGCCCAGCATTTGGCGACTTCGCGAGATGCAACAATTCATCGATGCCCTACGCCGAGATTCTACTCGACTGCTGACCATTCGCGATCTTATCGACGGGCTGAACGCAATACCATCCAATCACTGGACAGATCTGATCGGTGAAGGCATTGCTTTATTGGCGAAAGAGCTTGCGAACCAGAGCATGCCCGTGCCGGATCTTGTTGAGTGGTTCGCGGAATGGGCACGTGATGCCCGCAGCGAGCAACGCGGTCTACTACTTCTGACCGCACATCGCGCCAAAGGCTTGGAGTTCGATGATGTTGCCATCTTGAATGGTGGATGGGAGAATGCGTCTCAAGGCGAGGATGCCGACGCGCCGCGCCGCCTGTTCTATGTCGCCATGACCCGAGCACGGCGCAGCCTCATCATTATGTCCAGTGGGCACCATCCATTTATCCCGCAGGCCCCAGCGAATGTCCTGCGCCGGCCTGCGCCAGCAGTTGCGGATCCCCTCATTGTGCCGCTAACGCTGTTCCAGGCGCCTAAGCTTGAGAATGTCGATCTTTCATGGGCGGGACGCCGCAGGGCCGGGGATCGATCGCTTGCCGCGATTGCGGTCGCGAAAGTTGGAGACCCCATTGGTATTGTGCGAGATGGCAAGTCCTGGATGATCCAGGACATACAAGGCCAGAAACTTGGACGGATGGCCGGGAGCTGGTCGCCTCCCGAAGGTCTCGACTTGTTACGTGGTTCGGTCGGAGCCATCGTGCGCTGGCGAAAGTCGGACAATCAGGAGGAGTTCCGGGCAAGCCTGCAGCGAGACGTTTGGGAAACCGTTTTGCCGGACCTTGTATTCAGGTCACATTGTCCGTCTCCTTGAGTGACGGACTCTATCAAATCCGGAGGAGGATCAGGTTTTCAGGTTACCAGCAGAGCGCCAAATTGGTCGCGGCGATGTTTGACGACCGCTGTCGACCGATCAATTCGTAGCGCATCTAGGTGGTGCTCAATCAAGGTTGCTTTCGGCAATAGCTACGCGATCGCAATGGAGCCGTCAGAAGCGAAGACAGGTGGCGCAAAGCGATCGCGCTCAAACATCGCTTCTATAGCCGAGCGCAATGGGTCCCCGCCCGTCTTGCTTTCGCCGCTCAGCAAGATCCGCTGGAGCTCGCCGGTGTCGTCGGTCGTGTCCCCCATCGGCCAGAGAGCAGCCTGCGCGAGGTTTCGCTTCCTCTGCATCAGGCTCTGAAGCAGACAGTCGAAAGAGTGCTCGCGGTAGCCGCTATGCACCGCCATTGGGACGTGGATCGAAACGGTGTGCTTTTGCCCGATCCGATGCGTCCGGTCATTGCATTGCTCCTCGACGGCGGGGTTCCACCAGCGAGACAGATGGATGACATGCGTGGCGGCCGTCAGCGTGAGTCCTGTGCCCGCGGCCTTGGGGCCGAGGACCAAGAGATCGAAACCTCCGTCGGCGTCGAGATGCCTCTGGAAGCGATTCACGATGGCTTGGCGCTGCGCAATCGGCGTGTCGCCGTTGATGAGGTCGATACGGCTGAGCTTGAACTCCGAGCGCGCAAGCTCGATGAAACGATACTGCATCTGGCGATGCTCGATAAACACCAGGGCACGTTCTTGCCGCCTTCTGATATCGCGGAGTATGTCGAAGGTCGCCTGCAGCCGCGCGGATGCGTTGATGAAGCCCGCATCGTCGTTGGCCGCCTGCAGTGCGGGATGAACCGAAACACTTCGGATATGGTGAAGCGCCTTTAGGGCAGCGCCCAGACCGCCGCCGGCGAGCTTCAGTTTGGCATCCTCGTAGTGTGCTTCCTGATGTGGTGGCATCAGGCGTGGATGGATGCGTCTCTGCTTAGGCTGAAGATCTCGGGCCACGTCCTGCTTAAGGCGCCGCAGTCCGAGCGGAGGCAGCGCCCCTACGGGCTTAAACACGCGGGCGTGCAGATCCGCCATCGTCTCCCTATCGGTCGCTGCGTATCGTTGCTTGTAGTCCTGGAGGGTGCCGAGCATGTCGCCGCCCAGGATATCCATGATCGCCCAGAGATCGACGACGTGATTCTCGATCGGCGTGCCGGTCAGACCGATGCGAAAATCGGCATTGACCGAGCGCCCTGCTTTCGCGCGCAGGCTGGCATGGTTCTTAAGGTTCTGAATCTCGTCGAAGACCACCGCCGAGAAGCGGATGCGCTGCAGAGAATGTTGATAGTTGCAGAGCGTCGCGTAGGTGGTGAGCACCCAAAAGCGGTGGGCGCGTCCCTCGGCGACAGCCTCTTTCAGGAATTCGAGGTCGAGCTTGGCTTCACCGCTGTCTGTGTCGCGCCCCGACACCCCGGACTGCTTGCGAGCCTGGGTGCTGCCGCCGTAGAGGCGGATAAGATGTCCGAGTCCAGGTTTGCGCAGGTGGCGCTCGACTTCCTGCTCCCAGTTTTGCAGCAGCGATGTCGGTGCCACCACGAGCACCGGCCCGCGCGCACCATCCGTTGCCTTCGCCATGTGATCCTTCAACCAGGCGAGGAAGGCGATGGTCTGTAGGGTCTTGCCGAGCCCCTGCTCGTCGGCGTTCAGGATGCCGGGCAAACCGGCCTTCCAGGCGCTGACCTGCCAGTCGAAGCTTTCGACCTGATGGGCTTTGAGCGGTGTCTGGATGGTAGCCGGCGGTTCGTTGCCGATGGAGGCTCGGCGCGGCTGCAACTTGGCCTGCCAGCGCAGTTCGTCGGTGTTCTCGAGGGTATCAAGAACGAACAGCCCCTTCCTGCCGAGTTCCGATACGTCCGCCTCTTGCTCGTCAGAATTCTGCTGTGCCGCGCGGGCGGAACTTGTCTGATCGATCAGGTTCAGCGCCTCCTGTCGTGCTGGTAGCGCGACATCACCCACCGGAACAGACGATTTTCCCGTCTCCATGGCGTTGACGATCCGCTCGCGCAGCGCGGCTAGATCTGCATTCGAGATCTCGGCGAGATGTTCGGCCAGCTTTTGCGCGAAGTCCTCCGGCAGCCATGTCGTGCCACTGTCGGCGATCTCTCGATCAGGCGGTTCGAAGACCTTGATGCCGACGACGCGCTCCGAGAACTCCTGCGTCTCGACGAAGACCGGGCCGGCAGCAGCCTCGATCGCCTCCTCCTCGGCCTCCGGGGAGAGCCCCTCCAGGCGACCCGTCTTCCGGAGATTTTCCTCGACCGCCTGCGTGATCCTGGCACGGGGGTTACGCACGAAGGCGGCGCGATCGGCTGCAGGCTCCTTCTGCACCTGCGCCATGGTCTCAAGCACCGTCGTCGCGGAATTGTCGATGACGAGGAAGCTGCCTGGCGCCAGCCGGAAGGCAGGCAGCGCCCCCCGTTCCCGCACCCGCCTCTGGAACGTCCGCAGTGCCTCGCCGGACAACTCGCCGGCCGTCTCGGGAACCCCCTCCGCGTCCTCCGCGAAACCAGCTTCCCTAATGGACTGGCCGGAGAACGGCACCACCTCGAAGTCGTCGCCAGCCTCGGTTGGAGCAATGGAGAAGCGATCCGCCAGACGGACCTCCAGCCCTGCCAGGAAGTCCGTCATCGAGACACGCGCCGCCGCATTGGCGTCGGCGACCATGACGCCTGGATCCAGTGCCTGACGGAATTTGGCGAGAGCCTCCCAGTGGCCAACATCACCTCGACCGCTCTCGAACCCGTCAGCGACGTCGATCGCGTCCATCAACCAAACCGGAATGCGCCGCGCCATCCCGCGTGGATTAAGGATCGAGCCTTGCCGCTCAACGGGTTGTCGCTTGCCATGGTGCTGCCATTCGTAGCGCAGGCGGAAGTTCGAACCGCCGATCATGCCCTCGACATCGGTCTTCAGGGTCATGTCGACCAGCGGTGGAAGGCCGAGCGTCCGTGCGGTCTCGCCGTCGAGCGAAGCCACGAGCCGGTGGGACATGACGATCTCACCGGCGCTGATTTTGAGCGAGCCCGGCATCTCATCGCCGAGCGCACGCAGATCGCCGATCGCTAGTAGGAGGTCGCGCTCTTGGGGCGGCAGGTTTTCGAGATCACGCGGGGAGGCCTTGCCGAAGAGGCGTCCGAGAAGCCGCGACTGTTCCGGCCGCAGGGTCAGAGTTACCGCTTCCGGCGTCGATGCGAAATCGAAGTTCATGGGCGCCTCGTCAAATTCGCTCCAGGACCCAGTTTTCCCAACCGCTGATATGCGATCTTGCCTCTACACCGGTCGTAAGGCGTATGCGTTCGCAGTCATATCGGGATTGATACAATTCAGGCGACGTCTTCCACGCCGCGCGAAAGATGTGGACCTTGTAGTTGTGCGATCCCTCGACCACAATCTTGTTGCCGATTTTGAGGATCAGCAGCGAGGTGTAGAGACGTGAACCGCCCGCCGTCTGCAATCCGTAGCGTAGTGCCGTTTGCCCGCTACGCGCAGCGGCTTGCCGGCGAGCATAGCGCTCTGCTTCGGCGCTGAATGCGACCCAAGCGCCGTCGATGCGCCCTTCTTCATGGAGTGAGAGCCAGAATTCTCTACGGGGCTCCCACATGTGACTTTCCTCGACCGCCGACACGACATCGAGAAAGAAGCGGATGTTCTCGCCTGTCAGCCAACGAAGAACGACCGCCCTGTGCTGCTCCGGAACGCCAGCCCAGGCACCGCTCGCCGAGACGCGAGGATCGCCATAGCAGCTGACCAGAGCGTCGATAATGTAGCGCTGGTCGTCTGCCGAGGGATCAGTCGAGAGCCAGTGCCCCAGAACAGCGGTGATCGCCTCCGCGGCACCGGACAACCGCGCTTCCTGTCGCTCTGGTCGCAGCCATCCGAAGAGCCGCTTGAGTTCACCGTGATCGCGCAAACCAGGCTGAATGTCTTCGACAAAGGCAAGATGGGCATGATCCATCAGCCCCGGCGCATGCGGCATGCTGAGACCCAGCGCCTTCAGCTCATTCCAGGGGTCGTCCATCCCCATCATCAAGCCGGCGATGGCCTCATGCCCATGCTCGGGATCAAGCCAAGACGGCAGCGCCTGCTCGAGCCTGATCCAGCGCCCTCCGAGTCGAGCGCGCGCTTCGGATAGAGCTGCCGAGAGCGCGCGGGTGTGGGAGGCGCCGGGCTCGTAGCTGCCGATGTAGACGGATGCCATGGCGCCGAGGAAGCTGCGTCGGGTCGAGACGCGCAGCTCGTCCAAGTAGAATTTACGGAGAGCTGCGAGTTCCATGCGGGCCCGCCGAACCGGATCGAACAATGCGCGCGCGGCCCGGGTCACGAACGAGGTCGGCAGATCGTCCCAGTCATCCTCGACGAGCCTTCTCCGCATCTCCTCGACGAGCCTGTCACGATCATTCTCAGGCGGCTCCGCGACGATATCCGGCCACCGCTCGAGGATGCGGCGTGCGCTGGCGCGTAATCGGTTCGGATCCGCCAATGCCGGCGGATCAAAGCGAACGGACTGTTTCAGGAGCGCTGCGAGCTTCATCGTGTGCCCACGGACGTCACGCTATCGCGCAGGCGGGCTCTGATGCTCTCGATCTCCTCCGAAGACTGCGGCGTATACATGATGATGCGCAGGTCGATCCTGCGATTGGTCGCTCGTCCCTCTGGCGTTCCGTTGTCGACGATCGGACGCATCGCGCCATAGCCGGCAACAGACATCACCGGCTGGTCGCGCAAGTTTCGGTGCTGGGTCAGAGCAGGTTCACGCTCCTTCATGACAAAGAAGGTCGTATTCGCGCGCTCGGTCGAAAGCGTAAAGTTTGCGTTTTCGTTGCCAGTGATGTCGGTGTGCCCCTCTACCTGCACCGCCTCGATGACTGCTCCGACATCGTTACAACCCGCCTGCCAGCGCGCCTGCCGGCCCAGCGTATAGCAGGGCAGAATCTCGTTCAGCCTGGTCGCGATGCGCCGGACGATCTCCGGCTTGCCCTGAGAGAGCCTCGATTGGCCGCTTTCGAAAAGCCCATCCCCCTTGAACCTTAGAGCGTCCATCTGCTCGCTCACCACGACCTGCAGATCAGGAAAATCGAGCTTGAGCTGTGCTTGCAGGCCCTCGAGGACCTTTCGGCGGAGATCCGAGACCTGAGCCATGTAGGCTTCGAGTGGGTTTTTCTCCGCCAACCGCCTCTCGAGCTCTGCGATCCTGCTCTCGAGTTCCTCAATACGCTGGCGCCGCTCATCGGAGAGCTGCTGCAGCCGCTTTCGCTCCTCCTCGAGGCGAGCCCTCTCAAGCTCGAGCCGGTTGCGTTCGACGACGACCTTCTCGAAGTCGGCTTTCGGCACGGTCTCGTTCTTCGATATCTTTGACGCCGACCAGGCCAGCAAGATCATGATGATGAAGAGGAAGCTGACGGTCAGGTCCGTCATCGAGACGAAAGCCGATTCTTCCTCGTCCTCGTGTTGGCGGCGACGTGAAGAGCCGCGCATCAGCGCACCTTCGATTCAGGCCGGAATTGCTCGGCCTGCTCAACGACCTCGCGAAGTGTCGAGAGCGCCGGATTGAGCTCGTCTTGGAGGCGGCTGACATGTCCGAACATGCCTTCGACAGCGGAAGCGACGTGCCCGGTATAGGTCTCGAAGGCCTTCCCGAGCTTCTCGTCGATGTCGTCGAGGCGGTCACCCTGACCCCGCAGCTTCTCCAGCATGGTGGAGATGCCAGCCAACGAGGCTTCGATCGCCCGAGCCTCGCCCCCCAGGATCTGCTGGGCGTTGGCGAGCGCCGAAGCCGCACTCTCGGCCGTCGCGCTTGCTGATCGGCTGACCGTCTCGGAGACGTTCCGCGTCGATTCCGACAACTGTCGGATTGCGCCTTCGATGCTCGTCGTGCTCGCGCGCAACGGGGTCGCGGCCTCCACAAACGCCTGCGACGCGCCGCGGAACTGGCCGGCTGCTTGCTCGGTCGCCTCCGCGCCCGCGCGCATGCCGTCAGAGAAGCGCCGCAGGTTCGTCGTGCCTTCGGTCAGGTCCGTCACCACGCCGCCGAGGCGTCCGGCGATCGCATCGAGCGGGCCGAGAAGGTCCTGCGACGCCTTGCTTGAGAACGCCTCGGTCGCCTTGGCAATATCGATCGCGCTCTTGCCGAACGCGTCGAGAATGCCCCGGCCAGCCACGTCGATCGCACCGCTGGCAGCCGCAGAGGCTGCCGCCATCTGCTCGCTCGCCGCACCGGAGCCAGCTTTCGTCGCAGCCTCGAGCTCGGCCCTAAAGGCCTCGGCCGCCTGACGCATCTCGGTCGCCGCAGCACTGATCGCGCGGGCACCCTCACCCGTGTTCTCTCGGATGCCCTGGAGCGTGTCGTTCATAACGGCTAGCAGTTGATCGGCGCCCTTCGTCAAAGCTCCGCTTGCGGTATCGGCGGTCGCCCCCATAGCGGCACGAAGATCGTCGACGGTCTGGGCGAGCCGCGCGACCGCGGTGTCCATCTCCGACCCCATGCGCCCGGAACTTTGATCCATGCGCGAAGATAGCTCGGCTATGCGCTCGCCGGCGACAACAAGCTTGTCGCTTGCCTGTGACAACGCCCTGCCAACGTCATCAGAAAAGCGTGACGACAGATCCTTGACCATCGTGCCCATACCGTCGGCGCCGATTTGTCCGACTCTGTCGAGCAACGGCGACATCGCGTCGCTGATCGATTTCGAGATTTGGGCGGGCAGCTCTTCGCGCAACGGGCGGCCCAGCTCTGCCACGAGCTCGAAGCCAATCGACCGAAAATGCTCCCGTTGCTCCCGAACGGCGGCTAACTGCTCGACTGCCAGTTCCTCAAGGCTGATGAACGTCAGGCGCCGCTCGATTTCGCTGCAAAGGCCATGGATGGCTTGATCGACGTTCCCTGTCCCCAAGCGCAGCACAACCGTAAACAGGATGGAGCACAACAGCCCCGTCAGCGACATGATGAACTTGGCAGATGCGATCGTCAGAAGCCCGTTGATGTCGATATTGAGATCCGAGGGGCCTGCCCCTCCGGGTGCGGCCATCGAGTTTAGGGCTGAAATCAGCCCCAAGAACGTTAGGAATAGGCCGACTGTCACAAATAATCCTGGGACGACGCGCCAAAAACCCGGAGAAAAGTGCAGATCTTCCAGATTGAAAAAGGCCGATGGGCGGACCGCGTTCCGCAGAACGACCTGCTCCCCCTCTTCATGAGGCACGAGCGTCTCGCGATATTCTTTCCATGCCGAAACGACAGGCGCGCGCGACGCATTGCCTTCGGACGCGTAGACGGCATTATCAAGCGCGACGATCGATTTTTCGGATGGCGAAACGTCGAGCGCCTTTACGATCTCCGCCCTGAGCCATTGCAAGGCAGCCATGCGGCGCGCGATGCGGGCCAGGAAAAGGACAACGCACGCCGCCAAGCAGAACAGCAAGGCAAGCGTCACGATACCCGGAGCCGACTCATCCCTCAAAAGCCCGGCCAGGGCCAAAACAGCGTTCTTAACCAAGAGGCCGACGTTACGCAGCGCTTCCAACAACAGCTCCCCAAAGCACGTAGATATGCAACCTATCGTAGAACACGCAGAAATGCGGCAGGTGAGTTCAATTTCGAAGCGGCTCAGCTATTCCTCAACGGCTGACCAACCCAGGGCCACAGCCGGCAGGCATCAGGCCCTTAGCGTTGGGAAGCAGGCCTTTGCATGAGCCGCACTCGCTTTACCCGATCATGCCGTCCCGTCCGAGAAAATCGTCGAGAAACTCCGAAGCAGGCTCGACGCCGGTGACGAGCAAGTGATCGCGGGCGCGGGTGCAGGCGACGTAGAGCAGGTGCCGCTCCGTGTTATAGACCTCTTCGAGATCGGCATCGTCGGCCACGCTCTCGATGCGCTCCTGCAACGGGACCACTTCGTCGTCGCACGCCATGACGACCACGGAGCGGAACTCTAGCCCCTTCGCGAAATGCATGGTCGTGATCGCGATTGCGCCGTCCGCGACCTCGACCTTGTCGTTCAGCTCTACGAAGGCCGAACCGGCCAGCTTGACCGCTGCCCTCGCTCGCTTGATTTCGGCATCCGACCGAACGACGACGCCGATTTCGTGCGGCCTGCAGCCTTCGGCGAGCCGCTTCGAGATCCAGGCTGAGACCACCCCAGCCTCATGCTCCGGACTGCCGGCGATCACGACGTCTGGCGGCGCTCCGTCGAACATCGAGACCGTGCCGCGACGGCCTTCCGTGTTGCCATCGATATCCGAGATGGTGCCTGGCAAAAGCCTGTCGGCGTGAGAGCGGATCTGATGGGACGTGCGGTAGTTGATCCGCAAAGTGAACGAGCGCCCGCGCACGTCGAGGCCAAGAGCCTTCCAGGAGAATGGCTGCTGGAAGATCCGCTGACCAAGATCCCCGGCGAAGAACAGTCCATCCGGCCGCTCCCCCGTCAGGGCTGCCAGGAAGTGCGCCTCGGCGACGCCGAGGTCCTGCGCTTCGTCGACGACCGCATAGTCGAAGGGGCTGGCATTGCCGCTTGCCAGGTGCTCGGTAAGCCGGCCGAAGATGTCTGCCCAGGTGACGAGCTTGCGCTCGGCCATCGCCGCACGAGTCCGTTCGAAAATGGTCCAGATAGCCTCACGCTGTCTGCTGCCGATGCGCGTCTTGCGACCCAGCCGGGAGACATCACGATAGGCCTCCCAGTTCTTGAGCTGCCAGGCGTCAGCGACGTCGGTCCACTCGCCGAAAAGGAAATGCGCCGAGAACTTCTGCGCCGAAAACTCGGCTGCCGCTTGGGTGAGGAGGTTGCGGACCTGCGATGTTGAGGCGATCTGCGGCTGGCCGAACCATTCGGTGTAAAGCTCGTATCCGAGCGCCGTCAGCGCCTTCACGGCGATGCGGGTGCGAACAGCATCGTCGGATGGCACCAGGGTCAACAGCTTGGCGCGCAGTGCGTTCGCGAGCGGCTTCGAGAAGGTGGTGAGAAGCACGCGGCTGGTTGGATTGGCGCGCGCCAGATGGACGGCACGGTGAAGGGCGACAATCGTCTTGCCGGTTCCGGCCGAACCAGAGACGCGTGCAGGACCGGTGAAGGCACGCTCGACCAGCGCACTCTGTGCCGGGTGCAGGAACACTGCCCATTTGTCCCAGGGGTAGTCGAGAGCCTGCCGGAGTTCCTCAGCATTGGTGAGCACGCGGAAGCGGCGCTGAGCGTCGGGGTGCGCGAAAGGATCGGCTTCGGCTGGCACCGGCTGCGGCGGCTCGGGGCTCTCGCCCACCGCCAGCTTCAGCAGAGCCTCCTGCGCCTCCTGCGGCAGATGCTTGATGATGTCGAAGAGCGTGTCCTCGGTCGCGCGGCGGACGTCGTCGACCCACTCTTCCGGCACGCCGAAAGCCATCAGCTCGTATTTCCGGAGATTGTCGAAGAGCGCTGGTGCGAGCTTCGGCGTGGCCGGCGTCGCTGCGTCGGGGGCTCTGGGCGGTGCGATCTCTTCGACCCGCTCGCGAATCTCGACCAGCTGCATAGCGCCTGTCGTCGGGTGACGCTCGATCTTGCGTCGTTCCGCCCAGGCATAGGCTGCGTCGTGATGATCGACATGGCAGAGCAGGATACCGCCCTGCGCACGATGCACGATGATGCGGATGTCCGCATTGACCCGCAGCGACCAAAAATTTGGGTCCTTGGAGCGGTCCAGCTTGTGAAAGGACAAGCCAGGTGCAGCGGGATTCATCTGGAGGTCGAAAGCGGTCGTCTTGACCGCTTTCTGCTCGCCATTGGTGAGCCGAGCGAGTGCCGAAACAAAACTGTCGGCAATGATGATTGGCATACGAGCCACTACCTCGCTGGCAAAATGTTTGGGTCCCCTGGTCCCGTAGGCTCATAAGTTGATTGATGACGGAAAAAGAAGTCGCCCGGATTGGTTGACTGAGCACGCGCCTCGATCGCCTCAATAGAGATTGTTGGATTAGCCTCGATAAATTGGCGCGCCTCGTCGAAATTCCTCTGAAATTCAGGAGTGTCGTATGTTGGGCCTTCCCAGCGGATCTTGCTCTCTGAAAGGCTATTGATGCACAATTCGCCGCAGTTGCGGCCGGGCTTCAGCGCTACCCAGCGCGGTCCACCAATGTAAACAGCGTAATACATAATTCGTGCCTTCACGGGATTGACGCCGAGGTAGATCATTGCGTCAAAGAACATTCGATGCGTCTCTCGCCATGAGCGCACCTGATGTTTTTCGTAGCAGTAATGGTCGTGAACGATGGCAGCTTTCAGATATGAAGGATCATAGGGGTCTCCGATAATGGGCTGGGCCCATGTGGGGATAGATGCCCCGTTGGTAGTCCCGGTCCATTGGTCCCCGCTCCATTTGTCGGCTTGCCAAACTAGGCGCCCCCCAGGGCGACGTGTAGCGCAACGGAGCTCCCAGACGACACTTGCGGCTGTCAGTTTGTTGACAGCCTTGGGGTAACAATACGAGTTCGCCTTCGAACTCGGCGCGGAGATCTGGCGCAAATGCCAACGAGAACAATAGAACAAGATATAAATTTTTGGCTCTGAGCATGTTGATTTCCCTTCGCCGAGAGAATGTTCTTATACCTTAAAAATCTTCATCACCTCGTCCCCGAGGTGGTTAATCACCTTCACCGCGATCCGCCCGCTCTTCGGCTTCGGGAAGGGGCGCGAGATGTCGGAGTTCAGGCTCTCCCACGCCTCCTCGTCGATCTCGGCCTTCAGCGTTGTCTTGAGCGCCTTGTAGGGGTCGTTCGCGCCGAGGAAATAGGCGTGGCGGACGAAGAAACTCTCCTCGTTGTAATCGGTGTCGAGCATCCAGAGCGCGATGCCGTCCGTGCCCTCGGAGATCACCTCGCCAGTCTGCGGCTTGAACACGTCGACGCCGAAGACCTTCACCTGCTTCATGCCGTCGGCCGCATCCAGGATCTTGATGTCCGGCTCACCGAAGATCACGAAGAGGTTGCCGGCGCCGTTCGCCTTCAGATCGGCGCCCATGTGCAGATCGGGATTCATGCGGGCCTTCAGCACTGGGACGCGCCCGAGCTTGTCGAACTCGGCGGAGTGGGCGTCATAGTTGAAGGCGCAGGCGATCAGCACGTCGAAGCCGGCATCGCCGGCCTCGCGCGCCGCGGCGACCAGATCAGGCCGAGAGACCGTGCCGAATTCTGGGCCGATGAAGATGCCTGCGCGCTTCTGCTTCTCGCCCTCGATGTAGGTGCCCTCGGCGCAGATGAACTCGCCCGGCCAGCCGATCAGGCTGGTGAAGGTGATGCGGTCCTCCTTGTGAGCCTGCTGCACGCCAGCGACCTTGAGGTTCTCGAGGATCATATGCGCGAAGTCGTGCACGCCCTCGTCGCGCTCAGCCGCTTTGCGCTTGCCCTCGGCGGCTTCGAGCACGTCGATCAACTCGTCGTCCCAGTCAACGGCGAGCGTGCGGTGCGGCGACAGGCTCTCGACCGTGAAGGGGCCGGCGACACGAACCTTGGTGTTGTCGGTATAGGGCTTGTCGTAGAGATATTCGAACTCAGCCTTGGCCGCGATCGAAGCGTCGATCTCCTTCTGGCGGGCGATGCGGGCCTTCCACCATTGACTGTGCGCCAGCGTCGCCGCCTCCGACCAACCAGCCGCGGCTTCGCGTGGGATTTCCCACTCCTCCCAGCCCTCACTGAGGGCGGCGCGAAGCGGCTCGAGCGTCGCCTGCCACTTGTCCCAAATCACATCGATCTCGGAATTATTGGCAATGGACTTTAGAGAGATATGTGGAACGCGATCGTAGACAAAACCGTGACGGATGTCGCCTCGCGTGGGCGTGTTTTTGGGCGCCGCACGAGTGATCTCGCCCTCTTTGTGCTGGCCCTCTGGAGTGTCGGCGAGGAGATAGTAGGGATAGCGCGCTCCCATTAGACGCGAACGAGCTAGAGCAATAGCAACACGGCTTGTATCTATTGTGATCCAACGCCGTCCCCACTGCTCTGCGACATAAGATGTTGTGCCTGAGCCGCATGTAGGGTCAAGGACCAGATCACCAGGATCAGTGCTCATTAATATACAACGTTCGATAACCTTCGAACTTGTTTGAACGACATAAACTCTCGGATCCGCGAAGCCTGAAACGCCTGTATCAGACCAGATGTCTGTAATAGGAAACACAGGAAAATCGTCAAGCTTGCGAACATATCGCGGAGTGCTACCCAGCAACATCACACGATTGGCAGCTTTGAGTCGAGACATGCCCTCTTGGGTAGTTTTCCAACGCTGATTGGCTTGTTTCAGTCCAATTTTGCGACCAAAAATTTCAAGTTCATAAGCTGTAGTAGTTGCGAATCCGGTGGAGGTAAGGTTGTCATGTGAAATCATCCTCCATCCCAGCGGCGGCTCATCCGATGATCGTAGAGATTTGCGAAGAGAACCGTCTTCACTCTCTACCCAATTAAACTGCGTAGCTCCTTCTGCGCCGGCCTGTTTGGCGTTAAATGCACGACGAAACTTGGTGCAGCTCCGATCCCTCGCATAAAATAAAATATGATCTTTTGAAGTAGCAAGGAAATCGGACGCAAGACCCGCTGTTTTCTTGAAATCTATTTGACTAATGTAATTGCCATCCCCAAAAACCTCATCCATTATCGCCCGCACGCGGTGCACATTCTCATCGCCGATCTGGACGAAGATGCTGCCGCTTTCATGCAGCAGGTCGCGGGCCACGGTCAGCCGGTCGCGCAGATAGGTCAGGTAGGAGTGGATGCCGTCCTTCCAGGTGTCACGGAAGGCACGCACCTGCTCGGGCTCGCGGGTGATATGGTCCTTGGCGCCGTCCTTCACGTCGCGCGAGGTCGTGCTCCACTGGAAATTGCTGTTGAACTTGATGCCGTAGGGCGGATCGAAATAGATGCACTGGACCTTGCCGCGCAGGCCTTCGCGCTCGGCCAGGCTCGCCATCACCGAGAGGCTGTCGCCTGAGATCATGCGGTTCGACCAGTGCTGGTCGTGCTGGTAGAACTCGGTCGCGGCCTCTTTGTCTTTCAGCCCGTTGAAATCGGCGAAGAGATCCGGCGCCGAGGGCTCGGCCTCCTCGCGGCGCGTCTTCGACTCGCGCTTCAGATCATCGATGATCGCCTTAGGATGCACCTTCTCCTGGATGTAGAGCGGCGGCGCCTGGACGATGAGGTCCGACCAGTCCTGCTCGTCCTTGCCGCGCCAAACCAGCTGCGGATCGAGATCGCGGTTGCGGCGCTCATAGGCGAGCCGAACCGGCGCCTTCTCATCGGCGCGCATCACGCTTTCATATTCGGCCGTCGGAATGTTGCGGCGCGTGGCAGCGTCGTGCTTGAGCGCTTCAACGGAGAGCGGGTTCTTCGCCATCAGGCAGCCTCTGCAGGTGCATCGGGGACATCGAAGCCCTCGTCGTCCTGTGGCACGTCCTCGCCGTCCTCCGGCTGCAGGTCGGCCGACGCGGCCTGTGCAACTGCGATCGGATGGCCGGTTGCCTTCGCGATGATGGCGAGCAGCTTGGCTTCCCGGTCCGCCATGAAGCCCTCAAAGTCGTCGACCCGGAGAAGCCCGGGGTCCATGGCATGGCTGGCGAGGTAATCATTGAGCGCCGAGGGCTCGATGGGGGGCGCATCCTTGCCACCCTTTTCGAGGCGACCAAGATAGTCCGAGGGCGCGACGCCCCCGAGAATGCGGTTCGTCTTGTAGCTGAGCGGCGTCTTGTTGATGACTGTGTCGAACACCCTGGCCTCGATCTTCCTCTTCCGGCACCAATCCTGCGGGAAAATGTGATGGATATCGACGTATTCGTCGAAGAAGACGGCTTGGCTGAAGGGTTGTCCGGACCTGAAGTCGATTGCGCCCTCGGCCATGAGCATCGCGTGAATGCCCTTATAGGCGGCCGATAGCCGTGTCCGCAGGGTGCGCAGGCGTTCGGCACGGAAGCGACCCTCGGTGACAGTGCTGGGCTCGGGCCCGCCGTTGAGCCAAGCCGGCACTTCGAGCACATCCTTCGCGAACCGAGATTCGATGGCTGAGCCGTAGAGTTCCCCGAAAATACCGCACCAGAACCAGCGCGCGAGCTTGTCGCGGATTGCGGCATGCTCAGCTTTGGGCCCGACCATCGCGAGGATCGCCGCGAAGGGAACCAGCTGCCCCTGATAGGGCAGATCGATGACGCGGTGGATGTGGTTCTGGCGCAGGAATCGAGCCGCCGTCTTGAAGCCCTCTTCGACCGCGGAACGGTGCTTCAGATAGGCATCGAGCGGCAGATCAAGCAGCGACTGCCGTGTTGCACGGACAGCGGACAGCTCGGATTCTTTTCGCCCTGCTGCGACCTCTGCGGCGCGTTTTTCGACGCCGTGCAGCAGGGAGATGGCCTGAAGCACATCCGTTGCAGCAACCTTTTCCAGAACGCCGAATTTCTGCTCGGCAGCGCGGCCGTAAAGCTGGAAACGCGTCTGCATGCCAGCTTGGCCGTCCGCACCAAGCCAGTCATCCCGCAAGCGATGCCCCTTCGCAGCATACATCGCGGTGACGAGCTCGAATGCGTCAAGAGGCTTGCCACCCGTATTGACCTTCTCGAACACGAGGCAGACGGCCTCGTGAGAAGTGTCAGGTCCGAGCGCAATAACCGGCAGCTGATACGCCTTGAAGCTCTGCAACACACCTTCGTTAAAGGCCTTGAACAGCTCTGTCTTTTCCGGGTCGCCCTTCTGTGTCCAGTATGTCCAGAAACCCATCATCCAGTTCATGGACTCGAAAACCTGGTTCATCGGAAACATCAGGTTCTCGTATTCGAGCTCGGGGGTCGAAAGATCGAGTTCGATTTTGCGATCAAAGTCCGATTTGATCTTGCGATCCTCAGGCACGGATACGATGGCCGCTTCGCGGTCTTCCGACAAATTCAGTGATTTTCGCATGTCGATATAAAACCAGCGCTTTACTAGTTTAAGGCGCGGGGTGACGGTTTGCACCACCTCCTGCCGAAGGCAGGTCTGATAGAGCGATGTCATTCGCTGCTGTCCATCCAGCAGCAGTTGGTCTGGCGCGGTTTTGGCCACGCTGACGTCAGTGCCTTGGATAGGCCTCCTTGCAAAGGTATCGGCGGATCCGGGCTTCACCTCCAACGTCATGAGGGCGCCTACGGGAAAGGCCTGCGAAATCGACGCGATGAGGCCCTTGATGCGCTCTTCGTCCCAAACCCAGCTGCGCTGAAAATCAGGGAGCTGGATCCGCCCGCTGCCACACTGCCGGAGCAGTTCTTCGAGAGCGATTGGATTTGTCTTGAATGCTGCCTGCTTGCCCAAGATCACACCTCGTGGTCGTCGATGGCTGTAGCGTCGCTCCGGCACAGCGAAACTTGATAGCGATAGGGTGCCAGTTCGCGCACCATGACCCGGTCGCCCGGCCTCGCGCCTGCGCTCTCGAAGAAGGCGCCGGTCCAGGATCGATCCCTGGAAAACCGATGGGTTGAACAGATATCAGTGACGGTGGAGCGTCCTGAATCAGTCTCGACCGTCGCCAGTATCGGAGCGGTCCTATCCCGCCCGCCCACAAGCTGCTGCGGGAATCGGTCGATGAAGCCGCGCAAGTAAAAATGACTGTGTTTCAGATTGCCGGCGGTCACGTCGGTCGCGCCGAGGAACAGGCCCGGGCCGGAGGCCTCGTCGATCATGGGCAGGCGCTCACGCGAGCCTTGCTTCGCAGGGATGATCGCAAGGGTAGGCCTGCCAGCCACCAAGAAGGCCCGCGACAGCGCAGGCTGGCCGGTTGGTGCTGGGGCCGCGTCGTCGAGCTGAGCGGCGACGGCGTCGTAGGTTTCGAGCTCCAGCGTGAACAGCGTGATCGCGCCGTTGGGATGACGGTAGCGCACCGGGCTCCTGAGCATCTGGATGTCGGCCAGTATCCAGGGCGTCGTCCATTTTGCCGCCTCGCCCGAGCGGATCATCGCCTCGGGGATACGGTGCTGGCCGAAGGTCTCGACCATCTCATCGGGAGAAAGCGCGCGGCCGACATCGGCAAGTCGCGCGATGCCTGAGATCTCGCCGCTGCCCTTCCGGATCAGGCCGAACCAGCCTCGCCAGGAGGGAGCCGTGGAGCGCATCTCCCAGGTCTTGCGACCCGACAAGATCAGATCGATCCAGGGCTCTCGGATGACGAGCCCTCTGGCCACGTCAATCATGCTGCTTCCTTGGTCGCAAATGTCTGGATCAACCGAGCGAACTCGGCTTCGATCTCATAGACCGCCGTGAATTCCGCGAAAGCCCAGCGGCCGAGCTTGCCCAGGTTGTTCACGCCGGGCACCCAATAGGCACGCATGGTGTTGGCCTTTTCCTTGGCGTCCTCGCCGCGATAGCCCTTGATCTCGACGATGAGGTTCAAGGGTTCGGCCTGTCCATCATCGACCCGCACGATGAAATCCGGCAGGTATGTGCGCGGCGACGAGCCCATCAGGTAGGGCACTTCCAGGCCGAGGTTCTGGTTCTTGACATAGGCCAGCACCCTGGGATGCGCCTCAGCCACGCGACAGAACTCGGCTTCCCAGTCGCTGTCGCAGATGACCCAGTTGACATGGCAACGTCGCGGATCGGTCTGCCAGCGGGTTTCCTTCGAGGTGGTGAAGTTGACGAAGGCGGTCGATCCGGTGGGGTTGTAGGCATCGAGGATCGCTTTGACCGGCCGCTCGCCGGCCAGTGTCTCGGTGATCGCCGCCTTGATGCGCTCGGCGGCCAGATCCGCGATCTCCTTGTAGAGGAGCTGCGCCGGGAACGTCCCGCCCGAGCATTCCAGACAGCCGCCTTCGAGCCATTGCCGGGTGATGCGCTTCAACTGCCCGAAGAGATGGAGCTTCGGCTCCTCGCCGGGATCGCGATATTTGTTGTAAAGCAGGTGCTTGGCCAGGTGGAACAGGATCGTCGAGGAGCGCATGTCCTCCAGATGCGCGATCGTGAGATCGACGCCTTCGCCGACGATGCCTTGGTTCTTGGTGACGGACGGGCCGACGAGCTCCGGCGTGAGCTTGAGCACGTGGTCGGGCCCGAAGGTCGCCTCCAGACGCTCGTCGGGCAGCTCGACGCGGTAGCCCTCGACGCGCGGGAAGATGATCTCCAGCACGTCGCGATCGGGCTTGATCGCCTGCACGCGCACCGTCTCGCGCGGCTTGGCGGGAGGGGCGATGACCGGCTTGGCCGCAAAGTCGAAGGGGATGCCGAGGATGTCGGCATATTCGACATTGAACAGCCCCTCCTCGTTCAGGTCGTAGGATTGGCGGCGCAGGCCGCGGCCGACGACCTGCTCGCAGAGCAGCTGCGTGCCGAAGGCACGCACGCCCAGAATGTGCGTGACGGTGTTGGCGTCCCAGCCCTCGGTCAGCATCGACACCGAGACGACGCAGCGGACCTGCTCGCCGAGCCGGCCCTTCTTGCCGACGGTATTCATCACCTCGCGCAGCAGGGTAGCCTCGTCGATCTCGCCGCCGGTCAGGATGTCGTTGGCGTCCCTGCCGCCGCGGTCGACGATGTCGCGCTTGAAGCGCTCGATCTCGTCTGCCGCCATCTCGCGGAAGTCCTTGTCGAGCGCCTCGCCGGATTCGAGCTGGGCGCTGTCGATCAGGATCGTGTTGGGCCGCGCGATGCGGTTGCCATAGCCGTCATAATTGCGGAACAGCTCGAGACGGCCGTTCTCCAGTGTCGTCGTGCCGTCGTCATTGTCGCGATGGAAGCCGGAGACGTATTTGTAAATCAGCTCCGAGGTCGAGGTGTTGTTGCAGACGACGATGAAGACCGGCGGGGTGCCGATGTTGTGGCTCTCCCAGAGCTCGAACGTCTTGGCATAATGCCCATACAGCGCGTCGAGCGCGGAGAGCAGAACGGGCGGAAGCGCGAGCGGGTCATAGCCCTTCGACGAAGCGGAGCGCCCCTTCTTGGGCAGGCCACGCGGGCTCTTCTTGATCTCGTCCCAGAGGTTCCGGAACTTCGGCGTGTCGCCGCCTGGAACGTTGTCTGCCACAGGCACACGCGGGAGCTTGACGATGCCGCTCTCGATCGCATCCATCAGCGAGAAATCGCTCATCGTCCAGGGGAAGAGCGTGCCCTCGGCATAGCCCGACCCGCGCAAGAAGAACGGCGTTGCCGAGAGGTCGTAGACCAGCGCCAGGCCGAGCTTGCGCTTCACCGCCTCAAGGCCGGAAATCCACATCCGGGCGGCCTCATTGTTCTCCTTGGCTTCGTCCTTCTCCTCGCCCTTGAGATCGGCTTCCGTCTCGCCGGTCGCGTCCCTGACGCGCTCGCGATAGCAGTGATGCGCCTCGTCGTTGAGCACGACGATATTCTTCATGCCCATCAACTCAGGCATGACCCGCTGCAGCATCTGGCCCTCGGTTTCGAGGGTCTGGAGCTTCTTGGAAGGGTCCTTCTTCGCTTCCCATCCCTCGATGGCCTCGCGCGTGCCCTTGGTGATCGTGAGGCGCTCGCGAAGCTTGAACGCGTGATAGTTGGTGATGACAATCTTCGCGCGGTCGATGTCCGCCAGCATGTCCGGCGGGACAATCTCACGATGCCGATAATAGCTCTCGGGATCGTTGGGCAGCAGAACGCGCAGCCGGTCGCGGATGGTGATGCCTGGCGCGACGATGACGAAGCCGCGCGAAAACTGCTTGCTGTTGCGATGCCTGACCGCGTTGACCGTCTGCCAGGCAATCAGCATCGCCATGACCGTCGTCTTTCCCGCACCGGTCGCGAGTTTCAGCGCCAGGCGCATCAGCTCCGGATTGGCCTGCGCGTTCGCTCCCTTGATATGGGCCCAGAACTTGGCCGTGCGGGCGCCGAGCTTGGGCGCCACTTCGGTCAGCCAGATGGCTGTCTCGACAGCCTCGATCTGACAGAAAAACGGCGTCACACCCTGGAATTTGTGGTGTCGCCAATGCTGCAGCAGCCGGGCCGTCTCCGGCGTGACAAGCCACTGCTCCGGGTTGGGCAGATTGCGCCAGGTCTCAACATAGGTTCGCACCTCGTTGATAATCGGCGTCGGGTTGTATTCCTGTTCCTCGGTGGACAGATCATCGTCCGCGCCGAGAACGAACGAACCCTGCTTGCCGTTCTGACGACGCTTCTTCGGCTTAGGGACCGGCGTGATCAAATCCGAACGGCGCCGCGTGTCGATGATGCGGTTGGTCGGCTGCCCGTCGGAGTCGAGTTCCCAGTGCCTCGCCGGATAAGCATAGGGCGAATTAAGGATCGGGCGTTCAAAAAAGTCTTCAGTCACAGCCGAACGCCCCGAGCATAGATCGGGACCTGCCACACATCCAGATCAGCACGATATTGCACAGCGCCACGTGTAGCCTGTTGATATGCTCGCATCGATTCGCCCTCGGACCACAAGCTAGTTGCTTTGCGGGATGCTCCACAAGTCATGCGAGCAATAATGTTCGCTTACCGCGACGAGCCAACTGCGATGAAGGGCACCCCTTTTGACACGAGATGATCCGTGCGAGCCGCTAACACCGGCGATTGCTGCCGCAATCAAGCTCATTCCGGCCCGCGCCTTCGAAGGTCGGGCACCACGATGGCAGCGGGCGGCATGACCTCATCGCCAGTGCAGCGAGGCACGCCGCATGCGCCTTGTCATGAGTTCGTGCCGTGCATGTTCCAGGCCGGCAGGATCCTGCGGATGAGCCCCGCCTCAAGGCCCGCGGCCGTGTTTACTGGCAGGCCGTTCCAGGTCTGGGCCTCTGGGGTTGCGACGAGCACTTCGACCCGCTGCCCGATAGCCAGGGCCGCTTTGATCAACCCCTTCACTCGAGCGCTCGTTCGCTGCCGGACGTGGCCGCGCCGATACTGGCCCAGGCGGCGATGAAGCGTGGTCAGGGTCAAGCCGACATAGTGCACCACGCCATCGACGACGAAGGCGTAGACGCCCGGCTCCTTCGGCGCCGGCGCGCTGAGTTCGAATTCCCCGTCGGCCAGCAATTGCCACTCGCCGACGTGCTGGAAGCCTGCGCCGAGGAGTTCCTGGCCATGCGTCGCAGCCGGAGCGCTCTCGTCGACCACGAGCTCATCGACGAACGGATCGCGCTCGAGCACGACCTCGCGCTTGGTCCCGCCCGTGATCCCGGCGTCAAGGAGAACCCGACGCACATGCTGGTATCGCACGCCCAACAGCCGGGCGATGTCTGCTCGCAGATGCGCAGCTCGTCCAAGTGCCCGAATCTTCTCGGCCTTCGTCGGTAGGTGGCTTAGCGACGCCGGGAACTTCTCGTCGTGGCTCATGCGGTTCCTTCCCGGGAGACGGTGCGGATGGAAGCGAAGCTGCTGCCCTCTCGAGGCGTGGGCGCGAACCGACAGCTTCTGGATAAGCACATCGCGGTGAACAGCTTTTTCCTACTGCGGATTACGTGTTCACGCTGCTGATTCGGGACGATAACCACGATGGCGCCGGCTCGTGGCGCGAAGGCGCCCAATCCAGGCCTGGTAACTTGTTTATATGAGCCCTTCTTCCTCTCTGCTCAATCTCCATCACCCTCAGGATCCAGACAGCGAAGCAGTGACCCGTTTACCCAGGTTCCGTAGCGCGACGCCGACCCGGTCGTTCAGAGGCTCATAGGCCAGGAAGGTCCCACTGGGACCGGTTGCGGTTCGCGAGCGCGGGGCCATGGTTGCTCGTTTCCGTCGGAGGTCGGCCTTGGCGTGATGCCGGATGTCTTTCTCTTGGCGCGCCAGCGCAGCATCCATAGCGGCGAGGCCGATCACGCCTGTTTTCAGGAACTTCAGTTCCCGCCTGCGTTCTCGCCAGTCTGTTCCCGCGGCACGCACGCTCGCCGACATCTGGGAGGCGTCGCGGAACGTGGGCAGCATAAAGTTGAAGAACTGTGCCTGGAGCCGTGAGAACGGATAGCTTGCAAGGTCTTGGAGAGTCTTTATCCCGAGATCAGCGATGGGCTTCGTCGTCAATGTCACCTCGATCCGGACCCGCTTGTCGACGTCGTCCAACGCGATGAAGGTGCCCTCGTTTGGGTTCTGCGTATCGACGACCTTGTCCATCACCCGCCATCGGACGTCGGACTCTTTGGAGCCGACATAATAGGTCGCGTCGACGACAGGCACGCGGTCGGAACCGAGCGACTTGAAGAAGTAGTCGTCCATCTCCGGCGACCCAGCACTCCGACCCAGCACACCTACAGTCTGCCCTTCGCCAAACGAGAACCGGGGACGATCGCGCTTATCGCTGATGACGTCGCGTGTCGCATGAAGATGGCGGGTCAAGGCCATGAGGAGGAGCGCTCGATCGCGGCGGTCTTGGAATCTAGATCGGAAATCGATGGAGATCTCGATGCCATTGACCTCCGGCTGCGCGACCAGGCCAAACTCTTCGCCTATCCTCAAAGTGGCCAACTGAATGCGTCGGAGGTCCGGCTCCTGGAACGTGACCCAGAACTCGTGAGAGCTGCGTCCTGGCCCTTCTTCTATCACTTCTATATGGCTGCTGCGTCCGATGAGGGGTTTTAATGCCTGCTGGAGCCACTGGTGCTGCGTTGTCCGCGCCAGCTGAAAACGCATCTTGATCCAGTCGATCTCGGCACGACACACATACTCATTGAGGTAGACCTCAGGAACAAGTGCATACCGCCCAACGAGGCGCGTCTGCTTCATTTTTAGGCGATCGCGCCGATACAGCAAATTCCCCAGGAGAGAGGGCGCATTGCTGGCAAGTAGCGGCACTCTCAGCATGTCACTCGGTTCATAATGCCGAAGCTCTCGGTGTCCAAAAGGTGCGCCTGCAATATCTGAATTCGTCGACCACGCGCAGGTCTTGCTGGCGTCCATCCACATCAGGATATCGCGCACGATGAACAGCGTGCAGCCGACCTGCCGACCCCTCCTGCGCGAACGATGACGGTGGGCGCACAACTGCTCGGTCGGGGCCATCGAGCCCAAACGCCGGTTCGCTCTACCAAGGACTCGAGGTCGCGCGCAGGAGCGTCAAGGAAGCCGTCACAGCGCGTTGCAATGAGTTCGCGGAGCCTGACGCCCAGGACTGATGACACCCGTCCTGCAGCTCACCATGGCATGCAGAGATCTCAGGGATGCTCTCTGTCAGCGACCCATCAGTGCTTGGGCGGTCGCATCTAAGCGCTCAAATGGGACCAGCGCCCGACGGCGGGCCACCGCCGGGCAGTTCAGCACTTGACACCGTGATCGTGAAATGTATTTTCACTTTCACGATCACGGAGGTAGGCATGGCGAAGTCAGCGTTGGAACGAAAGCACGACCAGATCAGGCGAGATAAGGAGCGGCTACGCAGGTCGGACGATCTGGCCTACCCTTACCTGAGCACGCCGTTCTTCGAATGGCTGAAGATCCGCGAGGACGACTGGCAGAACGCGCTTGTCCACCTCGATGCCTGCCAGATGCCGCATCCGCAGTTCGATGATGATCGCGGTCCCCAATCTATCGATGGCGAAGTCGAGCTGCTCGGCTGGGACGATCCTTCGAAAGATTACTTCTCAGGATACAAGGGATCAATCGGGCGCGCTGAGGCTCTGGTCAACGAATTGATCGCGGCAGCGTCCAATTTCGCTCTCTCGATCAATGAATACAAGAAGGAAATGTTGAAGAAAAAGAAATCAGAAATTGAAAACTCAGACTTAAGCGATCCCGCGATGCGATCCAAAGCTTTCGAAGATGCCGCTAAGATCGATGCGATGCTGAAGCAGCTCGATAAAATGCGACGGGTCAACATCTACGAGTTTCAGCTTAAGAACATCTAGCTATGAGCAATGCCCCTGCCGGAATGTTTCAGCATCCCAGCAGGGTTTTGAAAGGCAGACGGCAAATCCACTTTTCAACGGCCGATTGGCCAAGGAGACATTACCACATGACCAAGAAGGGCACCAAGCCGGCACGCTCGGCCGCAGTATCGAATTCGGAGAAGATTCTGGGAGAGATTGTCGCCAGTATCAACGGTCGCACGAAGTCGCATTACATTGACACTGGCCATGACCTGATCCGTGCATCCGACATCCTGCCGCACGGCAAGTTTGGTCGTTGGTTGAAGGATAATTTCGGGTGGTCCCCGTCCACCGCCCGTAACTTCATGAACGCGGCAAAGCTGGTCGGTAAAGACGCAAAGTTTGCGGATTTGCAGCCTTCAGCCGTTATGGCTCTCTCAGCTCCGCGCGTGCCGTCGGCAGTTCTCGACGATGTGCTCGCTGCGCTGGTCAGCGGAAGCCGTCCCAACGTAGCCCAGATCAAGCAGAGGATCAGGGCTGCGAGGCCTGCGAAGGCTGCACCGTCATCCAATCCGGTCGACTGTAACCAGGATTCTTCATTTCGGCAGTTGGTCGAGCTTCTGAAGGCCGTTGGTGCGCAGAAAGCTGACGACGCTCTTCGGGAGGCTTTTCAGGACACGACTCGTGATGCGCCGGCGGATGTAGCAGCCCCCAATGTCGAAGCACAGTCGGCAGCGCGGGCACAGGTTCCCAAGCCGATCCCCGCACACGATGACGAGGAGATCAGGGACCTGGTCTTCTCAGCCATGGATCTGAGGGAGGCAGCCTGATGCCGATCATCATGCCTTCCGATTATGAGCCGACCGATCGGGATCAGGAGATTTGGCTCGTGATGAACGAGATCGCGAGCGCACATCAGGGTAGCCGCGATATTGCACTCTTTTAACTCTCGGAGAACATTATTGACGAGCTAGACGCGCTACGGGCCTCCAACGAAGAGGCTCGGCGTCTCGACGCAATTGTCGATGAACCTCCGGTTGATGAGCTGCTCAGCAAGGAAGAGGAAGACCGGCTGCAGGCGGCTCGTGCCGCTTATTTGGCGCGCAGGCACTCCGCTAGTTGTGCGCCCCACAAGCCTCGCATCCGCGTGATGGCAGCGACGCAGACCGCGGTCTGATATGTGAACAGGTCCGCCGGCGCGCGCTCGGCGGACCTTGCCGACGCCATCGTTCGACACGCTCTGCAATCCAGACATGGGAGGTTTGGGGCAGAAAATTGGTTCGGGGATATGAGGCACTCCCATCGACGATAGCAAGAAATTCTAAGACTTCGACGCCAGCGAGCATGTTGGGAGATCGTGCTGTGGCGTGCGGGAAACGAAGGAAAAAAGAATCCGGCAGAGCAAATAGCGGACTGATCAGCTCTCAATTGCCCGGCTTTTCGGCTGGCAAAACATGCTCAATCTATTCAATACCAAGCGGCTGGAACGCCGGAAGGATAAGTCGCATCCGACAGCATGGAGTCCGTGGGTTAACCCGCTTGCTCATTGCTAGGAATTAACGTGGGAGGCTCGCGGCAGGTTTCGCGCGACCATGGAAAAAGATGGCTGGGCATCGACCCTCCTCCCACAGGCTGCTCAGCTACTCTCCGGTGCCGCCTCCGTAATTTGAAGTTCACTCTCCGCGGGCTGCGCTCTCTCTATCTCTTAGTGTTCGATGCCACTTTATCCCGCGCCCCGGCTCGCGGCGCTATCCAATGCCTCTCTAGGCCCAGTCTCTTGGACATGTATCCAGCCCTTTGCTGGTCTGGTGTTTCCTGCGCTGCTCTCTGGGGTCGTCTCTGAGCGTCGGGTTTGGTCGGGTGCTGTCGGTGTCGTCTGTCTCTCTATGGTCGTTGCCCTGGTGCGTCTGAGACCCGTTAGCGTCGATCCGTTATCTGCTCAAAGGTTGTCGTCTTTCGCAAAAACGGGTTTTGGGCTCTCAAGGTGCAACTTAGTGCAATAGTAGTGACAACCTTTTGGGCGTTTTGCGGTATCAGAGCACCGTTTCAGGGTTGCGCCATGACAACCTTTTGAAGGGTCGGGATAGCTGTTTCATCAGTTTTGGATGGCGAATCGGGGTCGTGCGCAACCTTTGGCAACCCCGATGTCAACCTGTTGAAAATTTAGGCGATGCGCCCGAACAGGCTACAGCTTCAGTCAGTGCCTCGCGCATACCATTTCCCGGTCTGTGCTCGAGCATGATTCGGTGATCCGCAAAGTTCTACTGGACGGTATGGGACTGTCACACCTATCAAGCGGCGCACTAAGCGGGGCCGGCGCTGAAAAGGCCAGTATGAGCCACTGCGGGCGGTCTGAGTGCGGCAACTTTCTGGCGCGGTCGTGGGGAATGGAACGTTATAAGGACACACCCTGAATATTTCATGCAATCTATCGAGAACGGGAGATGCCGGCTTCAAGTTTGATGCACGACCGGCTTCAGAGAACCTGCAGCATGGTCGCCTGCGTTCGAAAGGCTATCCTTTCGAAGCTGGTATCATTCCGCCTGTTACTTGCCGTTTTTCAGATGTCCGAACGCATTTCCATTGCCATTGTTACCGTTTCCATTGCCGTTGTTGCCGTTTCCGCTGTTGCCCTTCAGCAGCCCAAAGGCATTGCCGTTAGCGAGCCCTTGAGCTGCAGCGCGAGCAGCCGCGACAGAGTTTTCAACGCCGTTGAGAAGTCCGTTCCCACTGGAATTGCCGTTCCCATTGTTGCCGGCGTTCCCGTTACCATTTCCACCAGAGTTGCCGTTATTGCTGGCATTTCCGTTACTAGAACCGCTTCCGCCAGCGTTGCTGTTGCCCCCGGCATTGCTGTTGCCCGTCTGACCACCAGACATACCTGAGGTGCTGTTGCTGTTTCTAATGATGCTGGCGAGTGGATTGCTGGCACTGTTGCCCGGATTTGACGAGGCGGCACTGGCGCTGCCTGGTGCGCGCCCATTTGCAGTATCAGCCCCGCCGCTGTTGCCATTGCGAGCGGCGTCAGAGCGGGCGGATCCGCTGTTGCCATCATTCCAGATCGTGCTCTTGCGGCCTTGCCCGACGCCTACACCAGCTTCGCTGCGGGCCAGGCCGCGCGTGACCTTATTGATGTCGAGCTTGACCTCGCCGATGGGCGCTGTGATGCGTAGCGCGCCGCCAGCGCCGCGCACGATGCCGCCGTCGCGTGGCACCCGCACTTCCTGCAGCACGGGCCGGGCCGGAGCCGCCTCGCTGCGAACCGGGGCGGCGGTGAAGCCCTGCTGGGGCACCGGCAGCGGCGTCACGCGCGGCGTCTGTGCTGGGCCCTGCTGGATCGCGCCAAGCGCGCCGGAACCTGACAGCTGCAGCCCGACGCCGCGCTGCGCCACCCTGGCGCTCTGGCCGGGGAGCACCAGCGCGAATTGCCCGGAGCGGAAATCGGCGACCTGCACCTGGCCGCGGACGACATTCACCTGCGCCCGGCCGTTGGCGACCGTGACCGTGAACCGGGTGCCCTTGACCACGGCGGCGAGATAGGGGGTTTCGACCTCGAAATGCTGGACGTTGCGCTTCTCGACATCGAGCAGCACCGACCCCGCCTGCTGGATCACGGTCGTCATGCCGCTGCGGCTGGCGTCGGGAAGGCTGATCGCCGAATTGGGCGAGACCATCATCGTCTCGGCGCCGCGCATCAGCAGCACGCGCCCATTGCGGCCGGTGCGGATCGCGTCGCCGGGCTTCAGCACGGCGTCCTGCGACAGCGCCACAGTCGCGACGCCATCGCCGCCGAGCCAGGCCTGGCCGGTGACCTTGGCGATGCGCCAGATATTGTCCTGCGCCTGGGCCGAGCCCGAGGCGACCAGCGATCCCGCCAGCAGCAATCCGAGCAGTGAAGATGCGATTCTACGCATGGCGAGCCCAATCCTTGAGTCGATTGCGCCGACCTGGTCCATCGAGCGCACGCAATACCATCCGTCCTAAGGGCTACCCGTGAAGATTGAATTAGCGACGTACGAATCTTAATCGGAGACTGCAGTTAGATTTCGTTAACCATACGCACTTAACCGTTTGGCTTGGGGGTTGTCGGCACGGATCTAAAAAATGAAGCGAGATACACGGCGAGCGAACCAGGCCATTTGGACCAGCATGGCGGCCCGGTGGCTGGTGGCCGCGGCGGCCTTCGGTTGCGCTTCGCAGGCTGGCGCCCAGTCTCTGCCGCGGTCGTCGCCGGTTCTCCAGACCCAACCCGCGACGCAACTCGACGATATCGAACGCGAACAGCGCCGCCAGGCCCAGCCGCCGCTGCCGCGCGCGCCAGGCGCCGCCGCCAGCCCCGGCGGTGAAACGACGCCGCTTTTCGTCCTGAAATCCGTCGCGATCGACGGCGCGACGATGATCGACGCCGCCGAGCTCGGCGATGCCTACACGCCTTACATCGGTCTGAAACTGTCGCAGGCCGATCTGCTCGCCTTGGCCGGGGCCGTCACCGAGCGCTACCGCAGCGCCGGCTACCATCTCAGCCGCGCCATCATCCCGCCGCAGGATCTGGCAGCCGGTCGGCTGCGCCTGCAGGTGGTGGAAGGCTCGATCGAGGATATCGTCGTCGCAGGCTCGGTCACGCCGGATTTCGGGCTGGAGGCGTTGCTCGCGCCGATCGCGGCCGAGCGGCCCTCGCGCCTGTCGACGCTGGAGCGCCAGCTCCTGCTCGCCAATGAGCGGCCGGGCCTGCGCATCACCGACACGTCGCTGGACGAGATCGGCGCCGCGACCGGGCGCTTCAGGCTGACCGTGACGGCGCAAAGCTGGCGGGTCTTCTCCGCCGCCGGCGTCGACAACGCCGGATCCGAGG
>OFDN01000412.1_pt1 | contig 36001 bp, 34 predicted proteins | sample 1520971 | NCBI WGS metagenome assembly OFDN01 (sample SAMEA94257418, study PRJEB24077) | hot springs metagenome | biome: Aquatic biome; feature: Geographical feature; material: Water | place: India | collected 2012-06-12 | depth 5 m | reverse complement strand
AGCTTCTCGACCGCGGCGCGGTCGTGGGCGGCGCGGCGGCCCCAGCGGAAGGCCGCGAGGTTCATCGGCACGGCGGCGCCATTCAGCTCGATGGCGCGCTCGATCGATTCGTGAGCGAGGGGAATCAGGCCCTTCTGGTAGGCGTAGCCCAGCACGAACATGTTGGTGGCGATCGAATCGCCCATCAGCGCCGTGGCGATGCCGGTGGCGTCGAGGAACTCGACCCCATCGGCGCCTGCCGCGGCCTCGACCGAGAGCTTCAGCGTGTTGGCCGGGAAGGTAAGGTCGGGATGGCGCGTGAACTCGCCGGTGATGGTCTCGTGCGTGTTGACCACGGCATGCGAGACGCCCGGCTCCAGGCTGGCGAGTGCATTGGGGCTGGCGCTGACGACGAGGTCGCAGCCCAGCAGGACGTTGGCGCCGCCGGCGGCCAGGCGCACGGCGTGCAGCGCCTCGGGATTGGCGCCGATGCGGACATGGCTAATGACCGCGCCGCCCTTCTGCGCCATGCCGAGCTGGTCGAGCACGGTCGCGCCCTTGCCCTCGATATGGGCGGCCATGCCCATGATGGCGCCGATGGTGACGACGCCGGTGCCGCCGATGCCGGTGATGAGGACGCCGTAGGGCTTGTCCGCGACCGACGGCAGCGACGGCGCAGCGGGCATCCCAGGTTCAGGCGCCGTCGCGGCCGGATCGGCCTTCTTCGCGACTGCCTTGCCCTTCTTGAGCGATCCGCCTTCGACGGAAACGAAGGAGGGACAGAAGCCGTTGAGGCAGGAGAAATCCTTGTTGCAGGACGACTGATCGATCGCGCGCTTGCGGCCGAACTCGGTCTCGACCGGCACGACCGAGAGGCAGTTCGACTTCACGGAGCAGTCGCCACAGCCCTCGCACACCGCCTCGTTGATGAAGACGCGCTTGTTGGGATCGGGGAAGGTGCCGCGCTTGCGGCGACGGCGCTTCTCGGCGGCGCAGGTCTGGTCGTAGATCAGGACCGACACGCCTTTGTATTCCCGCAACTCGCGCTGCACTTCGTCGAGTTGGTCGCGGTGATGGAAGCTGACGTGCGGCGCCCATTCGGTGCCGATCGGGTATTTGTCGGGATCGTCACTCACCAGCGCGATGCGGCGCACGCCCTCGGCATGGACCTGCTGGCTGATCGTCCAGGGATGGACGTTGCCGTCGTGCGGCTGGCCACCGGTCATGGCGACGGCGTCGTTGTAGAGGATCTTGTAGGTGATGTTGGTGTTGGTCGCGACCGCGTGACGGATCGCCAGATAGCCCGAATGGAAGTAGGTGCCGTCGCCCAGGTTCTGGAAGACGTGCGGCATGTCGGTGAAGTGGCTGGCGCCGACCCAGGGCGCGCCCTCGGCGCCCATGTGGGTGAAGGTCTTGGTGTTGCGCTCCATGCCGATGGCCAGCGTATGGCAGCCGATGCCGGCCATCGCCATCGAGCCGTCGGGCACCTTGGTCGAGCTGTTGTGCGGGCAGCCGGAGCAGAAATAGGGGACGCGGGCGAGGCCGGCCTCGTTGCGGACCTGGCGGCCGGCGCGGCGCTTCAGCGCCTCGAAGCGTTCCTTGGTGCGGCTGCTGAACGAGTCGAGGCCGAAGCGGGCGACGATCGCCGAGGCGATCTCGAAGGGCGTGAGCTCGCCGTCGGTCTTGAGCAGCATCTGGCCGCGCTCGTCGGTCTTGCCGACCACGACGGGGCGGCGGTCGGCCGGGGCGTTGAACAGCGCGTCCTTGAGCTGCTGCTCGATCAGGTTGCGCTTCTCCTCGATGACCAGGATTTCGCGCTTGCCGGCGGCGAAGGCGGTAGCGCCCTCGGTCTCCAGCGGCCAGACCATGCCGACCTTGTAGATGGCGAGTCCGAGGCGCTCGGCCTCCTCGTCGCCGACGCCCAGCTCGTCCAGCGCCTGGCGCACGTCGAGATAGGACTTGCCGACCGTGACGATGCCGAAGCGGGCGTCGGGGCGGCCCAGCATCAACTTGTCGAGTCTGTTGGCGCGCCAGTAGGCGAGCGCGGCGGGCTGCTTCACCGTGACGACGCGGCGCTCCTGGCCCAGCCAGTCGTCGGGCCAGCGGATGTGCACGCCATCAGGCGGCAGGACGAAATCGGTGGGGGTGTGGATTTCGACCCGGTGCGGGTCGATGTAGACGGAGGCGGAGCTGTCGACCGTCTCGCTCAGGACCTTGAAGGCGACCCACAGGCCCGAGTAGCGCGACATCGCGAAGGCGTGCAGGCCCCAGTCGAGATATTCCTGGACGCCGGCGGGGTGGATGACCGGGATGCCGGCCGACATGAAGGCCGGCTCGCTCTGATGGGCGACGGTCGACGATTTCGCCATATGGTCGTCGCCGGCGAGGGCCACGATGCCGCCATGCTTCGAGGTGCCGGCATAGTTGGCGTGCTTGAGAACGTCACCGGAGCGGTCGACGCCGGGTCCCTTGCCGTACCACATGCCGAATACGCCATCGTAGCGCGCGCCGGGGTAGAGGTGGATCTGCTGGGTGCCCCACAGGGCGGTCGCCGCCAGGTCCTCGTTGGTGCCGGGCTGGAACTCGATGTGGCTCTTCTTGATGAATTTCTTGGCCTGCCACAGCGCCTGGTCGAAACCGCCCAGCGGCGAGCCGCGATAGCCGGAGATGTAGCCGCCGGTGTTCAGGCCGGCCGCGAGGTCGCGCTGGCGCTGCATCATGGGGAGGCGCACCAGCGCCTGCGTCCCGGTCAGGTAAACGCGTCCACGTTCCAGTACGTACTTGTCGTCCAGGGTCACCGCGAGGGGCATGGCAACCTCCCTGACATTTCAATATGGGGACGGTAGCGACGTTTGCACGCCGCAGGCAATGCGGAACGGGCCGGTGGTTGAAAAACGACGTTTTACGTCCGCCCATGCCCGCCAAAGTGGCGTCGCCGTTTCACGGTGTCTCCCTTGGGTGAAATGTTGTAAGCGTCCGGCCGCATGAGTTCAGTCCTCGTCACCGGTGTCGCCGGCTTCATCGGCTCCCATGTCGCCCGCGCCCTGCTCGCGCGCGGCGAGACCGTGATCGGCGTCGACAATTTCAGCGACTACTACGATCCCGTCCTCAAGTTCGCCCGGTTGAAGCCGCTCCGCGAGATGCCGGGCTTCACCTTCCTCGAGGCCGACGTCTCGGATCGGGAAGCGATGCAGGGCCTGTCCGAGCGCCACGGTGACATCGACCGGATCGTGCACCTGGCCGCCCAGCCCGGCATCCGCCATTCCAAGGTCGATCCCTATATCTATGTGCAGACCAACCTGATGGGGCAGGTCGTGCTGCTCGAACTGGCGCGCCGGCTGGGGACTGGTCTCAGGCAATTGGTCTATGCCTCGTCGTCCTCGGTCTATGGCGGCAACCGCAAGATCCCCTTCGCCGTGGACGATCCCGTGGACCGCCCGGTGTCGCTCTATGCCGCGACCAAGCGGGCCGACGAATTGATGACCGAGACCTACGTTCACCAGTACGGCCTGAAGGCGACCGGCCTGCGCTATTTCACGGTCTACGGGCCGTGGGGCCGGCCGGACATGTCGCCCTACATCTTTGCCCGGGCGATCCATGAAGGCCGCACGATCGACCTCTATCACCATGGCAAGGTGAGGCGGGATTTCAGCTACATCGACGACATCGTCTCGGGCACCCTGGCGGCGCTCGACAGGCCGCCTGAGGCCGCCGGCCATCGGCTCTACAATCTCGGCGCCTCGCGCAGCGAAGAGATCCTGCACGTCATCGCGCTGTTCGAGAAGGCGCTGGGCCGGAAAGCCGTCATCGAGTTGAAGCCCGGCGAACCCGGCGACATGCAGGAAACCGCGGCCGACATCGAAGCCACCGTGCGCGATCTCGGCTGGTCGCCCCAAGTGACCGTCGACCGGGGCATTCCACTCTTCGTCGAGTGGTTCAAGGCCTACAATCGGCTCTGATGCGCCGTTTCATCCTCACCGGCGCGCCGGGAGCGGGGAAGACGGCCGTCCTGCGGCAGCTCGAGATCGACGGGTTCGGCGTGGTCGAGGAGGCGGCGACCGACGTCATCGCCCTCGAACAGGCCAAGGGCGTCGCCGAGCCGTGGACCGACGCGGGCTTCATCGACCGGATCGTGGCACTGCAGCGGCAGAGGCGGCTCGCCGCCTCGGGCGACGTCCAGTTCCACGATCGGTCCGCCTTTTGCACCGAGGCGCTGGCGACCTTCCTCGGGCATCCGCCGTCGGACCTGCTGCGTATGGAAATCGACGAGCTGAAGCGCTCGGGTTTCTACGACCGCCGCGTCTTCTTCGTGCGGCTGATGGGCTTCGTCGAGCCCACGGCGGCGCGGCGGATCGGGCTGGAGGAGGCGCGGCGTTTCGAGGCGGTGCATGAGCGTACCTATCGCGGGCACGGCTTCGAGCGGGTCTTCATCGAACCGGGAAGCGTGCTAGATCGGGTGGCCGCGATCCGGCTCTCCCTCTAGTCACGACGCGGGTCGCGCCCCATATCCGGGGGGACGCAAGGAGTGGTGAATGAACGTTGTGTTGGGCGACCTGCCGACCTGGAACCTGGCCGATCTCTATTCCAGCCCGACCGGGACGGACCTCGGCGCCGACCTGAAGCGCGCGGCGGCGGAGGCCGATGCCTTCGCGAAGGATTACGAGGGCAAGATCGTCGGGCTCGACGGCAAGGCGCTGGGCGGGGCCATCGTGCGCCTCGAGGCGATGAGCGACCTGCTGGGCCGCATCGGCTCCTATGCGCAGCTCTATTCGGCGCAGGACCAGTCCGATCCGGAGCGCAATCGCTTCGCCCAGGACATCTCCGAGAAGCTGAACGACATCGGGTCGAAGCTCCTGTTCTTCCGGCTGGAGATCAACAGGATCGAGGATGCCGACCTCGCCGAGAAGCTGAAGGCGCCGGAACTCGCGAAGTACGCGCCGTGGCTGCGCGACGCGCGCCTGTTCCGGCCGCACCAGCTTTCCGACGAGCTGGAGAAGTACCAGCACGACCAGTCGGTGGTCGGCAGCAGCGCCTGGTCGCGCCTGTTCGACGAGACGATCGCGCGGCTGCGCTATCCGTTCGGCAACGAGATGCTGAGCGAGCCGCAGATCCTCGACAAGCTGTCGAACAAGGACCCCGCGGTGCGCAAGGAAGCCGCCAAGTCGTTCGGCAAGGTGCAGGGCGACAACATCGCGATCTTCTCGCTGATCACCAACACGCTGATCAAGGACAAGGAGATCGACGACCGCTGGCGCAAGTATGCTCGGCCGCAATCGTTCCGTAACCTCGCCAACGTCGTGGAGGACGAGGTCGTCGACGCGCTCGCGGCGTCGGTGAAGAAGGCCTATCCGAAGCTCGCGCACCGCTACTACAAGCTGAAAGCCAAGTGGTTCGGCGTCGAGACCATGCCCTACTGGGACCGCAACGCGCCGCTGCCCGAGCATGACGACCGCACGATCCCCTGGCCCGAGGCCGAGAAGATCGTGCTCGACGCCTACAATGCCTTCTCGCCGGAACTGGCGGATGTCGGCCGCAAATTCTTCGGCACCGGCTGGATCGACGCGCCGGCGCGGCCGGGCAAGTCGCCGGGCGCCTTCGCCCATCCGACGGTGCCGTCGGCGCACCCGTATCTCCTGCTGAACTACCAGGGGAAGGTGCGGGACGTGATGACGCTCGCCCACGAGCTGGGCCATGGCGTGCACCAGGTGCTGGCGGCCAAGCAGGGCCCGCTGATGGCCGACACGCCGCTGACGCTGGCCGAAACCGCCTCTGTGTTCGGCGAGATGCTGACCTTCCAGTCGCTGCTCAAGACCGCACCCGACAAGGCCACGCGCAAGGCGATGCTCGCCGGCAAGGTCGAGGACATGCTGAACACCGTGGTGCGCCAGATCGCGTTCTACGATTTCGAGTCTCGCCTCCACATGGCGCGCCGCGAGGGCGAGCTGACGCCCGACGCGATCGGCGAGATCTGGATGGCGGTGCAGAAGGAGAGCCTCGGGCCCGCTTTCCGCTACGACGACGAGTACAAGTATTACTGGTCCTATATCGGCCACTTCATCCACTCGCCGTTCTACGTCTACGCCTACGCGTTCGGCGATTGCCTGGTGAACTCGCTGTACGCCGCCTATCAGGCCAAGTCCGACGGCTTCCAGGAGAAGTATCTCGACATGCTGCGGTCGGGCGGCGTGAAGCGGCACAAGGAGCTGCTGGCGCCCTTCGGTCTCGATGCTTCCGATCCGGCCTTCTGGGACAAGGGCCTCGACGTGATCTCGGGGTTCATCGACGAGTTGGAGAAGCTGTAGGCAGCCATGGCAGACGAAGGCGACTCCCTCGGCGGGCGGCTCGGCCGCTATGCGCGGGTCGGCACGTCGGTCGGCGGGCTGGCGGTCAAGCTTGCGGGGCAGCGCTATCTCGGCTTCGGCCTCGATCGCGACAAGCATGCCGGCGAGCTGAAGGCGGCACTGGGCGGGCTGAAGGGCCCGCTGATGAAGGCGGCGCAGCTGCTCGCCACCATTCCCGACGCTTTGCCGCCGGAATATGCCCGCGAGCTGGCGCAGTTGCAGGCCAACGCGCCGGCGATGGGCTGGGCCTTCGTACGCCGTCGCATGGCGTCGGAACTGGGTCCCGACTGGCAGGCGAAGTTCGCGCGCTTCGACAAGGAGGCGTCGTTCGCCGCCTCGCTGGGGCAGGTCCATCGCGCTACGCTGCTCGATGGGCGGGAGGTGGCGGCCAAGCTGCAGTATCCCGACATGTCGTCGGCGCTGGAGGCCGACCTCAACCAGCTCAAGGTCGTGTTCGCGATCGGTCAGCGTTTCGATCCCGCGATCCGCACCGACGAGATCCATGCCGAGATCGCCAACCGCCTGCGCGAGGAACTCGACTATCGCCGCGAGGCCCGGCACGCGGCGCTGTACCGATACATGCTGCGGGACGAAAGCCAGGTGCACGTGCCCGGCGTCGTGGCCTCGCACTCGACCGAGCGCCTGCTCACGATGGACTGGCTGAGCGGCGAGCCGCTGCTCAACTGGAAGACCCGTTCGCAGGAAGAGCGCGACGCGCTGGCCATCGCAATGTTCCGCGCCTGGTATGTGCCGTTCTATTTCTACGGCGCGATCCATGGCGATCCGCATCTCGGGAACTACTCGGTGCGGCCGGACGGTTCGGTGAACCTGATGGATTTCGGCTGCATCCGCATCTTCCCGCCGCGCTTCGTGCGCGGGTCCATCGAGCTCTATCGCGCGCTGATGACCGACGACGAGGCGCGCGCCGTCGCGGCCTACGAGGATTGGGGCTTTACGGGCCTCAGCAAGGAGATGATCGCGATCCTCAACCGCTGGGCCGCGTTCCTCTACGGCCCTCTGATGGACGACCGGCCCCGCCGCCTGACCGAAGGCATGGCCGAGGGCTATGGTCGCGAGATGGCGCAGAACGTGTTCGGCGAGCTGCGCAAGATGGGCGGCGTGCGGCCGCCGCGCGAGTTCGTGTTCATGGACCGAGCCGCCATCGGCCTCGGTTCCGTGTTCATCCACCTCCGCGCCTCGATCAACTGGCACCAGCTGTTCGAGAATATGATCGACGGCTTCGACGTCGACGCGCTGGCAGCGAGGCAGGAGGCGGCCCTGAAAGAGGCAGGGCTGGCGTGAACATCCTCGTAACGGGTTCGTCGGGTTGGCTCGGCCAGACCCTGGTGCCGAGGCTTGTGCGCGACGGACACAAGGTCGTGGGATTGGATCCGGAGCCGGGCCCCACAACCAGTGTGGTGGGCTCGGTGGTCGATCGCGCCCTGGTTCATCGCGTGATCCGCGGCGAGGGCATCACGGCCATCGTCCATGCCGCCGCGCGCCACAAGCCGCACATCGAGACCCACGACAATTCGGAGTTCGTCGCCGTCAACGTACAGGGCACGCTGAACCTCCTGGAGGAGGCGGTGGCGCCGGGCTCGGCGGTCGACCGCTTCGTCTTCACCTCGACGACCTCGCTCATGATCTCGCAGCAGATCCGGGACGGAAGGGGAGGCGGGGCGAAGCAAGCGGTGTGGATCGACGAGACGATGGCGCCACTCAAGCCGCGCAACATCTACGGCGTCACCAAGCTCGCGGCCGAGGAACTGTGCCGCCTGTTCAATCACCTGCACCGGCTGCCGGTCCTCGTCCTGCGCACCTCGCGGTTCTTTCCCGAGGAGGACGACATGGCGCACGCCATCGTGCAGTCGGGCGAGAACACCAAGGCCAACGAGTTCCTGTTCCGCCGTCTCACCGTCGAGGATGCCGCCGAGGCGCATGTCGTGGCGCTGACCAGGGCGAAAGAGCTCGGCTTCGACACGTTCATCATCTCGGCGACGACGCCGTTCCGGCGCGAGGATTGCCGCGAGCTGATCGCCAGCGCGCCCGCGGTCGTGAACCGGCTCTTTCCGGAATATCGCGCGCTCTATGAGAAGCGGGGCTGGACCATGTTCGACACGATCGACCGCGTCTATGACGCCGGCAAGGCGGCCCGTGTGCTCGGATTCACCTGCCGCACGGGGTTCCGTGAGGTGTTGGACACGCTCCGCTAGCGGGCAACTATTCCGGCTTGCGGGCGTTTTCTCGCCATGATGACCCGCATTCTCCCTCCCAAGCGCCTTGTTGGCGCCGCGGTCCTGGTGGGCGTCGCGATGGCGCTTTCCGGCTGTGGCGTTGCGGCATTTCCGGTGCGCGTGACCAGCGCGACGGCGAAGATCGTGCCTGTGGCCGGCGATGTCGTCGCCTATCCGCTCGACAAGACCGCGGACGCCATCGACTAGATGGGGCCGTGCCCCTGACGGCCTGAAGCGTGATAGAAGCATCGCCCGGACAGGCGGCTCCTCGAGGAGCTGGGAGTGCGATCAGGGCGATGACATGCGGTTGATGCTGTACGCGGTGCTTGCGCTTGGCGCGGTGGCGCTCCTGCTGTCTCTGCTGTCATGGGTCGCCGAGCGCCGCCTCGAATCCCTGGCCGATCAATACATTGCCACCGATCCCGCGAAGCTGCCGGACGTATCCGTGGCCCTGGTCCTGGGCGCGGCGCCGATCGGACCCGAGGGTGGTCCCAACCGCTACTTCGTCTATCGGCTCGATGCGGCCGCTGCGCTCTACAAGGCCGGCAAGGTGAAGTATCTGCTGGTGAGCGGCGACAACAGCCGTCCCGACTACGACGAGCCCACCGCCATGCGCGCCGGGCTGATCGAGCGTGGCGTGCCGGCCGAATCGATCTATCGCGATTTCGCGGGTTTCAGGACCTGGGATTCGGTGGTGCGCGTCGAAGAGGTTTTTGGTCAGACACGCGTCATCGTCGTGTCGCAGCGCTTCCACCTCTCGCGCGCGATCTTTCTCGCCCGTCAGCAGGGGATCGAAGCCTGGGGCTTCGAGGCGCGGGACGTGTCGCGCGCATACAGCATCTTCACCGTCCTGCGGCGCTATCCCTCTGCCTTGCGCGCCTACTTCGACGTCTGGTTCGACACGCCGCCGAAATACACCGGTCCGCGAATCGCGATCGGCACGGATCCACCGAACTAGAGGCTCGTCCTCACTGGGAGAGTGCCTTGCCGAAGATCCGCGGCAACTCGGCCTGCCAGAAATCGACGAAACGGGGATAGGGCAGGATCGGTCGCGGATGGGCGCCGTCGAAATATTCCAGGTGGCCGACGAGGGCGAAGCCGACCAACAGGCCGGCAACCATGATTGCGGCCGGTGCCGGCGTTGTCCTTCCGATGAATAGAAGAACGAACAGGCTGGACAGCAGGGACAGGAAAACCCAGCGAAAGACGTCCCAGCCGAAGAATCCGAGGAGCAGGGGCGCCAGGCATGCCCCGAGCACGCAAAGGACGTTCAGCACGCCGAACCAGCGATCGGAACGACGGTAGAATGCCACCGCCACGACGACCGATACGCATGCCGCCATCAGCAGCGCCCGCGTCAGGTAGCGTGCCGGAGGCATGTAGTAATTGCGCATCCGCTCGCCGACGAAGTCGTTCCGAAACAGCTGATAGTAGCTTTCGTCGACGGCGTAGCGCGCAACGGAGCGGACCCGCGCCAGGAGCGCCTCGATCGTCTCCGGCGGCACAGTCTGAAGAAACAGGTAGATGAAAGCGAAAACCGCGACCAGGACGGCGCCATGCACGATGGCCGTTCTGAGTTCACGGCGCAGTACGAGGCTTGTGACGTAGAGCGGGATGACGGTGAAGGCGGCCAGCTCCTGGACGAAGAGCGTGGCGCCCATGATCAGGAGCGCGGGCCAGGGCCGGACGTGGATCGCCGCCAGCAGCGCGAGATAGAGGATGTCCTCGGGATAGCCGGCGGTATGAAAGAGATAGCCACCGGACGGCGCGACCAGGAATGCGATCACGACGAGTTTCAGCGTCAGTGGCGAATGCCATGCGCGCCAGAAGAGGATCGCGATCAGCGTGTAGCGAACGGCCATCTGCAGCGCCGCGACGAAGACATACTCGAAGCGGAGCGATCCGAACGGATAGAGAAGCGTCCCGACCAGGCTGCGCCGGCCGAAGCCGTCGAAGAAGCTCGGGATGTAGTAGTTGATGGCCCAGAGTATCGGCAGACCGAAGCCGACGTAGAACGCCAGAAGCAGCGCGACGATCAAACCGGCATTGGCAGCCCGTTCGATGCCGCCGGCGTTCCGCACGATTCCGGTTCCCGCCAAAGGACCGCCGCCGTCCAATGGGCCGTCAGCGCGGTCGGGGAGCGTCGGCGGCGTTGGCCCATTCGCGAAATTCGGGCACGGGCGACGCCACCGGCTTGCCGGCGAAATGGTTGTCCAGGTTGCGGCAGACCAGGTCGGTCATGCGCTGCTGGGCGTGCTGCGTGCCGCCGCCGAAATGCGGCGTCATCACCAGCTTGTCGAGCTCCAGCAGTTCGGTGCCGGTGTAGGGTTCCTCGTCGAACACGTCGAGCGCCGCGCCTTCGATGATGTCGTTGCGCAGCGCATGAGCGATGGCCTTCTCGTCGACCGCCCAGCCGCGCGAGATGTTGACCACGTGGCCGCGCGGGCCCAGCGCCTTCAACACGTCGGCGTTTATGATGTGCCGGTTTGAGGCATCCGAGCGCAGGCAGACGATCAGGTAGTCGCACCAGGTGGCAAGTGCCATCACGTCGGGGAAGTACGGGAAGTCGACGTCGCTGCGCCGGCTGCGGTTGCAGTAGCCGATTTCGACATCGAACCCCTTCAGGCGCCTGGCGACTTCCAGGCCGATCGCGCCGAGGCCCAGGATGCCGACCTTGCCGCCGGTCAGGCCGGCGATCGGGCCGAAGCGATTGGGGATGCGCTGCTTCCACTCTCCGCGGCGGATCATCTTGTCGGCGCGGACGAGGCGGCGCGTCGAGGCGAGCAGGATGCCGACCGCCAGCTCGGCCACGTCGGGCGCATTGGCGTCGGCGCCGTGCGTGACCATGATCCCGCGCCGGCGGGCGGCTTCGAGATCGACCCGCTCGTAGCCCGTGCCGTAGCAGCAGAACAGCGAGAGCCGCGGCAGGGCCGCCATCATGGAATCGGAGATGCCGACGCTGCCGGTGCTGACGATCGCCTGCACCGTGGCAGCCGTCCCGGGCGGGATGTCGGCTGCTGTGGGCGTGGGACTGTCCATGTGCCCGACGATCCTGCAGCGCTCCCCGAAGGAGGCGAGCGTCGCCTTGGTGAAATGGAAGCCGGTCAGGATGTGCGGTTGGTCAGGCATGGTCGAGCCGTAGCATGTGGCATGGGAGTACGTAAGCGGGAGGCTTCCACGCGGCGAAAAACCGGCTTGGCAAAGAACGGATCGCTGTGCAAGGTGCGGCGCACGAAGCGTCCCGCCGCGTTCAAACGGATCTGAAGCGCTCCATGAAAATCGCCATTGTCAAAGAACGCAGGCCCCACGAAACCCGTGTGGCCGCCACTCCCGAGACCGTCAAGAAACTGAAGGCGCTGGGCGCGGAGATCACGATAGAGGCGGGGGCGGGGACCGTCGCCGCCTATACCGACCAGGCCTATGGCGACGCCGGTGCGACGATCGTTCCGGACGCGGCCTCCGCCATCGCAGCGGGCGACATCGTCTTCAAGATCCAGCGTCCGATGTCGGCCGAGGAAGGGCTCGACGAGCTCGGCCTGCTGCGGCCGGGGCAGACCCTCATGTCGCCGCTCGGCGCGCTCACCAACAGGGATCTGGTGCAGGCGCTGGCCTCGCGCGGCGTGACCTCGTTCGCACTGGAACTGATCCCGCGCATCACGCGCGCCCAGTCGATGGACATTCTCTCCTCGCAGGCCAATCTCGCCGGCTACAAGGCGGTGCTTCTGGCGGCGAACAACTACGGCCGCATCTTCCCCCAGATGATGACGCCCGGCGGCACCCTGGCGCCGTCGCGCAGCTTCATCATGGGCGTGGGCGTTGCGGGCCTGCAGGCGATCGCCACGGCCCGGCGCCTCAGCTCGGCGGTGACCGCGACCGACGTGCGGCCGGCAACCAAGGAGCAGGTCCAGTCGCTCGGCGCCAAGTTCGTGGCGGTCGAGGACGACGAGTTCAAGGCCGCCGAGACGGCCGGCGGCTACGCCAAGCAGATGAGCCCGGAATACCAGGCCAAGCAGGCTGCTCTCGTGGCCGAGCACATCAAGCTGCAGGATATCGTGATCACCACGGCGCTGATCCCCGGTCGCAAGGCGCCGGTGCTGGTGAGCGAGGAGATGGTGAAGACCATGAAGCCCGGCTCGGTGATCGTCGACATGGCGGTCGAGCAGGGCGGCAACTGTCCGCTGTCGGAGTTCGGCAAGGTGGTCGAGAAGCACGGCGTGAAGATCGTCGGTCCGGCCAACCTGCCCGGCGAACTGGCGACCGACGCCTCGGCGCTGTTCTCGCGCAACCTGCTCAATTTCATCACGCCGATGGTCGACAAGGAGACCAAGGCGCTCACGATCAACCTCGAGGACGAGGTCGTGAAGGGCACGCTGGTCACCCGCGACGGGCAGATCGTGCACCCCTCGCTGACCCAGGCTTAGGAGCGGCCCCATGGACGACAAGATCGCAGGCGAGGCCTCCAAGCTCGCGACGCAGGCGCAGGACGTGGCCAGCCAGCTCAAGGCCCTGGCGCAGCAGATCACCGATGCGGCGGCCGCGAGCCCGGTCGCGGTGCCCGACGGCCACATGCCGTTCGTGGCGCTGCTCACCATCTTCGCGCTGTCGTGCTTCGTGGGCTACTACGTGGTCTGGCGGGTGACCCCGGCGCTGCATTCGCCGCTGATGGCCGTCACCAACGCCGTCTCCTCCGTCATCATCGTCGGTGCGCTGCTGGCGGCGGGCCTCAAGGGCCTGGGCGCCGCGCAACTCTTTGGCTTCATCGCCGTGGCGCTCGCCGCGGTGAACATCTTCGGCGGGTTCATCGTCACGCACCGAATGCTGTCGATGTTCAAGAAGAAGCCGGTAAAGAAGTAGGCGGGAGCAGCAGGGATGTTCACCCAGGAACTGGCCGCCTACGGTTATCTGATCGCCGCCATCTGCTTCATCATGGCGCTGCGCGGTCTGTCCTCGCCCACGACCTCGCGCGGCGGCAATATCTACGGCATCGTCGGCATGGTGATCGCCATCGGCGTCACCGTGCTCTCGCCCGGCGTCGTCTCGCCCTGGCTGATCCTGGCGGGTCTGGTGATCGGCGGCGCGGTCGGTACCTTCGTGGCGCTGCGCATCCAGATGACGGCCCTGCCGCAACTCGTGGCGGCCTTCCATTCGCTCGTCGGCCTCGCCGCGGTGTTCGTGGCGGCCGCGGCTTTCATCTCGCCGGAGGCCTTCGGCCTCGGCGTCCCCGGCAAGATCAAGGTGCAGAGCCTGATCGAGATGGGCCTGGGCACCGTGATCGGCGCCATCACCTTCACCGGCTCGGTCGTGGCCTTTGCGAAGCTCCAGGGCCTGGTCTCGGGATCGCCGCTGGTCTTCAAGGGCCAGCATCCGCTGAACGCGCTGCTCGGCATCGCGCTGGTCGTGCTGCTGGTCTGGTTTGCGATGCGCGGCCACACCTCGACCTTCGTCCTGCTGGTGGTGCTGTCGCTGGCACTGGGCTTCCTGCTGATCCTGCCGATCGGCGGCGCCGACATGCCGGTCGTGGTCTCGATGCTCAATTCCTACTCGGGATGGGCGGCGGCCGGCATCGGCTTCACGCTGGGCAACACGGCGCTGATCGTGACCGGCGCGCTGGTCGGCTCGTCGGGCGCGATCCTGAGCTACATCATGTGCAAGGGCATGAATCGCTCGATCTTCAATGTGATCCTGGGCGGGTTCGGCACCGACAGCGCCGCGGCCGGCGGGCCGGCGGCGAAAAACGACAAGCCGGTCAAGGCCGGCTCGGCCGAGGACGCGGCCTTCCTGATGAAGAACGCCCAGTCGGTCATCATCGTGCCGGGCTACGGCATGGCGGTGGCGCAGGCCCAGCACACGCTGCGCGAGATGGCCGACCTCCTGAAGAAGGAGGGCGTGCAGGTCCGCTACGCCATCCATCCAGTGGCCGGCCGCATGCCCGGCCACATGAACGTGCTGCTGGCCGAAGCCAACGTGCCCTACGACGAGGTCTTCGAACTCGACGACATCAACCGCGACTTCGCCTCGACCGACGTGGCCTTCGTAATCGGCGCCAACGACGTGACCAACCCGGCCGCCAAGACCGACCCGAAGAGCGCGATCTACGGCATGCCGATTCTCGACGTCGAGAAGGCCCAGACCGTGCTGTTCGTGAAGCGCGGCATGGCCTCGGGCTATGCCGGCGTCGACAACGAGCTGTTCTTCCGCGATAACACGATGATGCTCTTCGCCGACGCCAAGGTGATGTGCGAGAACATCGTGAAGGCCCTCGAAGGCTCCTCGCATTAGCGAACCGGCGCAAGCCGAGGCAACGCCGGGGGAAGGGGCAAAGCCTTCCCCGTCCGAGACAATCACCATTCATCAGAAGATGCCGTTCGGCTCGCGGTTCGTGAGCGGGACGATTGCCATCGCGATGGCCATCGGGTTCGCGGCATTTGGCTGGTGGCTGTGGCGTTCGTTCGTCCCGACCCACCCGGTGGCGGCCCCTATGTACGGCTTCATTGTCGTCGCGACTGGCACTCTGGGTCTTTATCTCGCCGTCAGGAATCTGATCCGGCCGGTGCCTTTCGCGATTCAGATCTCCGAAAAGGGGATCACGGCCTACCGGGGGCGCTCGCCCGATCTCATCCTGTGGTCCGATATCAAAGGGGCCCATGCCGCGGTCGAGAGCAGTCAACGGGTAAGCGTCCCGATCGTCGCGCTGGAACTGGTCGATCCTCGTTCCTTCTATGCACGGCTGGATGCCGACAAGCCGCGTTGGCTCGGCCCCGACACGGGACTGCGCCCCAAATACTATGCGCTCGCATCCACCGGCCTGGACATGGAACCGGAGCGGATTCTCGTGACCGTCAACGAGGCGATCCGCCGGTGGGGGATGGCCGATCCCGATCCGTCGCCCGAAACGAACTTCCAGGCTCTGTTTACGCGCTTGCCGGAGCGAGCGCCGTTCGCGATAGGCTTGGTCCTGCTCGTTGCCCTTTTTACCGCACCCTTTGCCCTTCTTAGTCCGCCGCGCTGGGTCGAAGCGGCCGAGAATTGCGAAGTGCGCAATCGGTACGGCGGCAGGGAGTGGAAACGCGCAAAAACGACGACCGTGACCTGGACGGGACCCTGCGTCGATGGCCGCGCTCAAGGTTTGGGTGTGCTCGAATGGTTTCGCGATGGCCGTCTGACGGTACGATATTCGGGGCATATGGAAGAAGGCCGGATCTCGGGGCGTGGGGAGTTGACCGAATATGGGATTCGGTACGAAGGCACGTGGAAGGACGGCGAATTGCGCGAAGGAGTCGCGACGTACTCTGGCGGCCAGAGATATAGCGGCAAATGGGACAGAGGAGATTGGACAAGAGGCGTCCTGACGGCGCCAGGCGGCTATCGCTTGGAAGAGCGCTGGTATCGAAAACAGCTCACCGGCAAGAACATCGCCCGGGGACCGCAGGGACAGTACGAAGGCAACTGGACCGACGGCGTTCCTGAAGGCACGGGCGTCTTCGTGACCAGTGACGGTCGGCGCTTCGAAGGAAAGTGGCGTGCCGGTCGGCCCGTCGATCCGGAAGTGGCTCGTCTCCAGGATCAGGAGAGATGGGATTGCTTGTGGGAGATCACTTCGAGACGATGGAGTGCCAGAACGGCGATATGTCGAACCCGGTAATGCCCACAGATCCAACCTATCGCGCCGTCATCTTCGACATCGGCGGCGCGGTCGATCTCGAGTTCGCCTGGGAGATGGCGCTCGACGGCGCCATTGCCGCGGCCTGCGGCATGGAAGGCATTCGGGTCGACCCAGCGATGGTCGAAGAGGCCTCCGAGCAGGCAGTGGCTGCTTTTGCGTCAGACGTGGTGCGCTACATGATCGAGACGCTGTGTGGCGGCGAGCCCACGACCGTGGCGCGCGTGGCGCGGAGGGTCGAGGCCATGACGGGGCAGCTCGACGCTTTCCAGATCCGGCCGGAGATCGAAGACCTGCTGAAGCGTCTCAAGGCGCGAGGTCTCGTGCTCGGTGCGCGGGAGCCACGCTGGGAACGTCTGGAGCGGGCCGGGATCGCTCATCTGTTCACGCGCGATCCCGCCGTCCCGGCTACCGAATGCATCCTCGTCGGCGACCGCATCGACGCCGACATCGCGCCCGCAAAGGCCGCCGGCATGGCGACCATCCAGTTCCGCTCCGGTCGCTGGCGCCGCCAGCGGCCACGCTCGGAGGCGGAAACGCCTGATGCCGTGGTTACGGATGTCGCGGATTTGGAAGTGGCGATCCTGGAACGGTTGAAGGGCTGACAAACAAAACCCCCGGGGATGCCGGGGGCTGTCGTCTCGTGCGGAGAGGGGGAGAGCTAGTAGCCCTCGCGCTCCATGCGCTTGCGCATCAGCTTGCGGGTGCGGCGGATGGCCTCGGCGCGCTCACGGGCGCGGCGCTCGGAGGGCTTCTCGTAGTTACGGCGGAGCTTCATCTCGCGGAAGATGCCCTCGCGCTGCATCTTCTTCTTCAGGACGCGCAGCGCCTGATCGACGTTGTTTTCACGAACGAGAACCTGCACTTCGATCGCTTCCTTCCAATGCGGCTTGGCCCACGAATTTGCCGGGGCCCGAATTCAGAGGCGGCGTAGGTATCACAGGGCGATACCCTTGGGAACCCCCTGTGGGAGGCCTATATTCACGGCATGGACGAGCAGAAAACCCCCGATTTCTCGGGAAATGACCCGGATTCCATCCTCAGGGACCGGCTGGCCGACGCGGTCGCCTCGGAGGCGAGCTTCGACGGCTGGACGCGGGCGGCCTTGGCCAGCGCCGCGCGAGGGCTCGATCTGCCGGCGGGCGAGGGCGAGCGGCTCTTCCCCGGCGGTCCCCTGCAGGTCCTGACCTACCTCAGCGAGCGCTCCGACCGGCGCACCGTCGAGGACATGGAGAAGGAGGGCGTCATCGCCCTCAAGATCCGCGATCGCATCAAGGCCGCCGTCCGCATCCGGCTGGAACGCCATGCCGGACAGCGCGAATCGGCCCGGCGGGCGCTTTCCCTGCTGTCGCTGCCGTTCAATGCCCCGCTGGCGTTGAAGCTGCTCTATGGGACCGTGGATGCCATGTGGTACGCCGCCGGCGACACCAGCACCGACTTCAATTTCTACACCAAGCGGGCGACCCTGGCCGGGGTCTACTCCTCGACCCTGCTCTACTGGCTGAACGACCGCTCGCCCGACGCCGAGGCCACCTGGGCCTTCCTCGACCGCCGTATCGAAGACGTGATGCGGATCGAGAAGCTGAAGGGGCAGGTCAGGTCGTGGACGAACCCGAAGCGGGCGGCAGCACGTAGGTGACGTGTCCCATCTTGCGGCCGGGGCGGGCTTCCGCCTTGCCGTAGAGGTGCAGCCGGGCCGTCGGTTCGGCGAGATAGCGGGGCCATTCGTCGGCCTCGTCGCCGATCAGGTTCTCCATTCGTGACGGCGCCAGCACGTCGACCGGCCCGAGCGGCAGGCCGCAGATCGCGCGCACCAGCTGCTCGAACTGGCTGGTGGCACAGGCATCCATGGTCCAGTGACCGGAATTGTGCGGCCGCGGCGCCATCTCGTTGGCGAGCACCCGTCCGTCCTTCGTGACGAACATTTCCAGCGCGACCAGGCCCACGAGATCGAGGCCCTGTGCCAGCTCGATGCCGAAGCGCTCGGCGGTGGCCAAGGTGGCCGCCGGCAGCCCCGAGGGCACGGTCGTCGTGCGCAGGATGCCGTCGCGATGGCCGTTGATGCCGATCGGAAAGCAGCGCGTGGCGCCGTCCATCCCTCGGGCGACGATGGCCGAGACCTCGCACTCGAAGTCGACCATCGCTTCGAGGATGCACTCCCGGCGGCCGAGTTTCTCCCAGGCGGCGGCGAGGCCCGCTCTGTCCGTCACCCGCGCCTGGCCCTTGCCGTCGTACCCCTCGGTGCAGGTCTTCAGGATGCCCGGCAGGGCGGTGGCGGCGGCGATGTCGGCCTCGGAGCGGATCGGCTGGTAGTCGGCCGTGCCGATGCCCAGCTTGCGTAAAAAGTCCTTCTCGCGGAGCCGATGCTGGGCGAAATGGATGGGCTTCACGCCGGGGCGGACCGGCTTCAGCTCCTCGCACTCCAGCACCGCGCCTTCGGGGACGTTCTCGAACTCATAGGTGACGACGTCGACCTGGGCGGCGAAGCGGGCCAGTGACTCGGCGTCGTCGTAGGCGCCGCGGACGTGCCCGGCACAGACCTGGGCGGCGATCGGATTCTCGTCCGGGGCATAGACGATGCAGCGATAGCCCAGCCGGGCCGCGGCAAGCGCCGTCATGCGGCCCAACTGGCCGCCGCCCAGGATACCGATGGTCGATCCCGGCGGTAGAGGGTGCGACGCGGGCATCAGCGATGGGCGGGAGCGTCGTCGGACGGGATCTTGGCGACGGCCGCTGTCTGCCGGGCGCGCCAAGCCTCGACGGCGGCCATGATCTTGGCATTGCCAAGACCGACGATGGAGGCCGCGAGGAGCGCGGCATTTATGGACCCGGCACGGCCGATGGCCAGCGTCCCGACAGGTATGCCCGCCGGCATCTGGACGATGGAAAGAAGACTGTCCTGCCCCTTCAGGGCGGCGCTTTCGACCGGAACGCCCAGGACGGGCAGCGGCGTCATGGCGGCGGTCATGCCGGGAAGGTGGGCCGCGCCGCCCGCGCCCGCTATGATCACCTGCAGGCCGCGCCCCTTGGCGCCGGACGCATAGTCCATCATGCGCCTGGGCGTGCGGTGGGCCGAAATGATGCGCGCCTCGAACGGGACGCCCAGCGCCTCCAGGGTCTCGGCGGCGTGGCGCATGGTCGACCAGTCGGACTGGCTGCCCATGATGAGGCCGACCACCGGCTTCGCGGCCGGGCGGCGTGTGCTGGTTTTCTTGGCCATGGCTCTTCTCAGGCGATGATATCGGGAATGAGCTGGCTTTCCAGCCGCAGGATCTGGTCCTTGAGCCCGAGCTTGCGCTTCTTGAGACGCTGCAGCTGGAGCTGGTCGAAGGGCGGCTTCTCGATCAGGCGATCGATCACCTCGTCGAGGTCGCGATGCTCGCTCTTCAGGCCCTCGAGCTTGGCCTTGATGGTCTCGGCGTCCGGCGGGTCCGACGACGTCAGGTCATTCATGCGGGGCGCACTCGTCCAGGCAGGCTAGCCACGTCGCTCCCGGCCGTGTACCCCGTAGCCCGCCCAAAGGGAAGCGCCCAGAGGCCAAGCACTCAAAGCCCAAGCAATCGTGTCGGACTTTCTCCCCCATCCGTTCTGGAACTTCTCGCTCGAGCTCTACGCCGGAGAGGGCGTGGCCGAGGCCTGCCTCGACCTGCAGGAGCGCCGCGGCTGCGACGTCAACGTCCTGCTGTTCTGCTGCTGGCTGGGCGCCTCGGGGCGGCCGACCCTGACCGCCGACCGTCTGCGCTCGATCCTGGCCGCCAGCGACGCCTGGCAGAGCGAGGTCGTGAAGCCGTTGCGCGAGATGCGTCGGCGCCTCAAGGACCGGAGCTGGCCGGGCGCGTTGCCCGAAACCGTGGATGCCGTACGCCGTCGTGTCGCCGACGCGGAGCTGGCTGCCGAGCATGCCGAGCAGCTGAAGCTCGCCGGGCTGCACACACCGCCAGCCGATCGCGATCGTTCGGCCGAGAAGCGCCTGCGGGCGGCGATCGGCAACCTCGGCGTCTATGCCGTTTGCCTGGGTGTCGTGCCAGACGAGGCGGATCGCCGGTCCGTCGCGGCGCTGATGCGCGCCACGTTTCCCGCCTTTGCCGCGGTGGAAGTCTCGGAGGCCGTCGGACTGGCTGCTTGAACGAATGGTTCAATGCTGCTGACGGTTTATTCACATTCTTCGGATGTCCGTGCGTTTCCAGGTTGATTCGACGTGACTCGAACCAATGTCAGAGTCAGACTTCTGCTGTCCCCGCAAACAAACTCGGAGGTATCCGACTATGAGCACCGTGGACCACATCGAAGCACTGAAGAACAAGCACTCCGTTCTCGAGCAGGCGATTCACCAGGAAAACACGAGGCCGCATCCCGACGATGATGCGATCTGCAGCCTCAAGAAGCGGAAGCTGATGATCAAGGACGAGATCGTCCGTCTCAGCGAGCCCGATACGTCGCACTGACGTTCATCGTCATCCGGAAGTTCAGGCGAGGCCCGCCCAGCGGGCCAGCGCCACGGCGCCGACGCCACCGAAAAGGCCGGGGGTAAACCCTCCGACCTTGCGGGTCATCACGGCCGCGACCACCGCGCCCACGATGAACGCGCCGCCCGTCTGCGCAAGCGGCACGATCGCGGCGGAGACGAGCACGGCGCCGGGGGCGTGATCGAGAAGGGCGGTCACGAAGCGATGGCGGCCGAGCCAGCGCATGGCGATGAAGCCGCCACCCTTCGCGGCCATCGCCGCGAGTGCCATCACCAGAATGGCGACGAGATTCTCAGGACTGGCGGACATCGGCGCCTTTCCTCAGATCCCGGATGGCGCCGAAGAGGCCGCCGGCCAGGCCGCCGATCACGATGTACCAGTTGCCACCGATCAGCCATTTTGCGGCGAAGGCGGCGGCGATCGCCACCATCCACGGCGCGATGTCGCGCTTGCCGCGAAACAGGATGGTCGCCACCACGACAAAGACCGCCACGCCCACGAAGTCGAGGCCGAGACGCTTGGCCATCGTGGGATCGGAGAGGACACCGCCGGCCGCCAGATGGCCCGCGAGCGTCGAGCCGGACCAGATGCAGGCCATGACGAAGCCGCCGCCCAGGAACTTCCCGAGGTCGCCATGGCCGCGCCGATATTCGGCAATGTTGACGGCCCAGTTCTGGTCGACCGTCACGTACCAGACCGGCGGCTGAAGCCACCACGGCAGGTGCGGGAGATGAGGCTGCAACGCCGCGCCCATCACGAAGCAGCGCAGGTTGGCCACGAACACGGAGACGGCGAGCGCCATCAAGGGCAGCGGCTGGGCCCAGATGTCGAGCGCCACCATCTGGCTGGTGCCGGCCATGACGGTGAAGCTCATCAACGTGGTCTCGAAGGCGCTGAGACCCTTCTGCGCGGCGGCGACGCCGAAGCCTATTCCGAAAGGCAGGGAGGCGAGGCCCGGCAGGATCATGCGCAGCGCGCCGGCCTGGAAACTGCGCCACGTCACGCGCGCGGAAAGGGACACTGAAGCTGCTACCGGTGAGGAGGAAATGGCGCGCAATCTAGGGCACGCGCGCCGCGGCCGGAACCGAGTTTACCTCAGCCGCCCATGAGCTGGGTCAGTTCAGCTTGTGCAGGTTGACCGACCAGGTGACCGGCGCGCCGTAGGCGTTGCGCGACTGGCCGCTGCACACGGCGATGTTGTCGGAGCCGCGATGGCAGACGAGCTGGTCGGAAAACCACCTTGAGCCGTCGTTGCAGGTCGAATCGGCGTCGCGCAGGCGCAGGACCGCACCCTCGAAACGGGCCTGGGCGCGTGTCCGGCAAGCTGTTCGGCCGCGCCGCCATTCGAGCTGACCCGCGCCGCTCGCGTCGAAGCAATAGGACGAGACGCCGGGCTGCAGCTGCAGGGCCTCGTGGCGGAAGGGATCGGTACGCCAGCAGCCCTGCATGAAAGAGTAATCGTTGGTGGGCGCGTTCGGCAGGCGCAGCCGATTGTCGCCGGGATTGCGCGGTTGCGGGGCGGCCTGCGGTGGCGTGGCCTTGGGTGGCGCGGGCTTGGGGGCGGGGGGAATCATCGGCGGCGGCGCAGCGGCCACCTGCGGCGGCTTGGGCGGTTCCGGCGGCTTGCAGTCGGCGATGCGCTTCTTCAGCTCGGCTTCTGCCAGCGCCAGTTCGACCTTCAGGACGCGCTCGCGCGATTGCTCGGTCGAGTAGGCCGCCTTCAACGCAGGCACCGGATCGGGCAGGGCTTCCGGTGGCGGGGGAGCCGGCGGCCCTTCGCGCGTGGCGATGGCGACGTCGGGATCCACGGGCAGCAGGCCGCGCAGCAGCCATGCACCGCCGATCAGAAGCAGCAGGAGTGGCAGCGCCATGGCGAGCGTTCGCCACCACGGCACGCCGGCGGCAGGAATGACGGCGGGCAATGCCGGCCGCGCCACCTGCGCCGCTTCCAGAACCGGGCGGCGCTCGGGCACGCGGGCCAGTGCGAGCGGCAGCAAGGCATTGGCCGCTTCCTTCTCGTAGCCCCAGGCGACGATCACCGGACGATCGCCGACCAGGAAGACGAAGGCGGGAGAGGGGGCGCGGGCCGCGAGCTTCAGCGACAGGCCGACGGTGCCGGTCTCTTCCTTGGGCCCGTGCCCCGCCAGCATGTCGCCCAGCCGGCGGATCTCGGCGAGCGTGGCCTCGACCTTCGCCAGCACAGCGTCGCGTTCGGCGGGGGCAAGCTCAGCAACGGGGCGAACGGGACCGGACCAGCCGGCATACCAGTCTATGCCCTGGCCGCTCTCATGGAGCTGCGGATCGGCCAGCAGGTCGGCGGCGGCATCGCCCAGGCGCCGGCGCACCACGCGGCGCAGTTGCGGCGCGGCATTGTGCAGGGGCTCGCCGCGCACGCCCAGCGGGCGCACGCCGCTGCGGGTCGTCACGATGAGCGTTGTTTCGCCGGCCATGGGAGATTGGAATTAGCCCGGCGATTATGGCGGCGCGATGGTTCAGGCCGCCTTCGCCCATTCCCGCAGGACGAATTTCTGCACCTTGCCGGTCGAGGTCATCGGCAGGTCGCGGAACACCACGTGGCGCGGGCATTTGTAGCCCGCGAGGTTGGCGCGACAGTGGGCGATGATGTCCTGGGCCGTTGCCGTCGCGCCGGGCTTCAGCATCACGAAGGCGCAGGGCGTCTCGCCCCATTTCTCGTCGGGCTTGGCGACCACGGCGGCGTTGGCGACGGCGGGATGGGCGATGATCACGCCCTCGACCTCGATGGTCGAGATGTTCTCGCCGCCGGAGATGATGATGTCCTTGGAGCGGTCCTTCAGCTCGATGTAGCCGTCGGGGTGCTGAACACCCAGATCCCCGGTGTGGAACCAGCCGCCCTGGAAGGCCTCCTCGGTCGCCCGCGGGTTCTTCAGGTAGCCCTTCATCACCGTGTTGCCGCGCATGAAGATCTCGCCCATCGTCTCGCCGTCCCAGGGGACCGGGGCGAGGGTGACGGGGTCGGCCACCATCACGCCCTCCAGCGTCACGTAGTTGACGCCCTGGCGCGCCTTCAGCCGCGCGCGCTCCTCCAGCGACAGGATGTCCCACTGCTCGTGCCACGCGCAGATGGTGACCGGGCCGTACACCTCGGTCAGGCCATAGACGTGGGCGATGTCGAAGCCCTGGCGCTCCATCGCCTCGATCACCGCGGCGGGCGGGGCGGCCCCGGCGGTCATCATGCGGATGCCGCGCGGCAGCTCGCGCCGCTGGTCGGCGGGCGCGTTGCAGATCAGCCCCATGATGATCGGCGCGCCGCAGAAATGGGTGACGCCGTGGTCGGCCATGGCGTCGTAGATGGCCTTGGCGGTGATGGTGCGCAGGCACACGTTGGTGCCGGCCATGGCGGCGATGGTCCAGGGAAAACACCATCCGTTGCAGTGGAACATCGGCAGCGTCCACATGTAGACCGGGTGGTGCGGCATCGCCCAGGTCATCACGTTCCCCATGGCGTTCAGCGTGGCGCCGCGGTGGTGATAGACCACACCCTTGGGGTTGCCCGTGGTGCCGGAGGTGTAGTTAAGCGCGATGGCCTGCCACTCGTCGGCCGGCATCGGCCAGTCCCAGCCGGGATCGCCGGTTTCCAGGAACGCCTCGTAGGTCATGGCGCCGATCAGCGTGCCGCCCTTGGCCATCGGGTCGTCGATGTCGATCACCAGGGGGCGGCGCTCCGGCGGCACCATCCGCACCGCGCGGTCGATCACGCCGGAGAACTCCCGGTCGGTCAGCAGCACCTTCGCCTCGCCATGCTCCAGGATGAAGGCGAGCGCCTCGGCGTCGAGCCGGATGTTCAGCGCGTTCAGCACCGCCCCGCACATCGGCACGCCAAAATGCGCTTCGAACGCTTCCGGCGTGTTGGGCGCCATCACCGCCACCGTGTCGCCCAGCCCGATGCCGCGACGGTTCAGGGCGGAGGCCAGACGCACGCAGCGCTCATAGGACTCCTTCCAACTGCGGTGGATTGACCCGTGGATCACCGCAATCCTTTCGGGATAGACTGAGGCTGTCCGGCGCAGGAAGGACAGGGGAGTCAGCGGGACGCTGTTGGCCGCGTTGCGGTCCAGATCCGTTTCGTATGGATTGCGACGGCTCTCGCTCATGGCGGTTCTCCCCGTTCCCCGATCGTCGGCATGGCACCAGTGGGGGTGAGTCTTGCCACGGGTGCCCGCGAAGGGAAAGGGCCGGCGCATGTCCCGATCACAAGGAGCACGAGCGGTGACGCCTCGGGTGGTCTGGACTCTTTTCGCCCTGCTGGCCGCGGCACCCGCAGGGGCGCAGACGGCGGAGCCGGAATTCCGTGTCGTGACAACCAGCTTCCCGCCCTACAGCGTGGAGGTGGACGGGCGGGTGCGCGGTGTCGCCGCCGACCTCGTGCAGGCTGTTCTGGACGATCTCGGAGTCCGGACGCCGATCGACGTGCTTCCCTGGGCACGGGCCTACGAGACGGCGCTGCGCGGCCCGCGGGTCCTGATCTTCCAGATCGCCCGGACGGCGGAGCGGGAAGGCCAGTTCAAATGGGTGGGGGAGGTCGCCTCCTATGACGTCCACCTCTACCGCCGCGCGGACCGTACCGAGATCGCGCCGACCGCTCTGGCCGACGCGGCGCGCTGGAAGATCGGCGGCCTTTTGCGGGATGTGAAGACCCTGCATCTTCAGGATCTCGGGATGTCGGTCACCACCTATTCCGACGAGGCGAACGGGCTGTCCATGCTGCTCGGCGGGCGGATCGACCTGATGCCGTCGGACCGCCAGGCCATGCTGCAGCGCCTGGACCTCGCCGGGCTGCCGCGGGACCGGGTGGTGCCGGTGCTGCGTCTCGACGACATTTCCGGGCCGCTCTACATGGCGTTCAGCCCGGACACGCCGGATGCGCTGGTCGGACGGGTCCGCGCCTCGCTCGACCGGGTGCGCGCCGGGCACAAGGACGGCGGTCCTTCCTGACCCTTAGCCCTGGCGGTCAGCCGAGCGCGCCATCGTAGATCTCCGCCAAGGGCAGGGCGGCCCCGACCGTGGACAGCTCGACCACGGCGTCCAGCCCGGTGAAGACCTGGAAGCGCCAGCCGGCCCCGTCGCGCGTGAACAGCTCGACCCGCGCCTCGTTCTGGATGACCAGCAGGTAATGGGCCAGCGACGGCAGCGTCTGATACGCCGCCCACTTGCCGCCGCGATCCTCGCCTTCGGTGCTGGGGGACAGGACCTCGATGATGATGGTGGCGTCCTCGATCACGGTGCCGTCAAGATCGACCGGTCCGCAGGTGACGGTGACATCCGGGTAGGAACTGGCCCTGCTGGTCACGACCTTGGGTCCTTCGAGCCATGGACGGCATTGCCCACCCTTCAGCCGATCGCGGAGCGCGGTGTACAGGTTTCCGATGATCAGGCGATGACGATTGGTCCCGCCGGTCATCATCCGGACGATGCCGTCCACGAACTCGTAGCGTTCGACCTGACGCTCTTCCCAGGCGACGAACTCCGCGACCGTCCAGGGCTTCCGCAACGCCTTGCCCATCCTGCTCTCCGCCGTTCGCCGGGACGACGATCAACTATACCCGATCACCGCGACCCGTTCCACCACACCCCTGCGGCGCCCCGCCGCACCCCCGCTTCTTCTTTGCATCGGGACACGCGTGGATGCACAGTAGCCATGCGCCGCGCGCGATCGATGATTGCGCGCGGTATGGAGGAATGCGCAGTTAACGAACTATAAGGGACGCCCCCGATGACCCAATCTTCCGCGGAGCTCTACGATCAGATGCACGCCCGTTCCCTCGGCGATCCCGCCGGATTCTGGGGCGAGGCGGCCGAGGACATCTCCTGGATCAAGCGTTGGGACACGGTGCTCGACGATTCCAAGGCGCCCTTCTATCGCTGGTTCAAGGGCGGCGTGATGAACACCGCCTACAACTGCATCGACCGCCACGTCGAGGCGGGGCGCGGCGAGCAGCCGGCCATCATCTACGACAGCCCGGTCACCGGCACGGTCGAGACCATCACCTACCGGCAGTTCCGCGACCAGGTGGCGCTGTTCGCCGGCGCCATGAAGCGGCTGGGGGTGGAGAAGGGCGACCGCGTCATCCTCTACATGCCGATGATCCCGCAGGCGCTGGTGGCGATGCTCGCCTGCGCCCGCCTGGGTGCGGTGCATTCCGTGGTGTTCGGCGGCTTCGCCCCGCACGAGCTGGCAACCCGCCTGAACGACGCCAAGCCGCGGCTGATCGTGTCCGCCTCCTGCGGCATCGAGCCGAACCGGGTCGTCAAGTACAAGCCGATGCTGGACGCCGCGATCGAGCAGGCGGAGCACAAGCCCGAGCGCTGCATCGTCTTCCAGCGCCCGCAGGAAACGGCGACGCTGGTCCCCGGCCGTGACGTGGATTGGAACGACGCGCTGAAGGGCGCGGTGCCCGCCGACTGCGTGCCGGTGGAGGCGACCGACCCGCTCTACATCCTCTACACCTCCGGCACCACCGGCCAGCCCAAGGGCGTGATCCGCGACAACGGCGGCCACGCGGTGGCGCTGAAGTGGACCATGAAGAACATCTACAACGTGAAGCCCGGCGAGGTGTACTGGGCCGCGTCGGACGTGGGCTGGGTGGTCGGCCACTCCTACATCGTCTACGCGCCCCTGCTGAACGGCAACACCACCATCGTGTTCGAGGGCAAGCCGGTCGGCACCCCCGATCCCGGCACCTTCTGGCGCACCATCGAGCGGCACAAGGTCACCACCCTCTTCACCGCCCCCACCGCGTTCCGCGCCATCAAGCGCGAGGATCCGAACGGGGAGTGGATCGGCAAGTTCGACCTGTCCGGCTTCCGCGCCCTGTTCCTCGCCGGCGAGCGGTCGGACCCCGACACGCTGCAATGGGCGGAGGAGCATCTGAAGGTTCCCGTCATCGACCATTGGTGGCAGACGGAGACGGGCTGGGCGATCAGCGGCAACCCGCTGGGTGTGCACCTCTTCCCCATCAAGTACGGCTCCGCCACCCGCCCGATGGCGGGGTGGGACGTGCGGGTGCTGGCGCCCGACCTCAGCGAGATGCCGCGCGGCGACATCGGTGCCATCTGCGTGAAGCTGCCGCTGCCTCCGGGCACGCTGCCCAGCCTGTGGGGCGCCGACGAGCGCTTCCTGAAGTCCTACCTGACCGACTACCCCGGCTATTACCAGACGGGCGACGCGGGCTTCATCGACGATGACGGCTATGTCTACATCATGTCGCGCACCGACGACATCATCAACGTCGCCGGCCACCGCCTGTCCACCGGCGCCATGGAAGAGGTGCTGTCGTCGCACAAGGACGTCGCGGAATGCGCGGTCATCGGCGTCGCCGACGATCTGAAGGGGCAGGTGCCGCTCGGCTTCGTGGTGCTCAAGATGGGGGTCAACCGCCCGTACGCCGACATCGTGAAGGAGGTCGTCCAGCTCGTGCGCGACCAGATCGGCCCCGTGGCCGACTTCAAGCGCGCCGTGGTCGTGGAACGCCTGCCCAAGACCCGGTCCGGCAAGATCCTGCGCGGCACCATGCAGAAGATCGCCGATTGCCAGGATTACAAGATGCCGGCGACCATCGACGATCCGGCCATCCTGCCGGAGATCGCGGACGCTCTGAAGACGCTCGGCTATGCCAAGTCCCATGAGGGCGCTGCGGCGTAAACGGCGTCGTCGGAGCCTGCAACATGACACCGCCGCGGCCCCAACGGGTCGCGGCGGTGTCATTTTGGGGTTGCCCGGCTGGGACACGCCATGTTGCCGCCGATTTTCTGATGCACGGCTGACAAGGATTGGAATAAACGATGGGGGGCACGCGTTCGCTCCAGTGATACCGGATCCTCCGGTCGCTCTGGGAACGGACGCCGTGCATTCCTACCTGAAGGTGGGGCCATTCCAACCATGGTTCCGCCGGAAATCGAGGGTGCGCGGTTGAGCAAGTTCGGGGTCGAACTGGAAGTTCACATAGCGTCGCTTCGGCGCTACGCGCGCTCGTTGCTCCGCAACAGTGCGGACGCCGAGGATCTGGTTCAGGAGGCGTTGACCCGTGCCGTGTCGCGGGCCGACACCTTCAAGGCGGGGACAAACCTGCGGGCATGGCTCTTCACCATCCTGCACAACGTCCACGTCAATCAGGTCCGCTCCCGCGCGTCCCGGCCCGACGAGGTGCCCGTGGAGGCGGTGGAGTCCAGGCTGGTCACGCCAGCCCGGCAGGAGGAACGGGTCGAGCTGCGCGACATGGCGCGCGCGCTCGACGACTTGCCGGTCGAACAGCGGCAGGTTCTGCTGCTGGTGGCGCTGGAGGGCATGAAGTACGAGGAGGTCGCCGAGACGCTCGGTGTCCCCATCGGGACGGTGATGTCGCGCCTTTCGCGGGCGCGCGAAGCCGTCCGGACGAAGCTGAGCAACGAGGGTGGCGTCACCCTCCGACGGGTGAAGTGATGGAAGCTCATCGGGTACGAGACGAAGACCTGCACGCCTATGTGGACGGGCACCTGCATGGTGAGCGCCGGGTCGCGGTCGAGCGATGTCTCGCCGAGGATGCGGAGCTGGCCCGGCGGGTCGAGGACTACCGGGCGCAGGCCGCACTCCTGCACGAGCTGTTCGATCCAGTCCTGCGCGAGCAGCCGAGCCAGGAGGTGGTGGAGCTGACCCACCGGCTGAACGGCCGGCTGGCCGGCAACGACAACGCACCGCCCTGGCACGCGCGTGCCTGGGTGCGTATGGCCGCCGCCATCGTGCTGGTGGTCGGCGGGGCCACCGGTGGCTGGTTCGGGCGCGGCACTGTGGCGCCGCCGCCGGCGCAGGTGGTGCAGCAGCAGCGCCCGGCGCTCCAGACCTTCGCCGCCGAGGCGGCACAGGCCCATCGCTTTTACACGTCCGACGAGCGGTTCCAGGTGGAGATGGGTGCCGATGACCCCTACGCGCTGGACAGCTTCCTGTCGCAGCGTGTCGGGCGCGACGTGTTCGGGCCCGACCTGTCCAAGGTCGGCTACCGCCTGATCGGCGGGCGTTCGCTGCCCATCGACCAGGGCGCCGGCGCCCAGTACATGTACGCGAACGAGCAGGGCAAGCGCATCACGCTGTTCGCCGGCTCGGCGCAGCCGGCGCAGGAGGGCTCCTTCAGCTTCGCCCAGCAGGGCGATGTGGCGACCTTCTACTGGGTCGAGGGCACGCTCGCCTACGCGCTCATCGGCCGACTGTCGCGCGACGAGCTGATGGACATCACCAAGGCGGTCTACAACGACCTGAAGGCCGGTTCCAAGCAGCGCGAGCAGCGTGAACAGCGCCGGCAGGAGCAGCAGCCCCCGGCGGCCCAGCAGCCGGCCCAGGAACAGCAACAGCAGCAACAACAGCAGAACCCGGTGCAGCCGGTCAGCGACAAGCACAACAGCAAGCCGAGCTGACGCCTTGCGGATGTCGGGTCCGCGTGGTGCGGACCCGGTTTTACGCCGCCGGCAACTCGAACGTGGCCACGACAGGCGCGTGGTAACTCTCCGGCGAATTGGCGGACATGGCCTGGGCGATCAGTTCGTCGCTCAGCGCCTCGTTGTGGATTTCCGCCCCGCGGAACCAGCCGAGCAGGGCGCGCGAGACCAGCAGATGGTCCAGCATCACCGCGTCGCCGCCGTGCAGCACCGAATAGCGCCGCTCCTCCGGCAGTGACCGTTCCACCGGCACCAGCGTCCGTGTGGCGAGTTTGCCGTTTCCGGTCTCGTCCACATCGGCGCGGATGATGCGCACCGGCGTTTGCTCTGTATCGGCGTTGCAGTCGCCGGCCACCGCGATCAGCGCGCCGGGGTCGGCGTCGAACACACGCTCCACCGCCATCCGCGTTTCCAGCGCCTGGCCCGTGCGCTTCATCGACGCCAGATAGAAGCCCTCCGCCCAGCCGCCGACGCTGTGCCAGGTGAAGGGCCCGTGCTTCTGTCCGGGGACCGGGGCGGCGATGGGGGCCCGCAGATGCAGGTCGAACACGTGCAGCCGGCGGCCTCCAGGCAAATCCACCTCCGCATGCAGCACGGGGCGGTCCCAAGGCACCGGCTCCGGCGCGGTGCGCGGCGGATCGGAGGTCGCCAGCCGGACCAGCGGGGCCGGCACCAGATCATGCCGGTAGAGCCGCGCCGCGGCGATGGGCCAGCGGCTGAGGATGACGAGGTTATGCCGCTCCGCCAGCTTCGGCGGGTTGCCGGCGGTGCGGTGGAAGCCGGCGTAGGGGGTGTCCTCCAGCAACCGGTCGAGCGCCGTCAGCCGCCGCGGTTCACCCTTGGCGGCGCGCTGGGCGTTGACCTCCTGCAGGCACAGGATGTCGGCGTCGAGGCGCAGCAGTTGCGGGCGCAGGATCGCGGCACGCTCGGCGATGGGCGGCGCGCCCTCCCGATCGTCCAGATTCTCCAGGTTGAAGGTGGCGATGCGGAAGGATCGGCCCATCGGTCAACTCCGCCGGCGGCACTGGAACAGATGGTTGCGGTTGACGCGGTGGCGCCGCCGCCGGTGGGCCGACAACAGGCGGCGGGAGTCGACCGTCACGCTCTCCAGCCCGGCCGCCGCCAGCCGTGCCGGGGTGTCGGCGCCGTAGATACGGTAGTGGTAGGGATGGCCGTAGGCGGCCAGCCGCTTGGCCGGCGTGTCCATCGCCGGATCCTCCCGCGTGGGGCCGCGCGGGTCGTAGGGGAAAAGCAAGATGGCGAGGCCGCCGGGCTTCAGCACCCGCGCCAGTTCGCGCAAGGCCGCCCGGTCGTCCGGCACATGCTCCAGAACATGGCTGGACAACACGGCGTCGAAGGACGCGTCGGGGAAGGGCAGGTCGGTGAGGTCGGCCTGCACGTCGGCATGGGGGTTGAAGCGGTCCACCGTCACGTAGCCGCGCCCGTGCCGTGCCCGGAGCGGCGTCTCCAGGCAGGGTTCCGGGGCCGTGTGCAGCAGCCGCAGCCGGCGGCGCAGCAGCGGTGTGCGCTCGCCAAGGAACAGCCACAGGAAGCGGTGCCGTTCCAGCGAGCCGCAGTCGGGACAGCGTGCGTTGGGCCGTCCGCCGAGCCCGAAGGGAAGGAAGCGGCTGGACCGCCGCCCGCAGACCGGGCAGTGCAGCATTCCCCGCGCCGGCACCAGCGCCCGCGGCGCGGTGTACAGGCCCGGGCGCCGGTAGACCGCCGCCTCGTCGAGGCCGCGGCCGGTGATGTCGGAGAGCAGACGTGACAGGCCGTGCAGCATCGCCGCCGTTGTAGACCAGCCCGGCCCGTCAGAACAGTTCGATATCGCCGTCGATGGAGGTGGTGCGCAAACGCTCCATGAAGCGCGCCTCCGTCCGCGCGATGTGGTGCAGCGGCTCCTCCCCGATCAGCCGGCGTTGCGAGCGGCCGGTCGTGGGATAGAACCGCACGGCGCGGGCGGCGGCACCGCCCACGTCCCAGCTCATCGTCGGGATGCCCTCGTGCGCCAGATAGTTCATCACGAACTCGACGTTCCGTTCGCCGATGGAGCTGTGCAGGCTGTTCACCCTGGCCCCGCCGAACACCTTCGCGCGCAGCCGGTCGCGCCGCCCGGTGGCGGCAAGCAGCCGGTTGATCAACTGCTCCATGGCGGCGCTTCCATAGCGGGCGGAGGCCGACAGCCGGTCGTCACCCGAATCCGGCAGCAGGAAATGGTTCATGCCGCCGATGCCGGCCACAGGGTCGAACAGGCAGGCCGCCACGCAGGAGCCCAGCGTGGTGGTGATCACCACCCGCGGGTCGTCGCTGACCACGCAGCCGCCGACGACGATCGACACGACCTCCGCGTCGAGCGCCGTGTCGTGGTAGCGGTTGGCCGCGATGTCCGGCTCGCCATGCGGACGAGGATGTCTCTTCGTCAAGGGCGGCATGCTGCTGCGAACGCTCCGTCGGGTGATCAGAGGGATTTTGCTTAACTTTTGCGAGCTTCACAATGGTGCTGTTGCTACCCACCGTTCAGTAACGCCGGATCCAATCGCCGATCAAGGACGCTTCCAGCGCGCGGGCGCGCACCAGCCAGTCGCGGGCCGCGGGCGGGATGGCGTTGCTGCCGCGGTCCATCGTCGCGTCCAGCGCTTGGCGGGCGGCGGGGTCGCCGACGAAGACGACGAAACCCAGAATGCGGCCGGACGCCGCTTGGAGGACGCCCGCCAACCCGCGCACGTAGGCCATGGTGCCGGATTTGGCGTGGACCACCGCCGGCCCGGAGGAATCATCGCCCTTGGCGGGCAGCAGCGCCCACAGCGCCGGTCCACCCAGCCGCAGGACAGCGGCGATCTGCCGCGGGGTGACCCGCGACTCCGACGACAGGCCGGAATGGTTCGCCAGACGGAAACCGCTCCAATCCGTGCCCGCTGCCAGGGCGCCGAGCCGCGCGTCCACCGCCGCCGAGGACTCCGCCAGTGTCGCCACGGACGGGGACAGCCGCCTTGCCGTCGCCAGCCCGACCAGCTCGGCGGTGGGGTTGTTGGACCAGCGCAGAAGGCCGGCCACCAGTTCGGGCAGGGGCGGGCTCCGATGCACGACGAGCGGGGTGGCACCGGCGGGCAGCCGGCCGGCGGCCGGGCGGGGCAGGCGGATGCCGGACTCCTCCGCCACGCGGCGGAACAGGGCGGCGGTGGCCGCCCCCGGCTTGGTCACCGGGAGGAAGCTGCGCGCCGGCGGCGCCAGGGCCGGCACCAGCCGCCAGCGCTCCCCCGTCTTGTCGGGCTCGGGGTAGAGCGCGCGCGGTCCGGCGGCCAGCACCTCCACCCGCACGCTGTCCAGCCGATGGCGCCCGGCGTCGGACACCGCCCAGGCGGCGGCGTCCGCCGTGCCGTCCGGCCGGCGCTCCCACGCCAGCAGGAATCGGTTGAAGTTCACCGACAGCGCGCCGATCCCGGCGTTGTAGCCGGCCACCCAGGGCTGGGTGGGATCGATCTCCGGGAACTCCGGCAGAGCCGTCGCGTCGTAGAGAAGGCGCCCGGCCACCCGCCGCACCCCCTGCGCCGCCAGCCCGCGCGCGAGGTCCGTCAGATCCTCGGTGGCGAGCGCCGGGTCGCCGCCGCCGTGCAGGACCAGGTCACCCTCCAGCACACCCGCGCGCACCGGACCGGTGGCGTGCAGCGTCGTGGCGAAGCGGTGCTCCGGACCCAGGACAGCCAGCGCCGCCGCCGCGGTGGCCAGCTTGGCGACCGACGCCGGCGTGAAGGCGGCGTCGGCCCGGTGCTGCTCCAGCGCGCGCCCGCTGTCCAGCTCGAACAGCAAGGCGCCGACGGAGTCCGGCGGGAGCCCGTGCTCCAGCGCCGGCGGCGCGGCGGCAGTCGCCGCACAGCCGGACAGGGAAAGCACAAGGGCGACGGTGATGATGAGAAGACGGACAGGCATGCCGACACCATACACCGCAATGACGCCATCATCCGTGTCTTTGCTCAGACCGGGGTATGCCGGCGCTTGCGGGGGCGCCCTTGCTGTGGTTTGATTCAAATAGAGCGGATTTGCCAGGGATACAACCCGCGCGATGATTTCCCGTCACCGCCCCATGAAATACGAGGTGGTGGTCGAGCTCAAAGGCCGGCCGAGCATCGACGGCGTGTTCGATGACGAGGCGCTGGCGATGGAACGCGCCAAGTTCCTTCTGGCCCAGGCGCGTTTCACGGCCGTCCGCGTGGTCCGCACAAACCAGTCGGGCAAGGAGGAAACGGTCTTCGAGAAGGCCTACTCCGGCGGCGGCAAGGTCACCACCATCTCCCACATCGAAGAGGCCGCACCCTGCCGCGACGTGCTGCAGATCTATGGTTTCAACAGCCGGATGACGTTGCTGCGGCTGATGCGGGCCTATTGGGACGACCAGCAGGTCATCCCGGCGGAACAGCTCCACCGCTACATGCAGCTCCGTTACCTCGAGCGCGAGGCGACGCTGTTCAACCCGGCCCTGTCGCGTCTCGCCACCCTCCAGTCGGAAGCGCTCGGCGTGAAGCTGTTCGACCGGCAGGACGAGCTGACGCGCTGGTTCGTCCGGGTGAAGGAACTGGCGCAGGAAGGGGTGACCGACCTCGCCGGCTTCGACCGGGCGCTGGCCACCGGCGGCACGGCCGGCCTGCTGGCGGCGGCGGCCTCACGGCCGGCGGAGGAGCGGGACCGTATCATCACCCATGCCTTCTCCACCCACCTGGAGCCGCACCGCGAGTGGGGGGCCAAGCTGCGGGCGGTGCTGCGCTTCCATGACGAGGACGACGGCGAGTCCGTTCGGGTTGTCGACGAGTTCGCGGCCGAGATCATGGATGGGCGGGAGCCTGTGCGTGCGCTCATCGGCTATGCCCCCGACCTCGCGTCCGCCCTGCTCAGCCTGATCGCGGTGGTGCACGGCGACCTGGACGACCGTTTGCCGCACACCGAGGACCTGCTCGCCCTGTCCCGGGCGTCGGCCGGCGGGGGCTTCGACAAGCTGGAGCAGGCGCTTCTCAACCGGGTCGCGGGGGCCCTCGACGCGCGCCATCCACTGTCCAAACAGGGACCGGCGGCGGAGGCCAAGGCGTTCCATCGGATCGCCGACCGTCTGGCGACCTCCGACGGCTTCCGCGGCGGCCCTGACATGGCGTCCGCGTTGACGCGGCGAGCCAAGCTGGCCTTTGCCATCAACGGCAACGACCTGCCCTTCGAAGAGACGGTCAACCGCTTGTCCGGCCGGTTCAGCACCCCGGCCGCCCGCCTCGGCTATCTGCTCGACCTCGGCGCGTCGCCGGTCGGACGGCGCCGGATCAGCTACGTCATCGGGCTGGTCGCCGCCATCTTCGAGCAGACCCAGTCCGCAGCGGAGCTGGCCCCGGTCGGGATGGAGGTGGAGGAGGCGCGGCGCCGCATGGGCGAGCGACTGCGCAAGGCCGGTATTCCGCGCGCCCTCGCCGACGCCCTGGTCGCGCGCATGGCCATGATGGCCAGCCGTCCGCTGTTGCTTCCCAAGCCGGCGGCGGGATTGCCGACCGCGGATACGGTGGCGATCGGCGATCCGGCGAAAGGGCCTGCACGACTTGCTCTCTCCTACCACGGGCATCGCTGCGTGATCCCCGACGAGGGGGGCGAGGTGATCATCGGGCGCAGCCACGATTGCCACATCCTGCTTGATCTCGCGTCGGCGTCGCGCCATCACGCGGTGGTGCGGCTGGAGCGTGACGGCTTCGTCATCGAGGACCTCAGCCGCAACGGCACCGAGCTGATCGCGGCACAGCAGACGCCGCGCGTCCTCAACAAGGGGGACAAGTTCCAGCTCGGACGGATGGGGGAGATCGTAATCGGCTCGCGCGGTGCCGGCGAGGAGCCGGCCCGCATTACGTGGGA